>Ga0180435_10002968_pt1 | contig 17151 bp, 18 predicted proteins | sample SS_ome_3_FD_132467 | JGI IMG/M metagenome (GOLD analysis project Ga0180435, IMG submission 132467) | Hypersaline lake sediment archaeal communities from the Salton Sea, California, USA - SS_3_S_1 metaG | ecosystem: Environmental > Aquatic > Non-marine Saline and Alkaline > Hypersaline >...
CTACCCCACCACGCGACCCCCGCCTCGATCTACACCACCCACCCCAAAGCCAGCCCAACCACCAGCCGCGAACACGACACCCACGACCGCGTCCGCACCGACACCATCGACAAAGCCGGCGTCTTCACGCTCCGCGTCAACGGGCGACTCCACCACATCGGCGTCGGCCGCCACCACGCCCACCAACGCGTCCTCCTGCTCGTGCAGGACCTCGACATCCGCATCGTCGACCCAAGCACCGGCGAACTCCTGCGCCACCTCACCCTGGACCCCACCCGCGACTACCAACCCACCGGAGCGCCAAAAGGACCCAAACCCAAAACGAAACAGCCCGAACCATAGGTTCAGGCTGTTTCCGATCTCTTGAGAGATCACAATGGTGGGTCGTGTAGGACTCGAACCTACAACCCGCTGATTAAGAGTCAGCTGCTCTGCCAGTTGAGCTAACGACCCGTGCCCACCGGAGGCGCAGTCTACGCGTGGGGGGCAGGGAGGGTCAACCGGCGCCGAGACGCCCCGTGCCGCTTCAGCCGTACGGCTCGAACGCGTTGCTCTCCATCGTCAACAGCCGCAGCAGCTTCGGATGCACGAACAGCGTCTGGCGCCCCGCGGGTTGCACCCGGAGAACGCCGATGTCGGCGAGCTCGTGCAGGCGCTTCGAGGCCGTCTGGCGCTTCGCGATGCCGCGCTCCACGACGTCGGCGATCCGGCAGTACGGTCGCTCGAACACGAGCGACAGGAGGTCGTGAGCGTCCACGCGGGGGAGGGATTGGCGCACGTACGCCGCGGTGTGGCCGTGTAGCTCGCGGATCGCGGCGATCTTGGCCAGCGTCCACGTGGCGGTCGCCTCGACGGCTTCGAGCATGAACAGGATCCAGGGCTCCCAGGCGCCCTCGGCGGTGACCCTGAGGAGCCGTTCGTAGTACGTGGCCTTATGGGCGATGACGTGACGGCTGAGGTAGAGGATGGGCGCGCCGAGCAGGTCGCGCTCGACCAGGAAGAGGATGTTGAGGATGCGGCCGGTGCGACCGTTGCCGTCCGAGAACGGGTGGATGGCCTCGAACTGGTAGTGCCCGACCGCCATGCGGATGAGCGGATCCAGGCCGTCGTCCGCGTGCATGAACCGCTCCCAGTCGGCGAGCAGCTCTCGCAGCACCCCCTCGCCAGCCGGTGGCGCGTAGATCGTGTCACCGGTGTGATCGTTGCGCAAGACGGTCCCGGGATGCCTGCGGACGTGCGTCTCGACGCCCTTGATCCGCGTCGCGATCGCCTCGGCCGTGCGCGTGCCTAGAGGCAGCGACGAGAGCGAGCGGTACCCCTCCAGGAGGGCTTCGCGGTAGCGCAGGGCCTCGCGGGTGGCGGGATCCGTGGCGGATCCCGTGGGCAGTGACCGGAAGAGCTCGTCGGCGGTGGTGACGACGTTCTCGATCTCCGAGCTCGCGCGCGCCTCGAGGAGCGGTAGGGCCGTGATGAGCATGGCCTGGTTCGGGATCAGGCCCGCCGCCTGCTTCAGCTCGGCGAGCGCGGCGCGCGCAGCGATGGCGCTTCGGAGGACGGCACGCGATTCCAGGTCCGTGTCCGGCGGGAGGGTCGGCAGGGCGTCGTAGGGGACGTCGGCACGCCAGTTGGGGACTTGCTGGGCGTCGGTGTGCGGCGGACCTGCCATGACGTCAGCTTATGTCGACGCCATCGACATGTCGACCCGACGTGTCGACGAAACGAGGAAATCGTCGACACGTCGGGTCGCGCGCCAATACCCCCCTGCGCCCCGAGCCCGCCCCCGCTGCGTCAGGTCACGGCATGCGCTCGATCAACTGACCGTCGACGCCCCAGTCGCGGTACGGCACGATCAGCGCGTCGTTGGTGAAGCGGTAGCTGCCGTCCTCGAGGCGCCAGACGTAGTCGAAGTAGCCGGGGAGCTCGACGGGGGCGTTCTCGACCGGATCGAAGTACTGGTGGGTCCCGCGCATCATCTCGCTGAACCCGGCCTGGGTGCGGTCGCTGCTCGCGGCCCGCTCCGCGGCGCCCTGCTGCGACAGATCGAAGATGGAGTCCTGCGCGTCCATGCGGATCCGGTGGATGGCTTGCGCCGTCGCCATGTTGTCGTTCGCGATGCGCCGGTTGTGCTCGGCGATCGCCGCCTGCCACTGCGGGTCGAAGCGCGACAGCCGCAGGACCATGTCGGCGAGGACGGCGGCGGTGCCGAGCTGTCCCGCCGGCGCGCGGACGATGTGGCCGAAGGCGGTCCGCGTCTGGTACGCCAACACGGTGCCGTCGAGGCTCTGGTGGCTCGACTCGAGCGTCGTGACGACGGCGGCGATGCGCTCCTCGACGGTCACCCCCCGATGCTCGAAGGCGTAGGTGATCTCGCCCCCCTCGACCCAGGTCCGGAGGCCGTTGGCGGGATCGCCGACCAGGGCGCCGGCGTAGGGAGCGGCGAGGTCGGGCCGGTCCCGGATGCCGAGCACGCGGGCGCCGGGCCGGTCGCGCGCCACCCACGCCTCGAGGAAGCCGCGGACCCCGTGGACGTCGGCCGACATGCACCCCTCGGGGTTGGGCGGCATCGGGAAGTTGGAGACGGACCACGTCTCCATCGCGAGCGTGGCGATGCCGAACGTCTCGTCCGCCGACGTCGCCTGGAACAGCGCCTGGGGGGCCGACACGCAGCCGAGGCGGGGGTTCCACAGGACGCCGCCCTGGGCGGCCCAGTCGTGCGGCACCAGGAGCGTCAGCGCCGGGACGGGCTCCTTGAAGCCCGTCTCGTCCATGATCGTGACTGGGCGCAGGTGCAGCGCCTCGAGCATGGCGGGCGGGTCGCCGGACGGCCCGGCGGTCCCGGCCGATGTCGGCGCCTGGCGCGCCAGGTGGTACGTCGCGCCGCCGGTGGCCACCACGAGCGTGTCGCCCTGCAGCGCCATCCGGACGTCGAAGCGGTCGGAGCCGGCCTGGAAGGAGCCGACCAGCTCCTGGCCCCAGGCTTCGACCTGCAGCGGGTAGCGCTGGCCGTTCGCCTCGATGTGGCCGCCGTAGCGGCCGCCGCCGCCCTCGAGCACGACGGCGATCTGCGCGTCTCGGAAGCTGCCGACGTACGGGTCCGTCGTGGACCCCGCGGGCCGCGGCTGCGCCGCGCCGGGGTGCGCGCCACCCGCGGACGCGGCGTGCGCCTGACGCCGGAAGTCGAAGCGCATCCCGTTGGCGCGCAGCACCAGCGCGAGCGTGCCCCCGTCGGCGCTCAGGGCGATGTCGAACTCGATCCGATCCTGGCCCGCCTCGATGACGCCCTCGCCGCCCCGCGCGTCCGCGTACCCGCTGAGGCCGAACGTCCCCTGTTCGGTGTGCAGGCGGCCGGTGAAGCGGCCTTGGGCGTCTTGCGTGATCTCGACGAGCGCGCCGTCGGCGTCGGCGTACGTGCCGGTGTAGTGCGACGCGAACCCGATCGTCGTGAGCAGGTAGGCGCACAGCGCGATCCAGCGGGCGTGGCGGCAGGCGGAGAGCGCGACGCGTGTCATGCGTCGGACGATAGGACGCCGCCGGTTTCGTTCGGCTTAATCCCCTTCGCCCAAGGGCGCCCGGCCGCGATGAACAGCGGGCCCGCGCCCAAGTAGGTGCGGTGGACGACCCGTCCTTGACGGGCACAGGCCCCGAGCAGGTGCTCAGTTCAGCCCGTACGCCTCCCGCAGCTCCTGCATGATTCGCTCGGCGAGCTCGGTCGCGCCGTCGGTGCGCTGGATGACGACCTGCGTGCGGCCCTCGCCCGCGGGCGCCACGACCACGCTGACGAACTCGGTACGCGTCGTCGCTCCGCGCAGGAAGCCGCCGGGGACGCGGACCTGGGTCTCGGCGCGGACGAAGCCGCCCATGGTGTCGGCCTGGGTGATCATCCAGCCGGACGAGTCATCGAGGCCGGGCGAGGTCGAGATCGCCTGGATGACGGTGCCGGCCACGTCGATCGGCTCGGCGGCGAAGAAGACGGGATCGGGCGCGGGCACCACCGTGGGCGCCGGCGCGCAGGCGGCGGCGAGCAGGAGGAGGGGGACGGTCCACAGGAGAAGCTTGCGTGGCATGTCGATCACCTCGCGTTCACGCTAGCAGCGCGGCGTGAGAGTTCGTGGAACGTCGCCTACGGGCGCGGTCGTACACTGGCCTCCCCATGGGACCGCGCCCGCGCCGCGCCGCGACTCGCCTGGCGACCGCCGTCGCCACGCTGGCGGTCCTCGCCGCCGCCTGGGCGCAGCCCGCCGGCCCCACGCCCGACCACATCCTCGACGTGCTGACGTTCAACGCCGCGCTGCTGCCCGAGGTCGCGGCCAGCACGCGGCAGAGCGAGCGCGCCGCGCGCATGGCGCCGCACCTCGTCGGCTACGACGTGCTGGTGCTGCAGGAGCTGTTCATCAACCGTCACCGCGAGGCGCTGCTCGCCGAGTTGGCGGGGGCCTACCCCTACCGCACGGTCCTGGTGGGCGCGGATGGCGCGCGCGAGCTGCCGTTCCGGCAGGACGGCGGCACCCTGGTCCTCAGCCGCTGGCCGATCGAGCGCGAGGCCCAGCTGCTCTACGGCGAGGTGTGCAGCGGCTCCGACTGCCTGGCCGACAAGGGCGTGGCGTACGCCGCCGTGCGCAAGGGCGAGCGCATCTACCACGTGTTCACCACCCACGCGCAGTCGGTGTACGGCCGCGACCCACCCACCGTGCGCGCGGCGCAGTTCGCGTTGCTGCGGGCGTTCATCGACGCGCAGGCGATCCCGTCCGACGAGCCGGTGGTCGTCGCCGGCGACCTCAACGTCGATGCCTACACCCCCGAGCTCGACGCCATGCTGGTCGCGCTGCGGGCCGCCTGGCCCCCCGTGGTCGGCGACGCCCGCTACACCTGGGACCCCGAGGCGAACGCCCTGGCCGACGGCGGCCGGGAGTGGCTGGACTACGTGCTCGTCGCGCTCGACCATGCGGCGCCGGCGTACGCCTGGAACCGCGCGCTGCAACTGCGCGACGGCGGCCTCGACCTCTCCGACCACTTCGCGGTGTGGGGGCGCGTGGTCATGCCGACCGCGCCCTGACGGGCGGGCCGCTCAGGGAGGCGTGAGCTCGAGGCCCACGATCACGGGGTCGTGGTCCGACGAGCGGAAGGCGTCCGGCGCGTACAGCAGCTCCTGCTGCGCCGGGCTCTGGTACTCGCGGTTGTAGTCGAGCACGCTGGGCTCGTCGGCGTTGACGTGCCAGGCGGCCGCGCCCATCGCCTGGGCCGCCAGCGAGGGCGACGCGAGCGCGTGGTCGAGCGTGCCCCACTGGCCGTCGAAGACGTAGGTGGTGGCCGCGGGGCCCTGGTGCCGCCGCTGCAGGTCGACGAAGCCCGCCGCCTCGAGCGCCCGGACGGGGTCCTCGCGGGCGTAGGCGTTGAGGTCGCCGAGGACGAGGACGTCGGGGTCGCCGGTGCCGGTCGGGTCGCCGGCGAGCCACTCGGCCAGCAACCGGGCGGCGACGGTGCGCACGACGGCGCACTCGCCCTGGCCATCGCCCGCGTCGGGGACGTCGCAGACGCTGCCCTTGCTCTTGAGGTGCACGGCCACCGCCACGAAGGTGGCGCCGTCGCCCGCGCGGGCGAACGCCTGCGCCAGCGCCGGCCGGTTGCGGGGCGCGCGGTCGCCGCCGGTCACGAAGGCGGGCGTGGCGAGCGCGGCGGTGGTGCCCACCGGTGCCACCCGGTCCGGCCGGTAGAGCAGGGCGACCTTGATGGCGTCGTCGCCGAGGGCGTCGACCACGCCGGTGCCGGCATCGGCGTCGACGAACGCCCAGGTGCCGGGGGCGGTGGCCGCGTTGAGGCGCCCGACGAGGTCGGCCAGCGCACTGTCGTCGCCGTAGCCGTCGTTCTGGATCTCCAGCAGCGCCAGCACGTCGACGTCCATCCCCAGGATGGCGGCGACCGTCTTGGGCCACTGGCGCGCGAACTCCTGCCGCGAGTCGGCGCCGCGGCAGTCGAGCGGGCGCCCGGCGACGCCCCCGCGGCAGCGGTAGGGATCGTCGAAGTAGTTCAGCACGTTGAGCACGCCGACCCGCAGGCTGCCGCCCACGTCCGGCGCGACGTGCGGCCGCGGGTTCGTGGGCGCGAAGTCCGGCGGGCCGCCCCCGAGCGCGCCGATCGGCCGCAGCCGGTAGGCGTTGCCGCTCGCCTCGTTACCGGCCCAGCCGAAGGTCAGCACGCCGACGAGCCCGGTGACGGTGTCGCCCGCGCGCAGCGTGTTCGCGGCGCTCAGCGGGGCGCCGCCGCGCCCGAAGGCGATCGGGTCGGGGTTCTGGGCGTTGAGGGCGTCGTCGACGAGGAGGCGGTTGAGGTCGTTGGCCGCCTGCTGCGCGAGCGCCGCGGCCCCCGGCAGCGCCACCTGCGTCGGCTGCGGCAGGCGCCCGCCCGACGACAGCGTCACCTGGCCGAAGCGCCCCAGCTGGTAGTGCTCCGTGACGGTGAGCACCTGCGGCAGGCGCACGAGCATGCCCTCGTACCGCTCCAGGAAGTCGGGGTGGGGCAGGGGCAGCGTGACGTCGGTCGGCGCCACCGTGCCGCGGCCGCAGCCGACGATCGAGGCGACGTCCGACAGCTGCGTCTGGCCCTCGAACTCCCCGGCGCTGCCGCGCACCCGCACGAGATCGCCGAGCGCGACGTCGTCGGCGTCGCCGTGGAACACGAAGAGCGCGTCGCTGGTGGCGGGGTCGCCGTCGCCCAGCGGGTCCTGCAGGTAGAAACCGCGCACGGCCGGACGCCGCCCCTCGAAGTCGCCCACCACCACGCCCATCGTCGTCACCCGGCCGGTGATGGCGGCCTCGGCGCCGGCGCCCTGGATGGCCGGGATGGGGGTGTAGGGGCCGTCGCAGGCGCCGGCCGCGGCGGCGACGGGGGCGCCGGCGTCCGCGGGCGCCGGCGCGGCGTCGGGCAGGCGCGCGTCCGCGGGCGATGCCAGCGCCAGCGCGGCCCAGGCCGCGAGGGCGAGCCCGGCGAAGGCGGCCGCCAGGGTGGGGGCGAGGGGACGTCGTCGGCTCGTCGTCATGCGGGGGCGCCTCCTGGGGCGCGCGGTCGCGCCCGTGTCCCATCATCGCAGGCCGCACGCGCGCCTGGGTCAGCGGCGGGTCATGCAGGCCGCCGCGACGGTGCGGCCACCTGCCCGTCGCATCGGCGCTACCCTGATGACAGGCTCACGCCTTCGCGCGAACGGGATCGAGGTGATGCACCGTGCAGCGCGACGCGACTCACACCGGCACCGTCACCGCCGTCCGCGGCGGGGTGGTCGACGTGCATTTCGCCGCCGAGGTCCCGCCGCTGCACCAGCTCCTGACCGCGGCCTCGCCCGGCGGGGACGAGACCGAGCGCGCGTCCGCCGGCATCCGCCTCGAGGTCATGGCCCAGCTCGACGCCCACACCGTGCGCTGCGTGGCGGCGACGCCCACGGCGGGCCTCGCGCGCGGCGAGGCCGTTCGCGACACCGGCGGTCGACTGCAGGTGCCGGTCGGCCGCGCGGTGCTGGGGCGCGTCTTCGACGTCTTCGGCGATCCCATCGACGGCGCGGGGCCGGTGGAGGCCGACGCACGCCGCCCGATCCTGCAGCCCCCACCCACCCTCGAGCGGCAGGCCGTCACCACCGAGGTGCTGGAGACCGGCATCAAGGCCATCGACGTTCTGGCGCCGCTCGAGCGCGGCGGCAAGGCCGGCCTCTTCGGCGGCGCCGGGGTGGGGAAGACGGTGCTCATCACCGAGCTCATCCACCACATGGCCGCCCGCCACCGCGGCGTCAGCCTCTTCTGCGGCATCGGCGAGCGCTCGCGCGAGGCCCAGGAGCTCGTGCAGGACGTGCGCGACGCCGGCGTCGCCAACGACACCGTGCTGGTGTTCGGCCAGATGAACGAGCCGCCCGGCGCCCGCTTCCGCGTCGGGCACACGGCGCTGACGATGGCCGAGTGGTTCCGCGACGAGGCCCGGCAGGACGTGCTGCTGCTCATCGACAACGTCTTCCGCTTCGTGCAGGCGGGCTCCGAGGTGTCGGGCCTCATGGGCCGGCTGTCCTCGCGCATGGGCTACCAGCCCACGCTGGCCACCGAGCTCGCGGAGCTGCAGGAGCGCATCACCAGCACGCCCGACGCCGCCATCACCGCCGTGCAGGCCGTCTACGTGCCCGCCGACGACTTCACCGACCCGGCGGTCGAGCACGCGTTCGGGCACCTGTCCGCCACCGTGGTGCTGTCGCGCGACCGCGCCGCGCAGGGCCTCTACCCGGCGATCGACCCCCTGCGCTCGACCTCGTCGATGCTCACGCCGGCGGCGGTGGGCGGGCGTCACGACCGCGTCGCCCGTGAGGTCCGTCAGACGCTGGCCGTCTACGACGACCTCAAGGACATCATCGCCATGCTCGGGCTGGAGGAGCTCTCCGAGTCCGATCAGCGCACCGTGGGGCGCGCACGCCGGCTGGAGCGCTACCTGACGCAACCCTTCTACGTCACCGAGCAGTTCACCGGTCAGGAGGGCAAGGCCGTGGGCATCGGCGACGCCCTCGCCGACTGCGAGCGGATCCTGGCCGACGAGCTCGAGGAGGTCCCCGAGTCGAAGCTCTACATGATCGGCACGCTGCGGGAGGCGGGGTTGTGAGGCTGCGGCTGAGCGTCCCCGTCGACACGCTGCTCGACGAGCGGGTGGACAAGGTGATCGCGGAGTCGCCCGCCGGCAGCTTCTGCCTGCTGCCGCGCCACGTCGACCTGGCGACGGTGCTGGTGCCCGGGCTGCTCACCTTCACCCGGCCCGACGGCGAGGAGGTGGCCGTCGCCGTCGACCACGGGTCGCTGGTCAAGGCGGGCGACGAGGTGCGCGTCGCCTGCCAGCGGGCCTTCGTCGCCGGCGACGTGGCCTCCGCGGCGGCGGCCGTGCGCGAGCGCTTCGCGGCGGAGAGCGAGCGCGAGAAGCGCGCCCGTGCCGCCCTGGCCAGACTCGAGAGCGACGTCGTGCGCCGCTTGGGCGAGTTGCGGAGGGACCATGGCGCCTGAACGCGTGCGCGACCTGCCCGAGGACCGCCCGCGCGCCGGCGACGCGGCCGGCGGGCGCGCCCCGGGCCACGAGATGCTCCACGAGGTGGCCCGCAAGGGCGCGCGCCGCGTGCGCGCGCGGCGCGAGGGCCGCCACGGCCTGGGTTACGGCCTCGGCCTCTTCGGGCTGATCGGCTGGTCCGTGTCGGTGCCGACCCTGCTCGGCATCGCGCTGGGCGTGTGGGTCGACCGGACCACCGCGTCGCCCTACTCCTGGACGCTCATGCTCATGCTCGTCGGCGTGGTCCTCGGTTGCCTCAACGCCTGGTACTGGTTGCGCCGCGAGGGCGGCCTCGATGACGCGGCGGCCGGCGACGCGGCGGCCGGCGACGCGCGCGGGCGCACGGGCTCCGGCCCGGGCGACGAGCCGCCCGGAGGCGCGTCGTGAGTTTCCTCGGCGCGCTGGCGACCTTCGCGCTGGGCCTGGCATCGGGCGCGGCGTACTTCGGCGGCCTGTGGTGGACGCTGGCGCGCCTGCCACGCTGGCGGCGCCCCGGGTGGGTGCTGGCGGCCTCGTTCGCCGTGCGCGGCCCGCTGCTGCTCGTGCTCCTGGCGCTGCTGGCGCGCGAGGGCGTGGTCCCCCTGCTGCTCGCCCTCGCCGGCTTCCTGGTCGCGCGCGTGGTGCTCGCCGCCTGGCTGCGGCCAGCGCCTGCGCCGCCGGCCGGTGGTCCCGCCGCCGAGCGCGACCCCCTGGGAGGCGGGCCATGAGGCTCAGCCCCGACACCATCGAGGTCTTCTCGCTCGGTCCCGTGTCCGTCAACGCCACGCTGGTGTTCAGCTGGGTGATCATGGCCCTGCTGGTGGTCGTGAGCTGGTGGATCACGCGACGCCTCAGCGCGACGGGCGACATCGGCCGCGGCCAGAACGTGCTGGAGGCCGTCGTGGCCTTCATACGCGACCAGATCCGCCAGGTGACCAACCAGGACCCCGACCCGTACCTGCCGTTCGTGGGCACCCTCTTCCTGTTCATCGTGACCTCGAACGTGCTCTCGGTGGTGCCCGGCTTCGAGCCCCCCACCGGGTCGCTGACGACCACGGCCGCGCTGGCCGTGTGCGTCTTCGTGGCCGTGCCGGTGTTCGGCATCGCCGAACTCGGCGTGCGCGAGTACCTCGCGAACTACCTGCGGCCCACGCCCTTCCTGCTGCCGTTCACGATCATCGGCGAGCTGTCGCGCACGCTGGCCCTGGCCGTGCGCCTGTTCGGCAACGTCATGAGCGGCACGGTCATCGCCGGCATCCTGCTGTCCGTGGTGCCGCTCTTCTTCCCGGTCGTCATGCAGGCGTTCGGCCTGCTCATCGGCGTCATCCAGGCCTACATCTTCGCCATCCTCGCCATCGTCTACATCGCGTCGGGCACCGAGGTCCGGCAGCGCCGCGCCCACGCGGAGAAGGAGACACCGTGAGCGACTTCGGTCTCATCGGCATGGCCTCGATCATCATCGCGGGCCTCACCATCGCCATCGGCTCCATCGGGCCGGCGCTGGGCGAGGGGCGCGCCCTCGCCCAGGCGCTGCAGGCGATCGCGCAGCAGCCCGACGAGTCGAACACGATCACCCGCACGCTGTTCGTCGGCCTGGCGATGGTGGAGTCCACCGCCATCTACTGCTTCGTCGTCTCGCTCATCCTGATCTTCGCCAACCCGTTCTGGGCCGCCGTCCAGAGCGGCTCGTGAACGGTCCGCGGCGCGCGGCGCGGACCGCGTGCGTCGCGTAGGGGGCCGAGATGGGGATCGACGCCTTCACCCTGATCGCGCAGATCGTCAACTTCGTCGTGCTGCTGGTGCTGCTGCGGGTGTTCCTCTACCGCCCCATCCAGCGGGTGATGCGCCAGCGCGAGCAGCGCATCGCCGACGAGCACGCGGCCGCCGAGGAGGCCCGCGAGGAGGCGGAGCGGCGCGCCGAGCAGCTGCGGCGCGAGCGCGAGCAGTTCGAGGAGGAGCGACGCGAGCGGCTCGCGGAGGTCGAGCGCGAGGTCGAGGAGCGACGCGAGCAGCGCCTCTCCGAGGTGCGCGAGGAGGCCGAGGCCACCCGTGAGCGCTGGCGCGAGGCGCTGGAGCGCGAACGCGACGAGCTGGCCGACCGCGTCCGGGAGGGCGCCGCGACCGTGCTCGCCGACGCGCTGCAGCACGGCTGGCGCGAGTTGGCGGACGAGGGCCTGGAGGCGCGCGCGCTCGAGGTCTTCGGGCGCAAGCTCGGCGAGCTGGACGACGACGAGCGCGCGGCGCTCGCGGAGCGGGCGCGCGCCGGCGACCTGACGTTCGCCACCGCCTTCGAGGCGAGTGCCGAGCAGCGTCAGGCCCTGCTCGACGCCGTGCGCGAGGCCCTGCTGGGCGGCGATGAGGACGCGAAGCTGGAGGCCGACTTCGTGCGCGACCCCGAGCTGATCGCCGGGGTGGCGCTGCGTGCGGGCGACCTGCGGGTGGGGTGGACCGCCCGCGCCCAGCTTCAGGACCTCGAGCGCGTGTGGGCCGACGCCGGAGACGTCGGATGAACCTGCCCGAGCGGCCGCGGCTGGCCGACCTGCTGGGCGATGAGCTGCAGCGGCTCGGCCGCATCGCGCGCGACCGCGTCCAGGAGCTCGAGGTCGACGAGGTCGGCGTGGTCACGTCGGTGGGCAGCGGCATCGCCACCGTGCGCGGCCTGCCGCGGGTGCGGGCGGACGAGGTCGTGCGCTTCGCGGGCGGCGAGGAGGGCCTCGCGCTCGACCTGCGCCGCGACGACGTGGGCGTCGTCCTGCTGGGGGCGGGCAAGGGGATCGGCGCCGGCACCGAGGTGGCGCGCACCGGCCGCGTGCTCGACGTGCCGGTGGGTGACGCGCTGCTGGGTCGCGTCGTCGATCCGCTGGGCCGGCCGCTGGACCAGGGCGGCCCGCTGCGGACCTCGCGGCGCTGGCCGGTCGAACGACCGGCGGCGCCGATCTTCGCCCGCGAGCCCGTGCGTCGGCCGCTGCAGACGGGCCTCAAGGTGGTGGACGCGCTGTTCCCGATCGGCCGCGGCCAGCGGGAGCTCATCGTGGGCGACCGGCAGACGGGCAAGACGACGGTCGCGCTGGCGGCGGTGCTGGCGCAGGCCGCCAGCGACGTGCGTTGCGTCGTCTGCGCGGTCGGCCAGCGCGCCTCGGCGACCGCCCGCTGGCTCGACGACCTGCGCGACCGCGGGGCGCTGGCCCACACGACCGTGGTCGTCGCCGCCAGCCACGAGCCGCCGGGCCTGCGCTACGTGGCGCCCTACGCCGCGACCTCGATCGCCGAGGCCTGGATGGAGCAGGGGCACGACGTCCTCATCGTCTACGACGACCTCACGCAGCACGCGCGCGCGTACCGCGAGCTGTCGCTGCTGCTGCGCCGCCCGCCCGGCCGCGAGGCCTTCCCCGGCGACATCTTCTACCTGCACGCGCGGCTGCTCGAGCGCGCCACGCAACTCGAGGGCGGCGGCTCGCTGACCGCCCTGCCGATCATCGAGACGCAGGCGCAGGACCTCTCGGCCTTCATCCCCACCAACCTCATCTCCATCACCGATGGCCAGCTCTACCTGTCGCCCAACCTCGCCGCGCGCGGCGTGCTGCCGGCGGTGGACGTGGGGCGCTCGGTGTCGCGCGTGGGCGGCAAGGCCCAGCACGACGGCTACCGCGCCGTGGCGGGCGACCTGCGCCTGGCGTACACCCAGTTCGAGGAGCTCGAGGGCTTCTCGCGCTTCGGCACCGAGCTCGACGCCGAGACACAGCGCACCCTGCAACGCGGCCGGCGCGTCCGGGAGATCCTCACGCAAGGGCCGTTCGAGACGATCGCCGTCGGCGACCAGATCGTCGCGCTGTGGGCGGTGGTGAGCGGCGCCTTCGACGTCGTGCCCATCGAGCGGCTGCGGGCGGCGGAACGCGACCTGCGTCGCCGCGCGCGCCGGGAGTACGGTCAGCTGTTGGAGCGGCTCGACGCCGGCGAAGCGCTGACCGAGGAGGACGAGGAGCGGCTCGGCGAGCTCGCCGCCTCCGTCGCCGACGAACTGGGGGACGCGCGCGATGGCGACGCGTGAGGTGCTGCGCCGCCGCGTGCAGAGCACGGAGACGCTGCAGTCGGTGGTCGGGACGATGAAGGCGCTCGCCACCGTGCGGATCGGCCAGGTGCGGCGCGCCACCAAGGCCCTGGACACCTCCGCCGAGACCCTCGAGCTGGCCTTCCAGGCCCTGCTGCGCTCCGAACCCGAGCTCGCCACCTACCTGCTGCCCGTGAGCTCGGACGCCTGGGCGGCGGTGCTGTTCGGCTCCGACCACGGGCTGTGCGGCCCCTTCAACGAGCGCCTGGCGCGCCACGCCGACGCGTGGCTGAGCCCGCTCGCCGAGCGCCACGGGCCGCCGCGGGTGATGGTGGCCGGGCGCCGCCTGCGGCCCCGCCTCGCCGCCCTCGGCTACGAGGTCGAGCGCGTGCTCACGCTTCCCGGCAGCGTCGACGCCATCGACGACGCGGTGCTGAGGGTCGTCGACCAGATCGAGGCGTGGCAGCGCGACCACGGCGTCGCGCGGGTCCTGGTGGCGCACCACCGACCGACGAGCGGCGTCTCGTACCGACCGCGCACGCTGCAACTGCTGCCGCTCGACCTCGACTGGCTACGCGAGCTGCGCGAGCGTCCCTGGCCGACGAACCAGCTGCCGATGCTGGGTCTGGAGGGCGAGGCGCTGCTGCGCGGCCTGGTGCGCCAGCAGCTGGGGATGCTGCTGGTGCGCGCGTTCGCCGCCTCGCAGACGGCCGAGAACGCCGCCCGGCTGGCCGCCATGGAATCCGCCGAGCGCAACGTCGAGGAGCGCCTGAAGCAGCTGCGGCACGCCGCCAACCTGGAGCGCCAGAACGCCGTCACCGAGGAGCTGCTCGACGTGCAGGCCGCCTTCGAGGCGACGGGCGGGCTGTAGCGCGTCCTCAGGCGGCCGCCGGCTTCGCACGCGGCAGCCGGGCGACCACCAGCAGCAGCGGCGCCGTGGCGGCCGCGCCGAGCAGGCCCATCGTGGTGTACCCCCCGGGGCCGGCCATGACCCAGCCGCCGATGAGCGTCGCCGCCGCCGCGGCGCCGCCCACGAGCAGGTCGTTGAAGCCCTGCATGCGGCCCTTCTCCGCCGGCGCCAGCGCGTCCGAGAGCAGCGCCGAGCCGGCGACGTAGCACAGGTTCCAGCCGAGCCCCAGCAGGAAGAGCGCCAGCGAGAGCGGCAGCAGCTCGGGCGACAACGGCGCCATCAGGCAGGAGACGAGCGTGATCGTCGCACCGAGCCCGAGCACGGGTCGGCGGCCCCAGCGGTCCGCCAGCCAGCCCGACACCATCGAGAAGGCGAACATCCCGAAGGTGTGGCTCGAGAACACGAGCGCGATGTTCGTCAGCGGGTGCGCCAGCCCGTGCATGTGCAGCGACGTCATCTGCATGAGCCCGACCATGACCATGTGGGCCGTGACCACGCTGGCGATCGCCGTGCGCACCGCGGGCTCGCGCAGCAGCTGCCGCAGGTCGCGGGCAGGCGCCGCCACCACGGGACCGCGCTCCTCGTGGGCGATCGCCTCGCCGATGAGCCGCGGCTCGGGCCGCAGCGAAGCGAAGAGCAGGACCGCCGTGAGGAGGTAGCCGACGCCGGTCGCCAGGTAGGGCCCGGCGATCTCGCTCCAGCCCCAAGAGGTCACCAGCGCGCTGGTGGGCCCGACCAGCAGCGGCCCGACGACGCTGCCGAAGGTGCCGCCCAGCACCACGGTGGCCAGCGCCCGGGCGCGCCGCGCCTTGGGGTTGACCTCGGCGGCGACGAAGCGGCCGAGCTGCACGGCCGAGTTGCCGGAGCCGCCCACGAAGAGGCCCACGAGCACCAGGGGGAAGTTGCCCGCCGCCACCCCGAACAGCGACAGCGTGGCGCCCAGCGCGCCGGTCGCGAGCGCGCCCGAGAGGGCCCCGCGGCGGCCGATGCGGTCCGACGCGCGGCTCCACCAGAGCGCGCCCAGCGCGACGCCGATCTGCGCGACCGCGGCGGGGACCCCCGACCAGGCGACGTTGCCCGACAGTTCGGCCCCCACGATCGCGGCCACCGTGGCCGCCGCGATCGAGCCGGCCGAGCCGAGGCTCTGGCTGAGGAACAGCGCCCCGGTGATGCGGCGCGCGTGGCGGGCGCGGAGGGCGGGGTCGGGGGCCGGCGTCACACCGCGCGGGTCGCGGCGGGGTTCGTCGGGAGGGGTGCCTGGCACCGGCCAAGCCTACACGGCGCGCCGGTGGTGCGACCGCGTATCCTGGACGGCCAGGAGGACCGGATGTCGGTCGGCGCGACGATCACGATCACCCTGGCGCTCGCGTTCTACACGATCGGCGTGTGGAGCGAGCGGCTGCAGGGCCGGCTGAAGCCCTGGCACCTGGCGATGTTCGTCCTCGGCCTGGCGTTCGACACCCTGGGCACCGGCATGATGTTCGACTTCGCCGGCGGCCTCACCCGCGACGTCCACGGGCTCACCGGGTTGCTGGCGATCGTCCTCATGTTCGTCCACGCGGCCTGGGCCGCCATCGTCCTGTGGCGCCGCGACGAGGCGTGGCTGACGCGCTTCCACCGCCTCAGCGTGGTCGTGTGGTTCGTGTGGTTGGTGCCCTACTTCAGTCCCATGTTCTTCGCGCTGGGGACCTGAGCATCCCCGCGTGCGCCGCCGGGGTCGGTCGAGGCGCCCGCGGCCGCCCACGCGCGGCGCGTCGACGGTGAGCGGCGACGCCCGGAATCGCAGATCGCCCGTCCAGGACGGCTCGATCACGCCCCGATGACGCTCGGATCACCCCCGGCTTCGTAGGCTGCCCGGGCGGTTGGGCGCACCTCCTCGTGGGCCCCGCCGAACACCCGAGAGGAGCGTCTCATGTTCTCACCGCATGACACGAGCAGCATCCACCGGAACGCTCACGAGCGCATCGACCGGCTCCACCGGGAGGCCTCGGTCGCGACCAGCCTGTCCTCGCTCCGCGCGTCCTACCGCACGCGCATCGCGGGCGTCGTACGGCGCATCGCGACCTGGATCGAACCGCGGCGGCCGGGCGTCCGCGTCCACGCCGTGCGCCGACCCCAGTACGGCTCGGACTGAACGGCGCGCCCCGCGAGACGCGCCCCAGGGCCGGTGCCCTGACCCCACGATCGCCGACCAGCAGCACCGGAGGCCCGAAGGAGGTTGCCATGTACGGAAGCGTGATGCAGCACCTCATCGCGGAGGGCCACCGGCACGAGCTCGAGCGGGCCGGCCGCCGGCCCAGACTCGATACGTGGCGCGACCGCGAAGCGGCGCTCCACCGCCGCGCGCCGATCCGCTCGTTCGCGCGCGCCCTCGTCGCGCTCCTCGTCGGGTCGTGAGGCGGACTGGCTTCGCTTGGCGACGCGGCCAACCCCGCAGCTCGTTGCGCCTCGTCGCGGGCGTCGTTCCGCGGTCAGGCGCGGGGCGTTCCGCGGTCAGGCGCGGGGCCGGCGCCCTAGGAACCGTCGGTTGGGGGCCCGCCTGCTAGGGTGACGGCCTACCGTGACCCCCCAGGTACGCCTACTCGCTGGACCGACCCTGCGGATCGACGGATCGTGGCTGGCGCCTCCGGTCACGCGGCCCGTCGTGCTCCTGTGCTACCTCGCCTACCGGGCAGCGTGGGTGGGCCGGGATGAGCTGACGGCGCTCTTCTGGCCCGAGACGCGCGAGCGGAAGGCCAGGCAGAGCCTGCGGACGCTGCTGTACCAGGCCAAGCGAGGGCCGCTCGGCCACGCCCTCGAGGCGGAGCCACTGCGCGTGCGTTGGACCCTCGACACCGACGTCCGCGCCTTCGCCAAGGCCGTCACAACGGGCGACTGGCGGGCGGCCGTGGACGCCTACACCGGAGCGTTCCTGGAACGGGTTCAGGGCGACGACTCGGCGGCCTTCGAGGCGTGGCTCGAGGAGACGCGTGGCGAGCTCCACCGGGGCTGGCGCGACGCGGCGCTGCACGTCGCGGACGACTTGCTCGCGGCGGGGTGCGGGCGGGATGCCACCGAGCTGCTGCAGCGCGTGCTCGCGGTCGACTGCCTGGACGAGGACGTGCTTCAGGCGTGCATGCGGGCCCACGCGGCCGCGGGCGATCGAACGCGGGCCCTGGAG
>Ga0180435_10002969_pt1 | contig 17151 bp, 11 predicted proteins | sample SS_ome_3_FD_132467 | JGI IMG/M metagenome (GOLD analysis project Ga0180435, IMG submission 132467) | Hypersaline lake sediment archaeal communities from the Salton Sea, California, USA - SS_3_S_1 metaG | ecosystem: Environmental > Aquatic > Non-marine Saline and Alkaline > Hypersaline >...
CATGGCGAGCAGGCGAAGCTCAAGGAGCTGGCCCGCGAGCGAGGTTCGCTGCAGGGCGTTGAGACCGAGCGCCTGACCAAGAGCGGCCGCCGCATCTCGGTCGAGATGACGATCAATGCGCGCACGGACGAGGCTGGGCGGCCCGCCGGTTTCGTTGCCGTACTGCGTGATGTCACCGCGCGCAAGGCGACCGAGAACGCTCTGCGTGAAAGCAAGCGCCGGCTCGACACGACCGGGCGGCTGGCCAAGGTTGGAGGGTGGGAACATGATCTGCAGACGCGCAAGGCACACTGGACCCATGCGCTCTACGAGATCATCGAGATCGACCCGGCCGAGGAACCGCCGGGCGTGGACGAGCATCTCGACTACTACCCGCCGGAATCACGCCAGCGGCTGGAGCGGGCCTACTCGCACGCGGTCAATACGGGCGAGCCGTTCGATCTGGAGTTGGAGGTCAATACACGCGGCGGCCGCCGGCTCTGGTGCCGTGCCTACGGCCAGCCGGTGATGGAGGCGGGGCGCTGCACACGCATCCAGGGGACCTTCCAGGACATCACCGAGCGCAAGACCGCGGAACTGCAGCTCGAGACGGCGCTCGACGATGCCCGCCGGAGTGCCGTTGAGACCCGGGCGCTTCTGGATGGGGCGCGGTCGGTGCTCGAAAGCCGCACCTTCCCCGAGGTCGCCCAGCGCATCTTCGCTGCCAGTTGCGCCGCGGTCGGCGCCACGGCGGGGTACGTCGCGCTCCTGAGCGAGGCAGGTGACGAAAACGAGGTGCTCTTCCTCGAGCCTGGCGGCCTGTCGTGTGACGTCGATCCCGATCTGCCGATGCCCGTGCGGGGTCTGCGTGAACGGGCCTACCGGGAAGGACGCGTCGTCTGGGAGAACGACTTCGCGCATACGGACTGGGCCGAATTGCTGCCGGCCGGGCATGTCGAGCTGCGCAACGTCCTGTTCGCGCCGCTCCTGGTGGACGAGAAGCCGGTCGGGGTGATCGGGCTGGCCAACAAGGCGGGCGACTTCTCGGCGCAGGACGCGCGGCTCGCCGGCGCCTTCGGGAATCTGGCGGCGATCGCCTTTGAGCGCAGTCAGGCGGAAGAGACGCTGCGCCAGAGCGAGGAGAAGTACCGCTTGCTGGCGGACAACACGGCCGACTGCATCTGGATGCTCGGTCTCGATGGCCGTCTCCTCTATGTCAACCCGGCCGCGGAGAGGCTCTTCGGGTTTCGGCCCGAGGAGATGATCGGCATGGAATTGCACCGCTATACAACCGGGGAGAGCCAGCGCCAGATCGAGACGATCATGGCCGAGGCGCTGGCCCAGGCGCAAGAACCGAAGCCGATCACCTTTGAGACTGAGCTCCTGCATCGCGAGGGCCATGCCGTTCCGGTCGAGATCACCGGCCGGGTCCTGACCGACGGCGAAGGTCGACCGGTGGCGCTGCAAGGGGTCACGCGCGAGATCAGCGAGCGCAAGCGCGCCGCGGCGGAGCAGGCGGACCTGCAGGCCCAGCTCGCCCAGGCCCAGAAGATGGAGTCGGTCGGGCGCCTGGCCGGGGGCGTGGCCCATGACTTCAACAACATGCTGCAGGTGATCATCGGCAACACGGACCTCGCACTCGGGAAACCCGATCTCACTGACGATCTGCGCGATGATCTGCAGGAAATTCGCACCGCAGCGGCAAGCTCCGCCAAGCTGACGCGCCAGCTGCTCGCGTTTGCGCGGCGTCAGACCGTGTCCCCGCGCGTGCTGGATCTGAACGAGACGGTCAGCGGCATGCTCAAGATGCTCCAACGCCTGATTGGCGAAGACATTGAACTGCGCTGGCTGCCTCAGGCCGACCTCTGGCCGATCCGGATCGATCCCTCGCAAGTCGATCAGATCCTTGCCAACCTGGCCGTCAATGCCCGCGATGCGATCTCGGGCACGGGTCGCATCGAGATCGCAACCGAGAACGTGACCCTCGACCCCGCCTTCGCCGCCCAGCACCCGGGCTCCGAGCCGGGCGAATGGGTGCGCTTGCAGGTGAGTGACAGCGGGGTCGGCATGGACGCCGAGACGCTTGCCCATGTCTTTGATCCCTTCTTCACGACGAAGGGATTGGGACAGGGGACGGGGCTCGGACTGGCGACGATCTACGGCATCGTCAAACAGAACGATGGCTACGTCGATGTCACCAGCGAGCCGCAGCGCGGGACGACGTTCATGATCTACTTCCCCCGTTCCACGGGCGCCGGGGAGGAGGATGAACATCAACCCGCGGCCGATACGCTGCGCGGCGCGGGAGAGAAACTCCTGCTCGTCGAAGACGAGCCTTCGATCCTCAACCTCTGCCGGGCGATGCTCTCGGGCCTCGGCTACGACGTGCTGGCGGCGGGCACGATCCGCGAGGCGATCGACCTGGCGGCCGGCGAAGATCGGCTCGACTTGCTGATCACCGATGTCGTCATGCCGCAGATGAACGGCTGGGATCTGGCGGCCAGGCTGCGCGAGGGACACCCCGGCCTGCTGACGCTCTTCATGTCGGGCTATCCGACCGAGGTGATCGCCAGGCGGGGCCGCCTGGCGGAGGGGGTGAGCTTCATTCAGAAGCCCTTCACGGCGGATGAGCTGGCGGCCAAGGTTCGGGCGAGACTGGACGACCCCGAGCGCGGCAACCCCTGATTGTGGGTCGGATTCGAGTGGTCGTTCGAGCCCAACTCATTCCATGAAAGCGAGATGCGCGGCAAGGCCTCGCGGCCCGGGACGAGCTCGCGCGGGTCGTTGCGTCCCCGTCCCGCTCCGGTCCCCCCAGTGCCCCTTGCGGTCCGTTCAGGGTTCCCTCTACGGCCGCCTGGCCGAGGCCGCAACGGCCTTCCCGCGAACAGATTGCAGGTCAGGATCGGATCGCTTCGATCCACAACCGGGGGGCTAGGCCGCCTCTTCTGTGCCGCAGACCTCATACGAAACCTGCGCCCAGGCGACCGCATCGAGATACGCCGCGGCCACGGACTCGGCCGCGAGGCCAAGCCGCTCGCGCAGCGCTTCGAGCGTCTCCCACCGTGCCTGTTCCTGGGCCACGGCGAGGGTGAGGGGAGGGGCCAGGGGACCGGCGCCCTGCAGTAGCGCGGCGGTGACGTCGCGCGGCAGCCGCATCTCGGCGAGCAGCTGCTCGAGCGGCTGGCGGGTGAGAGCGTCGATGAGCGAAAAGAGCCCGACCAGGAAGGCCTCATCTTGGCGCCCTTCGAGCCCGAGGGCGGCGGCGATCTGCTCGCAGAAGCGGGCGCGGATCAGGGAGTTGATGATGATCTCCTGCTGATCCTCGCCGGCGAGCAACGAGAGGCCGACGAGGGTCGCCCACTTGCGCACCTTCTCTGCCCCGAGCAGGACGAGGGCATGGCGAATCGAATGCACCGGATCGCGCAGGCTGAAGGCGGCGGAGTTGATGTAGCGCAGCAAACCATAGGTCAGTGCGAGGTCGGTCTTGATCACGCTGCCGATCTCGGTGATGTCGGGCTCGGCGCGATGGAGCGCCTCGAGCAGGCGCGTGATCGCGAGCTGCGATTCGGCGATGCGGGCGGTGGCGACGAGAGCCGGGCGGCTGAAGAAGAAGCCTTGAAAGAGCGCGTAGCCGAGCGCAGCGGCATGATCCCGCTCGGCCGGCGTCTCGACCTTCTCCGCCAGAAGCTGCACATCGAGTTGCGCCAGGCCGTCGGCCAGGCGGCGCTGCTGGTGGGCGTCGGTGCCGCGGAAGTCGACCTTGACCACGTGGGCGAGTTCGAGCAGCGGCACATGGGCCGGCTCGAAGCGGGTGTAGTCGTCAAGGGCAATGCGGTATCCGGCCTCCGCCAGGCGCCGGCAAGCACGCACGACCTCGCGGTCGGGCTCGACGCTTTCGAGTACCTCGACCACGATCGCGTCGGGGTCGAAGAGCTCGGCCACGTCGCTCAGCAGCAGGTCGCGGGTGAAATTGATGAAGGCCGGCCTTCCATAGGTCAGGCTGGAGCGTCCGGTCGAGAAGAACTGGTCGCGCAGCACCGAGAGTGAAGCGCGATCGCCGGCGTCGAGCGGCGCGTGGTCCCGGTCCGCGTCGCGAAAGAGCAGTTCGTAGGCGACAACGGCCTGCGTGCGATCGAAGATCGGCTGGCGTCCGACGTAGGTCTGCACGGCGTTCCTCCTTGTCTCATACATCGGCCGCCAGGAATGCGATCTTGCCCGCCGGAAGATGCAACGGGGCGGGGTTCTCGCGAACCCCGCCCCGCACCGGATCGAGCCGAGTGGCGGCGATCGCAGCGCCGCCGCTGCGGCCTACTCTTCGTCTTGGCGCGCCTGTGCGTTGCGCCGGTCGGTGAGCTTCTTCAGCCCCGCCGCCGCCAGGCCGACGCCGGCCAGCAGCCCGGCCGGACCGCCGGGCGCCGCCGCCAGCTTCAGATCGCGCTGGCGCAGCACGGCCGCATACTTCTCCTGCGCCCGCCGCTTGATCGGCTCGAGGCGGCCGAACTCCCACTCCGGCTTCGCCGGCAGGTCGTAGGCCTCGAGCTTGACCGGGAGGACGTAGATCGAGTGCAGCCCGCCGAGCTGCTCGAGCCCGTAGACGTTGGCGTCGCGCCAGCCAGCCTGCTTGAGCTCGGCGACTCGCTCCTTGGCGAGCGCGTACATGCGCGACTGCTCACCATAGCGGATCGCCTCCGTCGGACAGGTCTTGACGCAGGCCGGTTTCAGGCCGTTGGCAACGCGATCGTAGCAGCCGGTGCACTTGCGCGACTTCTCGATCTCGTCGTTCACGTGCGGCACGCCGTAGGGGCACGCCTCGACGCAGGCGCCGCAGCCGATGCAGGTATCCTGGTCCACGTAGACCGTGCCGAACTGCGGATGCCGGCGCATCGCCTTCGGCTCGACCGGGCAGACCTCGATGCACGCCGCTTGCGTGCAGTGGAAGCAATGGTGCCTCCGGAACATCCACTCGACCTTCCCCTGCGCGAAGAGCTCGTGGAACTTGATGATCGTCCAGGTGACCGGGGAGAGGTCGGACGGGTTTTGGTAGCCGCCCGCTTTCGCGAAGAACGAGGTCTTCTCGCCCGGCAGGTAGTTCCACTGCTTGCACGCCACCTGACAACTGCGGCAGGCAATGCAGAGTGAGCCGTCGTAGTAGAAGCAGTTCTCCGCCATGTTACACCTCCTTCTCCACGTCGCAGAGGAACGCCTTGTACTCGGGGATCATCGTGTTGGCATCGCCGACGTGCGGGGTGAGCACGTTGGCGCTGTCGCCGACCGCGAGGCCCGAGTAGCCCCAGTGCCACGGGAGCCCGATCTGATGCACGCGCTTGCCGTTGAGCTGGAACGGCTTGAAGCGGTGGGTCACGACGGCGTAGGCTGCGAGCGCGCCGCGGGCGGTGGTCACGCGGACACGATCGCCGTTGTGGATGCCCTTCTCCTGCGCCAGTTCGTGGGACATCTCGATGAACATGTCGGGCATCAGCTCCGAGACCCAGGTCAGGTTGCGCGTCATCTGACCCGCCTGCCAATGCTCGACGACCCGGTACGTTGTCCCGATGATCGGGTACTGATCGGCGCTGCCGACGTCATCCATGTCCGACGCCCAGATCTTGATCGCCGGGTTGATGCCTTGCCCGTAGAGCCGGTTCTTGACCGGCGACTCGAGCGGCTCGTAGTGAGTCGGGAAGGGGCCGTCGGCCAGTCCGTTGCCGAAGAGCTGGGCATGGCCGTGCGGCTTCATGATGAAGGCGTACTTGGTGCCGGGCGCCCAGCCGCCGTCGGGGACGTCGCCTTCCCAGCCGCCCTGGCCATCCTTGAGGCTCGGGTTCCAGCGAATGACCCACTTCTTGTCGTTCCACGGTTTGCCCTGCAGATCGACCGAGGCGCGATTGTAGATGATCCGCCGGTTGACCGGCCAGCACCAGGCCCAGTGCGGGAAGAGCCCGATCCCGTTGGCGGCATCGCGTCCGTCGCGGCGCGCCGCCATGTTGCCGGCGTCGGTGTAGCTGTTGCAGTAGAGCCAATTCCCGCTGCAGGTCGAGCCGTCGTCCTGCAGGAATGCGAAGCTCGGCACTTGCTGGCCGCGCTCGTAGGTCGTGCCCTTCACTTCCTTGGTCGCCATGAAGTAGCCGTTGCACTCCCGGGCGACCTGGTGCACGTCGGGTTCGTCGCCGTGCCCGTAGTTCCAGTAGAGGTTGACGATCGGCTCGGGGAAGGCCCCTCCCTCCTTGCCGTAGCGATCGCGCAGCTTGAGGAAGAGCTTGTCGAGGATCCAGAGATCCGACTTGGCGACGCCCGGCGGCTCGGTCGCTTTGTAGCGCCATTGCATCCAGCGGCCCGAGTTCGTGATCGAGCCTTCCTTCTCGATTGACGAGGCGGCGGGGAGGACGAAGACCTCGGTCGCGATCGACTTCGGATCGACGCCGGGGCGCTTCCAGAAGTCCATCGTATCGGTTTCCCACAGGTCGACCGCCACGAGCCAGTCGAGCTTCTCGAGCGCCTTGCGCTCCTTGCGCGCGTTGGGGCCGCCGACGGCCGGGTTCTGACCGAAGCAGAAGAGGCCCTTGATCACGCCGTCGTACATCGCCTCGAACATGCCGATGTGGGTGTAGATCCAGTTCTCATCGAGCTTCGGCAGGTAGGCGTAGTCGAAGTCGTTCTCCGCCTTGGCATGGTCGCCCCAGTAGGCCTTGAGCAGGCTGACCATGTACTTCGGCGTGTGTTGCCACCAGTTGGCCGACTTGTCGCCGTAGGAGCCCTTCGGCGTCCAGGTCTCATGATACGTGGCCAGATCGACGTTGGCTGCGCGCGGAGTCTTCAAGTACCCGGGCAGGATGTGGAAGAGCAACGCGTAGTCGGTCGAGCCCTGGACGTTCGACTCTCCGCGCAGCGCGTTGATCCCGCCGCCGGCGACGCCGATGTTGCCGAGCAGGAGCTGCAGCATCGCATAGCTGCGCACGTTCTGCGTGCCGTAGGTGTGCTGGGTCGTGCCCATCGCGTACATGATCGTGCCCGACTTGCCCGCCTGGCCGGTGGCGCAATAGGCCTCGGCGACCTTCTCGAAGTCAGCCACCGGCATGCCGGTGATTTCGGCGACCCGCTCGGGTGTGTACTCGGCGTAGTGCTTCTTGAGCAGCTGGAAGACGCACCGTGGGTCGCGCATGCTCATGTCGCGGCGGGGGCCGTCGCCGTTCTGCGCGTAGGCCCAGGTCGCCTTGTCGTACTTGCGCTTGGAGGCGTCGAAGCCGCTGAAGAGTCCGTCGTCGAAGTCAAAACCGTCGTTGACGATCATCGTCGCGTCGGTGTACTCGCGGACGTACTCCTCATGATAGAGCTTGTTCTCGAGCACGTAGCGAATCAGGCCGCCGATGAAGGCGATGTCGCTGCCCGAGCGAATCGGGGCATACAAGTGGGCCTTCGACGACGTGCGCGTGAAGCGGGGGTCGACGTGAATCAACGTCGCGCCGTCCGCGACCGCCTTCATCACCCACTTGAACGAGAGCGGATGGTTTTCCGCCGCGTTCGAGCCGATGATCATGATGCAGTTGGAGTTGGCGATGTCGTTCCAGTGGTTCGTCATCGCACCGCGGCCGAAACTCTGCGCCAGACCGGCGACAGTGGCCGAGTGTCATATGCGTGCCTGGTGTTCGATGAACACCAGGCCGAGGGCGCGCATCAGCTTCCCGTAGAGGTAGCACTCCTCGTTGTCGAGCGCCGCGCCGCCCAGGGCGGCGATCGCATGCGTGCGGTTGACGGTGCGGCCGCGCTCGTCCTGCTCGGTGAAGCTGGCATCGCGCGCGCGCTTGGCGCGGTCGGCGATCCGCTCGATCGCCCACTCCCAGGAGACCTCTTCCCACTCGGTGCTGCGCGGCGCCCGGTAGAGCACCTTCTTCAATCGCCGGTCGCTCGTCGCGACCTGATAGAGCGACTGGCCCTTGCAGCAGAGCGATCCCTCGTTGATCGGATGATCCGGGTCCCCCTCGACGTTGATCACGTTGCGGTTCATCGTCGCGACGATCAAACTGCAACCGACGCCGCAATAGGGGCAAATCGTCGTCGATTCGCGTGCGTAGCGCGTCTTCAGCGCCGCGGCGTGCGCTACGGATGGGCCCAGGTCGATTCCCAGCTTGCCGAGGACACCGCCCGCGGCGGTCGTCCCGGCGGCGGCCAGGAATCCTCTTCGCGAGAGCTTCATCTCGAGCACTCCTCTCCTCAGGTTCATCCCACGGGGCCGGACCCGGCGACGCGTCCCGGGCGATAGCCTTCCCGTTCCGCGGCCAGGCCGAGATGCACGGTCCCGACATCCTCGACCAGATAATCCAGGGCCGCCGTGCGGCCGGTCGACCGGTCGTCGATCGCCCGCAGGTAGCCCTGGCATGAATCACAGACATCGATGCGGTAGTTCTCATGCTCGGCGATGCTCAGAAAGCCGAGCGTCTCGTGATCGCGATTGAGACAGAAAGGACAGGTGACGCGCGGGAAGCGCCATTCGATGTCGCATAGATCGCACCAGAGTGTGCGCCCCCCTTCTTCGGGCCAGTAGCGCCCGATGCGCGGTGCGCCGCCGCAAAGCGGGCAGCCGGCGTGAAGTTGCTCAGGGCGCCACGCGCCGGGATCGAGCTGGAGGGTGGCGCCGAGGCGCTGAAAGAAGGGGCGGGCGAGCTGGCGGCCGAAGAAGGCGAGTAAGTCCGCATCGCAGGCGTAAGGTTCGGCCAGCTCCTGCAGCGCGCGGCGATCCGCGCGCCACGCGGCGTGAAACCAGCGCGCCAACGTCTCGCGCGGCACGGGCGCATCCGGCGACCCGCCCCCGGGTGCGTCCTGCGCGGCGGTGCTTGGAACCTCCGCCCCGTCAGCCGCGGGTGCGTCCGCCGCGGCTCCCGCCGCCTCCGCGTCATCCGTTTGCCGAGCGTCTCGCGCGGCCCGCGCGTCCCCCGCACCTGACGCGCCGGCCGCCGCTGCGCCGCGAGCCAGCAAGCGCAGCGGCCCCGGTGCCTCACACGCCGCGGCCGTCAACACAGCGTGAAGCAGGCGCGCGGTCGCGGCGAGGAGATCGTCGGGTGGCGTCGGGTCCCAGGCGTCGGTTACCGTGCGGCCGCCGATGAGCCCCTCTTGGACTGCGGCCGGGGGTGGGGGATCGGTGGGGTAATGCCCGGCGAGGGCGTCTTGTGCAGCACGCACGTAGTGCCAGAGCGTTTCCTGCAGCGCAACGAGGTCGGGAGAGACCCCGGGCCGCTCCAAGACCTCTGCAAACGACCCCACTCCGCGCTCGTCTGACACCGACTCCCCCCTGGTCGACCCGCATGCTGCACGGCGCGTCGCACCGCCACGCACAGCGTCGCCACTATCGGTAGCGGGCCGGCGAATGTCAAGGGGCAAGCCGCGCTAGGTGCTTGCCGGGCAGTAAGATGCCATGCTTGGCATGTTACTCAGGGGGCGGTTCGGGGAAGGTCTCGGCGAACGCGTGGCGTCCGGCGGCCTGCACCTGCTCCTGCAGCCGCGCGAAGCGGGCCATCAGGCGTCGGGCCGCCGGGGTGAGGACGGTGCCCGAGTCGGGGCCGCGCCCGGCGTGGGTCTCAATGAGCGCGAATCCGAGCCGCCGCTCCGAGAAGCGGATCTTCGCCCAGAGCCCGCGATAGGACATGCCGAGCGCCTCGGCCGCCGCCGCGAGGGATCCCTCGCGGCCGATCGCCTCCAGGATCTGCAGTCGGCCCGCCCCGAAGAGGACGAGTCCCTCTGCGTTTTCCAGCCAGGCGTGCAGCCGCAGCCGCGCGCCGCCGAGCTTGTCCGTCGCCGGCACGGGCGGCCGCGTCCCGCGCGGCGATGACTCCGGCGCGCATGGCGTCGGTCCCTGCGCGGAGCGTGCCGGCTTCCGCGCGGATCGCTTCGGTCCCTGCGCGGGGGGGAGCGGCTCCGAGGTCATCGGTCGCGCTTGCGCTGCGTGCCGAAGCAGCCGAGCTGGCAGTTGACAATGCGGATGTCGCGCGCATCGCAGAGTCGCCCGATCTCGATCGGCTTGACGTTCAAGCGCTCGGCGGCTGCCAGCGCGTCGCCGCACGCGAGGTGGCCGTTACGGATGTGCGGCTCGATCGCCGCATAGATCGCTTCCTCCTGCATCGGATGCCTCCCTTCGGTCTGGATGCGCTCGCCAGGTCTAGATGCGTTCGCTCTGTTCGCGGCAGACGATCTCCAGCTTCTCGAGCTCGTCGAGCACCGGCGCGTAGATGTCGCGATGGACCGGGGCGAGCACGCCGCGCCGCGTGATCTTGCCCTCCAGGATCAATCGCGTTGCGATCGCCGCCGGCAGGCTGACGGTGCGCGCCATCGAGCTGTCGCCGCCGGGGATGCCGAAGTCGACCATCGTCGACGTGATGCGCTCCCCGTGGTCGTCGAAGCGCGCCTTGAACTCATGGTGCATGACGAGCATGTCGCGCTCGCCCGGCTCATACGACATCTTGGCGAGCATGCGGGCCACGAGCACGTCCATGATCGACGGCGCTTCGGGCAGCGGCTCATCGGAGAAGAGCCCGAGCCAGGCAAAGCGGCGGATCGGCTCGGCCTCCGGCTCGAGTCCGAGGTGGCCTGCGACCGCGGCTGCCGCCTCCTCAGCGTTGCCAGCCTGGGCGGCGCTCGGGACGAGCAGGCGCGCGAGGTTGGCGAACGTCTTGCCGGCCAGGTCCGCGCGCTCCGTGTCATCCAGATAGCCGAGCGCGACCAGCGCCTTGAGGGTATCGCACCAGCCGGGGTAGCGCAGCGTGCCGCGGAACATGTTGGGGATGCCCTGCAGCCCATAGAGGTCGATGTAGCCGAGGCTGTCGCGATTGGTGTAGGCCTCGAACGTCCCCGCGCCCGGCACCTCGAGCAGATTGTAGTGCGCGAAGAGCTCCGGCCCCGGGATATCGACCACCTCACCGTCACGCAGGAAGCGGCCCGGGTTCTTGCCCGCCATCAGGACGCCGCGCGGGCTCCAGGAGAACTTGTAGCCCCAGGGGTTCGTGTTCGCCTCCGGCGCCGGCAGGCCGCCGGTGCAGGAGGAGAAGGCGGTCACCTCGCCGCCGCGGGCGCGGACATCGTCGATCACACGCATCGCCGACATGTGGTCGATGCCTGGGTCGACGCCGATCTCGTTGAGGATCGTCAAGCCCTTCTCGCGCGCTTCGCCGTCGAGCTCGCGCATCGCCGGGCTGATGTACGAGGTCGTCACCATCTGCTTGCCCGCCGCGAGACAGAGCTTGGCAACGCGGACGTGATAGGTGTAAGGCAGCAGACTGATCGTCAAGTCATGCTCGCCGACCAGCCGCGCAAGCGCTTCTTGATCATCGACGAGCAGGGCCAGCGCGCGGCCGCGTTCATGGCCTTCAAGCAAGCGCTCCGCCTTGGAGACCGTGCGCGAAGCGATCGTCAGTTCCAGGTCGGGCTGCTCGAGCAGGTAGCGAACCAGGGGGCGCGTGACGAGCCCCGCGCCGAGCAGGAGAACGCGTGCCATGCCTTGCTCCTTTCTTGCTCGCCCGGCGCCGGCGCTACGTGCCCGGCGCTCCGTCCGCGGCGAGACACTCCTTGATGTAGGCGAAGCGGGGCGTCAGTTCGCCTCGCTGCGCGATGATCGCCCCGCGCAGGGGCGCCGACAGCGCCGCGAGACCGTCGGGCGCCGTCAGGTCGACGTGCGCGAACTCGGCGACGAAGTCGCGCAGCGCGCGGCTGAAGAAGGTACTCGATTCCGCCGCCAGCTCACACGGCAAATTGTCGACCGCCATCACGACCGGCCCATAGCCGGCGTAGCCGTCGCGCACGTCACCGGTCGCCGGCTCGTAGACGTAGCAGGGGTTGTCGGGCGCAGTCACCTTGCGCGTCATCTGAATGCTGCCGTCGATGTCGCACGATATGTCACCGATGATGCGCAAGTGCGGCTGCTTCCCGCCGGCGAAGAGCGCCGCCGCCTGCTCGTGGGTGATCAGCCGCGGGTACTGCTCGGTCCAGTAGATGCAGTTGACGAGCACGTTCAGATGCGGGAGGTAGCGATCGAAGGTCGCGGCGTAGTGTTCAGGATGGTCGTAATAGTCCTGCAGATCGAAGGCGGCACCCGCGGCGCGCGGCTCGACGAGGTGTTCCTCCTTGAAGACAACCTTGTAGAGTGTGTGGGGCGAGAGATCGTCGCGGCCGCGCAGCGCCGGAAGCTCCTCCGGCGCCAGGGCCGTGACCGGGAGCAGGTCGAGGATCTCCTGCGCTCCGCGCGAGACGTTGCCGTATCCCGCGAACCCGATGACGAGCGGCTGCAGGCGGGGGTCGAGGCCGTCGCGGGCGATGCGCGCGCCGATGACGGCGATTTCCTCCTTGGCCGCTGCGAGGCTCGGATAGGCATGCGCCATGCGGATCGCAGTGAAGGGGTTGGGGATGCCCTCTTCCGACAGGCGGCATCCGAGCCCGTGGAGCGTGTCGATCATGCCGGCCAGGCCGGCGAAATTGCCGAAGAAGACGAGGCGCCGGCCGCGCTCATCGGCGATCAGCTCGTAGTCGAAGAGGGTGGCGCCGAGCTCAAGGAGATGGGCCAGCATCGGCATGTTGTAGGGTTGGCATTTCATCGTATGCGAGAAGAAGAGGTAGTGCCCGCCGGGGCGCAAGAGCCGCGCCGGGATTTCCTTGACCGCGAGCACGAGGTCGCAAGGCGCGAGGTCTTCGGCGATCTCGGCTCCCGCGGCGGCGTAGTCGGCGTCGGGAAAGATGCGCCCCGCAGCGGGCTGGACACGAAATCGCAGTCCTTGCTCACGGTGCAACCAGCTGACGTCGGCAGGGGTTAGCGGCGCCCGCCGCTCCCATTCGTTCTTGTCCTCGCGTCGAATCCCGATCCGCATCCGCCCCACCTCCCGCAGGTCGAATCCAGCCACGGCGCGCGCGCCAGGCGATCCCGAAGCAACTGATCATGAAGCGCAGCAGTATAGCACGCGCTTCGGGATCGGATCAGCCTCCGAACTTGAGGCGAGTAACGATCTAAGGTACAATTAGATACGGACGCTTTTCAGTGCGTTGCACCGTCGCCGTCCGGCGCGGAGAAGCGCAGCGCGCGGCGCCCGCCCAGCGAGGATGAGAACCCATGCCCGATCCGACCCCCCGCCCGGTGCTTGCCGGCGCCTTTGCCGCTGCCGGGATCTGTGCCGTTCTGTGGCTCTGTTGTTGCCCGCTAGTCGCGGGGGCGGACGTGCGGGCTGACTCGCATGCCGACACGGGGACGGATGCGCAGGCCCACGCACGGGCCGGCGGGCGCCCAAGTGTCTGGGAGGACTTCGAAGCGGGCAGCGTCACGCTGACGAGCTACCCGGACGAGGACTTCGATCCCGACGACTGGGAACTGCAGTCGCAGGAAACCTACGGCGGCAGCGCCCATGCGCTGCGCATGTGGGGCAACACCTGGAAGGAACTGGCGATCACGCCGCGCCCGCTGACGGCAGAGACGCTCTTGCAGGCGGCGATCTACGCCGAGGAGGTCGGGGAACTGCAGGCGATCGCCTTCGGCGACTCGAGCGAGCATGAGCTCTTCTACTGCGTCTCGGGTGATCAGCTCGTCTTGAGCGACCGCTGGAATGTCGTCTATCAAGGCGCCTTCCCGACCGAGGAGTGGAATATCTACGAATTGCCGCTCGGCCAGGACTGGCTCGACACGTGGGGCTACCTGCCGGTCATCAACCGCATCATCTTTGTCAACGACCATGACGGCGGCCCGCATGGCACGACGATTTTCGATGAGATCTACGACATCAGCGACGCCGAGCCGATCGCGCCGACGGTCGCGATCGAGGCGCTCGCCGCTCCGCCGCGCCAGCTCGCGCGCGAGGCGGCGCCCGGGGTGCCGCTCTACCGTCTCGACGTGCAGTTCCAGTCGCTCGTCTTCGATCCCGATAGCGATTCGCTTGCGTACGCGTGGGACTTCGGCGACGGCGCGACGAGCAGCGAGCCGAACCCGGCGCACAGCTTCACGGCGACCGCCGACTACACCTTCACCGTGTCGCTCGACGTCACCGACGAAGATGGCCTGTGGGGACGCGACACGTGCCAGGTCGCCGTCGAGCCCGGGGGCGGGGTCGAGGAGTTCACGATCAACTTCACGGGCGACATCTTCACCGGGCGCGCCTATGACGAGCCGGGCGGCCTGATCGATACCTACGGCGTTGAATACCTCTTTGAACCGACGCTCCCGATCCTCGGCGATGCCGCCGACGTGACGATGGTCAATGCCGAGGTTGCCTACACCGATCGCGGCGATCCGCACCCGACGAAGAGCGTCGTCTTCCGCACCCGTCCCGAGAATATCGCCGGCCTCGTCTATGCCGGCGTCGACGTTGCCTCGACCGGCAACAACCACATCATTGACTACGGACGGGAGGGGCTGGAACAGACACACGCCGTGTTCGACAGCGCCGGCATCACGCATGCCGGTTCGGGCGTGAACGACTATTTTGCGCTGCAGCCCTGCTACTACACCCACGCCGGCGTGCGCATGGCCTTCTACTGCGCCTGCAATCGCACCGGGCGCGAGTACAACTACCAGCCGTTCCTCGACGCGGGGCACAGCAAGAGCGGCTTTGGCTACTGGCTCGAGCCGAACAACGAGCGGGCCCTGGCGGCGGCCGATACGCTGGCCGACATCGTCTTCGCCGTGCCGCACAGCGGCGAGGAGTACGAAACCGAGCCGCCGGCGGGACCGGGCGGCGCAGGCGAGGGGCGCGTGGATATCGAGCTGTGCCCGCCCTTCGTGCCCTACGAAGAGGCGCCCGACGTGCGCTTCCGCATCTGGCCTGGGTCGGGCGACCGCCAGTTGCGCTACCGGGCAATCGAGATGGGCGCGGATGCGGTCATCAATCATCATCCCCACGTGCTGCAAGGCTTCGAGGTCTACCAGGGGAAGCTGATCGCCCACAGCCTCGGCAACTTCATGTTCGACCTCTACTACCCGGAGACGATGCCGACGCTCGTCTTGACCGCGCGCGTCTCCAAGACCGGCATCGACGCCTGGCACTTCACGCCCGCCTTCATCGACGACTACATTCCGCGTCCGGCGACCGGGCGTCTCGGGACCGCGATCCTCGAGCGGATGGCGGACTACTCGCGGCATCTGAATACCTTCATCGGGATCGATCGCGAGGCGCTCGAGGGGCGTATCTTCCTCAGCGAGGGCGAGTTCTATCCCGAGCTGACGCTGCACAGCGGAACGCGTCCGGTCAGCGGCAGCGGCGATCGTCATCTCTCGCAGCCGATCGCGATCGCCGCGGACGGCAGCCTCGCGCGCCTGCTCGCCGTCGAGGGGCTCGCGCCGGGCGACGCGGAGATCCGCGTCGGGCGCGAAGTGCTCTGGTTCGGCCGGTTCGAGCCGGATGAGGGCCACTCGATGTGGAACTTGAACAGCGAGGACGAGTGGCTCGACGATGCGATCTTCCACGAAGGAGCACACGCGCTCGCCTTGCGGCGCGCATCCAACGCTCCCGACAACGTGATCACGACGCTCGAACGCCATCTGCCGGCGAGCGACACGCTCGCCTACAGCCTGACCGGCTGGATGCGTACGGTCGATGCGAACGACGCCTACTTCGCGATGCGCTTCTACAGCAGCCGCTACACCTGGAATCCGATCGGCACCTACCTGATGGGGGAGAGCGTGGATGGCACGAGCGAGTGGACGTACTACGCGGCCGATTTCGCGGCCCCCAACGGGACGGACTACTTCAACATGCGCTGCAACGTCGATCGTCCCCAGTCCGGCGAGGCGCAGGCCTGGTTCGACGATCTGCGCGTGATCGAGTGGGAAGCCTGGCAGCCGGTCGCACTGCCGCTCGAGATCGACTACCCGAACAACTACCGCTTCGTGCAGGTGCGCAGCACGTCGCCGGCCGACAGCGCGACGGTGAGCTATGAGACCGCGCGCCTGCTCGATGCTGCTTTCAGCGGGATCGGCGGCGAGCCGGAGCGGCGCGCCCCGGCGCGGCTGGTGGCGCACCTCGGCGTGCACCCGAACCCCGTGCGCGCCGAGGCGGCGATCCGCTACGAGCTCGCCTCAGCGGCGCGTGTGAGCCTCGAGGTCTTCGATGTCGCCGGGCGCCTCGTGTCGCGCCTGGCGCAAGATCAGCCGCAGCGCGCCGGCTGGCACAGCGTTGCCTGGCAGGCGGGGGCGCGGCCGGCGGGGGTGTACTTTGCGCGTTTGACGGTTGCCGGCACGCCGCACGCCCGTAAGATGGTTCTTATGCCCTAGGTTGTGGAGCGATACCGTCCGGTCTGCGCGCGCAGTCTGGTCCTCGGGAAGCAGTTGCACCCGCGGCAAGCGGGGTCGGGACAGGGAGCTGGCCGGACCGCGGGCGACAGGAGCGGGGCGGCTGAGACGCACTCGCCAGGGGCCGAGAGGGTCGGCCGCAGATTCTCTTGTTGTAGAGTGGGTTAGGCCAGATCCACAGGTCGATTCCAGTCCACCATCAAAGGAGCTCGTCATGGTCGCTGATCACGATGTGCCGCCGCCTTCGCCGACTCCCGCCTCGTCTCCGCCTCCGTCTCCCCCACCGCCCTCGAGTCCTGCGGCCGGCACACCCGGTTCAGCTGGGCCAACCGATGCACCGCCCGCCGCTTGGCTCGCGCGGCTCCTCACGCCGGCCTACGAAAGCCGTAACTGGCTGAAGTTCCTTGGGGTGACGATGATCATCAGCGGCGTCTTGTCGGCGCTCTCGATCGTCGGCCTGCTCTTCGCCTGGCTTCCGATCTGGGTCGGTGTTCTCCTGTGGCAAGCGGGCGATCGCGCCGACGAGGCCTATCTCGGCCGCGATCCCGGTCGCCTCGAGCAATACCTGGCGAAGATCAAGTCCGTAGCGACGATCGCGGGGATTACGATGATCATCAGCTTGGCGTTGAGTGTCGCGGCGTTTGCGATGGCGATGATGCTGGGTGTGATCGGCATGCTCGCCGAGCAATTCTGATTGTGGAACGAGGAGGTCCGGTTCTGCGGCTGGGGTGGGGTCTCGTGCAGGTTGGATGAACGTTCCTCCCCCCCTTCCCCCCCGGAAGCGGCGAGTCCGCACCGCACCGGCGGGCGCGTCTGCTTCTTGAGGTGCGACTTCGGGAATCTCTTGCTTAGAACGCATACCGGCAGGCGTGGCGCGCCTGGCGCTCTCCGTAGACGACCGTGCTGACCTCGCGCGCGTAGATGCG
>Ga0180435_10002970_pt1 | contig 17143 bp, 14 predicted proteins | sample SS_ome_3_FD_132467 | JGI IMG/M metagenome (GOLD analysis project Ga0180435, IMG submission 132467) | Hypersaline lake sediment archaeal communities from the Salton Sea, California, USA - SS_3_S_1 metaG | ecosystem: Environmental > Aquatic > Non-marine Saline and Alkaline > Hypersaline >...
AAGGGCCCGGGTGGAGTCCGGCGCCGGGAGATCATGCCCTGGATCGGCGCTGCGGGGAGCCCGCTGGACGGCGAAGGAGCCGACGGGCACGCCGCGGTTGCGAAGGGTCCCGGCGACGGGCCCGTGGAGCTGGGGCGGCCCGCTGGACTGCTGTTCGGGCCCCGAGGCGTTCGGGCCCCGAGGCGTCCGGGCCCCGAGGGAGGGTCAGCCGAGCCGGCGGCGCAGGGCGGCCACGCGCGTGCGGGCGACGGGCAGCCAGCGCCCGTCGACGAGCTTCACGCGACCCGTGCCGCCCGGCCGGCTCTCGAGCAGCCGCACCTGGTCCATCGCCACGATGTAGCTGCGGTGGATGCGCATGAAGCGCTCGCGGTCGAGCTGGCGTTCGAGGCGCGTCATGGCCTCGCGCATGAGCTGCGGTCCGTCGTCCGTGAAGATCTCGACGTACTGGTCGGCCGCCTGGATGAAGCGCACGTCGTCGACCGGCACGATCTGCAGCTGGCCCTCGCGGTGGATGCGGATCGTGTCGATCGGTCCTTCCTCCGCGTCAGCGTCCGTCGCGGTGGCGGTCGGCGCGTTCGACGCGCCCGACGCGACGGCGCGCCCCGAGAGTTCGGCCAAGAGCTTCGTCAGCCGCTCGTTCGCGTCGACGGCCTGCTCGCGCCGCAGGTGTTCCTTCACGCGCTCGACCGCCTGCGCGAGGCGCCGGTCGTCGAACGGCTTGAGGAGGTAGTCGACCGCGTTGTTCTCGAACGCGTCGACCGCGTACTGGTCGTAGGCGGTCGCGAACACCACGAGCGGGCGTTGGTCGGGCTCGAGCTCCGCCAGCACCTCGAGTCCCGTGCGGCCCGGCATGTGGATGTCGAGGAACACGAGGTCGGGCACCTCGCTGCGGATCAGCTCGAGCGCCTCGATCCCGTCGGAGGCCTCGCCGACGATCTCGAGGTCGGCGTCCTTCGCGAGCGCGATGCGCAGGCCCTCGCGCCCCATCGGTTCGTCGTCGACGATGAGGCAGCGGATCGCTTCGGGCGCGTCGGTGTCGCGCGCCGCGTCGGTCGTGTCGTTCATGACTGGCTCGCCCCTCTGGGCAGTTCGATCGTGACGCGCGCGCCGCCGTCCGCGGCGTTCGAGAGCTCGAAGCGGTGCGCGCCCGGGAACAGGCGCTCGAGGCGCTCGCGCGTGTTGAACAGGCCCACGTGCACCTCGTCCTCGTTCGGATGGCGGCGCAGCGCGAGGACCTCGTCGGGGAAGCCGGGGCCGCTGTCCTCGACCTCGAGGCGCAGGCGGTCCCCCGCGCTCGCGACGCGGATGCGCAGCACGCCGCTCCCGACCACGCTCGCGATGCCGTGCCGGATCGCGTTCTCGACGATCGGCAGCAGGACGAGCGGCGGGATCGCGTCGCGCTCGAGTCCCGCCGCGATCTCGCGCTCGACCACGAGGCGGTCGCCCAGTCGGACGGCTTCGATCGAGAGGTACTCGTCGACGAGCTCGAGCTCGTCCGCGAGCGGCCAGCGATCGGCCAGGTCCGAGTCCAGCGTGCGCCGCAGCAGCGTGCCCAGGTCGGACAGCGCGCGCAGCGCCTCGTCCTCGCGCCGCGCGCGCACGAGGCCGCCGATGCCGTGCAGCGCGTTGAACAGGAAGTGCGGCTGCAGCTGCGCGCGCAGGGTGCGCAGCTTCGCGCGCGACAGTTCGCTCGACAGCTTCGCGGCCTCGAGCTCGAGCGCGCGCTGGCGGCGCTCCGACTCGCGCTGCGCGAGGAAGGTGAACGCGGATCCCGACAGTCCGAGCGCGATCAGGTACAGCAGCACCTCGCGCGGCAGGCGTCGCGACGCGGTCTCGGTCGCGGTCGGCGCGAGTCCGAACGCGCGCAGACGATCGCGGCGGCCGCGCGAACCGCGCGCCGGCTCGTCGTCGGCCTCGCCCGGGATCGGCGGCTCGAGCGCGTCGCGTCCGCCGCCCGGCGCCCAGGGCGGCGGGCCGAAGCGTCGGCGCTCGTCCGGTTCGCCCCCGCGCGGCGCTCCTTGCGGACCGTCCGGCGGACCGCTCGGCGAACCGTCCGCGCGGCGAACGCCGGGAGGCTGCTGGTCGGCCGGCCCGCCGCTCCCACCGCGCTCGTCGTCCTCGCTCTCGCGGCGACGCTCGCGCTCGGCGCGATCGGCCCGGCGGCGTTCGCGCGCCATGCGCTCGAGCTCGTCGAACGACGGCGCGTCCTCCGACTCGACCACGGGCGGACCGATCCAGTCCCGCAGCTCGCGCGAGCTGTGGTGTTCGAGCCAGCCCATGCCCCACGCGCAGCCCAGACACAGCGCCACCTGGAGGACGCCGAAGACGAGCGGATGGAGGCGACGCCAGGAGACGACGAAGAAGCCCAAGAGCAGCGGGGCGACGAGCGCCCACAGCGCGTTGTGCACGAACTCGGGCACGAAGAGCGAGGTCATGTCGACCTCGCCGAACCCCTCGGGGATGCGTGACTCGAGCGCGCGACGCTGTTGGTCGGTGCCGAGCCAACTCAGCACGGCGACGAACAGCGCGACCACGAGCGCGAGGCGCCACGGCGATCGCAGCACGCGCTCGACCGCACCGACGACGACCGCGGAGGCGTCGCGGTCCTCGTGCTCCTGAGAGGCGTGGTGCTCCTGCGAGGCGCCGTGCGCCGGTTCGTGTTCGTCACGCATGGATGGCTCGTCGGAGCGGGAGGCGGCGCGCGTCGGCCGCCCGCACCTCCATCGACCGAAGCCTCCCAGACGGCGCAGTCCGGGGCCAGTCCGTCTCCAGCGCGTTCGCCACCGCTGGCGTCACGCGCGACGGCGACGGCCTCCGACCCGGCCCGTCGCGCTCACTCGGCCCAGCCGGCCGCCCACGACAGGGCGCCCCACAGGTGCTCGCGGAAGAGCGGCTCGGCGTACGCGGCCTTCGTGTGGCCGCCCGCCGTGTACACCGCGCGACCGCCGGCCTCGGTGTGGCACCAGGCGATCGGATGCCCGGTCGCGCGCGGCATCTCGCTGCCCTCGTAGGAGTCCTGGTCGAGCTCGAGCAGGACGCGGACCGAGTCGCGCGGCGGCTCGCGGAAGTTGTACCACTCGTCGGTGCGCACCCATTCGGTCGGCACGACGGCGGTGGCCGGGTGGCGCGCGTCGGTCACGCGCACCGTCGCCTCCTGGATGCGCGGGTGGCTCTTGAAGTAGGCCGCGACGAGCTGGCCGTACCAGGGCCAGTCGTACTCGGTGTCCGACGCGCTGTGCACGCCGAGGAAGCCGCCGCCGGCCGCGACGAAGCGCTCGAACGCGGCCTGCTGCTCGTCGTCGAGCACGTCACCCGTCGTGTTGAGGAAGACGACGGCGTCGTACGACTCGAGCGACGCGTCGTCGAAGTGGGACGGGTCCTCGGTGATGCGCGCGACGAAGCCGCGCTCGGTCGCGAGCTCGGCGAAGCAGCGCCAGCCGTCGGGGATCGAGCCGTGACGGAAGCCGGTGGTGCGGCTGAAGACCAGGACGCGCGCCTGTTGCGAGGCCGCGGCCTCTTCCGGAGCGTCGCTCGGCGCGGCGTCCGTCGGCGCGGAGTCGCTCACGCGGTCGATCACGCGCTTGCGCACGGCGGTCCACGCGCGACGGCGCACGGTCGTGCCGTCGGCGCGATCGAGCGCGGCCACCACTTCGTAGGTCTCGCCCGCGAGCAGCTGCGGGAGGAACAGGCGCACGCCGCGCCCCGAGGGCAGCGGCGCGGCGGCGCGGACGACGAGGTCGCGCGTCGGTTCCCCGGGCGCGGCGTCGACGGCGCCGACCGCGCGCACGGTGTAGCGCGACGGGTCGGACGCGAGCTCGAGGTCCTGTGCCGCGGTGAAGCGCACGAGCAGGCCGTCGGGCTTCACGCACACGGCCTCGAGGTGCGGGTCGGTCGCGAAGTCCGGCCACTCGACCTGCTGCACGCCGAGGTCGCCGTCGTCGACGACGAGCAGCTCGCCGCCGAACCAGGCCGACGCGCGCACGCGCAATTCGGGCGCGATGCGGTCCTCGAAGACGGTTCCCTGCACGACGCCGTCCGAGCTCTCGAGCTGGACGCGCGCGAACCCGCGATCGACCGCGAGCAGACGCTGCTGCGCCATGGGGCGCACGGGCGCGTCGGCCTCGGGCACCGACGCGACGGAGGTCACGCGCTCGCCGAACGAGGCGGGCAGGTGGAGCACGGGTGCGACCGGTCCGAGGCTGCCGTCCGCGCGCACGCCCGCCGCGCCGAGCGCCGCGACGCCCGCGCGCGAGCCGAAGACCAGGACGCGGTCCGTGCCGTGTCGCTCGGCGAAGCCCTCGATCCGGAAGGGCTCGGGCGCAGCCGCTTCGACGACGACCGATTCGAGAGCGACCGCTTCGTGCGCGGCGGCGTCCGGCGGCGTCGGCGCCGCGACCAGCGCGGTGGGCAGGGCGGCGGCGACGATCCAAGCGAGCGCGCGAGCGCGGGTGGTGGAAGGCTGCATGGGCTCGATGATGGCACAGCCGCGGGTTCGAGTGTCGGACGGCCCCTGTGAACGGCCCGTCACGCGCTCGACCCGCCCCTGCTTCGCTACATTCGTCGACCGGCCATGCAGATCCTCATCGTCGACGACGACCCGCGCCTGCGTCGGACGCTCGCCAAGGGCCTCGAGCACATCGGTCACGCCGTGCGCGCGGCGGCCGACGGCGACGAGGCCGAGCGGCTGCTCGACGAGGAGCCCGCCGACCTCGTGCTGCTCGACGTCATGATGCCGGGGCGCGACGGGTGGCAGGTGCTCGAGGACCTGCGCGCGCGCGGACTCGACGTCCCGGTGATCTTCCTCACGGCGCGCGACGCGGTGGACGAGCGCGTGCGCGGCCTGTCCGCCGGCGCGGACGACTACCTCGCCAAGCCCTTCGCGTTCGAGGAGCTCGCCGCGCGCATCGAGGCGGTCGCGCGACGCCGTGACGCCATGCCCGTCGTCGAGTTCGGCGCGGTGGTCCTCGAACCCGGCCCTCGTACCGCAACGCTCGACGGCACGCGCATCGAGCTCGCGCCGCGCGAGTACGACCTGCTCCTCGCGCTCGTCCGCGCGCAGGGCGAAGCGCTGTCGCGCGAGCGGTTGCTCAAGGAGGTCTGGGGCATCGAGTTCGAACCCGGGACGAACACGGTCGACGTCCACGTGGCGCGCCTGCGCCGACGGCTCGGGCCGCGTGGCAAGGAACTGATCACGACCGTCGTGGGCGTCGGCTACGCCCTCGCGAAGTCATGAGTCCGCACCGCTGGAGCCTCGGCGCACGCCTGCGCACCGCGTTCGCGACCGGCGCGCTCGTCCTCGTGATCGTGCCCGCCGCGATCAACGCGTGGATCGTGGGGAGCCAGGCCGAGCGCGAGGTCGCGGCGCTCGTGCGCGAGGAGCTGCACGAGTTCGGCGTCTACGCGGAAGCGCGCGACCTCGACGAGGCGCGGCTCGAAGAGATCGTCGCGCGCCTGAGCGAGCACCACGGCAACATCCCCCTCTCGATCCGTCTGTGGACCGTCGGGACGGACCCGCCGAGCACCTTCGGTTCGGCCGGCCTGCTCGGCGCGCTCTCCGGCCTGCCGCTCGGCGACGGGGACCTCGCGACCGTACCGGGCCTGCGCCGCGACACGATGATCCTCGACGACGGTCGCCTGGTCGAGTGCGCGGTCGACGGTCGCGAGATCCTCGGCCGCGCGTCGCGCGTGCGCTGGACGATCGGCGGCGTCGGACTCGGCGCGATCGCGATCGCGCTGCTCGTCGCCGAGCTCGTCGCGCGCCGCACCTCGAACCTGCTGAAGGGCGTGGCGGACGGCGTGCGCCGTCATCCGGACATGCGCGCGCCGCTGGCGGTCGACCTCCCCGATCCGCCCGAGGAGATCCGCGAGGTCGTCGTCGCGCTCGAGGCCCTCGTCGAGCGGGCCCGTGCCGAGGACGATCGCACGCGGCTGCTGATCTCGAGCCTCGCCCACGAGCTGCGCGCGCCGATCCAGAACCTCGTGCTCGAGAGCGAGGTCGCGCTCATGTCGACGCGTGAGCCGGACGAGCTGCGGCGCGTGCTCGGGGACCAGCTCGAGCTGGGCCGCGAACTCGCCGACGCGGTGGACAACCTCGTCACGCTGTGCCGCGCCGATCGACCGAGCGCCGACGGGCCCAGCGAGCGCTTCGACGCTGGGCACGAGGCCCGACTGCGCAGCGAGCGCTGGGAGCGGACGGCCGCGCGCAAGCGCGTCGCGCTGACGCTCGACACGCGCGGCGATCTCGAGCTCGTCGGCGACCGCGAGGCCGCGCTGCGCGCCCTGCGCAACCTGGTCGCGAACGCGATCGAGTGGAGCCCGCCGAAGTCCGCCGTCGAGGTGGAGATCGTCGGCGACGACGACGCGGTCGAGATGCGCGTCCACGACCGGGGGCGGGGGGTGTCCGAGTCGGACCGCGAGCGCGCGTTCGAACCGTTCGTGCGCCTGGACGAGGGCGGCGACCGGCGCGCGGGCTACGGCCTCGGCCTGTCGATCGTGCGCCGCGCCGCCGAGCGCTTCGGCGGCACCGCGCGCCTCGACGCGCGACCGGGCGGAGGCACGACGGCCGTGCTCCGACTGCCGCGCGAGCGCGACGACGCGCGCGCGACCGCGGCGTTCTGAGCGGCCCGTGCGATGGCGCCGTCCGATGGCGCCGTCCGATGGCGCCGTCCGGCGGCGGACTCCGACCGGGATGACGGGCTGTTCATCTTGCGTTCCGAGCCCGCGACCGAAGACTATCGGGCTCGACACCGTCCACGGTCCACCCACATGCCCACCTCCCACGAAGCCCGATCGCGTTCGCGCGGTCGCCTCCTCGTGATCGCGCTCGTCGCCGCGTTGCTGCCGAGCTGCATCACACCGCCTCCGTTCCACGAACGCGGGCGCCTCTCCGCCTCGATCATGCACCCGGTGCAGAATCCGACCGAGGCCCACTGGTACGCCAAGGTCATCCACTCGATGGAAGGCAGCGTCGGCGCCGTCAGCGGCAGCGGAGGTGGCGGATGCGGCTGCTACTGATCGCGCTCGCCGCGCTGGCGTCGGCGCCGGTCGCCCTCGCGCAGAGCGAGGACGGCGCGCCCAAGCCGGGCGGGTTCGAGCTCGCGCCGGGTGAGAAGCAGCTGTGGACGCAGCTCGGCTACTACGACCACGCGGACGACGCCGGCGACGGCAACCCGTTCCTCGACGAGGACCTGACGGTCATCGAGCCGGTGCTCGTGTTCGAGAGCCAGGTGACCGAGGACTGGGGTTACGGCATCACGCTGTCCTACGACAACGTCTCGAGCGCCTCGATCGACCGCCTCTCGAACTTCCCCGCGCAGTCGGGCGCGAGCGGCGACTACTACGCCGGCGTCGACTACGCGTCGCATCACCGCTGGTCGCCGACCGAGTCGTTCGACTGGCACGCCGGCGTGAGCTTCGAGTACGACTACCTCTCGCTCGGCGCGGGGCTCGGCTACGCGACCACGGACCCGGCGAAGGCGCGGACCGACGCCTTCGGCGTGAACCTGTACTTCGACACCGTCGACATCATCCGCTTCGACGGCGCGCAGGACGAAGGCACCGATACGCGCCTGACGCTGACGGGGACCTGGACGCGTTCGCAGCCGATCAGTCGCTATTGGTCGGGCGAGCTGTCGACCCTGCTGACGCTGCAGTCGGGCTTCCTCGAGACGCCCTACAACGCGGTCGTACTCGAGGACCCCGGCTTGGCGCCGAACCCGAACCTCGACAACAACGCGCGCGGCATCGAGATCACCGAGGAGCTTCCGGACACGCGCATCCGCGCGGCGCTGCGTCCGGTCGCGCGCCGCTGGCTCTCCGACCGCTCGGCGCTCGAGCTCGGCGGCCGTCTGTACGCCGACGACTGGGGCATCGTCTCCGCGACCTTCGAGCCGCGCTTCTACTACGACCTCGACCCCGATCGCCTGCGCATGCGGCTGCGGTACCGCTACTACACGCAGACCGAGGCGGACGACTTCTCCGACACCTTCCTGCAGGCGGACGGCACGCCCGAGTTCCGCACGCAGGACTCGGACCTCGGCGGGTTCGACAGCCACACCTTCGGCGTCCGCTTCGACCTGATGGACCGCCGCGGCGCCCCGACCTGGCACCTCGACCTGAACTACGCGATCCGCGAGGACGGGCTCGACCACATGTATGCCGCCCTCGGCTACCGTTTCGACCTCTGAGATGAAGCGCACCCCCCTTCTTCGGATCGGCCTCCCGATCGTCGTCGCCGCCGCGTTCCTCGCTGGTTGCAGCTCCACGCCCGACGCTCCCGCCGCCGCGGTCTCGTTCCAGCCCGACGCCACCTGGCGGATGACGGACATGAACGGAGCGGTGCACCCGGTCGGCGAGTGGATCGACGCCGGTGAACCGGTGGTGCTGGTGTTCTGGCAGACCTGGTGCGGGTCCTGCGTCGAGGAGGCGCCGCTCGTCGAGGAGCTGCACACGAGCCGTCCCGACCTGCACGTGTTCGGCGTGGTGTCGGGCTCGGCCCGCGACGTGAACGAACTCGAGGTCGGCCGGACCGCGATGCAGCTCGGCCTCACCTACCCGCAGGTGCTCGACCGCGACCTCGCGCTCACGACCGGCTTCGGCGTCCAGGGCACGCCGACGGTGATCGTGCTCGGCGCGGGCGGCGAGGTGCTCTACGCCGAGCACCACCTGCCGGCGGATCTCGACGCGCTCGGACTGTGAAGCGCGCGGTCGCGCTCCACTTCGCCGCCCTGTCGTCGCTGGTCCTCGCGGCCGGCTGCGACGCGCCGTCGGACCCGAGCGCGGCGCGCACGCCGACGACGCGCGTCGCGGACGAGCGCACTGACGGAGCCGGAGCCGGCGACGACGCGACCGCGGCCCCGTACGAGTCCGGACCGGGCGCGATCGACGCCGAGCTCGCGCGCCGCGACGGCGTGCGGGTGCGCGTGGTCGAGACGCGGAGCGACGGACGCCTGATGCTCGAGCGCGCCGGCGGCGTCATGGGCACCTCGATGCGGCTCGTCGCGATCGGATCGGATCGCGAGGCGCTCGACGCCGCGCTCACCGCCGCCGAGGCCGAGCTGCGCCGCGTCGAGGACGCGATGACGAGCTGGCGCCCGTCGCCGCTCACCGCCATGAACGCGCGCGCCGGCGAGGGCGCGGCCGAGGTGCCGGTCGAACTCGCGCGCATGGTCGAACGCGCGCTGATGGTCGCCGAGCTGACCGGCGGCGCCTTCGACCCCACCTGGCCGGGTATCGGTTCGCTGTGGGACCTGAAGGCCGAGCCGCCGGTGATCCCGGACGACGCCGCGATCGAACGCGCGGTGGCGCTGGTCGACTTCCGCCGTGTCGAGGTCGCGATCGACGAAGCCGCGAACACGGCGACCGTGGCGCTGCCCGAAGGCTTCGCGATCGGGCTGGGCGGCATCGCCAAGGGCTACGGCGTCGATCGCGCGATGGCGGTGCTGCTCGAGCACGGCGTCGAACACGGCCTCGTCGACGCGGGCGGCGACCTGAAGGCGCTCGGCCGACACTTCGACGAGCCCTGGGACATCGCCATCCGCCACCCGCGTCGACAGGGCGAGATCATGGCCGTCGTTCCCGTGTCGAACGCCTGCGTCGTCACCAGCGGCGACTACGAACGCTTCGCCGAGGTCGACGGCGTGCGCCACCACCACATCCTCGACCCGCGGACCGGTCGCCCGTCGACCGGTGCGATGAGCGCCACCGTCGTCGGCCCCGACGCCGCCGTGTGCGACGCCCTCGCGACCGCCCTGTGCGTGATGGGCCCCGAGCAGGGCCTGCCGCTGATCGAACGCAGCGGCGCCTACCAGGCGATCTGCGTCGACATGGACGGCGAGGTGGTGACGACGCAGGGGTTGGTCGGGACGCGGCGCTGAGCGGGCGCCGGCGCCTCAGTGCGCCACGAGCTCGATGTCACGGGCCGCGAACACCGGGCCCTCGACGCAGCACTTGGCGTTCGACCAGCTCTCGAGCGCGCCGCCCGCGCGCGTGGGCACGGGGCAACCGTTGCAGATGCCGACGCCGCAGCCCATCAGGGTCTCGAGGCTCAGCCAGCACGGCAGGTCGTTCGCGAGCGCGTGCGCGTGCACGGCTTCGAGCATCGGATCGGGACCGCAGGCGAACAGGCGCACGCGTTCGGGGATCGTGCCGTCGGCCTGCAGCGCTTCGAGCAGCTGTAGCACGTGGCCCTGCATCCCGTGGCTGCCGTCGACGGTCGCGGTATGGACGTTGACGCCGAGCTCCTCGAACAGCTCGAGGTCGTAGAGCAGGCCGCGGTCGCGCGCGCCGAACAGGAAGTGGACCTCGCTCGGCTTCGCAGGTGATCCGTCGAGTCCGCGCAGGGCCTGTTCGATCGCCATGGGGAACGGCGCGGATCCGACGCCGCCGGCGAGCAGCACGAGCGGATCGCCGTCGCCGGACAGGCCGGGCCAGCCGTTGCCGAGCGGGCCGATGAGCCGGATGCGCGAGCCGATCGCCGCGGTCGACAGCGCCGTGCTGCCGCGCCCCATGACCTTGATCAGGAACTCGACCCAGGGCTCGCCGCCGGTCGCCAAGTCGCCGCTCGATCCGTGGCCCGGCCCCTCGCGGTAGACCGAGTACGGCCTCGGGATGTACGGCGCCGTGCCGTCCTCGCGGCGCAGCATGAAGAAGCGGCTCGCCCGCAGCGGCTCGAGGGGGCGCTCGGGGACGAGGCGCAGGACCACCGCGTCGCTGCCGCAGGGGCGGATCGACGCGACGCGGGCGTGCTGGCTGACGGCGTCTTTCGGAGGAGCGGGCATCGCGGCCGCAGGATAGCCGGTCCGGGCGCGGTCGCCGCGGATCGCGCCGCTATCCTGTCGCGCCCGAAACGAGAGCGAGACACCCCTTGAGCGTCCTCATCACACGCGGCCTGAAGAAGAACTTCGGGGCCCACGAAGTCCTGCGCGGCGTCGACCTGGCGGTCGAGGCGGGCGAGAAGATCGGCATCGTCGGTCGCAACGGCGGCGGCAAGTCGACCTTCCTGAAGATCTGTGCCGGCGTCGAGGAGGCCGAGTCGGGCGAGGTGACGACGCCGCGCGCGACCCGCGCCGGCTACGTGTCGCAGCGCCCGGTGTTCCAGCCCGGCGAGATCGCGCTCGGCTACGTCGAGGACGGCCTGTCCGAGGTGAAGGAGCTGCTCGCCGAGGCGTCCGCGCTCGAGCACGACCTGGCGACGCTCGAGGGCGACGCGCTCGACCGAGCGGTGACCCGGTTCGGCGAGGTGACCGAGCGCATCGACTTCCTCGACGGCTGGAACGCCGAGCGCCAGGCGGAGGTCGTGCTCGACGGCATCGGCCTGTCGCGCGAACTGTGGGACCGCGAGGCGCGCACGCTGTCGGGCGGCGAGAAGGCGCGCGTGGCGATGGCGCGCGAGCTCGTGCGCCGACCCGACCTGCTCATGCTCGACGAGCCGACGAACCACCTCGACCTCGAGGGGATCGAGTGGCTCGAGGGCTACCTCAAGGAATTCGGCGGCGCGCTGCTGCTCATCAGCCACGACCGGCGGATGCTCGACAACGTGGTCACGAACATCCTCGAGCTCGAGTGGGGTCGCGTGCGCCGCTACCCCGGCAACTACCACAAGTACGTCCAGCTCCGCGAGGAGCGCTTCGCGTCCGAACTGCGCGCCTACGAGATCCAGCGCGACAAGATCCGCAAGGAGGAGCAGTTCATCAAGAAGCACATGGGCTCGCAGCGCACGGCCGAGGCCAAGGGCCGTCAGAAGAAGCTCAGCAACGTCGAGCGCCTCGTGCGTCCGTACAACGACGTGCGCACGCCGATCCTGAAGATGGGCGAGACGGAGCGCTCGGGCGAGGTCGTGCTGAAGACCGAGGGGCTGGCGATCGGCTACGACGGCGTGCCGCTGCACGAGAATCTCGAGGTGCGCATCTCGCGCGGCGATCGCGTCGCGCTCGTCGGTCCGAACGGCGCGGGCAAGACGACGCTGATGAAGGTGCTGGCGCGCAAGGCGCAGCCGATCGCGGGCGTGGTCGAGTACGGGCACCGCTCGAACGCCGGCTACTTCGATCAGGAGACGAGCGACCTCGTTCCGGACCTCACGCCGTTCCTGCAGATGCGGCGCGACCACCCGACCGCGACCGACGAACAGATCCGCAGCCACCTCGCGCTGTTCCTGTTCCGCGGCAGCGACGTGGACGCGGTCATCGGCACGCTGTCGGGCGGCGAGCGCGCGCGCATGGCGCTGGCGCGACTCGTGTGGACGAAGCCGACCTGGCTCGCGCTCGACGAGCCGACGAACCACCTCGACCTCGCGGCGCGCACCGCGCTCGAGGAGATGCTGTCCGGCTACGACGGTCCGATGCTGTGCATCAGCCACGACCGCGAGTTCATGGACAACCTGTGCAACATCGTGTGGGAACTCGGCCACGACGGTCTGCGCATCTTCGAGGGCAACTACAGCGAGTACCGCGAGTCGATCGTCGCCGAGCGCGAGGCCGCGATCGCCGCGAAGGAGGCCAAGAAGGCCGCGCCGAAGCCGCGCGCCGCCGAGCCCGCGAAGAAGAAGCAGCAGCCGAAGCAGCAGCAGCCGGCACCGAAACAGCCCGCGGCGAAGAAGCCCGAGCAGAAGGTCCGCAACCCGTACAAGTTCGAGCGCCTCGAGAAGCAGATCATGGAGCTCGAGTCCGAGCGCGACCGGATCAACACCGAGTTGGTGTCCGAAGAGGTCTACCGCGACGCCGACGCCATGCGCGACCGCCAGTACCGCCTGGCCGAGATCGAGCGCGACCTCGAGGACAAGTACGCCCAGTGGGAGAACTGGCAGTAGCCGCTCTCCCCCACCCTCTCACACGCCCGGCCCCATGATCGACTTCCGCGACGTCGTGCTCGACGCCCTCGTCTCCGCCCTCGCCGACACCGACGGTGCGCCGGGGCGCGAGGTGCTCGCCAAGGCGCTGAGCCACCCGCCCGACCCGAGCAAGGGCGACCTGGCGTTCCCCGCGTTCCCGCTCGCCAAGGCGCTGAAGAAGGCGCCGCCGGCGATCGCCAGCGAGCTGGCGGAGACGATCACCGCCCGACTCGACGCCATGAGCGCGATCGCGCGCGTCGAGACGGCCGGCCCGTTCCTCAACTTCTTCGCGAACGGTGGCGCGCTCCTGGCCGACCTCTTGCGCTCGCTCGACGACGGTTCGTTCGAGACCGCCTGCCACGCGGACGAGTCGGAGCGCGTGATGGTCGAGTTCAGCCAGCCGAACACGCACAAGGTCTTCCACGTCGGCCACCTGCGCAACGTGTGCGTGGGCGACGCGCTCCAGCGCGTGTTCCGCGCGCGCGGCCACGCCGTCACGGCCGCGAACTACTACGGCGACTTCGGCGTCGACGTGGCCAAGTGCATGTGGTGGCTGATGAACCGCGAGGTCGGCGACCCGCCCGCGGAGAACCGCGGCGCGTGGCTCGGCGCGGCCTACGCGAGCACGACCGCGCACCTGGCCGAGCTGAAGGAGAAGGACGAGACCGCGTTCGAAGCCCTGCACGCCGAACTGCGCCGCATCCTCGAGGCGATCAAGGCCGGCGACACGGCCGAGGCCGAGCTGTACGCCAGGACGCGCCAGTGGTGCCTCGACGAGTTCGCGACGGTCTACGACTGGTTGGACGTGCACTTCGACACGGACTTCTTCGAGTCGGAGCTCGAGGAACCGGGCCACGCGATCGTCGACGAGTACCTGGCCAAGGGCGTGTTCGAGGAGAGCCAGGGCGCGATCATCGCCACGCTCGACGGCATCGACACGCCGGCGCTCGTGCGCAAGAGCGACGGCACGAGCCTCTACCTGACCTGGGACCTCGTCCTCGCGCGCCGCAAGTTCGACGACTTCGATATCGAGCGCTCGCTCTACGTGGTGGGCGCCGAGCAGACCTTCCACTTCCAGCAGCTCTTCGCGACGCTCGAGAAGATGGGCTACGACCGCGCGAAGGACTGCCGTCACGTGGCCTACGAGCTCGTGATGCTGCCCGAGGGCAAGATGTCGTCGCGCAAGGGCAAGGTCATTCCGTTCCTCTCGCTGAAGGAGCAGCTCGTCGCCGCGATCGACGAGAAGATGCGCACCGCCGAACGCGGCGATCGCAGCGACTGGAGCGAGGAGGAGTGGAACTCCACCGTCGACCGCATCGCGACCGCGTGCCTGCGCTACGGCATGCTCAGCGTCTCGAACACCACGCGCGTCGTCTTCGACATGGACGCGTGGACGAACCTCGAGGGCGAGTCGGGCGCGTACCTCATGTACGGCCTCGCGCGCATCTCGGGCATCTTCGCCAAGGCGCTCGAGACCGAGCACAGCAAGGACGCGGCCGCCGGCGACCTCGCCACCGCCGCGACGGGCGCGACCGAGTTCGGCGCCGAGGCCGAACGCGCGCTGCTCAACCACCTCCTGCGCTACCCGCGCGTGCTGGCCCAGGTGGAGCGCGAGTGCGACCCCTCCTACCTCGCCGGGTGGCTGTTCGAGGGCAGCAAGCTCTTCAGCCGCTTCTACCACGACTGCCCGGTGCTCAAGGCCGAGCCCGACCTCATGGGCGCCCGCCTCGCGCTCGTGCGCGCCGCCGACCGCGTCCTGGGCGCCGGCCTGCGGACGCTCGGCGTCGAGCCGGTCGCGCGCATGTGAGGCGCGCGGACCGGAATCGGGGCGCGGGTCCGGTGCCCGCTGGAGCCGCGGGCCGCTACGCTCGATGAAGCCAGCGGCCACGCGCCCCCATCTCCCACCCCCCGCCACTACGCCCACCGCCGTGATCGAGAAGTACATCCGCGACGTGCCCGACTTCCCCAAGCCGGGGATCGTCTTCAAGGACATCACGCCGCTCCTCCAGAGCCAGGAAGGCCTCAAGCACACGATCGACCTGCTCGCGGACGCGGTCGATCCGAGTTCCTACGACCTCGTGTGCGGCATCGAGTCGCGCGGCTTCATCTTCGGCACGGCGCTCGCGCGTCAGGTGGACAAGGGCTTCATCCCGATCCGCAAGCCGGGGAAGCTGCCGTGGAAGACCGCCGCGGAGTCGTACGAGCTCGAGTACGGCACCGACACGATCGAGATCCACGTGGACGCGTGCGAGGGCCATCGCGTGTTGATGGTCGACGACCTGCTCGCGACGGGCGGCACGATGGAAGCCGGCCTGAAGCTCGTGCGCCGCGTCGGCGGTGAGCCGGTGGCGTGCGCGTTCGTGCTGGAGCTCGGCTTCCTTCCCGGCCGCGAGAAACTCGGCGCGATTCCCGTCCATTCGCTCGTGCGCGTGGAATAGCGCGAAGGTTTTTCCGAGCCGTCGGCCGATCCTACCTGCCCCCCGGAGGCGCGCCGCCACCGGGGAGCACCCGGGATCGAACATGCCTGCCGAGCGCTCCTCCGCGAAGAAGAAGGCCAAGAAGGCCGCCTCGAAGACGACCACCCGCTCGACGGGATCGGGCTCGCGTTCGAAAGCGAGTTCGAAGAAGAAGGCGACCAAGAAGGCCGCTGCCAAGAAGACCGCCAAGAAGGCCGCGTCGAGGAAGTCCGCCGCGACCGGTGCGACCGCCAAGAAGGCCAGCGCGAAGAAGACGACGAAGAAGGCCACCGCCAAGAAGGCAGCGTCCAAGAAGGTCGCCGCCAAGACTGCGACGAAGAAGGCAGTGGCGAAGAAGACTGCGACGAAGAAGGCCGCGTCGAAGAAGACCGCTTCGAAGCGCACGACGAAGCGCTCCACCCAGGCCGCCGCCTCGAAGGACCAGGACCTCGGGACCGAGGCCGCGATCACGCCCACGAAGAAGCGCGCCGCGGGGGCGACCACCACCGACGACACGAACGAGCGGAGCACGACGACCGCGACCATGGAAGAGGCCGCTGCCAAGACCGCGTCGAGCGAACCCGCCGCCGCCCTGCCCTCCGACGCCAGCGCCACCGCCAGTGGCGCCGGCGCGCTCCTCGCGAACGACGAGGAGGAGACCTCAGCGCCCGCCGACGCGATGGCCGAGGTCACGACCGAGGACCTCTGGGAGCAGTACCGCGTCGAGAGCACGCGCCTGCTCCAGGACATCGCCGACGACCTCGGTGTCGAGCTCGACGCGCCCGAGGTCACCTCCAAGAAGCGCGGCCTGACCTCGCCCGAGCTCGAGCGCCTGCGCAACGAGCTCATCGAGCGCCACTACCCGCTCGTGCGCTACATCGCCGAGCGCCTCCTGCAGACGCTGCCCAAGTCGATCGAGCTCGACGACCTCATCAGCGCCGGCCAGTTCGGCCTGATGGACGCGATCCGCGGCTTCGACCCGGACCGCGGCATCAAGTTCAAGACCTACTGCTCGACGCGCATCCGCGGCTCGATCCTCGACCAGCTGCGCTCGCAGGACTGGGTCCCGCGCCTCGTCCGGATCAAGTGGGGCCGGATCGAGCGCGCGCTCCAGCAGCTCACCGGTGAGTTCGGTCGCGAGCCCACGCACGCCGAGCTGGCCAAGGTCCTCGGCATGTCGCACGACGAGCTCTCCGAGGAGCTCGGTCAGGCCCAGGCCAAGGCCATGTTCTCCCTCTCGGAGAAGTGGGACGACGACGAGGACGGCTCCGTCGAGAAGGTCGAGATCCTGAAGGACGACGACTCGATCGACCCGGTCCACGAGCTCAACCGCCGCGACCTGATGAAGTACATCACGCGCGCGCTGACGCACAAGGAGCGCTTCATCATCGAGCAGTACTACCAGTACGGCCACACGATGCGCGAGATCGGCGAGATGTTGGCGCTCACCGAGAGCCGCGTCTGCCAGATCCACAGCAACGTGATGGGCCGCCTGAAGGGCCTGCTCGCCAAGCGCGAGAGCTCGCTCGAGAGCTGAGCGGCGCACCGTAGTCCGATGACGCGAACGGGGCCGCGCGAGTTCGACTCGCGCGGCCCCGTTCGCGTTGCTGTGCGGACCGCCTTCCGACCGCTTCGATCCTCCGTCACTCCCTCCGACGCGCCGCGAAGCGCAGCACCATCCCCTCGCGCGTCGCACCCGATTCCATGCGCACGACCGGTCCGATCGCGGGCTCGAAGTCGGGGTGCAGCGCGACGATACGCAGGTCGAAGGTCGACGGCAGACGCGTCAGTTCGAAGCGAGCGTCCTGCGAACGCCGACCGGAGCCGTTCGTCCAGAAGGTGCCGCGTCCACCGCTCCAGC
>Ga0180435_10002971_pt1 | contig 17137 bp, 18 predicted proteins | sample SS_ome_3_FD_132467 | JGI IMG/M metagenome (GOLD analysis project Ga0180435, IMG submission 132467) | Hypersaline lake sediment archaeal communities from the Salton Sea, California, USA - SS_3_S_1 metaG | ecosystem: Environmental > Aquatic > Non-marine Saline and Alkaline > Hypersaline >...
GCCGGATGATCCGCGCGTCGACCAGTACAGCCACGTGCTGCCGCATGCCGTTGGAAGCGAAGAGGCGCTGGAAGTTCAGCAATGGGTGGTGCCGATGCGTGCGGGCGACATGGTACTGGCGTGCAGCGACGGCCTCAACGACATGGTTGCCGATGCCGAGATAGCCAACCTGGCGGTGCAGGGCGATTCGTTGGAACGCAGTGTTGGGCTGTTGGTCGACGCGGCCAACGGGGCCGGCGGGCGGGACAATGTATCCGTGATCGTTGCCACCACCAGCGAGCGCGCCCTGTTACCCCTGTGCGGCTGATTCAGAAGCAGAAACGAAGCAAGGAACACACGATGTCACAACTACACCTGATCCAGAAACAAGACGTAGCCGAAAGCTTTGACCTGAACAAGGGCGAAATACTTGTCGGCCGCGAGGAGTACTGCGATATCCGTCTGCCGTTTGAAGGTGTCAGCCGAAAGCACATGAAGTTGCTGACCGTGATGGACGATACTTTCCTGGAAGACCTTGCAAGCAAGAATGGGACCTATGTCAACGGGCAACTGTTGAAGAAAGCCGCGCTTAACGACGGTGACATCATCCAGGTCGGACAGATCGAACTGCGTTTCCAGAAAGATGACGCCGAGGCTGCACTGGATGCACCCATGGACCCGGATGCCACGAGTGTGCTCACGCCGGGTCAGTTTGGCCCCAACACACTTGCCGCCAAAAGTTCCGGAAAGCAGACCGAAGGGATTTCGCCGGTTGCTGAAATGGGGGAACGGGTGGAGCAGGTGAATGCCGAGGGCGGCAATCATCGTGGGACCGATGCTTCCCCGGGGTTCTGGGGGCGGTTCAAGAAGGCCCTGGGTTGGGGCTGAGATTTCACGGTTTTTTCGTGCAGTGGTAGAGCACCGGCCCCGGTGACTCGTGTGTCTGGCACTCCAGCCCATTTTGCTGCGCGAGCCAATGGCTGACAGCTTCCGCTTCCTGTCGCCCGCCGGCATGTCCGCGATAGGCGAGTATCGATAGCGCGCCTCCCGGTCTGAGTAGCTGCATCGCTTGATCCAGTGCCTGCAGCGTGGGGCCCGGTACGGTTGTGGTTTGTTTGTCGCTGCCGGGCAGATAGCCGAGGTTGAACGTGATGGCGCTGACCTCTCCAGGCCAGTCTTCCGGCACCTGCCTGAGCATGTTTTCATGGCCGGAGTGGCACAGGGTGACGCTTTCGCTGAGACCGGCACGTTGCAACCGCTCCGCGGTGTTTTGCAGCGCCTGTTGCTGGATATCGAAGGCGTAGACCTGGCCGCTGAGCGTCGCGGCCTGCGCAAGGAACAGGGTGTCGTGACCATTGCCTGCTGTCGCGTCAATCGCCTTGGCGCCAGGCTGCAACGATCCGCCAAGGAGTTCGTGTGCCAGCGCAGTAAGCGGGCGGCGCCTGTTCAAAACAACTCCCTGTAACGTCGGATGTCGGCCTCGGCGGGGATGGGGGTGCCGTTGAGCAGGTGCGCTGCGAATCGTTCAGCATGCCAGGGTATGCTGAGTGCGCCGCGCGCGCCGAAGCCGTTGAACACCCACAGCTGCGGGTATTCCGGATGGGGGCCGATGAAAGGGTGGCGGTCTGAGGTTGCCGGACGCACGCCTGCCTGTTGTGCGGTGACTTCGATGCCGTCGGTGTCCGCCAACAGGTTTTGCAGGCCGTCGAGCAATTGCGTGCGCGCCTGTTCGGTTGGAAGGTCGTCGATCTGCTTGTGCTCGTGCGTGGCCCCCAGGCGGTAGCCTCCTTCAGCCAGGGGTATCAGCATGTGTGCACCGTTGATGATGTGCTCACACAGGCGCTTTTCGCTGCGAAGCTGCAGGAACTCCCCTTTGTCCGGTTGCAGGGGAAGGGCCTTGAACCACGGATTCTGCTGCAGGCGGTAGCCCTCGCAGAATACCAATTGCGTACCTTCGTTCCCGTTGATGCGCGGGATGCCCCCGTCGACCTGGATCTGGGTGTGCTCGATAGCCTGCTCGAGGTAGGCATTGCGTTGCCGCAACCATTCGCGCAGGTCAGCAAGCACCAACGGCAGATTCACATAGCCGGTTTGCTTTTGAGAAAAGCCTCCGTGGGGGGCTTTGACCCCTTGGTCGAAGTCTCCTGAGGCCAGCGCATCCCCAAGATAGAGCCTGCTCTGCGCGCGTTCCAGTTGTCTTTGATAGAAACGTTTCTGTTCGGGGGAGCGCAACAGGCGTTGCATGTCGATGGCGTGAAAATAGCGATGACCAAAGTGTTCACCGAGCTGGTCGTAAAAGGCATGTGCACTGGCCAGCCAATCGGCGGTACGCGGAGCGCAATTGAAGCGCATGCCGGCCAATGGGTTGATCAGGCCGGCTGCGACCTTGGTCGACGAGCTGCGCAGGCCGTCATCGATCACCAGCACGCGCTTGTCCGCAAGCAGCAGATGCCAGGCAAGCAGGCTGCCGGCCAGTCCCTGGCCAAGGATCAGAAAATCGAAATCAACTCGGGGCATGAGCGGCGGTGTCAGGGAAAACGCCACTCATTATAAGGGGGTTGCTGTGGCTCAGGCCTGTTTCGCATCTTCCACGGCAGGTTGCTTGGTGTCGCTTCCCGGGCCGGTGTAGTTCAGGGATTTTACGATGATTTTGCGCGTGTGCTCTGCGAGGGCCTTGCGATCCCTGCCTTCGTGATGCACCGGGTCCGCAAAATGTACGTGCACCTGGTTGCCGGCACGTCGTAGCAGGCCAAGCAGGTTGGCCCCCAGCGACTGATTGTCGATATAGGGGGCGACAGGGTCGTGTTCGCCATCGACATGATAGCGCAAGCTGGTCGGCACGATCGGTGTCCCGGTTTCGATGGCCGCGGAGAACAGGCGTGAGAAGAAGGGGCGCACATCGCGGCCGTCGGTGGTGGTTCCCTCGGGGAACAGCGTCAGCAGGCCGTCTTGTGCCAGGCGGTCGCCGATGGCCTGGCTGATGGCGGAGGCCTGGCCACCGCCGCGGCGGATAAACAGGGTGCCGGAACGGGCCGCCAGCCAACCGATGACTGGCCATTTGCGCACTTCGTGCTTGGACAGAAACGCGGTTGGTGTGAGGTGTCCCAGCACGATGATGTCGAGCCAGGAGATGTGGTTGCACACTACCAGGGCCGGTGCTTGCGGACGGTAGCCGGAGATGGTGATTTCCAGGCGCAGAATACTGGCAACGCGGCCGTGCCACCAGGAGGCAACGTACGGATTGGTGCGCCATTCACCGGTCGCGGGGTCACGCCGGATTACCAGCGGCGTGAGTACCACGCCGATGATCAGATGTACCAACAGGCGCGATCCGCGCCAGACGACCCTGAGTTTGCTCAAAGCGCTCTCCTATACGCTCCTAACCCTTGGACACGCGATCCAGGAAATGGCGGGTGTAGGAAGCATCTATCTTCTCCACGTCCACCAGGACCAGGATGTCGGCGCAGTTGAATTCCGGGTCGAAGCACGGCTCGCCACAGGCAACTGCCCCCAGGCGGAAGTATGCCTTAAGCAGAGGCGGAAGTGGTGCGGACACGACCTCTTCTGCCCCTGCGGGCAGGGCAGGAAGGGGGTTCCTGGGGGTCACGCGCCATTGCTCATCGCTCAAAGCGTGTTGGCGAACGTTGTTCATGATGGCCTGGGCCACCAGGCCACCGTCGTCCATCTCGATGCTGGCGCAGCCGAACAGGTGGTCGATTTCGAATTGCTTGATGAAGTCTGCAAGGCCGGACCACAGTACGGCGATCGCGGCGCCCTGGCGAAAGTCGGGGTCGACACAGGTGCGACCGACCTCCAGGGTGCGCCCGGGCAGGTTGTGCAAGGCCTGCATGTCGAATTCGCTTTCAGAGTAGAAGCTTCCGGCCTTGCGCGCCTGTTCTCCCAACAAGAGCCGGGTGGAGGCAATCACGCGGCCGCTGGCCGTTTCCTTGACCAGCAGGTGGTGGCAATAGGCATCGAAGCGGTCTTCATCGCGGCCTTCCAAGCCCTTGACCCGGGCGCCCATCTCGCCGGCGAAGACCCGGTGGCGCAGTTCCTGGGAGGCATGGATGTCGTCGATGGTGGTCGCCAGTTCCACGTACAGACGGGATTTTTTGCGGGCAACGGCAACGCTGGGGATGGCGTTCATGGTGTCGGATCCTGATCAGCAATTTCGATGCGCGGACTCTATGAACAAAGGGTGACAGGATTCGGTCTTGTGTGTGACCGCTATGTTGCAGCTTTTGCTTTACTTATTTGCCGTGCTGGCGCGTGTACTCGTACATGGCGATCGAGGCCGCCACGCTGGCGTTGAGGCTTTCCATATCACCGTAAAGCGGGATTGCCAGTGTCCGTACGCCGGGAAAATCAGCTGGATCGAAGCTGAGCCCGGTTTCCTCATGGCCGATGATAAAGGCACTTCTCTGCGCCAGCGTGGTGTCCGGCAGGCTGAGTTCGGCGTTTGCGGTCATGGCGTACAGGGTGTAGCCCTTCGCCTGCAAGTCGTCGATTGCTTGGGCGACTGTCTCGTGAAAACGCGCAGGCACCTTGCGGAAGGCGCCCTTGGCGGGCGCCGGGTCGAACACGCCGATGTTGACCAGGTGCACTTCGGCACCACCGAAAGCCTGGGTGCTGCGGAAAATCTTGGGCACGTTGAAGCCGGCCTTGAGGTTGTCCAGCACAAAGGCGAATTGATTCGGCCCGGGTTGTGCCATGACATTGCGCTGACGTGCCTTGCGGTAACGCTGTTCGATCTGGCGCTGGCGTTCCAGGCGTTCGGCCTTGCGTTGCGAGCGGGTCAGCGGTTGTGGTGGTGTTTCTTTGGTCACGTCAAGCCGGGGGTTGGGGTCGGGCTGACCAGGGATTGGAGGTTTCAATAATGGACAAGCCAGCGTGTGATAGCGATCCAACCCGCGTAGAATAACAAGTCTTTACCTTTATCAGGTCTGCGATATGACCCAGGAAGCCCAGCCCGTTGCCGAGATGCTGTTGCGCGAGGTGGATACGCCGGAAGCGCTGCGCCAGATTGCCCCCGAACGCCTGCAGGATGTGGCAGATGCCGTGCGCTCTTTTCTGGTGGATTCCGTATCGCGTACCGGCGGCCACCTGGCCGCGGGGCTGGGCGTGGTCGAGTTGAGTGTCGCGTTGCATTATGTATTCAACACCCCGGATGACCGCCTGATCTGGGATGTGGGTCACCAGGCCTACCCGCACAAGATCCTCACCGGGCGGCGCGGGCGCATGGCCGGGCTGCGTCGCAAGGACGGCCTATCCGGCTTTCTCAAGCGCGACGAATCCGAGTACGACGCCTTTGGTGCCGGACACTCCAGCACCTCTATCAGCGCTGCCTTGGGCATGGCCGTGGCTGCCCAGGCACAGGGTGTCGAGCGTGAACACATCGCGGTGATCGGGGACGGTGCGCTGTCGGCAGGCATGGCCTTCGAGGCGCTTAATCACGGTGGTGCGCTGGACATGGACCTGCTGGTTATCCTCAACGACAACGACATGTCGATCTCCAGTCCGGTCGGCGCGATCAGCAATTACCTCGCGCGCGTGCTTTCCAGCCGTTTCTATAATCGCGTACGCGACGGCTCCAAGCACGTGCTCAGCAAGGTCGGCATGAAAGACCTCGCGCACCGGTGGGAAGAGCACATGAAGGGCATGGTGATGCCCGGTACCCTGTTCGAGGAACTGGGGTTCAACTACATCGGCCCGATCGACGGGCATGACATGGATCTGCTGCTCGAAACCCTGCAGAACATGAAGGCCATGCGTGGTCCGCGTTTCCTGCACGTGGTGACGCAGAAGGGAAGAGGTTACGCGCCGGCCGAGGGCGACCCATGCGTGTATCACGGCGTTACCCCTTTCAATCCTGAAACGGGTGACATGGCTAAGAAAGCCGGTGGGAAGAGTTTTACTTCGGTCTTTTCCGACTGGATCTGTGATCTCGCCGAGCAGGATGAGCGTGCCTTTGCTGTTACCCCGGCGATGTGCGAGGGATCGGGCCTGGTGGAGTTTGCCGAGCGTTTCCCGGATCGCTATCACGATGTCGGCATTGCTGAACAACACGCGGTGACTTTCGCGGCAGGATTGGCGTGTGAAGGACTGAAGCCGGTGGTGGCAATCTATTCGACCTTCATGCAGCGTGCCTACGACCAGGTGATTCACGACGTGGCGTTGCAGAACCTCGATGTGACCTTCGCGGTCGACCGCGCCGGACAGGTGGGGGCCGATGGGGCGACCCATGCCGGCAGTTTCGACCTGAGCTATGCGCGTTGCGTCCCGAACATGGCGATCCTCGCGCCTGCCGATGAGGCCGAGTGCCGCGCCATGCTGCAGTCCGCGTACCAGCACCCGGGTCCTGCGATGGTGCGTTATCCACGCGGTGCCGGCATCGGCGCCGAGCCGGCCCGGGATCTGTCCACACTGCCTTGGGGCAGGGGCGATTGGGTGCGTCGTGGCCGCGGCGTTGCCCTCCTGTCTTTCGGTACGCTGCTGCAACGCGCTTTGGACGCCGCCGAGCCGCTCAATGCCAGTGTCGCCAACATGCGCTTCGTCAAGCCGCTGGACGAGGCGTTGATCCTGCAACTGGCGGAACAGCATGAATTGTTGGTGACCCTGGAGGAAAACGTGGTTGCCGGCGGGGCAGGCAGCGCGGTCAGTGAATGCCTGGCGCGACACGGGGTCAAGGTCAAGCTGCTGCACCTCGGGCTACCGGATGCCTGGATCGAGCAGGCTACCCAGGATCAGCAACTGGAAGAGGCTCGTCTGTCTGTGTAGCAGATCGTTCAGCGGATCGGCGAGGCCATGCCAGCGCGCGGGCACAACGCGGTCAGCAACTGACCCCGGTCCTGGGAATCAGCAGAAGATGCTCAATACGCCGGTGTAGCCATACAGGCGACGGTGTTCGATCTCGCCGTTGGCGTAGAAACCGACCAGCGGTACGTCACCCAGGTGTGACTGGATCAGTTTCAGTTCCGCCGAATCCTCACCGAATTGGTGGCGTCCGCGTCCCAGGCAGCTGTGATACAGGGCTCCCTTGGGTGGACCAGGCAGTCGTGCCTTCAGCGTTTCGATCATGTGGACAAGGTCATTGCTGGCGGTTTCGCGGTCGCGCCGCGCAAACTGTATCTGGCTGCCGACTGGCGCGAGGTCACCAATCGCGAGCAATTGATTTTCCGGATCGATACCGACCAGGTTGCGCACCAGGTAGTCTCCGGTGTCGGAGCCAGCGACCGGGAGAGCCGCAAAGATCACGCCACCGACCCGCCGCAGGAGATCAGCGGCCAGTTCCTCGCCGATATCTTCCTTGAACACCTCCAGCGCCGGGCGATTGTCCAGGCGCGCGATGATGTTGCGTTCGGCCTCGGTGATCTCGTGGCGTTTGCCGATAAGGGCGGCGCCCTGGCTCAGGCCGGTGCTGAGCCTGGCTCCTGCGCCGAACAACACGCCAGATAGCCCGGCACCGACCGCCTTGTCCGCGATCTGTACCTGAAGGTTCTCGGATGAGGTCAGGCCGCCGACCAGGAAGCCGCCTTCGAGCCCATCTGCCAGTTTTTCGATGATTTCAGGTACCTGTTGATGGCCGGGGTCGCCGTGGACCACGGCAATGCTGGCGAGGTTTTGCTGGCGCCACTCATCGATACTTTTCAGCCAGGTTTCCGGATCATCGCGAATCGGCGGGATGACGCGGAAATCCTGTTCGCCCAGGTCGGTCAGCATCACCGCTATGGCGGCCTCTTCGTAGGTTTCCCTGCCTGTACTGCACAGCCCCTGTGCCACGCTGCCAACCCAGTGTTCGACGCCGCTGCGGGCGCGCAGGTAATCGATGATGCGGTCCGTGTCCCCGGCAAGGCTGTCGGCAATGTAGATGAAAGCGAGTTGGCCGGGCGGGGGCTGAGGCAGGTCCTGCAACAGGCGATCGCAGATGCTGCGCCAGTCGCTGCCGGTATGGTGGGCGTAAGGAAAGGGTTGTGAAGACAAGGTGGTTTCCAGGAGTGCCTGTTATCGACAGTCTACAAAAGAAAAAGGCGGCCGTTGGGCCGCCTTTTCTGCTATGCCGATTTGGCAATCAGCCGGCGTTTGCCATCATCTGGTCGATGATCGGGCCGAGGATGATTTCCATGGCGAAGCCCATCTTGCCACCCGGTACCACGATGGTATTGCGACGTGACATGAAGGAGTTCGGGATCATGCTGGTCAGGTACGGGAAGTCGGTATTGAACTTCTTCGGATCGGCGAAACGGATAACCACGAAGCTCTCATCCGGGGTGGGGATGTCGCGCGCGATGAACGGGTTGGAGGTGTCCACGGTGGCGACGCGCTGGAAGTTGATGTCGGTGCGCGAGAACTGCGGGGTGATGTGGTTGATGTAGTCGGGCATGCGACGCAGGATGGTGTCCACGATCGCTTCCTCGGAATGGCCGCGTTCGGCGTTGTCGCGGGCGATCTTCTGGATCCATTCCAGGTTGACCACCGGTACCACGCCGATGCCCAGGTCAACGTGCTGGGAGATATCGACATTGTCGTCCTTGGCCAGGCCGTGCAGACCCTCGTAGAACATCAGGTCGGTACCTTCCGGGATCGGCTCCCACGGGGTAAATTCACCCGGCTTCTTGTCGATGCCCAGGCGTGCGTTGTGCTCGGCAGCCTCTTCATCGCTGTGAAGGTAATAACGCTTCTCGCCGGTACCGGTTTCACCGTAGGTCTTGAACAGTTCGGCGATCTTGCCGAATTCGTTCGCTTCCGGACCGAAGTGGCTCATGCCCTCGGCCATCTTGGTCTTCATCTCGACACGGTTGTAACGGTGGAAGCTGTCGCCCTCGACAACCGCGGCCTTGATACCTTCGCGCAGGAAGATGTGCTCGAAAGCGCGCTTGACGGTGGTGGTGCCAGCACCGGATGAACCGGTGACGGCGACGACTGGATGCTTAGTAGACATTGATGCCCCCTATTAATACTTGCTCTTGTAAAACTGCTGTCCGGACCGGGTTGGCGGGTCTGGGCGTGAAAAATTTGGGCGACTATATCACACCCCTGCAAGCCCTGGCCGAGGGTTTGGCGGGGTAATGACCCGCGTCAATCGGAAGGGAATCCGACGCCGGGATTGAGGATATTCAGGGGGTCGAACTGCTTTTTGATAGCTTTCATCAATGCTAGGGCCGTTTCGTCGAGCTCGCGGGACACAAATTCCTTTTTTGCCCGGCCGATGCCGTGCTCGCCTGAGAGGGTGCCTCCGAGATCCAGCACCAGCGAGAAAACCGCATCCAGGCAGGCCTCGGCGGCGCTGGCCTGTGCCGGGTCGTCCGGATCCAGCAACAGGTTGACATGGATGTTGCCGTTGCCGGCGTGTCCGAAGTTGACGATGGTGATGCCGTGCTCGGCCGACAGGTCGCGCAGGCCGTTGATCAGCTCCGGCAGGCGTGAGACGGGGACCACCACGTCCTCGTTGATCTTTTTCGGGGCGACGTTGCGCAGCGCCGGCGAGAGTGCCTTGCGGGTGCGCCACAGGGTGGCCACTTCATCGTCTGTCCGGGCAAGGGCAACGTCAATGCAGCCGTCGTTGCGGGCGACCTCGCGCAGGCGGGCAGCGTCGGTATCGATCGAGGCCTCGGAACCATCGACCTCGATCATCAGCATGGCCTGTGCCTCTGCGGGCAGGCCAAGGTCGGAATACTCGCGCACCATCTCGATGGCCCGGCCGTCCATGAATTCCAGCGCGCAGGGGGTGACTGGCTGCGCCATCAGCGCCGAGACGGCGCGCGCCGCGCTATCGATATCACGGTAGATCGCCTGCAGGGTGCGTTTGCATTGCGGCAAAGGCGTGAGACGCAACGTAGCTTCGGTGATCACGGCCAGGGTGCCTTCGGAGCCGATCAACAGGCGGGTCAGGTCATAGCCGACGACGCCCTTGCTGGTACGAACCCCGGTCCTAAGGCTCTCGCCAGTGCCGGTAACGGCGAGCAGTCCCAGGGTGTTCTCGCGTGGCGTGCCATACTTGACCGCCCGCGGTCCGGCCGAGTTATAGGCAAGGTTGCCGCCGATGGTGCACACCGCAGCGCTGGTCGGGTCCGGTGGCCAGAAAAAGCCATGTTTGGCAGCGGCCTCCTGCAGTTCCTGGTTGGTGAAGCCGGGCGAGACGATTGCGAGGCGGTTTTGCGGATCGATTTGCAGGGTTTCGCGCAGGCGCTCCGTGGAGAGCACGACACCGCCCGCGGCTGGCACGGTGGCGCCGGTGGTGCCCGTGCCGCGTCCACGGGGTATCAATGGAACCCCGTGCTCCTGGCAAAGGCGCAACAGGTCCGCCACCTGCTGATGACTGCGTACAAAGCAGACTGCGTCTGGCAGTGCCTGCTGGCGGCTGTTGTCGTAGCCATAGGCCCAGCAGTCAGCGGGGGAGAACAGCAGGTCCCGATCGTCGAACAGCTCCTGAAGCTGGGCTGAAAATGCGCGGGGTAGCTTTACATCAGTAGTATTCAAACAGGCGAACCACGCGTTTGACGCCGCTGACAAACCGTACCTTTTCGGTCACGGCATCTGCTTCCGCATTAGTCAGTAGCCCCATCAGGTAAACGGTACCGAGCGAGGTGATCACCTTGACCCGCAACGGGTCGAAACCTTCGATGCCGGCGTCAAGGATCGCCAGTTTGACCTTGCTGGTGATGTAAGTGTCGGAAGCCGCTTCGCCCCAGGTGCCTTCAGCGCCGATCTGCACCTCGTTAAAGACTTTACGTACGCGTGGGATGGTGGTGATTTTGTCCGCCAGGCGCTGTACCAGGTCTGCGTCTTCGGCCTGGCCGGTCAGCAGCACCTGCATGTTGTACGCGTCGATGCTGATGTTGCTGCGCTGCCTCAGATCGTCGTCGGCTTGGCGCATGCGGATAGCCCGCAGCAGGATTTCCTTGTCCTCGATGAAGGTGCCAGTGGTGCGCCGGTCGTGAGCAATAGTGCCACCGGCAGCGGCGCCACCCACCACGGCGGTGGTGCAGCCACCCAGCAGGCTGGCAGCAATCATTATCAGGGGGATAAGGGTCTGTTGGGTCGTCATGATTTCAACTTCCTAGCAACTGGGCGTCGATCAGGTCGCACAGGCAGTGGATGGTCAATAACTGCACTTCCTGTAAACGCGGGGGATTTTGGGCTGGGACACGAATTTCGCAATCTGGTTCCAGCAACATGTCGACCAGTTTGCCGCCGTCTCCGCCATTCAGGGCGATAATTTTCATCTGCCTTTCATGCGCGGTGTCGATGGCCTTGAGCATATTGGCGGAATTCCCGCTGGCGCTGATGGCCAGCAATACATCACCAGGATGCCCGAGTGCGGCAATCTGGCTGCTGAAGATGTGTTCGTAGCTGAGCGCATCCGCTACCGACGTCATTGTGGAACTCGACGAGCTCAGTGCGATCGCCGGCAGGCCGGGGCGTTCCCGCTCGAAGCGGTGGATCATCATTGCCATGAAGTGTTGCGAGGCGGAGGAGGCCCCGCCGTTGCCGCAGCTCAGCACCTTGCCGCCCTGCAGCAGGGCCTCGACGATGGTCGTCGAGGCGCGAGCGATCGCCGGCCCCAGAGTGCTGGCAGCCTGCGTCGTGTGTTCGATATTGGCAGCAAACTGCTGCGCAACCCTGTGTTCGAGGTCCATAACCATGCTGGGTGGAAAGTGAGGCCCAAGTGTCGCACGCTGTACTAGCTGACTTCAAAGGCGTTTTTGATCCAATCGGGCTTGCCGGAGGCGTCCAGGGCCACCACGTCGAAACGGCAGGGTCCGGTCCACGGATAGACTTGCAGGTAATGTTGCGCGGCGATGGTGAGCCGTTGCTGTTTGCGTCGGTCGACACTCGCCAAAGCGCCGCCGTAACTGTTGTTGCGACGCAGGCGGACTTCCACGAAGACCAGTGTGTCGCCGTCTTGCATGATCAGGTCAATCTCGCCACCGCGACAACGGTGATTGCGTGTCAGCGTCTGCAGACCATGTTGTTGCAGGTGTCTTTGCGCGTTCAGTTCGGCTTCCGTGCCGAGTTGCTGTGTCCGTGCCATCTTTCAGCCGTTGGGTCGTCCGTCCTGCAAGGGTGCGGTCTGGATGACTGGCGGCGAGTCGGGCGTCTCGCTGCGCGGCATCTCCTGGTACTGCTCATTCTGCAGGTCCAGGCGGGCTGCGTAGCCGAGGATTTGCGGCGGGTCGTCGAGTTTCAGCCAGACTGTCTGGCGCAGGATGCGGTTTTCCGCGTCCATGAACAGGTTGCCGGTATGTCCATCCAGGGATTCGTAGGTGCTACTACGCAGGCGTGTCAGGTGCGGTAGCAGGTTGAGCGCGTCCATGCCCATGGCGTTGAGCCGTATCAACGGGGTGTTCATGCCGGGAAGGTGCTGCGCCAGGGTTTCACGCTCTGCGACACTGACCAGCAAGGGAATGTCTGACAGCATCATGCCCTTCATGTCGGCCAGTTGCTGGCTGCTGAGCTTGCCCGTCCAGGCATGCGAGGTGGCGTAAAGGGGAAGGTCCGCTGCATGATGGAATTGCAGCAGCGGGGGGAAACTTTGTGCCTGGCGCGGGCGGGCGGCAAGGAAGATGGCGTCCAGGTCCTGGCGACGGCGCGGTTCGAATTCCAATCGTTGCCCGAGCCATTGCTGCATCTGCCGGTGCCGCTGCTTGCTCTGGTCAAGATGCAGCAGGCTGGTGATGGAAGGGGAGTAGTCATGGGTCTCGGCGTCATAGCTGCGGTAGTCGACCGGCGAGCCGCCCAAGGATTGCCAGCGGTTGTTGAAGGCCTGGGCTATGCGCTCTCCCCAGTCGCCCTGCGGGACCAGAATCACCGGTTGGCGCAGGCCGTCCAACCAGATGCGTTCTGCACCCTGGCGGGCCTCGTCTTCCGGAGAGAGGCCGAACATGAAGAGATTTTCCGGCGGCGCCGTATCGGTCTGTACCTGGTTGAGTGCCAGTACCGGTACGGGCAACTCGCCTGCCCGCGAAAGCTGGGTCAGGGCTTCTTTCTGCAGGGGGCCGATGATGATCTCGGCGCCGTCACTGACCGCCTCGCTATACAGGGGCCAGATCTTGTTGGTGTCGGCGGAATCGTAAAAACGCAGTTGAGGGCGTTTGCGCGGGTCAAGTTGGTAGTAGCTGACCATGAGGCCGTCGCGCACCGCGGAGGCGGCGGTGGCAAACCGGCCACTCTGTGGCAGCAGCACAGCCACATGAGAGGCGCGCAGGACCTGCTGTTGCAGGCGTGCCTGGTAGGTGTCGATCAGTTCCGGAAAGGCCGGGTGGCGAGGGAAGCGCGCGCGCCACTGCGCGAGCTGTGGCTGCAGTGCTTGGGGGTCATCCCCGTGTTGCTTGATCAGCAGTGCCAACTGCATCCAGCCGCCGGCAATGCCGGGAGGCGAGGGTTGCAGGTCGGTCAGGACGAGTTCGTTCAGCAGCGCCAGCTGACGCAGGATCTCGGACTGAGTGTTGAGCCGCGTCTGGTGATCTGTCTGCAGGGCTTCCAGTTGCTGCAGGGTGTTCGCAGAGTCCAGCAGGTTGCCGTTTTGGCGGTAGGCATCCGCAAGGTCTCGCAGGTAGCGGCGCTGCAAGTCGAGCGGCATGTCCTCGGTTGGCCGGGGTTGGAACAGCAGTTCCAGTGCCAGGTCTGGGCGGCGCTGGGCCAACATCAGTTCTGCCCGCAACAGGCGGACATGCAGGGCCTTTGAGGGAGGCAGGGGTGACTGGGCGAGTTGCTCCAGCATGGCATTGGCGCTATCAAGGTCCCCGCCCTGCAGTGCCGCGTCCACAGCCGCCAGTCGATAATGGACCGCCGCATCGCCGGTGTTGCGCGCCGCAAGTTCCTGAAAAAGTGCACTGGCGCCCAGGTAGTCCTGCTGCTGCAGGAGCAGTTCCGCTCTCGCCGCTGCGGGATCTATTGCCCGATCACTCGGTATCCTGGTCGGTCCACAGGCGGTCAACACGCCCGTAATGGCGAGTATGGCGAGAAAGCGAACGGGTATACGGCGAAGTTGCATGAGGAGACCGCTACGGCGAGGATGGGTTGGATCAGAATCCCGGAGTATCAGAGGTCGAAAAACCGGTGTCAAACAGCGAGAAGCAGAAGGGCTGCCTTTACGTGGTTGCAACCCCAATCGGTAACCTGGGGGATATGAGTGCACGTGCGCTCGAAGTGTTGCAGGGGGTGGACCTTGTGGCGGCGGAGGATACGCGGCATACGCGCAGCCTGCTGCAGCATTTCGGCATCAGCAAGCCGATGCTGGCGTTACACGACCACAACGAAGATGCGCAGGCGCCCCAGCTGGTGCGAAGGCTGAGCGAGGGTGAGCGAATCGCCCTGGTGTCAGACGCCGGCACGCCGCTGATTTCTGACCCGGGTTTCCCCGTGGTGCGGGCCTGCCGCGAAGCGGGGGTCGATGTAGTGCCGGTCCCCGGGCCCAGTGCGCTGATCACGGCGCTGTCGGTCGCCGGCCTGGCAACGGACCGGTTTCGTTTCGAGGGCTTTCTGCCGCGCAAGGGCGCGGCGCGGCGCGATTTTCTGCAGGGATTGGCCGGCGAGACGGCCACGATGGTTTTCTACGAGTCCTCGCACCGCGTCGTCGAGACCTTGCACGACATGTGTGACATCTTCGGTGGCATACGGTACGCGGTGCTGGCGCGCGAGTTGACCAAGCTGCATGAGACCGTGCTCTCCGGCGGGTTGGCGGAACTACTTGAAATGGTCGAATCCGATGAAAACCAGCGCAAGGGTGAGTTTGTGCTGATGCTGGCCGGTGCCCCCGTGCAGTCAACGGAGAGTGATCAGGATCTGGATCGCTGTCTTGGCGTGTTGTTGGACGAGTTGCCGTTGAAACAGGCGGCCGGGATCGCAGCAAAGCTGACGGGCGCGAAAAAGAACGCGGCCTACCAGAGGGCGCTCGCATTGAGAGAGGGCTGAGAATGTTACACTTGACCTTGGAGTTGGCCAGGCGACCGCTGTCATTTCGGTGATGGAGGAAAGTCCGGGCTCCACAGGGCAGAGAGCCAGATAACGTCTGGGCGGCGCGAGCCGACGGAAAGTGCCACAGAAAATATACCGCCAGCCTCGGCTGGTAAGGGTGAAATGGTGCGGTAAGAGCGCACCGCGCTGCTGGTAACAGCGGTGGCAGGGTAAACCCCTCTCGGAGCAAGACCAAATAGGGAAACATTTGTCCGCGGCCCGCGGGCGTTTCCGGGTAGGTCGCACGAGGCGTCCGGCGACGGGCGTCCCAGATGAATGGTCGTCCATGACAGAACCCGGCTTATCGGCCGACTCCAGGATTTCAATTCCCTGCCGGGGTGGTGATGGGTGGCGGGCTTTCTGACCGCCACCCAATCATGAATCTCCTTCCCGATATGTCCCTGTTTTTTCGCCTCTCTTAAGAATCAACTTTAAGTTGGCTTCTTACCTTGCTGTTTTTCAATCTTTTCTTGGATTTGTTGTTTCTGGCCTAAGTGTCTGACTCATAAGACTTTTTCTTCGCTTTTGGGTTGACCGGGTGGGGAGTGACGCCTAAAATTCAACTATAAGTGGAGAATTGTGGGGCAGAGTAGGGAAGTGGCCCACACAACGAAGGAGAGGGGGGAGTCACAGTGTTTTTGGGTGTGAACACGCTCAATCTGGATGCGAAAGGCCGCATGGCGATTCCGGCAAAACACCGGGATGCGCTGGCGGATGCGCGCGTGGTTGTGACTGTGAATCCCCAGGAGCACTGCTTGTGGCTCTACCCTGAAAACGAGTGGCGCGAGATCGCGCGCAAGCTCTCCCGTCTGCCCACCATGGATCGTCAGAACCGCCTGTTGCAGCGCCTGTTGCTCGGTCATGCTTCGGAGTTGGAGCTTGATGGGCAGGGTCGCATCCTGTTGTCCCCCGAATTGCGCGAGTACGCGGCGCTGGGCAAAAGGATTTCCCTGGTCGGTCAGGGGCACAAGTTCGAGATCTGGGATGAGCAGGCCTGGGCTGGCAGTCGCGAGGAATGGCTGGCTGAGGCCAACGATATTGGCTCGGAGTTGTCTGAACAGCTTGGTGAGATGGTTTTCTGATGGTGGGCGTGAATGAAGCTCACCGCACGGTCTTGTTGCACGAGGCCGTCGAGGCGCTGAACGTGCGTGCTGACGGTATCTATATAGATGGGACCTTCGGGCGCGGTGGCCACAGTCGTTTGATTCTGCAGCGCTTGGGTGATGAGGGGCGCTTGATTGGCTTCGACAAGGACGATGACGCGGTTCAAGCGGCGCGCCGGGCGTTTGAGGGCGACCGGCGTTTTTCCATGGTGCATGGGAGTTTCGCGCAACTGAGCTCAGTGGTTGCAGAGCTGGGGCTGGTGCGGCGTGTCGATGGTTTGCTGTTGGACCTGGGTGTGTCTTCGCCGCAGTTGGACGAGGCCGAGCGTGGTTTCAGTTTCATGCAGGACGGTCCCTTGGATATGCGCATGGATCGCACCCGTGGCATCAGTGCGGCGGAGTGGCTGGCAAGCGCCGAAGAAGACGAGATGGCAACAGTTTTTCGCGACTACGGGGAGGAGCGTTTCGCACGCCGGATCGCGCGCGCCATCGTCAATCGGCGCGCCGAGTCCCCCTTGTTGCGTACGTCTCAGCTGGCCTCGCTGGTGGAGCAGGCCTCGCCGACACGCGAGAAACACAAACACCCTGCGACCCGGACTTTCCAGGCCATCCGTATCTTTATTAATGAGGAGTTGGATGAATTGCAGGCCTGCCTGCTGGATTCCTTGGGTGTTCTGGCCGTCGGTGCGCGACTGGTGGTCATCAGTTTTCATTCCCTGGAGGATCGCATCGTCAAGCGCTTCATGCGTGAACAGGAGCGTGGTCCGAAGCTGCCCAAGGGGTTGCCGGTCATGCATGAGCAGGCGCGCGGGGTGCTGCGTGTGATCGGCAAGGCGGTCAAGCCTGGAGATGAGGAGGTGCAGTCCAATCCTCGTGCCCGCAGCGCGGTGATGCGTGTGGCGGAGGTGATGGCATGAGGCGTTCGCACCTTGTTTGGTTGCTGGCTTCGATCTTTATGGTCCTTGCCAGCGGTGTGGGGGTTGTCTACGCAAAGAACCAGTCCCGCGCGCTGTTTGTCGAATTGCAGAAGTTGCGTGCCGAGCATGATGTGGCGGTGGCCGAGTGGGGGAGGCTGCAGCTCGAGTTGGCAAGCGAAGGTA
>Ga0180435_10002972_pt1 | contig 17136 bp, 9 predicted proteins | sample SS_ome_3_FD_132467 | JGI IMG/M metagenome (GOLD analysis project Ga0180435, IMG submission 132467) | Hypersaline lake sediment archaeal communities from the Salton Sea, California, USA - SS_3_S_1 metaG | ecosystem: Environmental > Aquatic > Non-marine Saline and Alkaline > Hypersaline > Sediment...
TCCGACCTGACCGGAAGTTCCGTGCACACCAGTCTGCTGGCATGGATTGACAGTAACTACAAAGACTTTCTCGATGCCATGGCCGATTGGCAGGAACTGATGCGCATCGAGGAACTGACCCACCCCGGGGTGGATGTGGAGACACTGGCCAAACCCGATTACCCAGTGATCAAGACCGATGGCATGCAGCTGAACGAAAGTTCCAACGTGGATATCTACGTGAGCAGCAACCAGGCCGAGACGATTCGCGAGCTGCTCGCCTTACGTATGGAAACGGCAGCACAGCTGGTTGCCGACAGCCTACCGATTGCGCGCTTCCAACAGGGCAAGAACGACATCTATTTCGTCAAGCCCTTCGTGCGTTACATCGGTGATTGCGGCAACGAAAAGTTTGCCTGGGGACCGGAAAGCCAAAATTTCCGGGTCGCCAGCCCACTCGACCCAGAGGCTGTCCGCCCGACCAGTATCCAACTGCCCGAACTCGATGATGTGAAACGCGGGCTGGCCAAGGGCGTGACCTTCATCACGCCAAAGACCCTGGCCGACCAGATCGAATCCATCAACCCGGACTTCACCAAAAAAGGCAACGGCAACCTGCTTGGCTTCTGCGCCCAGCTGAGCATCAGCTTCAGCATCCCGATCATCACCATCTGCGCCATGATCCTGTTGATGATCATCATCAACCTGCTGAACATCTTCCTGCGCTGGATTCCCTGGGCCATTTTGAAATTACCGAGGTGTTGAGGATGAATCCGGCCAAGGTCCACAACCTGAGTTTCCCTTTGGGCACTGTCGACACGGATGGTTACCTGCAGTGGGCCAGCGAAGGCCAGAGTGTACGCGAGGTGATCTGGAACATTCTGCTGACACGCCCCGGTGAACGCCTGATGCGCCCGCAGTTCGGGGCCGGGCTGCGTGATTACCTGCACCGCCCAAACAACCAGACGACGCGCAAGCTCATCGCCGACGTGGTGCAGAAGGCCATCACGCGCTGGGAGCCACGCATTCATCTCGATGAGGTCAGCGTCAGCACCTCGCCGAATCAGTTACACGAAATCACCCTGAGCATCCGCTATCGCCTGCGCTACGACGGCTCGGCCGATCAGATGGATCTAGCCTTGGAACTGGGGTAAAAAATGCCAATACCCGTCACTTCGTTAGACGACCGCAGTTTCGACGACCTGGTGGCCGAGGCCCGCGCGCGCCTGCAACGCCATGTACCGGAGCTCACCCAGATCGCCGAAGGCGATCCTGCCTATGCGCTGACCGACCTGATGGCCTGGATGGCCGAGACGGTCATCTACCGCGCCAATCTTATACCGGAGCGCCAACGCCAGGCCTTTCTCAACCTGCTGCAAATTCCCTTGCGCCCCGCCACCCCTGCCACGGGTCTCGTGTGCGTGGATGCCAAGCCCAACCGCAAGCGTCTCGACCTACCGAAAGTACTGGCCAGCGAGTCTGTGATCGAAGCAGGCAAGGTCAAGTTCACGACCATTGGGGAAGTTCAGGCAACACCGCTGCAGATGCACGTCATGATCAAGGAACGCATGGACGAACAGCTGCTGCAACAACTGGGTATCAGCTCGGCACACCTGCAGGAGATATACAACACCCGCATTGCCAGTTTCCGCCCGCGTAGCCTGAACGTCGGCGCCGATCCACTCGACCTGCGCCACAGCCTGGACAAAAAAATATACCTGCTGTGCTCGCTGCCCAAGGAAGACCTGGCCGATAAGGCTGACAGCCTGCGCAGGCAACTGGCCGGTCAGACGATCAATATCGGCCTGGCCCCGCTGCTGGACGTGCCAGCGGACATTGCGGGCAAGACCGCGCGGCGTGAACTGCGCTGGGAGCTCGCCTGGCAGGAAAGCGTCCATGCCGAAACCCGCTACATCCCTCTCGAGGTCGTCGATGATAGCTCCCGTGGTGGACGCGAAACCGGCGTGGCGCGTCTGCGTTTGCCACGCAGCGAGAAAGTGCTCAAATCCGACTTCCCGGTCGACCCCAAGATGGCTGGCTACGGCAACCGCCCCCCGGAAAATCCAGCGGAAGTCACGCGTGAGCAAACACTGTTCTGGATTCGCCTGAGCGCGCCCACGGATCCGAATATGCAACTGGGCTGGATCGGCCTGAATGCAGTCGAGGTGATCGGCCAGGCGGTAGTGCGCGATCAAATGCTGGGGATTGGGAACGGCTACCCCAACCAGAGCTATGCATTGACGAACACCCAAGTCGACGCCGCCACGCTTGAAGTAGAGGTCAGCGAACACGGCCGTTTCCAGGCCTGGCAACAGGTAGCGCATTTCGGCGACAGCGATGCTCACAGCCAGGTCTATCTTTTCGACGCGGCCACTGGTCTGGTGCAGTTCGGTGACGGGATCCGCGGCAAGCGCCCACCGGCAAAAAGTCGTATCCGAGCGGCCTATTACCGTCACGGTGGTGGCAGCGAGGGGAACCTGCCGGCAGACAGCCTGAAGAAACTGGCCGGCAACAACACCCTCTACCAGCTGCGCCACGAATGGCCCACGCGGGGCGGCATCGATGCCGAGACCGTGGCCGAGGCGGAACGCCGTATTCCCGCGCACTTGTCGCACCGTAACCGGGCGGTTACCGCGGACGACTTTGCCGAATTGGCCGAGAATAACCCGGTCAACCCGGTTGCACGCGCCCAGACGGTACCCGGTTTGCTTCCCGGCACGAGTATCTCTGCCGCCCGCCCCAACGTGCCCGGCGTAGTCAGCGTGTTCGTTTTACCGCCTGCCGCCCAAGCGCTGGCTGCCGCACCTCGCCCAAGCGTCGGCCTGTTAAAGGATGTGTACGACTATCTCGACCAGCGCAAGTTGCTCGGCACCGAACTGTACGTACTCAGCCCCCAGTTCGTACCGGTCGCACTGTCTGTCAGCGTGCGCATAGTCGACCCGACACGCGAACAGGAAACGCTAAATGCCATTCATGCCGCATTGCTCAACTACCTGTGGTCGCTCGCTCCCGGTGGACCGGACCGCAGCGGCTGGGCCATGGGACGCGACATCGCGATAAACGAACTGAGTGCGGTTACGGCACGGGTGGCCGGCGTGCTATCGGTCAACGGACTGCGCCTGTTTCACCAAGACACTGGCGGTGCCTGGGCGGAACCGAAACAGGAGCTGGCGCTGCAAAGATATCAATTGCCCGAAGTGATGGAAATTCTCACCAGCGCCGGCGACCAGAACACCGCTGGCATACCCAACGTCGTTTCCGAGCAAGCCGATGACACTCTCGAGGATGGCAGCACCCCGGTACCTGCTCCGGTCATTCCGGACCTGTGTTGAGGACAGAAAGTCGCATGAACAGTAACGGCAGCCAGTTTCTCCTGCTTTGCGATGCCGGTGATTTTCACACCGATGCCCGCGATGAATGCCTGTGGGATGAGCAATTGCAGGTATTCCGTCTTGCCGGTGCGCAAAGCGCACGTCTCGCCGGACAAACATTACCCGATGCCTTGGCCACTCACGCGAACAGCAACCCCTTAGTGCAGGACCCACACGGACTGCTTGGCTTTCTTTCAAACGACCGTACCAAGCTGCTGTGCAGCAACGATGCTTCACTCGACCAGGACCAGGCCCAGCCGGTAACTGCCGGCAGCATCGGAGAGTTTGCGCAAAGTCTGGAAGACTTGGCATTGGAACCGGTACAGGCTCCGGGTGACACCCGCTTCAGCGACTTGCACCTGGGCGGCGACGGCCGTGCAGCGCTGAGCTTCAGCAATGCCGCCACGCACGGCTTACTGGTGGTGCACCTGGCAAGGCGCTGGCAGGCACGCTGCACCCTCGTTGATGAAGCGGAACGCGTGTGGGTCGACCATCTTGATCGCATCTGGGTGGCCGGTAGTGGCTGGCTAGGGCTCTGCAGTGGCGAGCCGCTGCCGCAGGCCTACTCGTCGGACAAAGCCCGACGATTCGAACCACTCAACAGCAATCCACACCCACTTCGCCAGCATTGGTCGCAAACGATTCCCACGCGCGGTGATGTACTTGCCATGTGCGCCGACCGGGAACGCCTGTACCTGTTGATGTGGCGGCATACCGACTCACCCCGCGCTTTCGAACAGTTCATCCTTAGCCGTTCACTCGACGAAGCGGGGGACACCGCACTCGTTCAACATGCACTGCCGGACGAACTCCCCTTTGTTGTCGACTTAGCCGCGATGCAGGACCAGCGAGTGGCCCTCATGGTGCCACATGACCCGACCAAGCCGGATCGCCTCGACCTGCCTGTGTTTTACGTTCCGGATTCTGCACAACCGGCACGTCTGATGCCTGAGCGTTACCCTCAACACAGCCAGCGCGAGGCGCGCTTTATCAGCGCCGTTGACAAGGCTGTGCGCCACCTGTCGCTGGCCGGCCCCAAACAGTTACTTCGCCTGCCACAAGCGCGCTATCGTGCCGACGGGCATGCGACGCTGAATCGCATGCTCGACAGCGGCACCCCCGATACGCTTTGGCACAAGATTTACCTCGAAGCGTGTCTTCCGCCTGGGTCTCACCTGAGCATTGCGGTCAAGGCCTTCGAAGAAGCCGACAGCCCGGGACACGACTGGCAGACCCAACAAGCACCGCTGTGGCTGCCTGTCGAATCTGAACTGCCTTTCTACAGCGGATTCTTCGAACCCAGGGGCAACAAGCAGGGGCTGTTCGAAATCCTCCTGCAACGCGACGATGGTGAAGTAAGGGAAATCCGCGGACGCTACCTACAAATAGCCGTCCAGATGCACGGCGATGGCCGCCACACCCCGGCTATTCACAGCATGCGCGTGTACTACCCGAGGCTTTCCTGGCAACAAGCCTTCCTCCCGCCGCATTTTCACCAGCAGAAAAGACCTGACCCGGCGCAGGAAAACCAGGCTGGCAACGGCGCCGACCTGCGCGAACGCATGTTGGCCGTTGCTGAAGGCCTGATGACACCCATCGAAGAACAGATCGCGCATGCCGAGTACTGGGCCTATCCGCGTGCCTGCCCTTCCGATCATCTGCCGCGTCTGGCCAGCGTGCTTGGCGCGGAACTGCCACTGCATTGGCCCGAATATCGTCAACGCGAATGGTTGGCGTGTTACGGCTGGCTGAGTGAACACCGTGGCACCTTGGATGGCCTGCGCCTGGCTTTGGATATCGCCACTGACGGTGGCGTCACGCGCGGCCGCGTTATCCCGGTAGAAAACTACCGCCTGCGGCGCACCATGGCCACGATCCTCGGCCTGGAGATGGACGATGCTGACCACCCCTTGACCCTCGGCACCGGACAGAGCGGCAACAGCCTGGTCGGTGAAAGCCTGATCTTGAGCGAAGACGATGCCCGCGAGTTCCTCGCCCTGTTTGCACCAGAACTGGCACAAGGCGGAGTGGATCGCGAAGCATTACAAGGCCTGTTCGATAACTACGCCTATCAACTGAGCGTGGTACTGCACGGTCCGGCGCGTGAGCAACGTCACACCGTCGAGCGGGTACTCGAACGCGAGGCCCCCGCACACCTGCAGTGGAAGCTTATCGAAACCGACCACCCCTTCGTGCTCGGCCTCTCTCCACTGCTTGGCATTGACACCTACCTGCAGCAACAGCCGCCTTGGCGACGCGTCCTTCTCGACGACACGCATCTGACACGCGAAGGCATTGTGCAAAACCCGGTTGCCCTGTCGCCGCATACAGCAGACAGCAACCTTCCAACCACTCGAGGTGAGCCTCCGAGGTAGCCCATGAGCAACAGCCCTTACGATGAAGCTGATTTCGATATCGGCATGGACAGCGACGGAGATCTGCGTTCCCAGCTGGAACGGGTCAATTTCGAACCCGGCATGCTGCTGGGCGTGGAGGCGACACGTGATGAGCAGGACTACCACCGGCGTCGCCTGAACCGGCACCGTTACTGGCTTCACGGTGCCGGGACAGTTGTCGGGCTCGCCGTCACTCTCAGCTCACGTGACAACGGTCAGCCTGACACCGCGCAACCGGTTTACCTCAACATCAGCCCCGGTGTAGGTGTCGACGGTCTCGGGCGCGAAGTCCTGTGCCACGAACCCTACTGCCTGGACCTGCGTGCCTGGCTGCAGGCGCAGTGGGATGCTTCCGAGGCCCCCGCCATCCTGGGCGATGGCCTGAGCGTGGACGGCAGCGAATTGCTGCTCCAGGTCACCATGCGTTATTCATCCTGCCCCAGTGGCATGCAGCCCGTGATGGCCCGCAAGCTCAATGCCGGCACCGACCCTGTCGAACCCAGCCGCCAGAAAGACAGCGTGATATTCGAACTGATCGCCGGCGCCGTTGACGTCGACAGCGACTGGCCATGGCATGGGCATGATCCACTGACACCCGGCGACAGGCCGGAGTTGAGCAAGGCCGAAACGGATTACCTCGACAGCCTGGGCACCGCGGCAAAAAAACAGGCCCAGCAGATCGGCGAGCGCGTGTATGCGCTGCCGCATCATGATAGAGCCCTGGACCTCAACGCCGACGATCCCGCTGCAGTCGCACGCACGCTGCTGGCAAGCGTCAGTATCGATCTGCACCCGGACAACACCCCCCACATCCACCCGGATCATATCCGGGTGAACAACCTGGTACGCCCGCTGATCCGCAGCGCTGGCCAGGATTAAGCGAACAGGAGCCGTCATCATGAACGAAAAAACCGGCATCGGATTCGGCCCTTCGGGCAAGCAAATGCAGAGCGACCCGCAGCATGATATCTCCAGTCTCGATCCCAAGCTGTCGCGCACAAACTACTTTGACGGCCGCCTGCTCAAGGCCAGCGACCTGACCCGCGACCAGGCTTACCTGGATGAGCGATTACGCGAAGTCGGACGAGTGATCGGCTCCGGCATCGTGCGCGGTCTTGAAACGCATCTCGACCCGAACACCCACTACCTGCATGTCGACCCCGGGCTGGCCGTGGCACCGTCCGGGCGCGTTCTCGAACTCACTGGCAAATCACTCGCCATCAACCTGCACGACACGGCAAACATCGATAGCCTGAACCCCGATACGACCGGGCGCATCAGTCGCGGTCTGTATGCCGTAACGATACAGTTCGCCGAAGTCGGAACCGACAGCGCCGAGGTTTACCCGCGGGATCTTGAAGGCCAGCGCGGCTTCCATTTCAATGCCTGGTCGGAAGGTATAGAGGTATCGCTGGCACCATTGCGCCAGGGGCTGCCGAGTGCCGCTGCAAGCAAGGCCGAACGCGTCAGCGGCGGCCTCGCCCTGGCTGCACGTTCCGCACTGGTACGAGAATTTATCAGCAACCCGGGGCAACCAATCGATCTGCCTGAAGATGCGATCGCCCTGGCCCTGATCGCTATCGAACACGGTCGCCCGCTGTGGCTGGACCGTGGCCTAGTACGCCGTCCGCACCGTCACCCGCATACCGCGCATGCATTGCAACAGGACCTGCACCGGCACTACCAGGAACTGCTCAATGACATCATCCAGTCACGACTGCAACGCCACCTGAGCGGAGAATTCCCGGCCAGCCATTACTTCCGCGTCCTGCCACCCTTCGGCAACTTGCCGAAAAGTACTGTGACACCCGAAGCGGGTCGCCAGTCATGGTTTCCGCCAGGCTACGACGTCAACATCGCGCCGGTACGCAAAGATGATCTCGCTGCGATTCTCGCCGAATCGTCGGCACTCGATCCGATCGACCTGGAGAAGGACGGCGACGTCGACATCATGATCCTTGTCCCAATGTCCGACCACCAGTTCGCCTGGCGTGCACGCCAGTTGCAACACCGCGAAGATCAGGTCACCACTGAAACTCACACCGCCCTGCCCCACCTCGACCAGCTGGCCTTGCGCCTTTATGACATGGCCGACACTGGCATCGACCCGGACGATGCGAGTATCTGGCGTGCGATCTGGAGCGAGGCCAGCCAGCCACTATTCGTCCGCAGGCCACCACGTGTGGCCGAAACGCTGGTCAGTGGCGTGGTACTAGCAAGCGGCTACGAAATTCCCGAAGCCAGCAAAGGTCTGCCGCCGGACCCGGAAAAAATAGAAAAGCAGCGGGATGACTTCGAGGACAAACTGCGTGCTGCCGAACGCAGGATCGAACGTCTGAAGCTGCGGATCGAGGAATTGCGCGCCAGGCTTGAACTGGATGCCGACGACCGCCTCAAGGAAGCCGAGAAAGAACTTGCCAAGCTCAAGGATGCACTCGAAGACGCGCTGGTCGACAAGGACAAGCTCGAACTGCTGCAGAAGCAGGCCGAGATGCAAAAAGCCGAGATCGCCATGCTGCGGGAAAAAATTGCGGTTCTCGAAGCCGCCTCTGGCGAAGGCGACACGGAACTGCTCGAACTGATCGAAAGCCTTAAGAAAGATCTGGCAGACGCCAAGACGCAGAACACGGCACTGAAAAAGAAGCTAGAGGAAGCAGGCAGCAACACCGGGCTACCTACCGTCTTGCAACTGGTAGCCCTGCGTAATGGCGATGCTGACGCACTGAAAGCAGGCACCAAACTCGCAGAAATCATCGCAGAGGACGGAGAGCCCCTGCTGGCAGTGCACCAGATCGCGCAGTTGATCGACGCGAGGTACGACAAGCTGTTGTTTGCCACGCTTGTCGAAGTCGCCAAGGCCAAAGCACTCACCAGATTGCGTGACTTCCTCGCGGAAGTGCTACCCAAAGAAAGCATAGGCGCAGTTATGGCCGAGGCACTGCGTGAAATGGGGCTCGCTGACAGTCTGTCAAAGGCCTGGCTGAAACACGAGAAAGCTCTTGGCACCAGCCCAATACCGACGGATACCGGTACTGCAGAACTCGAAAAGGAAATCGAACGCCTGACCGCACTCAACAAGACCGCGGAGGCTCGTATTGTCGAACTCGAGAAAGCACTTGATGGCCGCAGCCCGGCGAGTGATGGTGGCTCACTTGAGCGCATCAGCGAGCCCGAATTCAGCATCGACTTCCGCACCGTCAAGGTGCGCCCGCTGGAAGAACTGTGGGAAGAGCGGTTACCCGGGTTCAAAACGCACCCGGAAATAGACGAGATCCAGGCCGCTGCGGAGAAAGTCTTTACGCAAACGAAGGACGACAGGACACGTCGTGCTCGCGCCTGCCAGATCCTTGCCATTACGCCCGCCAAGTACGACCCGGCCACCTGGCGCACACTGCCAGTCGTTCTGCTGCAAGATAACGGAGCGCCCTTCCGCGACTACCTGGTCAAAGTGCGCGAGGCCAAGGTGAACATCGGATTGGCCGTCGCAGCCGATACCGAGCTCGGCTTGAAAGACCCGATCAAGGCCCTCTGGGTCGCGATCGACCTGCCCAAGTAGGGAGAATGGCTATGAGCAAGAGCATCCGACTTCACTTATCCGGGGGCGACCAGGGCGCCCAACGGCTGAATCCTTTCCCCGGCCGCAACCTGAGCGAACATGCCTTTGACCTGATGCAGGCCTATGTCGATCAACGCGTTGAACCGTTGCTGGCGAATGGCCTTATCGGCATCGTCGAGGGCCTTGACCTCACAACGCACAATGCCGGCAGAAAACTGCAGATGCACGTGCAACCAGGGGCCGCAATCGCCGGCGACGGCCGTGCCATCCGGGTTTTCTTTCCCATCGAACTGGACTGGGAGGCCTTGATCGACGCGCATCGCCAGGCCAACCAAGAAACAGAGATCGCCCTGGACGGCTTTTACTATCTCACCGTACGGCGCATGGTCGGGCGGGTTGAAGATGCCCCCGGCACACGCCCCTGTACACGTGATGAGCTGGACCCGTTGCGCGACTCCCGTATCGAGACCTACGCCACGCTCGATCTTCAATACATCACCAACCTGGGCAGCCTGCGCAAGATGTCGCAGCGACGTGCGGTAAACCGTCTCTGTGTGCGCGCTCTCAACACCCAGATCTTTGACCACGAAACCGGTGCCGTTCCATTGGCATACGTGTTCATCGACAAGGGAATACCTCGCTGGGTGGACACCATTGGTGGCCGCTACCTGGCCCAGAAGAATGCGCCCTATCATGCCTTCGCTGCACACTGGGAAAGCGTAATCGCAGCTACCGAAGACAGTTCATCGCTGAAACTCGCGGAAATGAGAGCCACCAGGCCGGGCAGTCTATTCTCCAGCCGCCGATCACTCCCGTTCTCAGGCGTAGACGTCGCTTCACCAGACCTGCTGTCTGATTCGCGCCTTATCAGTCTTTCCGAAACCGAGCGACGGACAGACATACGCCTGGCGGGACGCGAGGACGGCCCCTCCCTGGTGGAAGCGGACTCCTTGGACGGACACAAACTGCCAGACACCCTCAGTCACACCCTGGGGGTCGATTACGTGCCCGCAGCCGGACGTTTCCCCGAATACCTGCTTGGCAATATCGCCGGCAACGAAATCGACGTTGTCGACGAAGAAACCGGCAAGCCGCGCAAGGCGTGGGCGCTTCCAGAGATACTGTTCGAGCCACGTGACCTGCAAATTGAAATACTTCCTGTGCCCGCTAGCAGTGCACTCGGTGTGATCCGACGCGAACTGCCTCGTGGTGCAATCGATCTGGTGCACCGCCAGGGCGACCGCCTGCGCCTGATGGTCAGCGTCGAGGATGAGCAATACCGCGCAGACCTGATGAATCTTCCGGCGGTCGACGAGGACTTGCTCGAAGCGCTTTACGAGCGCGCCCAAACCGCCATGGAAAGCGAACATGAATGGGCCGCCAAACACCGGGAACTGTATTACCTGCTGGATGAGGCGCCCGTTGATGAAACCGGTGAACTTAGCGAAGAAGTCCGCCTGCAATTCAAGAGTACCTACTTGGTGCCCGCCTACAGCACGACGTGCGAACCCGGCGACGATAGCGAACCCAGTTACGACGATTACCCGAACCTCAGCGAAGTACAGCGCAAAGAATTGGGTGTACCCAAACCGGTCTGTCCTGTGCGTATCCCTGATCGCTTTTTTGAAGACCTGCGCGCCAGCGGCAAGACACGCCCCTACACCAACACGGACCCCAGTCCGCCGGAGAGCTACGAGGAACCCAAGTACACAGCGCCGGAAGACTCCGGCCTCTACCGGCAAAGCTACATGCTGGCCTCACATATCAGCAGGCTGGAGGAAGACCTGGAGGACAACCATGGACTGATCGATGAGATCAACGATTTTCTCTCCGTTCAGCGCCAGCATCTCGATTCGATTACCACCAACTTTGCGGCCCTGGCCGGTGGGGTCGCCGGGGACGGCAGTGGCCTGCGCCTGATGCGTTGGAACAGCACATTGCGCTACCAACCCAAGGCTGGCGACAAGAACAGCGAATCCGGTGGCAACACCTGACCGGAGGACAACGAAATGGCATTCATCAAGAAAACAGGTAGCAGTGCAATAACTGCAAAAACGACCACCAGCGAAACAAGTATCCTGCTGGAAGAACAAATCAAACTTCCCGCTTCCTCGAAGTTCGAAGACCTGATTATCCAGACGCCGGTCGACCCGGTCGCCGTGTATGCAACAGGCGATACGTTCAAGGCCGCAGGTAGCGGCTATGACTTTGATCGGATCACCGTGCAAGAGACCCCCATCGCCAAGCCTGGTTACGAAATAGCAGACGAAACATTTGGGGTACTCAAACACATCGACTCCCCCAACACCATGTTCCTCGAGGCCAAGTTCGGCATCGACAAGCTGCGCGAAGAGCTGACCCTGGACAATAGCGCCGACAATCTGCTGACCCGTATTCGCGACTACATTGAAGGGCTGTACGAGAATGGCGATGTCGAACCCGAGATACTGGATCGCTTCTTTGGCGAGGTCACACAGACAGACGACAAGAAGAAACGCGTGCTGTCCCCGTTGACTTTCAGAGGCCTCCCCGAGATTGGCAAAGACGTGGCTGTCGACGGAGAGACTTTCAAAGAAAACGATCACACCGCACTGTTTGGTACCGGCAGCGTGCTCCGCGATGACATTCGTGAGATACAAAAGCTGCGCTCTGCGCTGATCCGTTTCCGCCGCTGGCAGCAAAACCAGATCAAGCTGAAGCAGGTTGAACGTGAACGCATCCGCGATGAAATCCCGATCAAACACCGAGAACTGGCCGCCCTCAACAGAAAGCGCATTGAGGCACGCGGCGATTACCAGGTGGTACAACAGCTGGTACAGGAAGACTGGAAAAAAGTCGCTGAGCAATATGCTGAGCGCGCGGAAATTCTCAACAATCACAAGGGCCTTTTTTACGCGCGCGTACGGGAAACGCCTTTCAGCCGCCCGCTTCCCAGGGAGCTTCCGTTGCGCCAGGCCTCGCCGGATGACGTGGTTCCCGGTTGCCCGATGGAGGATCAGGACCTGCCGGACGAACTGCAAACCTTCATGGATACGGTGCTGGATATTCCGATCGGTTCCTGGGCCGCCCTGCGTTCCCACTATCGTCTGTTACCCAACCGTAAACGCCTGCTCGACCTGAATGCCCGCCGCCAGGGACGCATCCAGTATCGCCTGGGCAAGGCCAACAACTCGGCCACCACCCCCCTGGCAGTACGTCTGGGCACACTGAGCAAACAAAATTCGGCTCTGTTGCGTGATGCCATTGGCTCGACATTGATCGACACAGGCAGCCTGGTCGACGTACAACGTAAAAGCCGCGGGTTACTCTCCCTGGAAGACCTGCTGAGTGGCAGCGGCCATCGCCTGCGTGGGCGTGCCGAAACCCTGCATGACCGTCTCAACCAGGCTGGCGTCTGCCTGTTGCGAGAACTGCGCGAGGTTCGACCGTCAATCAGACTGCAGTGGGCGGAGGCTGCCGAGCTGGATCAGCTGCAAGTCGAAAAAGCCGGTAGCTGGCCGGGAATCGAGGAAGCGCGGGAAGAGGACCTCAACCGGGTTCGCACCATCGGCGAGCTGATCGACTGGTGGTTCCGTCAGTTGCATAAGAAGGCACCTGCAAGCAGCCGCAGTGCAATTCGCAACCTGGTTCGTGCGTGCCTGTTGCTCGCCGCTAACGATGACCCCGACGAATTGCTGCAAGGCCAGCTCAAAAGCCCGCCAGTGAGGTTGCTAGACGGCGATCGTCTACGGGTAACCCTCAACCGAGAGGCCTTGCCAGGGACTATGTTGCAGCTGCTCGACCGAAGCAGCCGCATCGTCGGCACCTTGCGTGTTGACGACGTCGACGAGGAGGGCGTGCTGACCACAATCACCAAAGTCATCGACAAGTCTGCCGTACCCGACACCGGCTTCACCTGCACGGGCTTCAGCCTTCCCGGTATCAAGCGGATCTGAACCGTATGCCAGGCAAGCAGGACAACCCGGTAAGCATCAACCAGTTGCACCTGCATTGCGGCGCGGCACAACGCGCCACTGTGATGGATGCCCTCGACTGTGCCGACTGGCCGGATACCGCCGATCGTGAAATCATCGTATTGCGTCGTTTGGAAATCGAATCAGAGCCTTGGGCTATTGGCAAGGAAGCCGCAGCGCGAGTGCGCTACCTGATCGGAAAAACCGCCAGTCCCTGGGGTATCGATGCGGCACAGGCCGAAACCGTCGTTTTTGCCGACCAGGCAGATTATGTTGCCTACCTGTGCCGAGAACTCCTGCACCCATCAGCGTCTAGCCCGTGGTTCCTGAACAACCATCCCTTGGTAAAGCAGGTTACGGCTCTTCCACTGTCATCTGCATTGGCCAGCACCCTGTTGGACGACCCACTGCTACTGCCCGCAGCCATCGAGCAACTTATCGAACGTGACCTGGCAACCGAAGTCTTAAGGGCGGTTGGTTCGAGACAACTCGATAAGCTCACTGAACAGTTGCTGTATACGACGGGCTTTTCTGTTGACCTCGGTAGTTTGCAGGAAGCGCCCGTCTTAGACGACACTGATTCCACCGTTCAGACAACCACCACAGACATCGCTGTTCTTGACTCGCACGAGAAGCAACGCTGGGTAGCCCTGCTGAACCGGTTGCCCGCTTCCCTTGCGGAATCAACCGCATCACTGGCTGCCGTGCTGGTCTTATGGGACCAGCTTCCGCACATCCTGCTGCAGCGTGACCTGGCTGCGTCAGCAGTAGCAAGAATTCGTCGACAATTGCTCGATGCGCGGCTCGCGCAACGGCCCAGCGTTCACCCCCGGAGTCAGCCAGATGACTTGATGCCGGAAGCCCGTCCCAATGGCCAACCTGAGAATATGCAGAAGCGCCGGGAAAGAGGACTTGAACAATACCCTCCAGAGACGCCCCCGACCCTAAGAGACGTTCCAACACGGTTAACCGGGGAAGAACAGGCAAAAGACTCCGGGCAATCGCATTTCTTTACCAGTCGCGGTGGCTGCTTCTACCTCCTTAACCTGCTGCGGCAACCGGCCTTTCTCGCAGCGTTTGAGCGCAGCGAACACAGTGCCTGGAGACACCTTTACCTGGTCTGTGTAGTGTTTGGGATCGAACTGGACGACCCCCTGCTCGCATTCATTGCCCGACAACTGCAGCTGGATAACGCTGAGGACCTCGGCACATTACAGGTGACGGAAACTGACCGTCGCCTGGCTGGACTGACCAAGCAGCGTATTGGCCACCAGGCCTTCTGGCCAGAAGGTTTGATCCACAGGAAGGCGCGCGTTCACTACGACCGAACGCACATCGATGTCGACTTCCATAGCAGCAGCGTCAGTCTGGAAATCCGCTTGGCGGGCCTCGATGTGAATCCGGGCTGGTTACCCTGGCTCGGTCGGGTGGTGCACTTCCACTATCTGGACGATCCCAGCTTGCTTGGAGGTTCATCGTGAGCGCCAATGTTCAGGAACTGAATGGACTCAGCAACGCCAGCCCTCACTGGCCGCAACTGCTGGTACGCAATGCCATCGCCGCATTCGCAGAGCAACACCTCAGCGGCTATGAAGCCTTGACCGCTCGACTCTATAGCCCACGTCTCAGTGAATCGCTGGGACTGGGTGATTTGACCTGGGCCGAGACACTCGATTGGATCGAACAGCAACCCGTGCCTCTCGGCACGCCACTGCAAAACCTCTTCGACGATCTCGATCTCAGTCTAGCCGACCTGTTTCTGCTGGCGTTGTGCGGTGAAGTCGAACAGTCGCATGATCTGAACATGCTACTTGCCGCAATGCAGGCGCCGGACGAAGGGTCGCGGCCCACCCTGCACTTGGTCAGTGCCATCCTCGAGCAGCAATTTGGCCTTAGCCTGCCACCGGGACGCCTGCACCAACATCTTCTGGTACGTATGGGGCTGCTCAAATGCGAGGGTACACAACCGATGCCGCTGCGCACCCTGAGTACCGACCCGGACCTGTGGAGCCTGCTCAATGGCAGCGCCGTACATTGGCCCGGGTTAAGAAAGATCTCCTTGGCAGATCCCCCTGACAACAACGAACTACTGACTGAGGTAGTGGAATCGGTCGCACAGGAGTTCAACACTGGACGCACTCGCGGCATCTTGATTCGGGGCGACCGCAGCACCGGACGACAGTGCATGGCGATGCTCGCAGAACGGTTACGCTGTAGCGCCGTGACGATTGATCTGGATACCTGGCAAGGTTCACCGTTAGCGGCGGCCGCCTGCCGTTACGCCGGCTGGCTGCCCGTCATCGAACACAGCTTGAGCCCAGGCGAGCGGCTTGTCCTGAAGCAGCACGAACAATTGGCCGTGCCATTGGCAGTGCTGACCGGCAACGATGGTGCAGTAGATAACCATGACTTTCTTCAGCTGCAACTCCCCTCACCACACAGCGCCAAGCGCCTGGAGCTATGGCAACACCTGTTGGGGAAAGACCCCAGTCTCGATATCCTGGCCAGCAGCGCTCTGATTGACCAGCAACGCATCAGGGAGATTGCTCGCCAGGTAACGGAGAATCTGTGGCCGGATAGCTGCCCTTTGGGCTATCGCGTGGCGCAGGTACGCAGCCAATTGGGAACCCAGCAATTGCGCACGCTGTGCCACCCGGTGGAACGCCATGTGGATGACGATGCGTTGGTGCTTAGTCCAACCCAACAGGCACGTTTCGATGCGTTGGTCAGGCGCTGCGTACAACGCGAGAGTCTCTGGGAGCATCTCGGGCCTACGTTGAGCAACACGCGTAACAGCGGCGTGCGTGCATTGTTCAGCGGTGAAAGCGGCACCGGGAAGACGCTGGCCGCCAGCCGCCTGGCCACCTGCCTGAATGCTCCCCTGTTCCGTCTCGACATGGCCTCGGTGATGAACAAGTACATTGGGGAGACGGAAAAGAACCTCAGCGCCATGCTGGACGAGGCAGCCACCACCGACGTCATCCTGCTGCTCGATGAGGCCGACGCCCTGTTCGGCAAGCGCTCGGACGGCGATAGCGGAGGCGAACGCTTCGCCAACATGTTGACCAACTTTCTACTGACACGTATCGAGAATCATCCCGGCATCGTCATTCTCACCAGCAACAGCCAGCTTCGTATCGACGAAGCCTTCACCCGTCGTTTCGACGTCGTTATCGAGTTCACACTTCCCGGATATGAGGAACGCCTTCGCCTGTGGAAAAACCATCTCGGCGATCGATCTCCAGGCGATGATGAAGTCGCCCTGCTGGCCAGCTTCTGTGACCTGCCCGGCGGCTATATACGCAACACCGTGCTCAATGCCGCCGCGATGCAACCCTCCGCTGAACGACTCCGGCTGGACATACGTATCCTGGTCGGTGCCCTGCATGAGGAATACCGAAAACTCGGTCGCGGACTTCCCCCCGCTCTGACCCAGATTCGCGAGGCGACCATTCATGACTGAATTGGCGGAAAAGCGAAAAGCGGCGCGCAAGACAAGATCCTCGGGAAAAACTTCCAGGAACCGGCGTAGAAACGGTCTGGGCAGAAAACCGGCTTACCTGCAAACAAAGTTGGCGATGAGTACACCTGGCGACAAGCAGGAGCAGGAAGCGGACCGCGTCGCCGAACAGGTCAGTCGCAGCCCACGCGGCATTCAACGCATGGCCCAGGAAGAAGCGCAGCGCGCCAGTGCCATGCCGCAGGCCGTGCAGGATGAGCAGTCCGTGGCACCAATCAGCCGGCAAGCAGATGAAATTGCCGCCCCCTTTTTGATGCGCCAGGAAGAAGAAGAGGTTCAGACCAAGCTCTACCGCCAACTGGAAGAGGAGGAGGAACCTCTGCAAACCAAGCTGCAACGCCAGCTGGAAGAGGAGGAGGAA
>Ga0180435_10002973_pt1 | contig 17131 bp, 17 predicted proteins | sample SS_ome_3_FD_132467 | JGI IMG/M metagenome (GOLD analysis project Ga0180435, IMG submission 132467) | Hypersaline lake sediment archaeal communities from the Salton Sea, California, USA - SS_3_S_1 metaG | ecosystem: Environmental > Aquatic > Non-marine Saline and Alkaline > Hypersaline >...
GCCGAGGACGCCGATTCCGAAGGCGTTGAGGGCAAGTACTACGTGTGGGAATACGAGGAGTTCCGTTCGATCACCGGATCCGATGCCGACGTCATGTGCGATCTCTACGGGGTGACACGTTCCGGCAACTTCGAGGGCAACAACAACCTCCACCTTGCCAGCTCGCCCCAGCAGGTCGCCGCAGCCCGCGGCGTTTCCGACGAGGAGGTTGTGAACACCAAGAACCGAGCAGATGAAGCGCTCCTCGCCGCCCGGCAGAAGCGAATTCGCCCCGGGCGAGATGACAAGGTGATCGCAGCCTGGAACGGCCTCGCTCTGCGAGCCTTCGCCGAGGCCGCCGTTACTCTCAACGACGAGTCCTACCGAGATGTAGCGGTGGGAATCGCCCGGTTTGTCACGTCGGAGATGATCGATGAAACAGGGCGGCTGATGCGTTCGTGGCGCGACGGACGTACGTCGGGGCCCGGTTTCGCAATCGACTACGCGGCGATGGCAGTAGGCCTGCTTGCGCTCTACCAGGTTACGGGCGATACGCAGTGGTTCTCCTCGGCGCAACGGCTCATCAAAGACCTCGATCGCCTGTTCGCCGGTCCGGACGGCATCTACTCGACCGGGACGGACCAACCCCAACTGATCGCCCGACCTCGGGATTTCTTGGACAATCCGCTGCCTTCGGCCAACTCACTTGCCGCTGAAGCGATCGTCACCTTCGCCGCGCTCACCGGCACCGGACTACCGGCAGTCGATGGCATAAGCCGGGGTGCCTCCCGGCTGCTCGAGCGAGCCCCGCAAGCTGTCGCCCACCTGCTCGGCGTGTTGTTCACCAAGGAGATCGGGGTCAAGGAGATCGCTCTGGTCGGATCCGGGAAAGATCGCCACGCTCTGGAGAGGGTCGTCTGGGAGCAGTGGCGACCGAACTGTGTGGTCGCTCCGGGCAACGGCGAAGACGGGCCGGTTCCGCTGCTCGCAGACCGCATAGCGATTGAGGGGGCTGCAACTGCGTATGTGTGCCGCGGGTTTGTCTGCGATCTTCCGGTAACCACTCCGGCCGACCTGCGTCATCTGCTCGACATCTGAAGCGCATGCGGCGAAATTCACCCAGAATCCCGCACGGAACGTAAGCTACGGCCTCGTGAGTGACGAATCGGTGACAAGACAGGGCAGATGTGTCTACTGCGGAACCAGCAGGGCGGTCACCAAGCCTGTGTGCCCCCAGTGTGGGCGAACTTGGATCGATACGAAGATCGACGAGGAGTTGCCTGCGCTCACTCCGGAACTCGTAGCTGCGGGGTTCGAGGAGCGGCAGGCTGCCGCCGCGATTGACCTGCCACCGCCTCCCGATGAAGACCTGCGCCGACCCTGGGGGATCCTGATCGGAGCTCTGCTCGGGCTGGCCATCATCATTGCGTTATTCGCCGGCGCGTTGAGCGGTGACGACGGCGACCCCGAGGCCACGCCGACCACTGCCGACACGGCAACAACAGCCACCTCAACAACATCCGCCACGACCACCAGCGAACCCACGACAACAGCGCCGGGAACCACAACTACGACGACAACAACCACAACCACGACGACCACAACTACGACTTTGGCGCCGATCGAACCGGAAGGGACGGCGGTACCGGTCGAAGATCTCACACTCGGCGCTTTCTCCCTGGGGCCATTTGGTTTCAACTCCGGCACGACATACCTGGGTCGGCTCGTGGCCAGCCTGGGCCAACCGGACAGTCGCAGCGAGATCGGGGTCGAACTCGGCTTGTGCGAGGGGGAGACCGGCTTCGCATATACCTGGGGCTGGCTAACTGCGATCTTCCGCGACGACGCCGGGTCCCAGGTGCTCGTCGGCTACCGGCTCGACCAGTCTGCTGTCGACCACCCCACGCAGGCAATCACCAGCCGATCCGGGCTGGCCGTAGGGGACACCATCGCCCGGCTGGAAGCCATCTACCTGCAGTCGGGGCTGGGCTTTGCGGAAATCGATAATGTACCCAACTTCGTTCTCCTCAGATCCACCGACGGCGCGACCCTGCTTTGGGGGCCCGTGACCGCCACGGAGTCCAACGGAATCATCGAGGGCATCTACTCCCCGCGCGCTTGTGATGGGGGACCGGCCGCCACTCAATAGCTGCCACGCCGGGGAAAGCGTCTCCACCGGTAACCTTCTAGTATTGCTCGACCGGTATTTTGTGGTGGTAAACCCATGGCTAGGGACGCACAACAAAGACAAGGGGGCTTCTGGAGCCACGTCTTCACGATCCCCAATATCGGCTCTGTTCTGGTCGGATTGACTGTGTTCTGGCTAATTGCCGACAGCTGGCGATCCCCTTTGGGAACGGCCGGTGCCGCAGTAGTGGGCGCTCTCGTCACTGCCCTGGTCTGGATTCTGTGGGTCTACATGCTGAGAGGGCCGCGGCTGGAGAAGACGGTCGACGAGCCGATCATCGCCTACGTGCCCACCACCGAAGGCATCCCTACGCCGGCATTGAGTATGCCCGTTTCCGGGGAGGCGGAAACGTATCTCGACGCGATCGCCGCCCTGGAGCGAGCATCCCGGGGACAGGTCATCATGGTGGCAGGTGCCGGGCCCGGTCTCGGCGCGACCACGGTGGCCATGAACCTTGCCGTGGCGGCGACCCGGATGGGGCGACGAGCGGTCCTCATTGACGCCGATCCTGGCGGAGGCATGTCGGAGTATGGCCAGTCTGATACGACTCCGGGTTGGATCGACCTCGCGCTCGGCGCAGCTTCTCTCAAGGAGGCAACTCGTCTGTGGAGAATCGACGAGGCCAATACTCTCCCCTTCATCCCGGTAGGTACCGACGTGGACGACCGCGGAGAAGCGCTGGGTAGCCTCAATCTCGCCGACACGATCGACAAGCTGACCGAACACGCCGATCTGCTGATCGTCAACACGGCACCGGTTGACTGGGACACGAGCTTGCGCCACGTCGCAACCCATGCCGACGGGACGCTACTGGTAGTCACTCCCGATTTCGACCCCCGCCGGCTTGCCCCGATCGCCGAGCAGCTCGTCGAGATGTCGGCACCAATCATCGGCTACATCGTGAACCGGGCGGAGCGCCGGCCCGACCGTAGGCCGCTCTGGCGCCGCTCGCTCAAGCGGATGCTGACAACATTCATGGTACTGATCGTGGTGTATTCCGCCTGGAACCTGTACTCCGTCTGGCAGTCGTGGAACAACGTGGAGCGGTTCACGTTCGATCAGCTTGCGCTCGATCAATTGCCCGAAGTTCCCCCACCCTCCGAGACCGGGGAAACCCTGACCCCCGAGGTGGTAACAGCCGTAACAGCCACCCCGACTGAGGACGTCACCTATGAAACTTACATGCTCGTCGGTATAGGGTTCGGCGACATTCTTGCGGACGTCATCATCCTCGTGATGTTGCCAGAAGACGGTAGCTCCCCGCTGATGGTCTCATTGCCCCGGGACCTCTATCTACCCAATCGGTGCACCCAGGACTACACCCGTCTCAACGCCAACCTCAATGGCTGTGGCGATGAGATCAACGGACTCACGCTTCTGTCCGGGGCCGTGCAGGACTTCACCGGAATGGAAGTGGACCACTTCGCTCTCTTCACCTTCGAGGGATTCGAGCAGATCATCGACGAGGTCGGCGGGGTGGAGATCTGTGTCGACTATGCCGTATACGACTACAAGGCGAAGCTCGACCTTCCGGCCGGCTGCACGAATGCGACCGGGGCTCAGGCGCTCGGGTGGGTGCGATCCCGAAAAACACGAGAGTTGGTCGACGGCGTGTGGCGGGTCATGCCCAACGTCAGCGATCTGACTCGTAATGAGCGTCAGCAGGATGTGATTCTCACCATGCTGGAGAAAGCCTCCCAGTTCGATAGTCCTTCGGAGCTGGCCGGCGTGGTTCGCTCAGTCAGCAAGGCATTCACCCTCGACGATCAACTCGGGCTCAGCGATGTCATCGGCCTCGCCTGGGATCTCCGTAGCCTGGATAGGGAAGACGTCGTCCGCCTGAAAGTCCCGGTCGAGTTCTACGAGACGGCAGAAGGCGCCCAGGTCTTGGTGGCCACCAAGCCATTCGACAACCTGCTCGAGGAGTACATAGCTGCGCCGCTGCCGGATCTGCCCGAGTAACACCCTTTTCACCCGGTCCGGCAATAGGATGGGGCGCCACCAAGATCCGAGTTAGATGTGAGTGACCGCAACGAACCCCCTGAACCGCCTGAATACGATCCTTACGAAGGTCTAGCAGATCTGACCGGTGAGGAGCCGTTGCCTGCGCTCGAGGATCCGGCGCTTCCGCCGGCCACACCTCCACGGAGCCCACTGCTGACCGGGCTCATCCTGGGATTGCTGCTCGTCGTCTTGAGTATCGCTGTGTTCAATCTCACCCGCGATGACGAAACGGGCACGACAGATGCGACGGATACAACCGTCGCGGTAACCGAGCCCGGTGACGGGAATGGGGAGCCAACCGAGACCACGGCGGCGGATGATGGAGCCACTACCGAGACCACATCAACAACGACAACCGCCGCTCCAATCGATTTCGATCCATACCAGGCGGTGGGACAGCCGCTGGCCCTCGGCGACCTCACGCTGCAGACCGCAGGGATCGGGGAGATCAGGCTGGGCACCGATGCAGCCGACGCAGTAGGCAAGCTGGTCGCTACTTTGGGAGAGCCCACCAGCGACACCGGACCGATCACCTCAACCGGCGAGTACGGCGCATGCGAAGGCGGCACCGTGCGGATCGTCAAGTTCGGGGCGCTCGCCGCGATCGTCGTGATCGACACCGACGGCACCGAGACGTTCGCCGGCTATCGATTAGACCTTACGTACGACGAGGCAGCCACTTCAGTGGCGGTCGACCTGGAGACGCTCAGCGGTCTCAAGCTCGGCTACTCGGTAACTCAGCTGCGCGACATCTACTCGGCCTTCGATGTCGAGATTGTGACCGATCCTGACTATGGCCGAGTCTTCGAGTTGCGCGGAACCAGCGGCAACCTTCTGCTGTGGGGCCCCGTACTCGATAGCGGCGATGAAGGCACCGACACCATCATGGGCATCTACTCGGATGATGCTTCGCGCAACTTCTGCTGAGCGGCCGTTCTACCTGTTCTTGCGTAGATTCGTCGCTCCCGACACTACTGTCGCTCCCGACACTACGGATATACGCAAGAACGAAGAGAGAAGCGGAAGTTCGCTCTGCGAACTTCAACGTGACCGCAGGTCACGCAACTACACTCTCCGGCGGTGTCAGATCGGAGTGATCCTTGAATAACCGTTCGACAGTCATCCTCACCGGGGCACTCTCCGGAGGACTCCTTGCGATTGCGCTGCTCGCCTTTTTCACCGGACGTTTCGCAAGCGGCGCATTCGGTCTCGCGGAAGGTGGGAACGCCGAGCTTGCCGTCGCCAGCGGTGCGCTGTATCTCGGCACCATCGTCGCCTCTCTACTGGGCGGCGCAGTCGTAGCTGCCGTCGCCTACGGTGTTAGTGCCGAGGACGACGACGAAGTCACCCGGTTCGAGCTGGCTCACATCATGCCATTCGGTCTCGTGACCGCAGTTGCCGTCGGCTACAGCATTCTGCGGGCCGGCTTGGGTATCACTGCGAATATCGAGGCCGGGGTGGTGACGGTCAACGCCGCCGCTCTGGGATTGACAGTTCTACTCGCCGGGTTCGTCGCCGGCGCCCTGGTTTCCTGGGTAGTCTCGACTCTTGCCGCCAAGAGCATTGTCGGGCTTGAAGGTGAGGCTGCACCATCCAGCACAGCGGAGATGATGAAAGCGGCGACCCGGGCTGTGACCGGGCCGATGCTGGCGATCATCGTGATTGCCGCCCTGGCTGTGGCACTGGCCCAACTGCTTCTGGCTGCCGAGGGCACGGCGGCAATTGCCATCTTCAGCGGTGCGGCTGCGCTGGTCCTGCTCGGCGCTGCCGGTGCCGCCTACCTCGGCGGGGAGCGAGACAGCTGAGGCGGTTCATCCGGCGCCGACCCCAGCACCCTTGTGCTCAGATCTGAACCCAGGCGCTGATTATGAGCTGCCGGTAGTCACCCGCGGGGTGGGGTTTGTGTAGCGCTGCTCGTCGTACCACCAGGAGAACCAGATCCACGCGATGTAGCCCCATAGCAGCAGGCCGGCACCTATCTTCATCAGCAGCCCGGCCAGCACCTGGTCGTCGAGGGCGGAGATTCCCCACAGCCGCGGGAAGGTCTCATAGATGGGATACAGCGGAGTCTCGCCAAAGGTAAGGAACGTGGCGGGAATGGTGGGCACAAGCGATTGCAGAAACACATAGCCCATGCGCAGGAACGGTGGCAGCTGCGGGATATCGGGTATCGGCCCGAGGATCGGCCACCACATGAGAATCCCGGTGACAAAGAGGATGGCGTGAAGGCCAAAGTGCGCCGGTTCGCTGCGCAGCATCAGGTTGAGCACGCCGGGAGCGTGAATGAGGCCGAGCATCCCATTGAAGAGCGCCAGCGCCACGAACGGCTTGGTCAGGATGCGCAATACGGGAAGGATTGGCTTGACCACCAGCCGGATAAGCCACCACGGGGTACCGGTCAGCAGCAGCGGAGGAGCGATCAACCCGAATACGAGGTGCTCACTCATGTGGAATATGAACAGACTGTTCTCGCCGATGTCGTGAACCGGCCACGACGACACGGCGTAGAGCGAGAAGATCCCGGCGTAGAAAGCCCACCGCTGGCCTCGGGTAACGGCCACTTCCCCGCGCGGTGCGTAGAGCGGAGCCAGGCGGCGCAGCCCGTATTCGTAGAGAATGACCATCGCGGCCAGCACTCCAATGACGTCGAGGTGCATGTGGAATGGAGTTACGTCGAATATCCCAGGATTGGCGGCGAGGAACGTGTTCAGCATTAGCTCAAAACGCGTGCATGGTCAACAGCACAACCAGAAAGAGCGGGATCGCCCCGATGACCCCGAATAGGAACAGCGTCCGGTACAGCTTCTTGTCGTAGCGCAAGTGCATGAAGAAGGCGACAACGGTACCGAATTTGATGACCGCCATGATCAGCAGCAGCGGTACCCGCACCGGGTCGAGAGCCGGGATGTAAGGAACGGCAACCTCGAGAGCGGTGACCACAGCCAGGAACAGAGCTATCCCCCAGTACATCGCCGGGGTCGGATGGGCGCGATGGGCGGTTTGGGTCATGACTCAGGCCTGCAAGAGGTAGACGACAGTGAAGATGACAATCCAGACGATGTCGACGAAGTGCCAGTACAAGCCGACCAGCTCGACGTTGAGGCCACGCTCTTCGTGCAGCCTGCCCTCTAGTGACAGGAAGAACATTGCCAGCAGCATCACTATGCCGATAGCGACGTGCGCGCCGTGGAAGCCCGTCAGCATGTAGAACGAAGAGCCGAAGGAACTCGTGGAGAGGGTCAGCCCCTTGTCAACGAACTCAGTGAACTCGTAGATCTGGCCGGCGAGGAAGGTAATGCCGAGCAACGCAGTTGCGGCCAGCCAGATCCGGGTTCCCCGACCGTCGCGCTTCTCAAAGGCATTGTGGGCAAGCACCATCGTCAGCGAGCTCATCAGTAGCACGAACGAGCTTGCCGAAGTGAAAGGGATGTCAAAGATCTCGGAGCCGGGACCGTCGGCTGTGTTGTTCCGATAGAGCAGGAACGTGGCGATCATCGAACCGAAGAACATGGCCTCGGAACCAAGGAAGACCCACATCGCCGCCTTGCGAATCGGTCGAACGTCGTGATGCTCTTGCGCCTCAACCGGCGCGGTCTGGCTAGTCATGATGTGCGTCCCTCGTGACGGGTTCGAGTGACCACCCGAAGAATCCCCAAAGCGTTATCAGCAGCCCAACGCCGGCGGCAACCCAGCCGACCGGGATGTAAATCAATCCGTATCCCGTGACCATCACCCCAAAGGCTGCGACGATCGGGTAGTACGACGGTGACGGCATGTGCATGTCCTCGGGCGAACCTCGGTTCGCTTCGCCATCATCGCCCGTGGTCGTTTCGGCAGCGAGCGTCCCGCCGGTTACGTCCGGCATGCGCACGGCGCGCCCATCTTCGTCGGTTGCATACTTGCGGTGCCAGAAGTCGTCGACGTGCTCCACGACCGGGATTTCGTCGAAGTTGTGCACCGGCGGCGGCGATGGAATCGACCATTCGAGCGTTCGACCATCCCAGGGATCGTTGCCGGCAACACGACCGTTCTTGCGGCTCCTGATCAGGTTCCAGGCGAAGAAGAGGAACGAGATGCCGATCAGGAACGAGCCGACCGTGGCAACCTGGTTCCAGAACTCCCAGCCCAGGCCTTCCGGGTAGCGATACGTGCGCCGAGCCATGCCGTTGAGCCCGAGGATGTGCATCGGAGCGAACGTCAGATTGAACCCGAGCAGCATCAGCCAGAAGTGCCAGCGACCGAGCTTCTCATCGAGGAACCGCCCGGTCCACTTGGGATACCAGTAGTAGGCGCCGGCGACGTACCCGAAGACGCCGCCGCCGAAGAGCACGTAGTGGAAGTGGGCGACGACGAAGTAGCTGTCGTGCTGCTGGTAGTCGGACGGCACCACCGAGTGAAGAACGCCGGAGAGCCCGCCGATGACAAACAGCGAGACGAAGCCGATGGCGAACATCATCGGCAGCTCGAATCTGACCTTGCCGCCCCACATAGTCCCGATCCAGTTGAAGATCTTCACGCCGGTCGGGACCGCGATCATCATCGTGGCTATACCGAACCCGGCTTCGGCGACCGGACCCAGACCTGCTGTGTACATGTGGTGCGCCCACACGCCAAAGCCCATGAAGCCGATGGCGATTCCAGAGAACACAACGAACGGGTAACCGAACAGCGGCTTGCGGCTGAAGGTCGGGAAGACTTCCGAGACGATGCCCATGGCGGGCAGGATCAGTACGTATACCTCGGGATGGCCGAACAGCCAGAACAGATGCTGCCAGAGGAGGGGGTCTCCCCCACCGCCGAAGAACTGCGTCCCGAAGTTCCTATCGAAGAACATCTGGAAGAGCCCAACACCGAAGATCGGCAACGAGAAGATCAGCAGGAACGAGACAACAACGGCCATCCAGGTGAACACCGGGACTCGCATCAGGGTCATACCGGGGGCACGCATGGTGAAGACGGTGGCAATGAAGTTGGCCGACGCCATGATCGAGGCGATGCCGAGCAGCTGCGCACCGATGGCGTAGTAGTCCATCCGGACGAACTCGTCGAGCTGCGTCGACAGCGGGGCATAGCCGAACCAGCCACCGTCCGGAGCACCACCGAGGACGAACGACGAGAGCAGCATGATCGTGCTGAAGAGGAATAGCCAATAGCTGAAGGCATTGGCCCGCGGGAAGGCAACATCCCTGGCCCCGATATGGAGCGGGATGAAGTAGTTCATGAACGCGGCACCGACCGGCATGACCACGACCAGCAGCATGGTGAGACCGTGCATGGTGAACAGCTGGTTGTAGGCATCGGCGCTGAGCACCGTGCCGTTGGCGGTCGTGAGCTGGAGCCGGATGAGTAGCGCTTCGAGGCCGGCGACGAAGAAAGCCACCAGGGCGGTCACGCCGTACATGAGACCAATGCGCTTGTGGTCAACTGTGGTGATCCAGCTCCAGATGCCCTTGGGCTCGGCTAGATCCTTGTTGGTGTCCAGCACCATTTCAGTCCCATCCTTCCAAGAGTGCGATGAGATTGTTGATGTCGTCGTCGCTGAGGTTGAAGTTTGGCATGCCGAGGATGCGACCCGCCTCGATGTCATTCAACTCCGGACGCATCGGCTTCAGATCGGCGGGGTTGGCCAACCACTGCGCCAGATGCTCCCGATTGTTCTCGAATGTGCCGGAGCCAAAGGTCGCTCGTCCGCCGAAGTGGGTGAGATCCGGAGCCAATGACGAGGTGAAGGTAACTCCGTCAACCTCGATCGTACGCACCGGGCCGATGTCCTCGATCCCGTCCGGACCGGAGACTGTTGCGTTGTGGCAGGCAACGCAAGTACCGAAAGCTGCATAACCCGCCGCCGCGGCCCCTTCGGTCGGCAGCTGAGCCGGCGCCAGCTGATCCTCGACCCACGCGTCAAAGTCCACCTGACTACGTACATGTACCTTGAACCGCATATCGGCATGAGCAAGCCCGCAGTACTCAGCACACTGACCCGGATGGGGCGCATCCGGCGGGGTCGGATCATCTGCAATGAGCGTCAGGTTGGAGACGCGGTTGGGCACGACATCACGTTTACCGGCGAGCACCGGCACCCAGAAACTGTGGATGACGTCGGCCGAGGTCATAGTGAGGTTCACTTCGGTATCTTCGGGAATGTACAGCTCGTTGGCGGTGACCAGCGTGCGGCCGGTTTCGTCCTCGAGGTCCACATACTCGAACTCCCACCACCATTGGTGACCTGTTACCTGTACCTGCAGCACATCTTCGCCCTGGGGAATCGCCCGTACGTCGAAGATTCCTTTGACGGTCGGATAGGCAATCGCGGCGAGGATGACAACGGGGATGATGGTCCAGGTGATCTCCAGCCTGGTGTTGCCGTGCACCTGAACGGGCTCGCCATCATCGTCCTTGCGAGCTCGGTAGCGGACGATCGTGTAGAAGAGAGCTACCTGCACGATGACGAAGACAATCGTGGCAAGGATGAAGACCAGTTCCCACAGGTCGTCGATCGTCCGGCCGATTGGACCTTCCGGATTGAGCGCGGTCTGCGGACCGGCGCCAGAGCAGCCGGCCGCCATTAGGGCGAGGAGGCCGACGAGCCCGATCATCAGGGGTCGGCGGCGGCTCGGGGCCGGTTCGTTCTCGTTGTGAGCGTGGTTCACTATCGCTGCTCTCGCAGTGGGATGGCTGGCGATGCGGCATCGTAATCTCTACTAACTCGCGATAGCAAGAGTCTTTTACTCACCGTCTCACCTATTGGCAGGATCGAAGGCTAGCCGGTGCGGTGCCATACTCCTCTACCTACAACTCGAGGTCCCTGGATTGCCGATTTCCATCTTGGAATTACTCATGGCCCTGGCCGTCACGGCCGTAGGCGCGCTTGTCCAAGGCACTGTGGGCGTGGGATTCGGCGTCCTCTCCGTACCCATTCTGTCGCTGGTCGACCCTGTGCTGGCCCCGGTGCCACAGCTGCTGCTCGCAGTGCCCCTTGCTCTTTCCATGTCATGGCGAGAGCGATCGCATATCGATGCGCGCGGCGTAACTTGGCTGCTGGCGGGACGCGTTCCGGGCGCCCTCATCGGGCTTTGGGTTCTCGGTCTGACAGCGCAGCGCAGCATCGATATCGCGATCGCGGTATCGGTCATTACCGCCGTTGTGATATTGGGCACCGGGGTGACCGTGCGCCGAACACCTCCGGCCGAATTCGGGACCGGCGTCATCGCAGGAGTCATGGGTATGGTTGCTGCGGTGGGGGGACCGCCGGCGGCGCTTCTCTTCAAGGACGGCGAGGGCCCAACCGTTCGCGCGAGCCTGGCACTCTTTTTCTCCGGCGGCCTGTTCGTGACTGTGGCCTTCCGCGCCTTCGCCGGGAGGATCACCGGAGATGACGTGCTGGTGACGGGACTGCTTCTCCCCGGCCTCCTCGCCGGCTACCTGGCCAGTTCACGACTGCGGGCTCGAGTCGACGCCGGACCTATTCGCCCCGCGATTCTCGGCATTTCCCTGGTAGCCGCTGCCGGCCTGCTTCTCCGTGCCCTCATCTGACACTCAGACGTCGAGAGAGTCTGGGTCGGGGGCCGTCGGTTCGAAGGTGTCGAGTAGTTCGCCAAACGCGTCGAGCAGCTTGCCGATCTGATCAAACAGGATTACCAAAAAGACGAGCAGCACGATCGCAGTGAGGCCGGCCCGGATCCAGTAGAGATAGCGGTTGTGCGGATCAAACAAGATGCGCACCGGTTCGAGGTAACGCAGCAAACCGGGATCCGAATCAGGCGTGGGTTCGAATGCAGGGGCCGGCGGTGGCTCCTCGAGTACGGCTGCAGCCCGGCTCGCACGGGCGGCGGTCGCGGTTTCGGTGATGATCGGCACCGGAACTGCCTCAGTCGGAGCATCGAGTAGATCCGGCTCCGCGTCGTCCTCGACCGCGGCTTCGCCATTGGGTGGCCCGGCTGATTGCTCGCCGGTCTCCCAATCCACCGGTGGTGTGAAGGGGTCGTCGACGGCAAAGCCGGGTAGCTCATCGTCATCATCTGGCTCTTCGGCCGAGGTCTCGATCTCGTCTGCCTTCGATTCTTCGGGGAACTCGACTGGATCGTCCGGCTCTGCCTTTATCTTCTCAGCGACTTCGTCGGCAACTGCAACCCGCTCAGCTTGTTTCCGCTCCGCCTCGAGGGCCTTTTTCCCCTCCTCGAGCCGCTTCTGGATCTCGGCGAGATCGATCTCGAGGGTAGAAGCCAGACGCGAGATGATGCCGTGCTCGGGAAGTTCGGCGCCGCGTTCCCAAGCGCGCACCTCGGCTGCAGTCTTGCCGACCTTGGAGGCCAGTTGGCCCAGGGAGTATCCAGATTCGAGACGGCGTTTGCGGACGAGGCTGCCGAGGCTGTTGGAGTCGCTCATGAGTTCCCGCAGCTTATCCCATGGCCGAAGCAACGCATGGATTGTGTAGGCGCAGCTCTGGCGTGATGGAAGATCCCTCGTCGAGCAAATGGGATTGGCTAACCACCGCGACACATTTCGTAGACGCGGTGCATGAATGCCTCGCCGTCGGCCTCGGAGACGACCGTCACATTGGGCGGTGGCGCTTCGCTTCTCCGCAGGTCCACGTAGGTGAACCCCCTCGTCTCATCAGCCGTGGCCACACCCATGTATACGCGCTCTGATCGGACGACGAGAGTGGGAGCTAGCGCAATCGCCATCGTGATCGGATCCGGCATGTCGAAACCCTCGAGGCCGTTGTAGTCACGAGCAACGCGATCGAGAACTCGGTTGATGTCGAGAGCGAAGCGAGATCGCTCGGTGTCGATGCTTGCGAAGGCCGTCCTCCGCTCAGCATCGACAACGGCGTATTTGCGCGATACGTCCCAGCCAACGATCGTCTTCGCTCCCGGGGCAGCAAGGGTCATCGCGGCGGCTTCCGGGTCGGCCCATACGTTGTACTCAGCCGTTGCCGAGACATTGCCAACCCCATCGGGAGCGCCACCCATGATGTAGGTGTGCTCATACCGTGTCAGCATCTCAGGATCGCGAGCCAGCGCTGCGGCGACATTCGTGAGCGGTCCGAGCGTGACCAGCTTCAACTTGCCGGGATTCTCGAGGCTCAGCTCCCTCAGCACATCGACGGCATGACCCCCCGATGGTGAGCCTGTAGGCGGAGGAAGGCCGATATCACCCATGCCGTCCTCGCCGTGCACCCATTGCGCGGTCTCGAGCGGGCGCAGCAGCGGGCGAGCACAACCCTCGTAGACGGGAACGCCTCCGTGGTCCATGAGCTCGAGCGTGTACAGCGCGTTGCGGGTGGCGAGATCGAGGGGGACATTTCCGGCGACCGTAGTGACCGCCTCGATAGTTGCCGCCGGGTCATGAGCGGCGAGCATCAATGCGATCGCATCGTCGGAACCCGTATCGGTATCGATGACAAAGTGTTTCATCGGACCCGGCCTTCCTTCGGTTGGAGAACATCTGTGGGTACCCAACCCTCATTGCCCTCGGACGAACGACACCACCACCATCCGCTTTCGTCATCACGCTCCACCACGGTCAGGACGTCCCCAACAGAAACGGACAGTTCGGTCGTGTCATAGGCAACGAGCACCGTCGCTGCCCCCGAAGCTTCAGACAGATGACGAGCTGGGACCCAGCCGGTCCCGTTGGAAGCAGTGACAAAGACAAACTCCGGCCACTGTGTGTCGCGCTCGCCGACGCTGACCACCTCGCCGGGGCGCACCCGTAGCGGATCCCGTTCTGGGATCTCGTGCGAACGAATGGCTGTGAAGCTCATGATGCGCATTGTGGCAGACAGCACCGGAGGCACTATCGGGATCTCACATACCTTGTCGTGGTGTCCGCAGGAACGACGCCGTCTCCTCCTGGCGGCCGGGCACGCCCCGCTGAATGGCGCCTTCGAGCAGGTAGAAGTAGAAGCCGAGAACCCCGGCAAAGGGCACAAACAGCACGAGCAGCGACCACTTCACGATGAGTCGAGTGCTCATGCTGTGCCGCCGTCGGGCAATCAGGAGGAGAGCGACTACCTGCAAGAGCACATGACCGCCGATCCACAACGCCAACCACCCTGAGCGCCCCTCCCCGCCGGACCCGATCGGTTCTCCGCCTTCTTGCCACGAGGAAGACAGGTCTGCAAAGTCGCGATAGTTGTCAGGATTCAGCAGCGCTGCCACCCATACAAACCAGACGAGGGCAAGCAGAAGAAGGGCGCCCACAGCTGCCCAAATGATCCAGGCACGGCGGCGGCTTGGACCCGTCTCAGCAGCCTCGAGAGCTTCCACTGGCGCCGGATCATCCCAGTTGTCGGACCAGTCGTTCACGACCCCATTATCCCCCGAGCAGTTCGCTACGGTGACGGGGCAGCTGAGACTGGGCCCTCGCCGGCAGACCAAAGGCAGCTCGATGCCTCTCCAGAATCTGCGAGGCAGGACGCGACTGCGCCGTCCCGATACCTCGACCACCAATCAACGTAGAATGCCCGCTCCAAGACCCGCCAAACAGGAATCGAGAAACGATGACCAGATTCAAGGTCGTTCTAACGGACAACATCTTTCCGGATCTCGATATCGAAAGAGAGATGCTCGGCAAGGTCGATGCTGAGCTGGTCGAAGTTACCGACCCCGCCCATGTTGCGGACGAAGTCAAAGACGCCGACGCTGTTATCAACACCTATGCACAAATGACTCCCGAAATCATTGGCGGTATGGAGAAATGCAGACTCATCATCCGCAACGGCATTGGTGTGAACACCATCGACGTGGATGCCTGCAATGCCAAGGGCATCATGGTTGGCAACATTCCGGACTACTGCATTGAGGAAGTAGCCACTCACGCCATCTCTTTGCTGCTAACTCTGAACCGCAAGACCGTCCTGTACAACCGAACCGTCCGCGAAGGCATCTGGGATGTCAAGGAAGGCATGCCCATCAACTCTGTGGTTGGCGCAACGCTGGGACTTATCGGCTTTGGACGTATCCCTCGACTGGTCAACGAGCGAGCCAAGGCTTTGGGCATGAACGTTCTCGCCCACGATCCGTTCGTTGCCGCGGAGAGCGTTGCTGAGGCTGGCGCGACTAAGGCTGAGATGGACCAAATTCTCGCCGAGAGCGACTTTATCTCAATCCATTGCCCGCTTACTGAGGAAACCCGGGGAATGTTTGACTACGCCGTCTTCGCCGCAATGAAGGACTCCGCCTACCTGATCAACACTGCGCGCGGCCCGATCGTCAACGAACCCGATCTGGTACGCGCGCTTGCGGAGGGATTGATAGGCGGCGCCGGCCTAGACGTGCTGATGGAAGATAGAGGTCAGGCCGAACACCCGCTCTACAAGTTCGAGAACTGCATCATCACTCCCCATGCTGCTTGGTATTCAGAGACGTCGATCCTGCGGCGCCGCACCCAGACAGTAGAGAGCGTGATTGAGGTGCTCGAGGGCCGCGAACCTCACTCCTTATTGAATAGGGCCGCGCTGCAGGGTTGATTCCCCACACGACGCTCAGGCGGAAGACACAGTTCGATTCCCACAGTTCGCGCACGACGAAGGGCACGCCGCAGTTGGCGTGCCCGCTCGTCATCTAGCGGAGGCGGACGGGAATCGAACCCGCCAGGCAGCTTTCGCCGCCTCAACGGTTTTGAAGACCGTTCGGGGTGTTTCTCGGGAGTCACAGGCTAGCTGGGGAATCTGTTGAAAACCATTGTGGCGCAGTGGTTTGTGACCGTTCATCATCTTTGGTCATCTCCCAGTGATTTGCATCGTTTTTCGTTCTCCCGCGCCCCCAGCGCGCCCCGAGATGCGGAAGGCTGCTCACCGCGATCCCGAGCACCCGGCGAAATGTGCGTTGTTGCTCGTAATCTGGTGTGATCGGTGCGCTCAGTTGAGACCGAGGACGGTGAGCAGGGCGGCATCGACACCCCATAGTTCTTCCGGGTTGAGATGGCCGGCTAGATCACCGAGGCGCTGCACATCGACAGCACCGACCTGCTCTACAAGCACCCGAGTCGCGGTTCCATCGATTTCGATTTCGGGTCGGAACGAAGCGGGTTTTGCACTGGTGGATGTCGGTGCGACCAGCACCACCGACCGCGGCAGAAACGCGTCAGATTGGACAACCACACCGAAGCGGCGTCCCTTCTGTTCGTGTCCCACGCCTTTGGGGAGTCGCAGGGCGAAGATGTCACCGCGCTGCACGAAGGCTCTCCATCAGATCGGCAACTGCCAGCATCTCGGCGCGGTCGTCGTCGTCGGCTTCGAGCGCGGCGACTTCTGTGGCAAGGGCGGCCTTGTCATGGAGTCGAGACGCTGCTTCAACGAGAGCGGCACGGATCGCTTCGGAGCGGGTCATACCGGTTGCCTCGAGTTGGCCGAGCGCACGAAGCGCTCGATCGTCAAGGCGGACTGAGATTGCTTGCGCCATACAACGACCGTATCACGTATCGTGATACGTCTCAAGGGTTCCGTCCATGACTGAGGAGTTCGACCGCCTCGCCCGTCACTCAGCAGACACTGCGAGTGGCCACTGACCCGCACTCCGACGTGCCGATCGGGGGCACTCGATGGAATGCTCGTTTGTGTCCGGGGTTTGGTGATCGGCGCTACCGGGTAGATCTGGTGCCTGATGAAGCCATCCTCTCAGCGTGGCTACCGCTCGCGCGTTGTCAACCTCGGACCCACCCCAGAACTGTGTTCTCCCCCTCCGTAGAGCACGTCGCCGCTTATCACCGTGGCCACACAACGTCCAGCCCCGTCGGAGACGACGCGCTGCACTGCGTTCCGTTCTGTCGCCTCGAGCGCGAGCACTGCGAAGTCGGCGTGGTTGCCGGCTTGAATCGACCCGATCCCGCTGAGACCGAGGGCGAGAGCGCCGCCAAGTGTGGCGGCCTCCAAGAGCCGCTGGTTGAGGTCGGGCCGCAGGTATCCCTGTTGCTCGGCGATGTCCTTGAGAGCCCTGACGTCTGCCAACAGATCAA
>Ga0180435_10002974_pt1 | contig 17128 bp, 10 predicted proteins | sample SS_ome_3_FD_132467 | JGI IMG/M metagenome (GOLD analysis project Ga0180435, IMG submission 132467) | Hypersaline lake sediment archaeal communities from the Salton Sea, California, USA - SS_3_S_1 metaG | ecosystem: Environmental > Aquatic > Non-marine Saline and Alkaline > Hypersaline >...
GGCCCTGCTGTTCATGGGCAAGGTAGGAAAGCCGGAGTATGGGGAATAAGCTCCCGGACTGAGTCGGATTCTTGCAAAATTTGAAATAGATTCATGGGTTCCCTATCTTTAGGAGTATGAACAACTCCTATCCTAAACCTTCGATGCCTGGATTATCGTATTTCAGGGTACCTGCAATCATTCTCTTTTTGCTTCTCCTTCAGTTCAGCACGAAGGGCAGTGCTCTTAATGCCCAGACCGACAGTCTGGAGATTGCTGCAGTCCCCCTGAGGGAAATTGCAAATACTGCAGCCAGCGACAGGCAACAAACACGGGATATGCTGCTTGAAAAGGTGCAGGTAAACACCAGTTTCAACTTGCTCCATCAAATAGATTCTCTTGAAACCAGTGTGGTGCAACTGGATGAACTGACCGGTAATACGCTGGAATCCAGGCTGGACCGCGCTTTTTACAGCAGTCTGATCTTAAGGTGGGAACAAAGGGATGCCTCTGCACTTCGCCTCCAGGAAAATCTTCAGAAGCACCTGGCCGAAATGGAGGTCATCGGCTCCGACCTGGAACATAGTCTTACAAAGTGGGAGCTGACTCTGGAGACTACCGATCCGGCCATGCTCACCGGGGATATTGTTGATAGGATTAATGGCATCAGTCACTACCTCGACTCGGCACGCCTGATCCTCAACGACAGTGTCAACAGCTCCCTGGTTTTGTTAAACCGTGTGGCTGATATCGACCTGGTCATCGAAACCAGTATGCAAGTGGTTTCAGAGTTGATGAAAGCGGAATTGGGCTCTTCCATCCTGTCCAGGGAAGCATCCATCTTTAAGATTCAACAAGATTCCGATACTGCATACATACAGGGCGACCGGACCTTCCTTTTAAGAATGGGGATCCAGGATACCAGGGAATACCTTAATAATGAATGGCACCTGCTGCTCCTGCTGGCCTTTGCCTTTGTGGGCCTGCTGATCGCCATGCTCATGCTGAAAAAGAATCACACCCCGCCAGAGCCCGGAGCAGCTCAGGACGAAATCACCAAAGAAAAAATTCTTAATAAGCCCGTGGCCACAGCTTTTGTTTTCACCATGCTGCTGGCCCTGTGGTGGCTTCCTGCCCGGCCGGTCTTTATGAAGGAGATTTTCATCATTCTTTTTATCATCCCCTTTCTTCCCATCGTTCGGACCCTTGCTTTTAAAGGCATTCACCTGAGCCTTTACTACCTTTTTGCCATTCTTCTTTTCAATATTTTAAATGACTACCTGCAGCTGGGAGCCGTATACCTGCGCATTTCCAGCCTCCTGGAATCCCTTGCGCTCTTCTCCTTTCATATCTACTTCCTGCTTGCCAAAAGGCGTCTCCCCAGGGATGAGATCAAGGGCCACTTTTTCTATCAGCTCCTGAACACCATTCAGCCCTTCTACTTTGTCCTGACCTTCCTTGCGGTGCTGGCCAATATCCTGGGATACTGGAATTATGCCGAACTTGTAAATGAAGGTGTATTGTTGTCCCTGATCCTGCTGCTGCTGTTCCCCACCGGATTTCATAGTATTCTGACGGCAATTCAATATTTCTTCCAAACCAGGGCATCTGAAAAATCACTGGTCCTGAAAGAAAGTAAAGACCGGATTTACAAGTGGTTATTCCGCAACCTCCGTTTTGGCACTGCCCTCCTGTGGATCTACTATACCATGCGCATCTTCTATCTCTGGGATCCCTTCCTCGCCGGGGTAAACAGCGTACTTGACATCGGACATCAATTCGGAGAGCTCACTGTGAGCATCCGGAACATCCTGGGTTTTATCCTGATCGTCTACCTCTCCTGGCTGGTTTCATTTCTGATCAAGAACCTGCTGGAGGTTGAGCTTTTTGGGAGGTTTAAACTGCCCCGGGGGGTTCCCAGGGCCATCAGCTCCCTGACCCAGTACTTCTTAATCACGGTTGGGTTTTTGCTGGCCCTGTCCTATGCCGGATTTACCATGCAGAACCTGGGCCTGCTGGCCGGTGCCCTGGGCGTGGGTATTGGCTTCGGGCTCCAGAACATCGTCAACAACTTTATATCGGGACTGATCCTGGCCTTCGAACGGCCCGTGACCGTGGGCGATCTCATTATTGTGGGCGGACTTGAAGGGGAGGTAAAAAGAATTGGGATCCGTGCCAGTGTGATCAAGCAGTACGACGGCTCCGAAATCATTGTCCCCAACGCCGACCTGATCAGCAAGCAGGTGATCAACTGGACGCTGACCAAGTATACCCGGCGCATTATTATGACCATTCACACCCACCAGGACACGGACACCGATTTGGTCCTGAAAGTAATTAAAGAGGCATCGGGAAATGTGGAGTTTGTCATGAAAAAACCCGAAGCCAAAGCCTATTTCCACGGCATCAGGGACAATCAGTTTGAATTTGCACTGTATTACTGGGCCTCGGGGAATATCCTGGACTGCAAAAGCCAGGTGAACCAGCAGGTGCAGAAAGCCTTGAAGGAAGCTGGGGTCAACTTCGTCATGCCCACACATGTGGTGATGGAGAAGGATGGTCAGAAGGGAGAGGTGGCAAAATAATCGAAGAAGAATCCCGGCACGAACCACTAGCTGCCGATCCACCGACTGAAGAGGACATCATATACACCGTAGAAGGTGCGGCCGTCAGCATCCTTGTCCCTGAAGACCAATTCCTTCTTTTGAAGGGTAAGCAGGGAACGCAGGACAGTGGCCGAGGTTCCGAGATGATGCCGGGAGGTAAAATCATGCGAGGTGGGTTCCCTGACTATCCCCTCCCTTGCAATCGCTTTAAGGAGGTTCCACTGTGGAACCGTGAGCCCGTCCCGGTATGAATAGAACATGAACTCCTGCTCCTTGAGCAGGCGCATGGCCTCTTCTTTCCACAGATTCTTGTGAACCTTCTTTCCCGAGGACAGAAAGATCCTGTTGCACAGAAGCTGCACATAGTAGGTATAACCCATGGTCCAGTCCAGTACGGATGCGATAGTCGTATCATCGATCTGCCTGGAAGCTTTGTTAAATTTCTTAAGTATGAAAGAATGATATTCCTCTCTGTCAATCTTTTCCAGCTTCAGGAATTGGGTACTCCTGTAGAAAGGCCTGGAAGGATCAGCAAAAAGTTCATTGATCAGGTGCTGCTGACTACCAGAAAAAACGAAACAGACATTTTGTAGTTCCTGGATTCTTGTCCGGAGCCAGGCATCTACATTCTTCTCCCTGTAATTAAGTATTTGCTGAAATTCGTCGATGGCTACAACAATGGGCTTCGACTGTTTTTCCAGGAAAGCAAATATCTCTTCTATGGATCGCAGGCCCTCATCTGCAGTCTGGTTAAGACTGAGTGTGGGCAAGCCGGATAAATAATCATAGCTAATCACCGGCCTCAGAGACTTAAGAAATGTCCATATCTGAGCGCCGAGCCTGCTGTTTTCAGATTCCATCCGGGCAACACCGGTGGCCAAACTATTTAGCAGGTCTGGCATTGATTCGGTAGGCAGTATATCCACGTATAAGCCCAGGTAGTCCTTGCGCAGCTCATTTTGCAGATGTTTGATTAAAGCTGTCTTCCCCATTCGCCTTAGTGCTACCAGCGTGGTCGAAGAACCTCCCAGGACATTCCTTTCCAGGCTTTCCAGTTCCTCAACACGATCACAGAAGTATTCGCCACCAAAGTAACCAGTGGTAGGAAAAGGAGTTGATGGCTTTTTCATAGCACACATTTTATGTTACATATTGTTAGTTACATTTTGTAAGTTACATATTATAACACAGATATGCAAAATCTGGCATCTCATTCTTCACATAAGTATGCTCAGGTTGGACATTCCCTTAAGTAAATCTACAAACTGATATCTATTATCCACTTACTGTCATTACAGGCCAGTTTCCGGATAATAAACATCTCTCAAGTAATAACTATTATCCACTTACTGTCATTAGAGGCCAGTAAACGGATAATAGATATCACTGCGTCCCAAGAAATCCCTTCCATAGGTACATTCTCTTGCTCATGGTATAACAGGGCAACACACCTGCCATGCAACAACTTGATTCATTTGTGATTTCATCGTAAATTAGTGGAACTAACCCTCTGTTCCGTTCTGCTGGCCTGGCAGAATTGTACATGCGCTGAATCTTACCATCTTTTAAGCCTTCAACCATGAAAAAAATTCTACTTCCCGGACTCATGTCCATTTTTCTGATATTCCTATCAAGCCTTCTCATTGCCCAGACACCCACTGTTGCATGGGATAAGTTTTTCCCTGCAGCAGGTGAATATGAAGTGGGCAACTACACTGCAAATGAAATCAAACAGTCACCTGTCACCACTGGATATGTACTGGTGGGAAGCAGGAAAATGATCTGGAAAGGAAACGGATATAACGAGGTGATGGTGATGCGTGTAGATCAGGAAGGGAATTTCATTGGGATGCCGAACGGGAACACCTTTTCAGGGACTATCATTGATGAAATATACGATGATGGCGTATGGGTCACCGATACCATTCCCTGGGACCAGATGGCCTATGATGTGACATTTTCTTTTGCTGAGGATAACAGATTTCTGATTACAGGCTACAGGGATACCACCCTGCTATCTTCTGAAACTCCACCCGGGTTGTTCCTGATGGAAGTACGTGGCGATGGAAGGGTGGCCTTTGATACGCTCTACAAAAATGACAATTTGGACCAGATCAAGGGATATTGTATTTATCCTGATGTTGAGAAAGATAGTTACATTATTGCAGGATCGATCGTTGAAGATGGCAGCGGTCCGGATCGGGTCATGATGACACAGGTCAGGAAGAATGATAAGGGACGGTATGATATAGTGACTGATCCCTTCTTATTCAGGGTAAACGAGGTTGGTAACTTCGGGTATGCTTCCTGGGTCAGACCATTCGGGGAGGGTTACCTGGTGGGTGGCCACACCAGAAGAACCGATTCCGGAGATGATATATTCATCCAGAAAGTCGATGATGACATGTTCCCGGATTGTAATGATTGCTGGACCACCTTCTATGGCGAGGAGGAAAATGATTATTTCTCTGATGCAATACTTTCTGCTGATACCATCTACATTGCCGGTTATTCACCAGATCCAGGAACCGGCTTATATAAGGTTTACGTGGTGAAAGCTGCATCAGATGGTACCATTATCTGGGATAAGACTTATGGAGGCAGCAACACGCTCTTTCCTTATAGTATCATTCGAACCGGTGATGGCAATATAATGGTTGTCGTGAATACCGTTGACGGTGCCTATTCTCATATGGGCCTCTTAAAAATCGATGCGGCAACGGGCGATTCCCTGTGGATGCAATCATACGGAGCCCAATATAAAAGTGCCGGGGCCAGGGATGCAGCCCACACCACTGATTTCAACTACGTGGTAGCCGGACGCGCCTCATATACCACATCTCAGGATCCTCGTGTATATGTCGCGAAGCTGGAAAATCCAATGCAGGCTAACCTGTTCCTGGCCAAGGATGAACTTGATCTGGCCATTGTACAGGGCACCCCCACCAAGGATGTGATTGAAGTAAGTGCAGATAAGATAAACTTATTCGGGATCCTGGTGAGGATCGATTCCCTGTTCCACCCTTCGGTGGGCGACCTGGAAATTACCCTTGAACATGGAGGAACCACCGTCACGCTGGTGGACGGACCCCGGAACTCCGGTGAGAATTTCTTCCATACTTCCTTTGCGGACCAGGCCGAAATATCCCTGGATCTGAGATTTGCTCCCTACACGGGTTTGTTTTTACCCGAAGAGCCTCTCTTTCCCTTCCTCTTCCACGATCCTTCGGGTGAATGGACCCTGACCATCCATGATCATGGAACGGGTGGACTCAAGGATGCATCCCGGCTGTTTGACGGGTGGAGCCTGAATCTTCTTACGGAGTCGGGGGGCGGAGGTGTCGGCGTTCCCACCGTGGAGATGCTGGAGAACTTCGGACTGGAATCCATTCGTCCCAACCCGGTGAGCCAGGAGGCTCACATTAGCTTCAGACTGCCCGGGACGGGACATGCACAACTGAATGTCTATAACCAGTTGGGACAACTGGTGGAACAGGTGGCTGACGAAGAATTTCCCGAGGGACTGAGTCAGCGGACCTGGTATCCGGGCACCCTGGCTCCGGGCACCTACTTTGTGCACCTGGAATCCTCCGGCATGGTCAGTGTCCGTAAGCTTGTCCTGGCCCGGTAACAACAAAACTACGTGCCAGCACGGCCAGGCTGCCTGATTGTGCCTGTTCGTGCCTGTTCGTGCCTGTTTGTGCCTGTTTGTGCCTGTTTGTGCCTGTTTGTGCCTGTTTGTGCCTGATTGTGCCTGTTTATGCCTGTTTGTGCCTGTTTGTGCCTGTTTGTACCTGTTTGTGCCGGCAGATCTCCAATGCTTACTGTTTCACTACCCGGAAACAGCTCACCTCCTGCTGGCCGGGGCAACGAAGCAAGATGTTATAGATCCCTCCTGGGAAAGCCCCCATATCAATCTCCCTGGTGGAGCTGCTCTGTATCTCCAAGCTATATACACAGCGGCCCTGTATATCGTAGATTTCCACATGGAGCTCCTCCTCCGGCAATCCTTCCAGGTAAACCACCCCTGTGGTTGGATTGGGGTAGAGTTCCAGGGAGGACAACACCGAATAAGGATTGATCCCGTTCGTTTCACAGGCCGAGCAACTGTTATAGCAGATCAGCGGCAGCACGGCATCAGCATCGCCAGTGGTGTAGACCCGGTTGTTGTTATCCCCGGTTGAGCAGTCTCCCACAGGACTTTCCCAGTCCGGACCATTTTTAAATTTATAATGAATGGTCTTCCCCGCATCTATCTCCAGAGTGATGGACCAGACCGAAGCACTGGCTGTCATCTGCACCGGAGTTTCCCACTGGTTTTCCGGGTCCCAGTCACCTATAATAAACACTCCTTCCGGGGATACTTCAACATTCTGCATATCCACCTGGAAGGTGATTTGTGGCAAAGGATCTTCTTCGATGACCTCACAGAATGAAACATTGTCGATCCAGTATTCCTCCCCGTTTCCAACGAAATCAAAGAGAAGCTGGCCCAGCTCTGAGTCAGCATCCTCCATGGTGAACTCGGTGGAATAGTGCTGCATGGTGGTTGTCACCTCAAAATTATCCCAGAAGAACTGGGCCCATCCGTCCTGACTTTGCCATATCTTGGCATAGAGGGTATTCTCTGAGCTGGAGCGTGCGTCAAAGGATAAGCGATAGGTTTTTCCCTGTTTAAGGTCCAGGTAATTCACATTACCCATACTTATCCCGCAATTATCCCCCCCGCTTGGATCAACCGTAATATGCGCTTCTCCCTGGTCCCATAGAGCCCTTCCATTACAATAATCATTTCCAAACAAGGTCCATTCGGTAAGGTCATCATCGAAGCGGGGATTTAAAATCTGTCCAAAGCTCTGCTGAGAAATGGCAATATCCATATAATCTGTGATGGCCGGATTGCCTTTAGAGCGGGCAATCACTCGTACCTCGCCATCCCCACAACCGCAGGTGCTCAACAGTCCATTGCTGATCGATACCAGGAAGGTGTCGCCTTCAAGCACCCATTCAATTTCTTCCATGGAGAATTCCGGATCCCTGAGAACCTCCAATTGCAGGGCCCCGCCATTCTCACTGATACTGCTCTCGCCGGTCTGACTCACCACCTGGATTCCTGCCAGGGGCGGGAACAACTGGTCAAGAGGGGTATTGATCAGGAATACCTTGCTTTCAAATGCGTTCAGGCTTACATCTGTAGCTCCTTCGCCGGAGAAGCTCCGCGCTTCCAGGTCGGTAATCTCGCTCCAGAAGTTATGGGTTTTCCCCTGGAAAGCAGGATCACTCAGTGAAACAGTAGCCGTCTGTGACTGGCCGGTAAAATTAACAAGGGTCAGGGTCATGCTGGTGTCGCGCCACGCAGCAAAAGCATATATCTCATCTGAGTTGGACAGGCTCACGCGACTTACCTCCGGGTAGTTTCCCAGCATGTATTTCCTGGCTTTGATAAGTCTGGTGTAAAAGGGAATCAGACCCATGGGGTCGCTAAAGTCAAAGCTGCCCCCGGCATGTTGAGCCCCCATCTCTTCGCCCTGGAAAAGAGCGGGCAGCCCATAAGTGTTAAAGATCAGACACAGGGCTGCCTTTTCCTGCTCCCATCCATAGCGATTATGAAAGTAGTCATGGTAGTCCACATTGGCATACTTCATAAGCAGGCCCTGCTTTGGAGAAGCTGTTGTAATGCCCCAGTTAAGCTGGACATCCAGCTGATCCAGGGTATACATGCCCTTGTAGATCCCGGGAAGGCCGATACCCCCATCACCCCATTCGCTATTCAGTTTCCAGTCGTAGCCCGAATCGCCATGGTCGTAAAAACTAAAATCGGTGTGATTGCGGTCGTCCCCTTCAATCAGGATATAACAGTCGGGCTTGATGTTTTTCAGGCGCTTCAGCAGCATGGCCGTAAAATCAGAAGCCCTTACAATGCTCTCCTGCCCGCTGTCGTACCGGTAGCCATCTATTCCAAACTCTTCCATCCAGAATTCCATCAGTTTAATGACATATTCCTGCACGTAGGGAGAGCTAAGGTTCATATGAACAATGCTCCTGCCCTGTTCACTGTAATCTGGCTCCATGCTTCCGGTGGCCCATGACCACTCGTAAAAATCATCGTAAGGGGCGCTGCTTCCTGGAACATAATAGGAAGAGCGTAAGTAGGGATGATCGTTGTCGGTATGCCCCAGAGCCACATCGAGAATAACCCGGATACCGAATTTATGAGCTGCATCCACCAGGTCGATGAGATCTTCCCTGGTGCCATAGGCCAGGTTGAGTTGAAAATGATCTTCGGTCACATAACCACCATCATTTAGAGGAGGCAGCATGAGTGCATTCATGCCCAGCTTCTTCATATGGGGCAGTACTTCCTTCATCTTGGCAAAGGAGTAGCATCCCCAGGTGTAATAATCATTTTCAGTCTCATACAGGACCATATCTTCCATCCAGGGAGCTCTTTCGTACAGATCCAGGAAGTGGGGATCACTACCCTGCAGGAAGATTTTGCGGGCTGTATAGGAGGTCCCGTCTTCGGCTGTGGCATGCAGCTCAAGCAGGTACTCTCCTTCACTAACAGCTTGCTGGAAACTGACCGAGCTGCCTGACCCGCTGATTCCCAGGACTTCGGGATTCTCCGCACTTTCCGACCAGGCAAAGGTCAGGTCCCCCGCATCAATGCCATGAACCACCGTATTAATCGTGGCCGTAGTGGCATCCAGGCTTCCTGTAAGCTCCACCCACCAGTCGTGCCTCAGGTCGGCAATCAGCGTGATCTCGTCTGTTGGATTTGCAAATCCATCGGAGCCATAGGCTACCTTTACTACATTAGAGCCTGAGGCAATCCTTACTTCCTGGCCAAAATAACCTTCCATATTGACACTTGTTTCATAGGTGTCGCTTCCGCATTGCAAAAACACAGTGGAAGGATAGGGCGTTTCCATCACCCGTCCCCAGACCAGGATATTCTCCATGCGGTAGGTCCGGTTCTGCCGGGTGAGAAGAATGGGATGATAGGTGAAGGTGGAACTCCGGCTGATCTGTCCGGCACTGGTCTCATAGCTGAAAGTCACCGTATTCTCTCCATCCACCAGGGAGGGCGGATCGGAAATCAGCAGACGACGCTTTGTCGCGTCAAAATAATCTTCCGGGTTGACCACGGTGATCCCGTTTATAATCAGGCTCATGCTCCCGGCCAGAGGCGGATTTGCTGCCGTATAAGCCAGATCTGCCCGGATGCGTCTTTCGCGCATCACACCCCCGTCTTGTGGGAGCAGGTAAGTGATCATGGGATCGCTCACATGTATCAGGGAAAAAGCAGCGCCATTGCGCCTCCGGGGGTTATCCGGATCGTTCCCCAGGGAATTATCCACCCAATAGGCATATTCGAACATGCCCGGAGACAGGTCCAGAATGGTTTCAAACTCCCGGTCGCCGTCATCATCGGTGAGCTCTTCACCTGCATATGTGATCACATGCTGGTAGGGGGAATGACGGGCATCCAGGTAAATGCTTACAGGAATGGTTTGCGCGTTAGAAATAAGGTAAAAAAAGGAACAGAGGGTGAATAGAAAAGTCTTGGCTTTCATGAGGGTTTTATTAATACGTTGTTGGGTTCAATTAGCAGGGAAAGTCCGAAACTGCTTCGAAGGAAGCGGTAAGAGGCATATTCTCATGCATGGAAGATGAAATTAAAATTTATCCCGGACAATATACCACCATCCTCTGTGTTTTTTTCCAAACGCACCGGATTTCTAACCACCAGGCTGGAAGTGGCTTGAGCGCAGGATAAGTCCTTCCCTATTTTTCCCTGGTAGAATCGGAACGGATATGCAGGTCGCGCTGCGGGAAAGGGATTTCGATGCCAGCTTCAGCCAGCTTCCTGTTAATAGCAGTGTTGAGCTCGCTCTCGGTAGTAAGCCGGTAATCAATATTCACCCATGCCAGCAGTCTGAAATCCAGGGAGCTATCTCCAAATCCAATGAAATAGGAAGAGGGAGCGGGCTTCTTTTTAACCTTTTCATGCTCATCGGCCACCCCCTTTATGATACCCAGCACCAGTTCCGGATCTGTGCCATAAGCCACTCCCACCCGGATGTCCATGCGCCGGTTGATATCCTTGAGGGTCCAGTTTATCAGGTTGTTCGATATGAGGTTGCCGTTGGGCACAATGACCTCGGCCCCATCGAAACTCTTGACTGTACTTGCCCTGAGGCCTATGGAAGTAACGGTACCCATCAGGGCATCAATCTCTACCACATCGCCCACATTAATGGGCCGTTCAAAGGCCAGGATCAGACCTGAAACCATGTTGTTGAAGATATTCTGCAGGCCAAATCCAATGCCCACGGAGAAGGCCCCTAGAATGATGGAGAGGTTGGTCAGTTCCATTCCGGCAGCAGCGGCGGCCAGAAAAAAGCCCCCGGTAATCAGGGCCACCTTCACCAGCATAATAATGGTTCCGGGCACCCCTTTGGCAACTTTCACCCGTACAAAGACATCTCTTTCTAGGATATACCTGATGATTCTTGTAATAAAAAGCGACAACCACATTACAAAAACAAAAACCAGGATACTCCGGAGTGTAATTTCAACCTCCCCGATCTTCCTCCCGGTGGTTAAGAGCTCCTGTCCCCAGGTAAAAAAGACATCCTTGATCCGCAGGATTCGCATGACCGTCACTACAAAGAAAATCCAGAAAAAAAGATTTACATAACGGGTGATTTTCTGATGGATCGTATCAAAATAATCATTTACGGCATGCAGCCTGAGTACAAAATTACTGGCCAGAATGATGTAGAGTATGAGGTCGACAAACCTGGTAATTATTTTCACGATCAATACCAGGAAGGCAATTTGAATGGGAACCAGTGTAAGGAACTGGGCCAGGCTGAATGCTCCGATAAGGTTTGCAATGACGGCTGCCAGCAGCAATACCATAAACACAATCTCGGTATTGTGTACTATTTTAAGGAGAGATTTACTCTTGTACAGGTGGGCAAAGGGTTTGATCCGCAGAAACCACGCATAAATAGCGAAGGTGGCCACAGAAATGAAGAGCAGGAATATCCGTTGTAGAATATCAGAAGCATACAAAAACTCAAACAGGACTGAGATCAGATACAGGCCGATCACCCAGTACAACCAGGTCATCACGTGTTTCCCGTAGAGCCGGACAATCAGTATTACCAGGGGAACGATCATGATCAGCAAGTTGACAGTCCGGAAGGTATAGGGCAACTCGGGGTAAATAAAGCGGATCAGGATGCTGCTTGAAAAAACGGCCACCAGCAATGGCGATTGTATCAGCTTCAGGTGCAGGGTGGTCAACTCAATCTTCTCCATGGAGATGACCTTTTCGTAGTTGGATTTAAACCAGAAAAGCGAGAGGAGCAGGAGGGTAAACAGAATGATCATGGACCGGATGGCCCCGGTAAACTCTGAACTGAAAACCCTGGCATCCATTTGTACAGCCCGGATTACCTGATTTGCATGGGAGCTGAAGAGGTCGGGATCTTTGAAACTCGAGAGGTCTTTGAAGAATCCGGGCATGTCCCTTCGAAGCATCTTCTCACTCAGGTTGAGTCTGGCAGACTGAATGCGCGTTTTCATGGCCTCCAGCCTGTTCCTCCTGTCCAGCAAGCGATCCTGCTGCACCAGGAGTTTCTTCATATCCTCCTGGAGGTAGCTGCGGGTGGAATCGATGCTGTACATGGTCTGATTAATCCGGCCAAGCAGGGCCTCCGGTATATCACTGGCCGTAGGTTGATCCAGGGTAGCCTGCCACTGTTTATTTGCCACATCAAATTCATTATACTGATTCAGCAGGTTCTCGTAACGCCTGGTCAGTTTTCCCTGCTCCCCGGCGATCTGGCCCAGGTAGATATCCGTACGCCCATCGGCATTGTCAAGTTCCCGGCCTGTAAACCCATCAAAATTCAAGTAAGTGGTGTCGTTCAGAAAGGTATCAACCGTGGCAAAAATTGAATCGATCTCCGATTTGAAGCCCATTGCTTCCGCTTCGGACAGGCGGTCTGCTCCGGCCTGTTGTACAAGGTTCACATTGTCGTTGCTTACCCTGGATATTTCTGAAACAGATACCGGCTGTATGAGCGAAGCAGTGGTATCATTTGGTGCAGTGGCTGCTTCCTGACCCGGATTAAGAATATTCTGAGCGGAAAGGGCCGGTCCAAGTAAGAATAGGATTAAAAGAATGGGTATAAGTGGGAGAGTTCGGTGGTTCATTTGATCTGCAGATTGATAAATCAAATCTACAAAAAATGTACGAGGCTGGAATCCTCACAACAAAACAGTAGATTTACATGTTTAAAAGAAAGAATGACTTCAAAACTTAAGATACCCACTCCCGCCCTTGCTCTGTCCTTGCTGTTTGCTTTCCTGCTGTTTTTCACCGCTTGCAATCAGGACCAGGATCCCAATGATCCCATAAAGACCCAGGATCAGAACTTCCTGGATGCCCTGCTGGAAGGCACACCGGATGCAGAGGGAAATCTGGTGATTATTGATACCAACGGCGATGGACAGATCAGCTATGCCGAAGCTGAAGTGATCACCTACCTGGATGTCAGTGGCAATGATATATCGGACATGAGCGGCATCGAGGATTTCATCAACCTGGAGCATCTGTATTGCCATTTCAACCAGGTGCAGGTACTGGACCTCTCCGACAACATGGCCCTGGAAACTGTATCCTGCTGGGGTAACCTGCTCAGCACCCTGGATGTTTCCAATTGTGCCGAATTAAAGGTGCTGGAGTGTGCCTTCAACCTGCTTTCTGTCCTGGACCTAAGTCAAAACGATTCCCTTGTTAACCTGGATTTTTCAGGCAATCAGGTCGCTGAAATTGCACTTTCAAATAAGGATTCTTTGAGTATTTTGCTCTGCGACGGAAACCAGCTTAGTACGCTGGATGTATCCACCAATCGTGCATTGCTTACCCTGGGCTGTTCTTCAAACCAGCTGTCATCGCTGGATGTTTCTGCAAATATAGTCCTGGAAACACTCACCTGCAGTGAAAACCAGCTTTCCACCCTGGATGTCTCCAACAACCCGGCTCTGAAATCGCTGGAATGCATGTCCATGAATCTGTCAGGTCTGGATCTTTCGGCTAACCTGGAGCTGGAAGGACTCTATTGTAAGGAAAACCAGATTTCGAACCTGCAAATTAATGCCAATAGCAAGCTTGTTGACCTCTTCTGCTCACACAATCAATTAACTTCGCTACACCTTGTAAATAAGCAACATCTCAGGCACTTATATTGTGGAAATAACCAGATCCCAAGTCTGAATATATCCAACAATTTCAATCTCTGGATTCTCGATGTAACTTCGATGCCAAGCCTTGGGGAAGTCTGTGTCTGGGAGATGCCCTTCCCCCCGGAGCATGTGCTGGTTAACTCGGGCAACAGTCCCAACGTCTACTTCACAGAGGTGTGCAGTAAGTAGTATTTTACAACAAAGTGTCATACATATTTGTCCTACTTACAAAGCAAGACTAAAATCCAAGCTAAACTATCCCGGGATGAAGCCTGTACTTCTGCTGTTTGTTTTTGCTCTGTTCTCCGCTTATCCTGTAAATGCCCAATGGTATGAACGAGCCTGTGGCGTTCAGGATATTGAACTCGCCACATCAGATGAGTTTGAATGCATGTGGAACAAGGCTGATAAAACCATACAAGCGGGCATGAGAACCTGTGGAATTGGAACTGGCATTGCAGTCTTAGGTGGCGTCACCATGTTTGTATCCGGTGCATCTGATGGCGGGTACTCCATGATTGGTGCCACGGGTATCATATGTGGACTCGCTACGGTAGTCGTAAGTATTCCCATCTGGTCCATTGGAGCCTCAAGAAGAAACAAACTCATGGATACCCCGGCCTATAAGGATTACCAGAGTGCGCCCCAGCAGAATACGACCCAGCAGAGTACGACCCTGCAATTCTCTCCCCTGATTAATACGAATCAATTTACCAAGCAGGCCAGCCTTGGAATTTCAGCCTCCCTGAATTTCTAATCTATACACATTTTTCAAATCCAAACTAATTCGAAAGATCATGAAAAGATTTACTGTTGCGTTTGCGATTCTCCTGTTTGCAGGAGTAGCCTTTGGACAAACCCTGCAAAAGGGTAAAGTCGTTGCATTACATCGTATGGAAGTAAGCCTCAATCCTGGTGTAACTATCGATCAGTATCTGGGCTTCTGGGATACCAAAATTCGTCCTGAAGCAATGAAAGTGTTTCCGGAAATGACATCTCACATGCTGAAAGGAATTGGAGCAGATAATAAGCATGAATTTGCGGGCCTCTACATTTACGAATCTATGGATGTCTTGCGCAAATACTGGAACGAGGATGGTACTCCAACTGAGAAAGGAGCAGCAGCCATGGGGAAACTGCAGCCCTTACTGGAAGAATTGGGTAAGCTTGGATCGTATACCCAAACTCCCAGTGATTGGGTCATACTATCTTCCATAAAATAGATCGTGTAAAATAATGCCCCCGGCATTGGAATAACCGGGGGCCTGTTAACTCAAGGAATCACACCCTGATTTATTCCGATACGATCACATCGCCTTCAGTGTCCCGGGTCCCGGCTTTATTCTCCCGTTCCACCTTGCCATTCATCTTGGCCTCATACTTCTTCCTCCAGCGACTCTTGGGGAAATCGTCCTCCTCGCGACACTTGCGGCTGTGCCGGCTTTTATCACCGCCGCCACCGATCCCGGAAAAGAGGATCTTGGAAAGTACCAGCAGGCCCAGGGTCTGCCAGTAGGCCAGTTCGGGCCCGTTAAAGAGTTCTGGAATCAATGCATTCCAGAGCAACATCACCACGAAGGTGAATCCGAATACGGCGGCTACTCCCAGCACGCCAAATCCTGCGTATTTAAAACCTGTTCTTGCTCTCATGATTTCTGTTTTTATGTTTATTTTTCTTTTATCTGATTATACAATTCTCGCAATTGTTCCCTCAGGTATGTTACCGCATACCGCTTCCGGGAAAGCAGTGTATTGATCCCTTCGCCGGTAATCGACGAGATCTCCTTAAAGCTCATTTCTTCAAATTCGTTCATGATGAATACCTCCCGCTGCGCTTCCGGCAGCCGCTCCAGGCTGGCCTCAATGGCTTCCCAGATGACTCCCCGCATGTATTCATCCTCCGGACTGCGGGTCAGGGCCGGGAGGATGTCCTCCAGCATCAGTGGCTCCCCACCTTCGTCCTTTGCGTTCAGCACCTGATCCGAAAAAGTCTCAGTCTTCTTTTTCCTGTAGTAGTCGGTGATCCGGTTGCGCGCCACTGAAAACAGCCAGGAGGTCAGGGAGGCCACCGAACGGATATCGTTGAAACCCGCCGTTAGCTGGTAATACACATCCTGGGCAATATCCCGGACATCCTCTTCCCGGTCGACCCGCTTGCGGATAAAGCCAAGCAGGCGTCCCTCCTCTTCCTGTACCAGCTTTTCAATATGTTTTTTCTCGGTGGATGTCATGATTTCATCTGTGCCTTTGTTTCTGTAGACGATCGAGGCGAAGAAATATTTTAAACAGTGACGAATTCATTGTAAATTACATAACTAATCTGTTATTCCATGCTGAGATCCCTGGAAGACTCAATTAAACCGATTGCTGAAATACCAAATACGATGAAAAAATTAAGCTCCCTTTACCTGCTGCTTTTGATGTTCATATCAGCTGTGCCGTCTCAGGCCCAGGAAACCGGAATTGCAGTCAACACCGACTGGGACCATGAACGTTTCTCCTGGGAAGCGCAGTGGATCACACATCCCACTGCCTCTGTGCTGGACTACGGGGTGTTCCTGTTCCGAAACGAGTTCCGGCTTGATCAGGCACCCGAATCGCTGGTGGTACACCTGTCGGCCGACAACCGGTATAAGCTCTGGGTAAACGGAAAGATAGTCACCACAGGTCCGGCCAAGGGCTCTTTCCTGAACTGGCGCTATGAGACCCTTGACCTGGGGCCCTTGCTGGTGGAGGGTGATAATGTAATCGCGGTGGAGGTTTTTAACCTGGGGGAAGAACGCCCGGCTGCCATGTTCTCCAGGCAGACTGCCTTTATCTTCCAGTCGGACAAAAGTCTGATGGGCGATGCCAAATTGAATACCCCCGGAAGCTGGCGGGTGATCGAAAACAAGGCCTTCTCCCCCATCACCGTCACAAGCGCTGATGTGGGAGGCTATTATGTGGCGGGTCCCACCGACCGCTTTGAATCCTCATTGCATCCCTGGGGCTGGCAAAAGGCCGGCTATGATGCCAGCGCGTGGAAGGATCCGCTTTGGGTGGCAAAAGGGGTTGGACGAGGATATATGCACGGAACCAACTGGATGCTGGTACCCCGGAATATTCCCCTGATGGAATCCGGGGAGATCCGTTTCCGAAAGGTGGCACGCAGCAGTGATCCCGAGATACCGGAGGACTTTCTTGCCGGAGAAAAGGCCTTTGTGGTTGCGGCAGGCGATACGCTGAGCCTCTTGCTGGACCAGGGGGAGCTGACCGTGGCCTATCCCATCCTGAAATAC
>Ga0180435_10002976_pt1 | contig 17122 bp, 13 predicted proteins | sample SS_ome_3_FD_132467 | JGI IMG/M metagenome (GOLD analysis project Ga0180435, IMG submission 132467) | Hypersaline lake sediment archaeal communities from the Salton Sea, California, USA - SS_3_S_1 metaG | ecosystem: Environmental > Aquatic > Non-marine Saline and Alkaline > Hypersaline >...
GCGATTTCCGCTCCGGCTACGCCTGCGCTCCAATCGCGGCACAGCCAAGAGGCAGAGACATTACCCGTTACCCAACCCATACTCTCATAACCCCTGGTACAGAAAATGGGGGCAGGCCAGGCTCATAGAAAATCAACCAGCGTTTGTGCCGCCCACAGTAGAGCCCATCGACAAGGTCGGGCCGAGATTGCCCCAACGTTGGCTGGTCGGCATAGACTTCTGCCTTTTCCTTGATCTCGCGGACGTTCCGCTCGGCGGTTTCGGGGCGACGATCGCAGACCGCGATGTAGTACACAATCTCTTCAATGTCTTGAACGGCATTCCTTGTCCAGATCGCTGTTGCCATGCCGTTTGATTAGCCCGTGCTAGAGAGACGTTTGGAGACTTGCTCCATCACGCTGCCGATGTCGAGAGGACCTGCTTCGCCACGGTCAGCCTGTTCACGCGATTGGGTAACAGAGTCCCTGAATCGTTCTAGCTCTTCGCTCTTGCGCAGCGCTTCCAAGGCATCGCGAATCAAATCTTCTTCGTTCGCATAACGACCGGTCGCCAGATGGGCGTTGATTTCATCGGCCAAGTCTTGCGGAAATGCGTAGGGCATAACTACTTCCTCCATCGCCCCATTATACGCATGTCAGCGCAATTTTACACCGGCGCACCAGACCACGCTGCTCGCGTGAAACGCAGAAAGCACGCAAAGAGAAACTGCTGCAACCGAGCCCCAGAACTAACCGCGGGCAAGCAGTCGAGTGCGACGATTTCGCCGTTCGGCTCGCAGCCGAGCGCGGCGTTTGGTTTCGCTGGGCTTTTCGTAATATTCCCGGCGACGCATCTCTTTTTTGATACCGCTCCGCTCGACCAATTTGCGGAAACGGCGGACCGCCTCTTGAATCGATTCGCGGTCACGAACCAATAACTTAACCACTTCCTCTCCTTTGGTTGGATGGAAACTCCCAAGTCACAGGGCATGCGGACGTCCGCAGCACCCGCCAAACCTCATAGTCTATAACAATTTCGGTCGCGATGTCTAGTCGGCTCATGAAATTTGTGTATTTGGGGCACGGGGTGGTAAACCTCGCCGCCTGCAACGGATAAAATGATCGTGATGGCTGTCCGCCGGCCTGAAGATCGACTAACGCCGCAGGGGGCGGTGCAATCGCGACACGCCGCAAGGTTTCGCCATCTTTCGAACGATCACCGACCTGGTGCGTTGAGACTGCTGGACAACCGGCTCGCTTCGGGCCGATGTGTTTGATAATCCCCAACCACTTTGCGCAGGTTTTGGCACGTATCTACGTCCAATCCGAAACTCCCGCCGACTTGCCCCTCCCGTCATGAGCAACACACCGTCGCCCCAATCCCATCTCGATGAGATCGACGCCCGCCAAGACGATGTCCTCCGGCAACTTGATGAACTCAACGTGCGCGTCGAGGGATTGATTAAAGAGTGGACGGCCGCGCGACACGCTGGCGATGAGGTCGAAACGACCGCGAATCCACAGGAAGAGGCCGCCCCAGCCACCAACCCTCTTAAGCCGCGCTAATCACGGCATCTTGCCTTCGGGTCGACGATTAGCCATCAAATCCGCATTAAACTTCTCTGCCTGAGCTTTCAAACGCGCCACGACGCCTGGATTCACTGCCGCAACGTTGTTCGATTCACCGATATCGGCGTCGAGGTCGTAGAGTTCAGAATTATCGCCTTTCAAATGCAATTTCCACTTGCCCTTGCGAATCGCCTGTAGCGCGTTGCCGCGGTAGAAGTAATAGGCGTCGTGGGGAGACTTCGCACCAGCGTCACCCTTCATGAGCGTCAGGATGTCTTTTCCATCAATCACACGGTCGCGCGGCACTTCCGCTCCGGCGACTGCCGCAAAGGTTGGCAGAAGATCGATCGTCGCCGCGATTTCGCCGCAGACCGTTCCCGCCGGAATCGTGCTCGGCCAACGCATGATGCATGGTTCACGCATCCCTCCCTCATAGGTTGTGAACTTGCCGTTGCGAAGAGGAAGAGCCGAACCCCCGTTGGCTTTCTTACTAAGCCAAGGGCCGTTGTCTGATGTGTAGACGACCAACGTGTTTTCGTCGATGCCAGCCGCCTTGAGCGTCTTCAGGATCTCACCGACGGACCAATCGATCTCTTCGATCACGTCGCCATACAGTCCTCGCGGTGACTTGCCTTTGAAATCCTCTGATGCAAACAAGGGCACGTGCGGCATCGTGTAGGGCATGTACAAGATGAACGGTTTCTGTTTGTTGGCCTCGATGAACTTGATGGCTTCTTCTGTCGATCGTTTCGTGAGCGTCGATTGATCGTTGGGATACTCAATCACCTCTTCATCTCGCATCAGCGGCACCCAATCACGCTTCGGTTTCTCGTTCTGGAATCGTCTGTGAACAGCAAAACGATGTTCGGTAATGCGGTGCCCCAGGCAGGCAAAGCGTTCGACAAAAGGGCCGCAAGCAAGACAGGATACAATAGGGTCCAGTTCTTTGACATCTCGATGTTCATCCTTTGTTTTCAAGTGACAATTTGCGCAGTGAACCACTCCGAATCAGAGTCATTCATAGCCGACATATCGACCGGCTCAAGCCATCGGCGGCTTCCCCTTCTTGGTTTTCGGGGGGATTTGATGAAAAGCCCGAAAAGCCCGACTGAAATGAAAGGGGCTGGAAAAGCCGAGCAACTCCGACGTCTCGGCAACGCTCTTGCCGCTCTGCAACAATTGATACGCCTTGTTCATCCGCAGACGCATGTAAAACTTCTTCGGCGACAAACCGACGATGCGGGCGAACAGTTTCCGCAAAGCTTGCGGACTGGCCCCGGCAGCCCGAGCAATCCGGTCGATGCCAATCATCTCGTGCACATTCGCTCGCATTTCGGCGATTGCCCGTTCGACGCACGCGGTTTCGTCGTCAATGCGATCGGCGGTCGCGGGCGACTGATCAAGCCACTGGCTGACGAGCAACACGAAATTCGCCGTCGCCACACGTCGCCGCGCGACCGACTCGTCGGTAAGCAATGCGGCGATCTCGTCGAACGCCTTTCGCTCTTCCCTCCCCACATCGATGTGTAGCGGTTCATTGAACGGTAACACAGCCACGTTTTCGGCGACAAAATCATACCAATGCGTCTCCCAGTAGTCGCCGACGGTTCGATAATGCTCAAGATTTGCCTCGTCAAAAAACACGAGTGAGCCATCGGTCAACTTGAGGCGGCTTTGCTCCTCCGTCTGTGCATCTCGCAGGATGATCTCGCCCGCGCCCCCCAACGTCCTGAGAGCAACCAGCGTGTGCCCTTGCGTATCACTTGGCGACACCTCAAACGTCGCCGACCAACGGTTCTTGCCGACCAACAACAGACTCATACCGGGCGACCAGGCCGACCCCGCCGCCTGATGAACGACCACCGAGCTAGGTTTTCGAGTTTTCGCCACTGATTTACGCCCGTCCGTTGGTGACATTTGTCGGCCGACCGTATCGCGGTCGCGCCTACCAAACAACCATTGTCGCATGCCGTCAACTATTCGGAAATGGTATGTTTCGTCTTTTGCGTCGCCCCCGTGGCGCCTTTCGCGAGATCACTCGACATGGCCATCCCGAACCGAGCGCGAAACATCCCATTTTTGATCTCACCTCCAAAACCCTTCGCACGTTCGTTTCGGCAACTACCGTTTTTTTTCGGGCGGGCAGTAGTCATCATATTCCATAGTACAGACTGCACGACACTCGCCTTTCCACCCTCACCGATAGAGCACACCATGCTTCACCGTTGCCCACGCCTTCCTGCCTTCTTTGTCAATGTCCTGATGCTTGTCGCCGCTGCCGTTTGCTCTGCGGCAACTCCATCCAGCGATCTGACCCTTTCGTCTGAAAACGAACAACTCGTCGAGTGGTTCATCGGGCTTACGAGCAATACGTGTGGACCGGCGATCGCCGCTGGATCGAAGACCCGGTCCTGCTCGACTACTACGAGTTCGTGATGACGGATTTCGTTGACGTCCACTACAAAGAGGACGACGACGGCATCGCCGATGTGCCTGCCGAGAAGGGCATTCACGTTTCCTACTACGAATTCGAACGCGAGAAGCTCCGCAGCGCCGCCGACGCCTTCGGCAGCCAATACCGCGCCACGGTCGCCTACTCGCGCATCCTGGCCGCTCGTGGAGAAAATGAAGGAGCGAAGAAGTACGAGGAACGGGCGGCCAACCTGCTGCGCACGCTGAACGACCAGTGGTTCTGCCCCGTCCAGCAGCGATTCGTCCGCGGCATTACTCGTTCGCGTTGGCAACACACGCCGCAGGGAGCCAAACTGCTTCAAGAGGAATCTCGCCCCGCCAACTTCGGCCGCGAAAACAGCTTTTTCATTCCGCTCAAGTTCACGGGCGTCGACCTCGGCGAGCGGATGGACGACTACATCGACTTCGTCCATCACCGTACCTACGTCGACGATATCAACATTGAAGCCCGTACTTACTATCCCGAGTTGATGTACGCCCACGGCCGGGCGGCGTACGGCTGGCACTGGCTGGTGCAATCGCTCGGCACGAAGGATCGCTATCCTGAGGTCGCGTTCACAGGTGTAAACAACGTGCTGACCGGTTTGATGGGCATTCGGGGCGACGCCGTCAAGGGCCAGGTTTCAACTGTGCCACGATTGATCGGCGAGGTGCCCTGGGTCGCCGTCGATCACCTCCCCGTCGGCAGCGATGAAAGCGACCGCGGCAAGAACAATTTGTTCATCCGCCACGACGGCAACACGAAAACAACGCTCAAAAACAACGCCGGGCCAAACATCACTTGGCAAGCCGTCTTCTATGGCGAACACGCAACGTTGCTTGTCGACGGCGCCGAGACAAAGGCCAAACGAGCCAGATATAACGGCCAAATGGTTTCCTACGTTTCGATCGATGTCGCGGCGGATTCGCAACATGTCGTTGAAGTCGCCGATCGCACGAATCATGTCTTCCTTTCCGATCTTGATTGGTCGGAAGCCGACCATCCCGACAAGACGGGGCGAGACGTAAACACCAAAGGCACGATCCTCGCCGCCAACGGGCGATACTTTGAGAAAGGCATCGGCATGCCCGGCGAAAGCTCGGTCGAATACGCCCTTGATGGCAAGTACCAACAATTCGTTGCCGAGATCGCCGTGGAAGAGCCGGGCAGACAGAACTCGTGGTCGGGCGGTATCGTCTTTCGCGTACTGACCGACGTCCCCGACCGCGACAACGAACTGGTCGACGCGTTCATGAGCGACGAACTCTTGGGGGAGACGAAACAAGTCGTCGTCGATGTTCGCGGCTGCAACCGCCTGAAGCTCGATTCCTGGCGATCGCACCTCGGCCCTGGCACGCAAGGCCGCCAACTCATTAAGCGGTTGATAGTCCGGCATCTTGCGAATCAGGCCCTCCGTTGCGGCGAAAAACGAATCGCGATGAAAGGCCGAGTTGAACCAGACCGCATCCGCGGCGACCGCCGTGTGAAAATTGGTGAAGGCAAAATGCAGATCGCGTTCGTCCTCGTGCCGCACGGGATACGTCAACTGGTTCTCATGAAAGTAGACGACTTTCGGCAACCGTGCAGTGGCGGGACAAAGCCCCAAGAACTCGGGCAGATTGAGCATGTCGGTCGTCACGAGGCCGTCGAACGATTCGCGTTCGAACAGTTCGTTCGCCTGTCCCGCCAGCGTTAGCGGTGCATGTCGCATCCGCCATTTCCACTTGTGTGGTGGCAATGACAATAGCGTCCAATCGTGACGGCTATGAGCGGTCCAACCGTCGCTGAACGCCCGATGGCTGCCGCCGAAATATGGCTGAACGCTGAGAATACGCATGCTTTTTTGTCACCTGTTCCCAATTCGCCCCGGCGGTGCTTCTTACATCCCGAAATGGAGACATTATTGTAACCCCTTTCTTCGCAACGTGTTAAGCAACTCAAATCGGTCGCAGCGAATTCGCCAATCCTCATCCGGGCTTCACAAAACCTTAACACCGCGAAACTACGATGCAGCTTCGCGGCCCAAACGAATCACGCAAATCACCACGGAGGAGATTTCCAATCATGATCTACCCAGCAGAGAAGACGATGGTGCAAGATACCGAACGCTTGCGACTGACCCCGGGAAAACCCACCCGTCGCGGCCAACCAATGCGTGGCTTGGAAGTGCTTCGCCGATTCGTTGCCGAGCACGGTTGGGACAACATCACCCGACGAACGCTCGCCGACGGTTTTCACCTGGGGCACTGGATCAGCGTCCGCCGCACCGATTACAAACGCGGCCTGCTGCCCGATCGCATGGTGCAGGAACTCGAATCGATCCCCGGTTGGACCTGGGACCCCGTCGCCGACCGCTACCGCCAATACATTCGCCTGCTCCGCGAGTTCGTCGCTGAAAAGGGGCTCGAAGCCTTCAACGCCCGCACGGTCTACAAGGGCGTCCGCCTGGGGGCCTGGGCGACCTGCCGCCGCGTCGACTTCCGCGAAGGCCGTTTGCCTGACTGGCTCAAGGCCGAGTTCAAAACGATTCCCGGCTGGGCCTGGTCAGCCAAGGACGATTTCCATCGCCAAGCTCTCGACCTCACAAAGAAATTCGTGGCCGAGCACGGTTGGTCTCGCTTCCGCAGCCGCACAACCGTCAACGGCATCGCCATTGGGGCCTGGATCACCCGTCGCCGAGCCGATTACCGAGCCAACCGCCTGCCGCAATGGCTCACGCAAGAACTGGAGTCGATCCCCGGTTTCGAGTGGAACGCCAAACGCGGCAAGAACGGGTCGACCGAATTGGCTCAGGCCGAAGAGCCCACCACGGCTGACAACGAAACTGCGACCGCCGAAGTGGCTGTGTAGGGACAATCCAAATCAGAATCATCGCAACGCAGCACCCGCCGTTGGTTGGTGCTGCGAATTTTTTGTGCGCGGATGCCCCGCCTTCACGTCGATCCACGAAACCACCGAAACAATCGACGGCAATGCGGGGTTTTATCTGACGACCGAACATTCCCGGGAGATGCCACAATTCGTCGCGGAGACTGCTATGCCTCGTTTCGTCCTACTCGTGTCATGCGTCGCGACCGTAGTCCCCCAGCTCTTTTCTACAGCGCATGCCCAAAACCCGCTCGGCCGCACGCCTGAAGAGCGGGCGAAGTTCTTGCGGCGGTTCGACGCAGATGGCAACGGTAGACTGTCGGAGATGGAATGGCAGAAAATGCGTGAGGCGGTAGCGCCACGTAGATCCAGCCGAGCGGAGAACGAACCTCAGACAAATTACAAACCCAACAAAAACCTCTACCACGTTGAACCTGGGCCGTACGCCGTCGAGTCGGTCAATGACCTGACCCTGGATGACGAAACGCAAAACAAGAAGTTGCCGATTCGCGTCACGTATCCGAAGGCGGAGGGTCGGTTCCCGGTGATCGTCTTCTCGCACGGCATGGGCGGATCGAAGGATGGCTACGCCCCGTTGGTGCAACATTGGACGAGCCACGGCTACGTTTGTATTCAACCCACGCACGGCGATTCGCTCAGTTTGAAGACGATCGACGAGTTGGCCCAAATCCGCAGCGTCGCGGGTTTCCTGAACGACCCCCGAGCCTTGAGCCAGTGGCGCACCAGACCGCTGGACATCCGGCGGATTCTCGACGGACTCGAAGAAATCGAACGCCGCGTGCCCGCCTTAAAAGACAAGATCGACCGAGAAAAGGTCGGCATGGCCGGCCACTCCTTTGGGGCCAGTACCACGCAGGCCGTGGCGGGGCTGTCGTATAAGATGTTGTTTGGCAAACGCCTTTCTCTCGATGACCCCCGCCCGGTCGCCTTTGTCATGATCAGCCCCCAGGGCACGGGGCGAACGCGCGATGCCGACTCCTTCAAACCGATCACCCGCCCCTCGCTGTTCATCACGGGCACGAGGGACAAATCACCTCGCAACGGCAAATCTTACCAGTGGCGGCGAGAGGCCTTTGATCACGCGCCGGCAGGCAAGAAGTACCTGCTCGTCATCGACGACGCCTACCACGGATTCGGCGGCATCGCAGGCGAGGCGCGGTACGCGGGCTCGGGTCCACAGCGCGCCGACCAGCTTCAATGCGTCCAATCAACCACGCTCGCGTTTTGGGATGCGCATCTAAAATCCGACGGGTCGGCCGCCAACTTTCTAACGCCTGACTCGATCTCGAAAGCAACGGAAGGGCAGGCGACTCTCTCGAGGGAGTAACGTTCATCGCGGCTGAGTGAGCGGCAAGGCGCTAGCCGCCGGTATTGGCGGGGCAACCTTCTGTCGCACATGACCGGTGGCTAGCGCCATACCGCTCACGAGAGCGGAACTCATCAATCGACAATGAACATCTTCTGAAGAATTCGGACTCCCCAAATCGCCTTTAACTAGTTTCAATTCGTACATGGAGCACCTCGGCAAACCCAGGAAATAAAATTCCAGAAGTCCGAGTTACGAAGTCGAAGATAATTCGGTTCGTTGGTCAACATGGTGCTTTCAACCGCTGGGGGGCAAGGCTATAATCGCACCCACGGTGTCAAAGCCGAACCACTTCTACAATCCGTTGCAGTGTTGATTTGTTGGCCTGAGTTGACACATTCACCGTGGCCTCATTCGCGGCCTGATGGTGCAGTGGTGTTCGTTTCAGGATGAGCGTCTCCGCAAGGGGACTTGGGTCACCGGTGCATAGAAACATCCATGGGCGCGTACCCTCTTTTGATATGGATCGATCGTTGTCGAACGCTCATATTGGCGGCTGCATTGGGGCTGCCCTTGTACGTGATCGGCATGCTTTACCTCTGGAACGCTCCAGAAACCACGCGAATCGGTTACGCCCCCGAGCAACCCGTACCGTTCAGTCACGCACTGCACGCGGGCGAACTGGGGCTCGATTGCCGCTACTGCCACACCACGGTCGAGACCGCGGCCTTCGCCGCCATCCCGCCGACCGAAACGTGCATGAACTGCCATTCGATTATCGGCAAAGACGACGTCACGCAGTCAAGCCTACTTGCTCCCGTTTACAACAGCGCCCGGTCGAGCCCGGCTCAATCGATCGAATGGGTCAAGGTGCACAACCTGCCTGACTACGTGTTTTTCGATCACAGCGCCCACGTGACCCGCGGCGTAAGCTGCGTTTCCTGCCACGGTCGCGTCGACCAAATGGACGTGGTTACCCAGGTGGAACCGCTGACCATGGCGTGGTGCCTCGATTGTCATCGAAATCCCGACCCACACTTGCGACCGGCGGAATTGGCAACGGACTTGGATTGGGAACCCGGCGAAGATCGAGCCGTTTTGGGCGCCCGAGTTCGCGAAGAAAACAACATCAATCCCTCGACGGATTGTTCGACATGTCATCGATAGAAAAAGAAGACAATACGATTACGCACTGGCGTAGCACGGCCGAGCTTGAGAACACTCCCGACTTTGAGGCGTTTCTCGAAGCCGAATTCCCCGAGGCTGCCGATCCCGATGGACTCAACCGTCGTCGTTGGCTGCAATTGATGGGGGCTTCTTTCGCGCTAGCCGGCTTGGCCGGCTGCAAAGGCGAAGACGTCAAAGCCTTTCCCTTTGTGAAACGTCCCGTCGACCGCACGCCCGGCAAGCCGCAGCGATTTGCCACGGCAATGGAGCTTGGCGGCTCGGCGGTCGGACTGATGGTCACCAGTATCGACGGCCGACCGATCAAGGTGGAAGGCAACCCGGGCCATCCGCAAAGTCTCGGCGCTTCCAGCGCTTTGGCGCAAGCTTCGATCCTGGAACTGTACGACCCCGATCGCAGTCGCTTCGTCGTCGACCCCGAAGGCAAAAAAGGAGACAGGAGCTACTTTTTCAAGTTCGCCCGCCCGCTCTTCGACGACATTCGCCAAAAAATGGGCAAGGGGCTTTGTATTCTCTCAGGGCAGAGCACGTCGCCTACACAAGCTCGTCTTGCCGCGTTCATTGCCGAGAAGATGCCCGAGGCAAAATGGTTCAGCTACGATCCGATCGGCGATGACAATGCCCGGGCGGGCGCAAAACTCGCATTTGGCCAAGTGGTTCGCACCGGTTACACGCTCGATGATGCCGATGTGATCGTCTGCCTCGACGCAGACCTGCTCGGCACCGACGCTGCCGCCTTGCAGCACGCCAGGGCGTTTGCCAAACGTCGCGATGTCGATGCCAAGTCGAACAAGAAGATGAATCGGCTCTACGTTGTCGAGTCGAGTTACTCGGTAACGGGCAGCAGCGCCGATCATCGACTGGCGCTGTCTCCCAGTCAGATCACGGCTTTCACTGCGGCCCTGCAAGCGAAGGTTACCGGACAGGGTTCGCCATCAGGCAAACTGCCTGAAAAAGCCGCCAAGTATCTGTCGGCGATCGCTGACGACCTTGGCAAGTCGAAGGGCCGGTGCGTGGTGGCGGTCGGCGAGAGCCAACCGGCGGCAGTACACGCGGCAGTGCACGCGATCAACTCCACACTCGGCAACGCTGGGAAGACGGTCAATTACTATCCCGTGAGCGACGCCGACAAACCCTCGAACACCGAGGCCATTTCGAGCTTCGCCGAAGAACTCAATGGCGGCAATGTCGAAACGCTCGTCATTTTGGGTGGTAATCCCGCCTATGACGCACCGGCGGACCTCGGCATTGCCGACGCCGTCAAAAAGGCGAAAACGGCCATCCACCTCAGCCTTTACCAAAACGAAACATCGCGGCTTTGCGACTGGCATGTGCCGCAGGCCCACTTCCTCGAAAGCTGGGGAGATACGGTCTCGCTCGACGGTACATACAGCGTCATTCAACCTCTGATTGCTCCGCTACACGGCGGCAAGTCGGTCATCGATTTCGTCAGCTTCCTGATTGGCGACGAAGTGAGCGGCAAGCGACTCGTCGACGCCACCCACGCTGCCCAACGCAACGTCAAAAGCTGGCGTCGGACGCTACTCGACGGTTACCTGGAAGCGAGTCCGCTACAGAGTGCCGAGGTGACGGCGAAAGCCGACGTTTCGATCGAAGCTCCCAGCGGTGCGTGGAACGACAGCGCCAGCGAGTTCGAACTCGCGTTCGCGGTGGACACCTCCGTCTACGACGGTCGCTTTGCCAACAGTGGTTGGCTGCAGGAGCTTCCCGATCCGCTGACGAAGCTGACTTGGGACAACGCCGCGCTGATCAGCCCGAAGTCGGCGACCGCGCTGGGTGTGAAAACGGAAGACGTCATCACGATCAATCTAGGCGACCGGTCGCTCGATATTCCCGTTTATGTTCTGCATGGCCACGCGGACGACACGATTACTTTGCCGCTCGGCTACGGTCGCACCGCCGCTGGCAAGGTTGGCGGCGACGAAACAAACGACGTCGATCCCGTCGGCGTCAACACTTATCTGCTTCGCACATCGAACGGAATGAATTCTGCTCGCGGCGCGAAGGTCGCCGCGACGGGCCGCACCCATCGCCTCGCGTCGACGCAAGATCATCACGCGATCGATACGACCGGGCAAAAGGAACGGGCAATTCGAGTCGGCAAGCTAATCCGCACGGCGACGGTCGACCACTACCAAGAGCATCCGGATTTCGCGAAACACATGGTCCACCATCCGCCGCTTGAGTCGCTTTGGCCCGAGCACGAATACGATGGGCATCGTTGGGGGATGTCGATCGACCTGAACAAGTGCATCGGCTGCAATGGCTGCGTAGCGGCGTGCCAGGCTGAGAATAACGTCCCCATTGTCGGCAAGGACCAGGTGCTTCGCGGACGCGAGATGCACTGGATTCGCATCGACCGCTATTTCACAGGCGACCCCGAAGATCCTGATGGCGTCGCGCATCAACCGCTGGCGTGTCACCACTGCGAGTTGGCGCCGTGTGAGCAGGTGTGCCCCGTCAACGCCACAGTGCACAGCCACGAGGGGCTCAACGATATGGTGTACAACCGCTGTATCGGCACCCGGTACTGCGGTAACAACTGCCCCTACAAGGTGCGACGTTTCAACTACTTCAATTACCACGAAGATCTCAAGGACGCGAACAACGAAATCTCCAAGATGGTTTTCAATCCCGAGGCGACGGTTCGCCACCGCGGAGTAATGGAGAAGTGCACGTACTGCGTCCAACGCATTCAAGCAGTCAAGATCGACGCGAAAAACAACAATCGGCCGATTGAAGACGGCGAGATCCAAACGGCCTGCCAGCAGGCCTGCCCCACGCAGGCGATCACGTTTGGCGACCTGGGGCCGGCCGAACCAAAAGACGACAAAGAAAAAACGGCGGTAGCGAAGGCTCAACAGAGCGACCGAGCCTACGCCATCCTGGCCGAACTGAACATCAAACCTCGCACCATGTACCTCGCCCGGATTACCAACCCGAATCCGGCGCTGAAGGGGACTTGAGGGTAAGCCGCTTGCGGCTTAGCAGACAACTGATAACTATCAACCGACAACTCACAACCACATGAGCACGATCGCCCTACCGAACGACGACAACACGGGCAACGACCCGTCGAAGCGCCCACCCCTCGTGCTGGGAGCGTCGGACTACGGGTCGATTACCGATGCCATCTCTGAGATTGCAGAACAGCCGACGACACCGCGCATCTGGTACGTCATTTTCGGCGTCACCTCTGCGCTGACGGTCATGTTCTTCGCGTTGATCGGTTTGTTGATCGTCACCGGCGTCGGCGTTTGGGGAAACAACAGCCCTGTCTTCTGGGGATGGCCAATCGTCAACTTCGTGTTCTGGGTCGGCATTGGCCACGCCGGCACTTTGATCTCCGCGATCCTGTTTCTATTCCGACAGAAGTGGCGAACGAGCATCAACCGCTTCGCGGAAGCCATGACGATCTTCGCCGTCGTTTGTGCCGGCATCTTCCCGGGCATTCACGTCGGTCGCATTTGGCTCGTCTACTGGCTTGCCCCCTACCCGAACGAAATGGCCTTGTGGCCGAATTTCCGCAGCCCGCTGCTGTGGGACGTATTTGCGATCAGCACGTACGCCACCGTTTCGCTGCTATTCTGGTACCTTGGCATGGTCCCCGACTTGGCGACCTTCCGCGATCGGTCAAAAACACCGCTGAAGAAACTTACCTACGGCGCGCTGGCCCTTGGCTGGCGAGGGTCCGCCCGACAATGGCACCGCTACGAAGTCGCCTACTTGCTGCTCGCCGCTTTGGCGACGCCGCTGGTGCTCTCCGTGCATTCGGTCGTTAGTTTCGACTTTGCCGTTTCGCAGTTGCCCGGTTGGCACACAACGATCTTCCCGCCGTATTTCGTGGCCGGGGCGATCTTTAGTGGATTCGCGATGGTCATCACCTTGATGGTGCCTGCCCGAGCCATCTTTGGGCTGAAGCACCTCGTTACCACGCGGCACCTCGACAACATCAACAAGATCATGCTCTCCACCAGTTTGATGGTGGGACTGGCTTACTGCACCGAGCTGTTCATCGCCTGGTACAGCGGGGCCCCCTATGAGCAGTTCGCGTTTCTGAATCGGGCGACCGGTCCTTATTGGTGGGCTTATTGGACCATGTTCACGTGCAACGTGATTATTCCGCAGGTCCTCTGGTTTAAGAAATTCCGCACGACGCCCGTGCTGATGTTTGTCGTGGCGATCTTCGTGAACATCGGCATGTGGTTTGAGCGTTTCGTGATTGTGGTCACCACGCTGACCCGCGACTTCGTGCCGACAAGCTGGGGTTACTTCATCCCGACACCGGTGGACATCCTCATGTTCCTGGGCAGCTTTGGGCTATTCCTATCGTTGTTTTTGCTGTTTTTGAAATTCCTGCCGATGGTGGCGATGGCCGAAGTGAAGGGCGTCATGGAAGGGGACAAGAGGCGAGGGACGAGGGACGAGGGATAAGCCGCTTGCGGCTTAGCACGAAACGAAATGGTGCGTGCAAGCACACACCCTACAACTGATAACTCCGGAATGACTACCAACGATAACAACTTGATCGACGCAACCACCGAGAACGTCTCCGGCTTGCTCGCCCGCTACGACAGCGCCGACTCTCTGAAAGCCGCGGCTCGCTCGTTCCGCGATGCCGGCTACACGAAGTGGGACTGCTTCAGCCCGTTCCCGGTCCACGGCATCGATCCGGCGATGGGCATCCGTCGCACTCGTCTGCCGCTGTTGGTTTTCGCGGCAGGTTTGACCGGAGGCATCATCGCCCTATTGATGCAATGGTGGACAAACGCCGTCGACTACCCGATCATCGTCAGCGGCAAACCGCTGTTCAGCATTCCGGCCAACATCCCGGTGACGTTCGAGTTAATTGTTCTGTTCGCCGCTTTCGCCGCCTTTTTCGGCGTGCTGGCGATGAACAACTTGCCAAAGTATCAGAATCCGTTCGAGTCGTCTGAGCAACTCAAAGATTCTACGCGAGATGGTTTCTTCCTGGGTGTTGAAGCGAACGACCCGAAGTTCGATCAGGCCGCCGTTTCGGATCTGATGAATTCGACCGGAGCCGCGTCCGTCGAATCTTGTCTCGCGCCGCCACCGGCCCCACCATTGCCGTCAGCGGTCGTCTGGGGCGTTGCCACTTGCTGCATCCTGGCCGTCGTGCCGCTGCTGGTGGTTGCCAAGATGCGAGTGTCGCTCAAGGAGGACCGCTACGTCCATCCTGTCCTTGACATGGACTATCAGCCATCGCTCGGCACGCAGGACCGTACGACCCTATTCAAGGATGGGCGGACCATGCGCCCGCGGTTGGCGGAAACCGTAGCACAGTACGATCTGCCAAGGGACTTGGGAATCGACCAGCAACTGGCTGAAAGCGACGAGTTCTACGAGCACTTCATGTACGGCTTGGTCGACGGTGAACATGCCACCTCCTATCCGCTGCCGGTGACAGACGAATTGGTGGCTCGCGGGCGCGAGCGCTACGATATCTTCTGTGCCACTTGCCACGGGATTTCGGGCGATGGCAATGGACCAGTAACGGTGCGGGCTGGAGAACGTGGAATCGGGGCCTGGAACAAGCCGCCACCCATGCACGACGAGTATGTGGTCAAACAAACGGCCGGCAAGCTGTTCCACACAATCACCAATGGCGTGATGCGCAGCGAAGTGCAGGCCATGCCGGGATACGCTTCACAGATTCCGCCACAAGATCGCTGGGCAATCATCCTTTACCTGCGAGCACTACAGCGCAGCCAAAACGCCTCGATCGACGACATCCCCGAGGACAAACTGAGACAACTTCGATAGCAGACCAAAGCGTGAGTTAGAACCTACTTTCAAACCCTGTACGATGGGTTTTCCAACCCGTCGCGACCGACGACACTTCCGAAGAATCGACGGACAGGAATGTCCATCGCACAAACAAACGCCATGACCTCGAAAGAACAACCCGACCTCACACAGGAAGTCACCAAGCTACCGGGCAACCCGCTCTCAACGGCCGTCGTGCTGTTGGCGGGAGGGGCCGGTTTGATGGTGGTGGCCCTGGCCCTCGCGTGGGGCAACGAGGGTGGCCTCGCCCGCTTCATGCACGTCTACCTGGTCAACTACGCGTTCTTCCTCAGCATCAGCCTGGGGGCTGTGTTTTTCGTCGCGGTGCAGCATGTTACGCATGCCGGTTGGAGTGTGAGCGTCCGCCGCCTGATGGAGATCCTCGCCGCCAACTCGACGCTGATGGCCGTCCTTTTTCTGCCCATCCTGGCAACGGTGCTGATGGGCAATGGCGTGCTCTACGTTTGGGCCGACCCCAACGCGTTCGCCGCCGACACCGAACAAGTGGCGCACGACGATTCAGAAAAGCACGCCCTAGGCGATGCGGAGGACCACAAAGACGAACACGCCAGCCACGACGCCCACACCGAGGCGGCGCATCGCGAACTTCTGCAACACAAATCACCGTACCTCAACGGACCGTTCTTCACCGTACGGTTCGTTGTCTATTTCGTTGTTTGGATTGGTTTGGCTCGGTTCTTTCTGAAGAGGTCGCGCGAACAAGACGAAACCGGCGACCACCAACTCACCAACAGCATGGAGCGTATCAGCCCCATCGCCATCGTGCTCTACGGTGTCACGGTCAGTTTCGCCTCGTTCGACATGTTGATGTCGCTCGACCCCTTCTGGTTCAGCACGATTTATGGGTTGTACTATTTCTCAGGGGCGGTGGTTGGCTTCTTTGCGACGATGATTCTCGTGGCGATGACGCTGCAGGCAACCGGCCGGCTAACCAACGCCATTACGGTCGAACACTACCACGAACTCGGCAAACTGCTGTTCGCATTCGTCGTGTTCTGGGGGTACATCGCGTTCTCGCAGTACATGCTGATTTGGTACGCCAACATTCCGGAAGAAACCGTTTGGTTCAAAGCAAGACAATCGACGCAAACCTGGGTGATCCTTTCGCTGGTCCTGCTCTGCGGACACCTGCTGATTCCGTTCTTCGGGTTGATTTCCCGTGGGGCGAAACGATCGAAAGCGGTTTTGGCTTTTTGGGCGATTTGGTTATTGATTGCTCACTGGATCGATATGTATTACCTCGTGATGCCCAAGTTCTATATCGATATGGCGCATCACAATGTCACGCCGCCGCCCTTTGGTGCGGTCGACGTAATCAGCTTCGTCGCGCTGGGCGCGGCTTATTTCGGCGGCTTGGTATTGGTCGCCGGCAATGGATCGCTACTCGCCAATCGCGACCCACGATTGAATGAATCACTCGCATTCGAAAACGCATAAAATAGCAACATGACTGACAAGCAGAATTTCGACGATCTGAAAACTCCGCCGCTGGCCTGGATTGGCGTCGTTAGCGTGCTGGCGACGGTGGTCGTCGTGTTGTTTCTACAGGTCTGGTACTTCTCTTTTGTTGGCCAATCAACGCCGACCAGCGAAGGGCCGCGCCCCTACGAGCAGTTGCTCGCCGACCAACAGAAGACACTCGACTCGTACGCCATTCTCGACGAGGAAAACGACAGGGCGGGCATTCCGATCTCGGTGGCGATGCAGCAAGTCGTGAGTGAATTGGCAGCCGCCGACGGGCAGGAACCGCAACAGAACCCCGTCGAACCACCGCCGGGCGACCCGAATGAAACCGACGCCTCCGCGCCGGACGCAGAAGCAGACATCCCAGACGAATCACCAACGGAAGATGAACCCATAGACAACGTGACGGACACTGACGAAACCGACGCA
>Ga0180435_10002977_pt1 | contig 17120 bp, 17 predicted proteins | sample SS_ome_3_FD_132467 | JGI IMG/M metagenome (GOLD analysis project Ga0180435, IMG submission 132467) | Hypersaline lake sediment archaeal communities from the Salton Sea, California, USA - SS_3_S_1 metaG | ecosystem: Environmental > Aquatic > Non-marine Saline and Alkaline > Hypersaline >...
CTTCGTTCGCAACTTTATGTAGGATCACTTCCCGACTCTGTCGGGAAGGTTTGTAGTATCGGCTTCGCCTTGTGGGAAATGTAGTATCGCCCCCCGGATTCATCCGGGGGACTTGTACACCTGGCTTCACCTTCTTTAGCGCTTGAAAGCCGGAAATTCAAACACAGCGATACCACAACTCCTACAAAGAATGCCATAGGCATTCTGATCCTACAAGTCCCGCACACAAGATTTGTGTGCGGTGTGATACAACGGAATTTCAATTTATTGAAATTCCGAAACAGGAACTTAGCGATTCGCGCTGAATCTTGGGAGTAGCCGCACCCTTTAGGGTGCGTAATGTGGCGCAGGCTAAAGCCTGCGGCTACCATTTTCATGTTTTATTGTCCCGAGACTTAGTATATAAACACTCGAGATCCCGAAGTATTTCGGGAAAGGAAATTCCGATACACCAGGGTCAGCCACCACTCGACCGTTGATCTTATAGCTATGGTGAGCCTATAAGTTGCCTGTTCCTCCCTACTCCTCCCTGCTATTCCCTACTTCTCCCTGCTCCTCCCTTCTCTTCCCTGCTCCTCCCCCCCCTCATTTCTCTCCCATGGGAACTAGATGAGGATCCCAGGAGATCCCGCCTTTGTCGTCATAGAGATCGATAAAATCTTCACTCGACCACGTTTTAGTCTGCTCGAAATATCCTTCCTTGAGTATCCTCAGTGAGATCGACTCGGCTTTTTTAAGTTGCTTGAAATCCATATCCCTTTCAAACGCGACCGGAGTTGTCCCCAGATAAACCCAGTCATACATATCCTTATCCGGAATCAATGTCTGAAGAAGAACATAACTCCCCGCGGGCTGGGAATTGACGGTAAAAGGGACTTCTTTAATACGATTCGCGCACCCCGCTATTAATATCCCCGAATAAGCTATAAACAATAATGCCATACATATCCTGATCTTTTTAAAATCCATCTATCAATCCTCTCTTTCCATTTCAACTTCAATCGTGATCTCACTCCCATTATCCGAGAATGTCTCGATCCGGTCTATATATCCGATCTTCTGGAAGCGGACCGTTATCAGCTTCGGTTTGTTTCTTTTTCCTCCCCAGGAGCTGTCGATCGGGGTCATACCCAATAGCGTGTTACTCTCCAGATCGACCACCTCCACATCAGGTGGTATCGACTTGAAATGCACGTTACTGCGGGAACCGGCACACCCGAAAAACATTAACGTACAGAGCAACGCCAATACCGCCCCTGTTCTAAACCGCCCTCTTACATATCCTCGCATCAGAATTACCTCCTTTTAGAATTTAATATCGTTGCCCCTGGGAGCAACCGGCGTTTTAACCGATCTCGATGATAGAGAAATGGAATCAGAATATAGACAGTGGTAGACCAGGAAGGAGCGAATATTGATATCACCAGAGCTATCAGGGAGAGGGCCGGGATTATCAGAGTCGACTGCCGGATTGTTTTAATTATCAAAGGATCCAGGTCGGGGGAAATTAAACGATGATTGTGACTGGCGTAATGCCATTGCCAGTAGAAGGCCAGGCCGGCCAGGAGAAGGTTAACTTCAAAAAGACGGGCGGCGATCGGTACCTGGCCATAATCCCCCATAATCTCGGTAGTGAACGGGATCAGGGCGGCCAGCATCAGGGCGTAGATATTCAGCCAGAGTAAAGTTGATGTTGAGCGCCGAATGTACTTGAACTGGACATGGTGGCCCATCCAGAAAGATGCCAGGGTGATAAAGGCAATAACATACTGGGTAAGCTGGGGCCAGAGCCGGTAAATATACCGGGGCAATTCAACGGCCACCCGCTCGGATGGGATTTTAGGGATCTGGATGGTTAAGACCAGCAAAGTCATGGCGATAGCAAAGATACCATCCGCCAGTGTCTCAATCCGGCCGGTTCCCTCGGCCTTAACATTCAGCTTCTCATTATCTTCTGTCATTTTCATGATAAATGATTATATTTTTACCATGATCTATTGCCCCGGTTTTCGCGAATTATACAATAACCAGGCTCGACATCAAGAATATCCCTAAATTATTATTTAGGGAATAGGGAATGGGGAATGGGGAATGGGGAATGGGCAGTGGGCAGTTGGCAGTAGGAAAATTCGCGCAATTCGTGAAATTCGTAGTTTAAAAAAGGGCTGAGGCGGGGGATCAATCAGTGCAATCCGTGTAATCCGTGGACAAAAAAGGGGCCGAGGCGGGGGATCAATTATTGTAAAATAGTATAATTCGTGGACCGCAGGAGAAAAATATGGATTTTATTGTCAGAGATGAGATTAAAGACTATGCCCTCCGCTCGACCGGGCCAGAGCCGAGATTACAGATCGAGCTGACCAGAAAGACCGCGAAAACCGTCGGGAAGATCGGAATGCTAACCGACCGGACGGTGGGGAGACTGATGAAGATCCTGGTCGCGATGGTCCGGCCCCGGCTGGTCCTGGAACTGGGGACTTTCACCGGTTACTCGGCCCTGAATATGGCCGAGGGGCTGCCGGAGGGCGGAAAGATCATCACCTGTGAGATCAACCCGGAACATGCCCGGATCGCCCGGGAGGCTTTCGATGCCAGCCCTTACGGTGATAAGATCGAGATAAGAGTGGGGCTGGCCCTGGATACAATCGGGGGGATTGAAGATCCGATCGATTTCTCCTTTATCGACGCCGATAAGATCGGCTGCCCCCAATACTACGAGGAAGTCCTGGCCCGAACCCGCCCGGGAGGAATCATTCTATTCGACAACATGTTCATGGATGGCCGGGTCCTTAAACCGGAGGATGAAGCCGCAAGAGTTATCGACCGCCTTAACCGAACAATCGCCGAAGACAGCCGGGTAGAAAATGTCTTCCTCACCGTCCGCGACGGACTTCAGCTCGTCAGAAAACTCCCGGAATAGGAATAGACATAAATCCGCGAACTCGGTAAATTACGGGCAAACCATGAGGGGAAATTTATATGAAAAAGCTGCTGGCTCTGATATTTCTGGCTAACGTAATTCTGATCGTCATTATGATATTTACACTCCCTTCCCGGGTAGCCATCCATTTCGTATCGGGGGGGATGCCGGATTCATGGATGGCCAGGGAAGGCTTTATTCTCTTTCTTTTCTCTATCGAACTCCCTCTCTTTATCCTCTTCCTGATTGCTCCCGCCCTATCCCTTAAAGTTCCGCCCCGATGGATCAACATCCAGAACAAGGACTACTGGCTCAGAGATGAGAACAGATCGGACCTAAAAAGGAAGCTGGTGTCATTGATCTCGGAGTTCGGCTGCGCTCTCTTTCTCCTCTTTCTCTTCGTCGCGCTCCTGACGATCGACGCCAATTTCTCGGATCCGGTCCGTCTGAAAGAAGCATACTTCTTCCCCGTATTTATAATTTTCATGGCCTACGTCATCTACTGGGCCCTGAAATTCGTCCTATCTTTCCGGATCCCGAAGGAAAAGACCCAGAACACTCAAGGATAGGCGAACAGCGAAAACTGGCCAGGCGGCCCACTGCCCACTCCCCACTGCCCACTGCCCACTCCCCATTCCCTATTCCCTACTCCACCGGAATGCAGATATCCACGATATGTTTGTGCTCCGGGTGGGTATCGGAGTCGTTAAGCTTGATCTCATAGGCCGAGCCATCTCCCGGACGCACACCGTGAGATGGAATCAAATCCCCGTACATCAAACCCCAGGCTTTCCCAAACTCCTCATTCCCGATCTCAAACCTCCCCACCGCGTGCTTCCCGCCTGGAATGGTCATCTCCCTGATCCCCTCGGGCAGCGGTGTCCCCCTGGGAATGCCGATACACATCCGCATACTCGGTTGCGCGCCTGGTGAGGACTCATCCCCGTAAACGATTATCAGCGCTGTCTCGGGGAAGTTAAATAGCCCTTTCGGTCCGGCCCAGGCGATCAGCGGATCCAGCAGGCGGTCGAAGAGAGCGCCGTCTCCCTGATAGGGACCAATATGTTCAACGAAGGCAAGATGGAATTCAGGCATCTCCTTAACTTCAAAGCTGACCAGTCCTGTCTCTGGATTTGATTCACCCATTGTGGTTTCAGCTAAAAAAACGGTTAACCCGATCAGGGCGATAAGCAATGCATAGCGCATGATATTTTCCTCCTTCCGGGGACTGATTAAATTCCATTACCAACGACTGCTTGCCTGAGAATATAATATGGGAACTGCCCTATACTGTTGCTGGCAACAAAACCTTTAGCTTTTTTTTAAAACCAATCCGATTTATTCATAAATCGGGTTAACCGAAGTTGAATTCCGACTCCCAGTCAAACGAGCCGGAATCTTCATACCATTTCGGCCAGTGATCGCACCACTCCGGAGTGCTGACTTCCCGAATCCGGTCAATCGAGGGATGATACGGTTTGATATCAATGATCGGTGTCCCGTCTTCCGCGTCAATAAAAGGGATATCGATTATCCCTGCCGCTCTGTCGAGTTTTATAACGTAAACCGATGATATCGCGATCGGATTGGGCCGGACAGGAGATCGGGTGGAAAGAATGCCCACTCTATCCGGTCCCTTGGTATAAGGTTTATCGCATACAAGCAGATTTCTACATTCCGGTGTATCTGTCAGGTGACACCAGAATACCACGACGATATGACTGAACTCCTCGAGGCCTTCCAGAGCGGGAGCGAAATCTCCATCTAACTCCAGCCGGGTGCTACCATTTGAGACCCTAATATAACCTATCGGTGAAATCCGATATTCCGTTTTATTCATACCTTACCTCCTTTATGGTATGGGGTTTATGAGCTAACGGTACCACTGTAGAGGAAAGGCGGAGGGAGTTCTTGACGGTCCTTGCTCTTTTCGATTACATCAGCTCGATTTCTGCAGTTTTCAGCCCCAAAATCATTAAGAGGGTCCGGCTAATTTCCCCAAAACCATCAGGTAAGCGATTATTACGAAGGTCAATACCGTTCCGGGAACGGCCGCTTCAGGCCCCAGCAGAGTCAGACCGATCGCCGCGGCGAAGAGCGAGTTTTTCACGGTTCCCGACAGGAGGATGCTGACGCTCTTCGACCGGGAGACGCCTTTCAGCTTCAGGAGAGTTTTCAGGACCAGGGCCAGGGCAAATATCGAGACGGAGAAGATAAAAACGAGTTTGGCGATATCAAGCGGGTCGTGGAGAAAAATGTGACGGTTCACGCCGAAGAGTATAGCGAACATCACGGCGAACCCCAGGTTGACGGCGGGGCCGTAATAATTCTTCGCCTTTAACCGCAGACCGCTTTTTTTTATAACAAAACTCAATACCAGAGGTATCAGTATCAGCTTCCACATGACACCGATAACGTGACCAGCACTGACGACCTCCTTTTCGATCAAAAGCCCGGTGAGAAAAGGCATGAGAAAGACCGAGAAGATATAGCCGGTACTGAAAGCGTTTATCGAATAGGCCACACTGCCGCCCATAACAATGGTGAAGGGGACTATCGCCAGTCCCGGTGGACAGGCGGCGGCCAGGATAATACCGTCCCTCATCAACCCGGGGGGGAAGAGAAGGTAGCCGAGGCCGAGAACGATCCCTCCCGCTACCAGGAGATTCAGGATAATCCCCGAGAACGTCGCCTTTAATATCATCGCGGCGCTGCGGAAGTATTCGGCCCGGAGTTCCAGCGCCGCGACCGTCATGATCAGTATAAGCACCGGGAGGTTCAGCCATTCGACCGTCCGCATCCCCGGCCCGACAATCAAACCGACCGCGATAGCGCCTAGAAAGAGCGAGTTTCTCTTGCTTAATATTGTAGTGATATTTATCTTCACCGGTAATTCAGGAACTTAGCGCCTTCGGCGCTAAGTTCTTGTAGCCGCACCCTTCAGGGTGCGCAATAAAACGCAGGCTAAAGCCTGCGGCTACCTCTTTACCAACATTTATTGTTTAAGATCCTGCTTCAGACGGAAAATTCCGAAGCAGCAAGTTAGGGGCACACCTTCCCTTTGCTCTTTTCAGAATATAAACCATCTATATGATGAGATTGCTTCACCATTGTGGGTTCGCAATGGCAATTTTTTCTCTTTGACAGACGGCTCAAGTTTTCCGCGTTCAACGACCGCGGCTACAATACAGTTACACTACGCAGACAAATCTCAGGCTGACGAGTCTTAGAGTTATCTGGTTAAGGGGAGGCGGGAATAAGAAGGAGGAAGAGAAAAAGGCTGATAACATTTTTTAATTTACTGATACCGATGAAAAGAAAAGTTTTCATGACAAATCCGGTACCGAGCTGGGGGTTCAGGAAGAGGCAATTATTCTCGGCTTCGTTATTAACTGATAAATTTACATTAATTTGCATGTTTTTTACAATCTTTTTTCGTATCTCTGACAATCTATTAGCTATCAGACTGTATATTTACCCGAATAATTAAATTCCCATACCTTTCAGGAGCAAAAGCAGGAAAACTCTTATGCATTTCGAGGATTAATAAAGTATAATATTTCCCATGACCTATCATCGCCTGACAGTAAAACTGATTGCCGGCTTCGCCGCGGCAGTCATTATCCCGGGGATAATCCTGGGGATCATCGCCACCCGGGCGATCCGGCATGAAGAGAGCTATCTCGAGGACCGGCTGGAGGACACGCTCCGGGTTGAGGTAGACCAGGCTGTCGAATTGATCCGGAATGAGATCGCGGCCATAGGAGACCAACTCGCCCGGGGATTGGACAAGATCGGGAGCGAAGGAGAAGACGCCGTCTTCAAAGCCTGGGAGGAGGATTCAGAATTGGTGGAGGTTCCCTTCCTGGTATCCATGGAAAACCAGATTCTCTGGCCAAGAAAAGATGAGGATGGCTCATCCGCCGAAGACACCTTTCTGGCTGACAACCGGGATTTCCTCACCGATCAGACAACCATCAAATCATTTCAGAATGTCGCCTATCTCCCCGAAGATGACTCCTATGTTATGGATACGACCTGGAACGAGGGAGAAGGAGGATACGCCAGGAGAGAAAAGAGTCTGGATCTCAAGAAGGCGATGGTCAGTTCCGGCCTCAAGGAAAAGTTAGATGAGGCCAAATTCCGCAGTTCCCGTGAGGTTCAGAGCAAGCTCTACCAGCAGGCGGAGGCGGACAAGAAAGAGGTCATGCAGAGAAATGTTATTACCCGGCAGCAGGCGCCAATCGACACAACATCAGTAAGAGAACCGGAGAGATCAATTCTGGTGGCTGAACCGCTCAACCTCTCGCGGATAACCGCTGATGCCGGCCAGGGGTTTATTCCCCGTCTTACCGGCAGTAAACTTGAAATCTTCTTCTGGAAGAAGATTCCGCCGGGCGGAGAGATAGCCGGTTGCCTGGTCAATATCAAGATATTCACGGAGAAGATACTCGCGGTCCTGCCGGTCCCCTACTCAGCCACCCGACTTATTACCGTTCTTGACCAGAACGGTGCTCCCCTGATCGATCCCCTGGAGGAAGCCGCCAAACGGAAATGGAATCGACCGTTCTTCGCCCGGGAGATCGGCGAGGTCCTTCCGCGCTGGGAGGTAGCCGCGTACCTCTCTGACCCTGCCGCGCTGGCCTCCCGGGCCAGACTCCAATCCCTGATTATCGGGGTACTGATCGCCTTTCTACTGATCGCGATCATTCTCGGCGGCTTTCTAATCTTCCGATCGGTAAACCAGGAGATTGTCCTGGCCCAGCAGAAGACCACCTTCGCCGCCAATGTCTCCCATGAACTGAAAACACCCCTTACTTCAATCCGGCTCTTCGCCGAGATCCTGGAAAAGGGCCGGCAGCCCGACCGGGAGAAACAGCAGCATTATCTGAAGTTGATGGTATCCGAGAGCAAGCGCCTCTCCCGCCTGATCAACACCGTTCTCGATTTCTCCCGGATCGAGCAGGGCGAGAAGGCCTATCACAAGAAGAAAATCGACCTATCGGAGGTGACCCGCAGGGCGGTGGAGAATCTCAAGGTTCCTCTGGAAGAAAAAGGTTTCACCATCAGGAGCTATATTCCGGATAAACCTGTATCGGTCCTTGGCGATCCGGAAGCCCTGGAACAGGTTATGATCAATCTTCTCGCGAACGCCGAGAAATACTCGGGCAAGACTCGAGAGATCGAGGTCGAACTCACGGTTAAAAACGATCGGGCCTTAATAACGGTGACCGATCACGGGATTGGAATATCTAAGAGAGAGGCTAAAAAAATCTTCAAGAAATTCTACCGGGTCGATAACCGCCTCACCACGCGGATAAAAGGAACCGGTCTGGGCCTGACCATAGCCCTGGCTATAATAAAAGATCATAGAGGAGAGCTGACCTATCAGCCCAGGGAAGGCGGGGGGAGCAGGTTTTCAATCACAATTCCTGTTATGGGGAATAGGGAATAGGGAATGGGGAATGGGATGGCTGAATATCCAATATCCAATATCCAATGGCCAAATTCAAATGACCGTCGGTCATCGCGGGGTAAAATTCGTGAAGATTCGTGAGATTAGCGGTTTCAAAAAAGGGGCCGAGGTAGGGGGAGTTTTTGTGAATTTTGCGCTTTTTTGCGGCTAAAAAAAATGGCCGAGGCAGGGGGATCAATCAGTGTAAATCCGTGTAATTCGTGGACAAAAAAGGGGCCGAGGCGGGGGAGACAGAAGTTTAGATTCGTGGAATAAGGACAATCCGATGAAACAGAAGACAATCCTGGTGGTTGAAGACGAACTTCCCATTTTGACCGGCCTGTTCGATCTGCTGGAAGTCGATGGGTACCGGGTAGTAAAAGCTCTAGACGGGAACGAGGCGCTGCGAAAATACCGCGTCGAAACCCCGGATCTGATCCTCCTCGATATCATGATCCCGGAGAAGAGCGGCTACGATGTCTGCCGGGAGATCCGGGCCGGTGATCCTGTAACACCGATCCTTATCCTGACGGCCAAGGGACAGGAGATCGATAAGGTGGTGGGGCTGGAACTGGGTGCCGATGACTACATCGTCAAGCCTTTCGGGACCGATGAACTCCTGGCCCGAATCCGGGCGGCATTCCGGAGGGTAAACGCGCGGACCAAAAAGAAACGGGAGGACAAAACCCCGATCAGTTTCGGGAAGGTCGAGATCGACCCCCGGACCCTGACCGGGAGACGGGGGAAGAAGACCTTCCCGGTGACCCTCCGGGAGATCGAACTTCTCCGCTTCATGGTGGAGAGGGAAGGCGAAGCAATCCACCGTTTCGACTTCCTGGATGATATCTGGGGAATGAGCTATGAGGGGACCACCCGGACCCTCGACCAGCATATCGCGCAGCTCAGAAAAAAAATCGAGGATAAACCAGAAAACCCCCGCCACATTGTTACCGTCCACGGCGTCGGTTACCGATTCTCTTCTGATGAAACTCGCCCCCCCGGGAATAGACTTATATCAGTTGTCTCTGATCGCTGAACTAATACCTGAACCACGAGTTCTTAATTCCAAATTATTGGCAATTGTGGGGGATATACTTCCTAATTAAACTTCTTTAGCCGGAATAGTATCTGCTGTACTCACGAAGTTAGTGGACAACTCTTGCTCGATCGAGCAAGAGTTGTCCACTTAATAGAAACTTCCGATTCAGGACTTAGATAATTATTTCCCCTTTAGCTATCTGTAACTATCATGCCATGATAAAACTATCAGTGCGTAGTGCAGGGCTTTAGCCCTGCCTAACGAAGGCAGGACTGAAGTCCTGCACTACAAGCATGGCATCATCAAAGTTATAATTTCAAAGAGCTCAAGTATTCCTGTTCTAATAAACCGGCCCCTTCTTATAGCTTATATTTTTTGCCGCGCCCTGGTTCCGGATCGCCTGATAGATCTGATTGTCCAGTGTCTCCTTACCGCCCTGGGCAGACTTTTTTACTTCCTCACGGATATGATTCTGCCGCTTCTCAGAAAGCAGCCTGATCTCTTTTCGCAATGAATCGCGCTTTTTGGACTGCTCCTCGATATAGGCGGTCCGCTCCGCCGGCTTCATCCCGCGGAGATCTTCCGGGAGCTCTTCATTCTTGATGCTCGACAGTTCCACCTCCCCTGAGACGACATCATCGACCAGTTCACTGGAACCGAGGAGGTTATCCTTCCCCGAGAGACTGGCGTTGAAGACAGCCCGCTGGGCGGCGGCCGAGTCAGAGACCGAAGAGTATATCCCCTTAGCAACCGACTTGCGTTCCTCCTGCTCCGCCCGTACCTTGGCGTCCCCGTAGAATATCCGGGTAGCATCCAGATCACGGGAGAGAGCTGCCAGCTTTTCATCGTAAGGAGTCTCGGTAAGAACAGCAGAACCGGACTGTCCGACCCGGAAAAACTCACCTCCGGCCAGGGAGGCTATCTCTTTCCATACCGGCGTGGTCGCTCCGTGATTTCCGCATTGAATAGTATTGATGACTATCCCCTTCTTCCCCGCCAGGAGACAGGTCGCCGGATACCGCACATCATCCTGATAGTCCATATGCGGCGGACAATCCCCAACCAGGAATATCACCCGATAGGTTGATTTGTCGGTGGACCAGTTGATTTCAGTCACCGCTTCGTAGAGAGCCTGGTTAACGCTCTCAGGAGTGTCTCCGCCGCCGCCGGCCTTAAACTCCATCAGGTCGGCGTAGACCCGGTCCAGGTCGGGTGATAGTGGAGTCAGCCGGGTGATATACTGATCACCCCTGTCCCGGTATCCGACCAGACCAATCTCAATCTCAGGCGCGGGTTCAGCCTGGCAAAGCGTACTGCTAATAGCCCAGATCTTCTCCTGGGCCGCGTTGATCAATCCGCTCATCGATCCGGTCGTATCCAGGACGAAGACAGCTTCTATCCGGGGTAGGGTAATAATATCTTCCTTCGGTACGATTCCGCCCTGAACTACCGTCCCCATGAACATAAATCCCGCTATAAACGCGCTTGCCGCTGTTCTTCTTACTTTCATTGTCTTATCTCCTTATATTTGAATATCTGAATAGATGCAGGATACAGGATGCAAGATACAGGACGACCCTCGCCGAGCTTCTCACATCCTGTATCCTGCATCCCGTATCATATCATTGGATATTCATTGGATATTCCTTGTTGAGTATTGGATATTCAGCCTATTTATAATCACCGGCTGAGATTTACCCGGTTCCGGGTTCCGATCACACCACCCGGAGCGGAACAATCCCCTCCCCCGGCCTGGGGAAAGATCGAGATATGTACCGGATATCCCCGATAGAGGAGGCCGGCGGCTACTCCGCCCGCCCAGTTCAAGCGGAGATTCTCTCCCAGTGACACACCCCGCTCTCTCGCGACCGAACCGGGAGAACGAAGATGGGAAAGAAAGGATTCAATCCGCCACCCCTCTACCGGACGACCACATCGTGATCCGGTTGCCCCATCCGTGATATACGAAGTGAGGAGCTTCTTCCACTCGGCCCGGAAAAGACCGGGACTCCCGAAGATATCCCCGCAGATTATCTCTCCCCCGGAGCAGACCACAACCCCGACAGTCCCCCGGGACATATCCGGGAGACAACCCAAGGAAACTTTATACTCATCAAATATCTTGCGGTTCTCTCTACTGGTATAGACCGCCCGGAGGGTACCGCTCGACGGAGCGACTCCCATCTCCCTATTCTTCTTCTTCACCCCATCCCATACCGTCGCCTGACTGGCGCCGGTCTGAGCGATCCGCCGGAGATGCGCCCCAGCATTGTAATAACTGGCCTCGAACTTATCACTTGTGCCCGACCAGCGTCCCTGCTCGACACAGTAAACCGAGAGACTCATCCGGCCTCCACAGGGAGCCAGCAGGGCATCCTGCCGGACGATCCGGTCCTGTTTCGCCCCGGCGATAATCTCCCCGGCAAAGATGAAGACCGGCCGGCTTGACCGGTTGGTAACCATAACCTCCGGGACAGTCCCCCCACTCTTCTCTTCCACGCGGAGATAATCCCTCTCCATCGCCTCATCCAGGGTCAGATAATCACCCCCTATCCCGGAGCGGTGCGAAATCAGGGGATAGAGAGTCAGATTCCGGTAGGTTACCGGCGATCCGATTGTAATTCCATTTAAAGCAGATACTATCTCCGGCCCCGGATTCATGCCGAAACCGATACCCGGCAGAAGAGCCAGACCGGCAATCAACAGACTTATAATTCTAATTCTTAAATTCTTTTTCACTTTCTTCTCCTCCTTTCTTATGAGCGCCTTCCGGCCGCCCTATTAGCACTTGATTAATTATTGGGGGGGCGCAAAAACACGCATCACCTCCTTTTTCTTTTTGTAGCCCCGCGTATAAACTACGACGGGCACGAGGAGGAGGTGTCATAGGGGAGTAAAAGCTCTGTAAAAAGATTGTAAAGTATCGGAGAGCCCAAGATCCATTTGTCACCTGGCAACCCATCGTGGCCAAGGCTGTTTTCTATAATATATTTATTCTTGGGGAGAAGAAAATAGGGGTGAGAATAGGGATTCAGGGGAAGGAAAGATGTTGAAGTTCGCTAAAGGACGTATCTTCAATTAGTGAAGATACGTGTAGATTAGCGGTTTCAATAGAGGGAGAGAGAAAGGAAGATTGACAGTTGTCAGTTGTCGGTTGACAAAAAACAATCAGTGTAAATCCGTGAAATCTGTGGACCGTAGAGGGGCCGAGGTAGGGGGGGTCTTGAGAATTTTGACATTCTTGGCTGTAAAAAACCGGGCCGTATCAGTCCAGATAGACCCCGGTTCCGATAAAGTAGTCGGTCCCCGGGATGGGTTCGACATAACCAATCTTAAGGTGCTCGCCTTCCGCTCCCGGCCTGGCCCAGTAGTATTCGACAAAGCCCCCGCCCTGCCGAGCAGCCTTAGCCAGCTCCCGGATCACGAACTTTCCCTTCTCATCCCGATAGTCTGAAAGATTCTTCCCTTCCAGGTTCTTCTGGGTAGCATGGGCGATATTGATACAGTCATAATTGTAAACATAGAAATAGCCCGAATCGTCAGGGTAGAACCGGATCGGGTCTATGAAGGAACGGATCAGCCGGATCCTTTTTTCCTGATCGGCTACTAACGCATACTGGCCTCCAAGGCCCTGTGCGGCCAGATGGACAACCAGTACCGCCGTTTTTTTTCGCGGTTGGAGGAATTTCTCCCGCATACGGGGATTATCTTCCGGGCCGGCGAAAATCGGGATACCACCGATCACCAGCCACAGTATTGCTAGAATAACCGCACTACTCCGAATTCCTTTCACATTTCTCTCCCTTGTCTGTTAAGTAGTGTCTGACCAAAAAGGAAACCGAAACCTTATTCTATGAGTCGGTCTTCTCTTGCCGGTCCATAATCTCTTTAACCTTCTTCTCTTCCCAATCTTCCCCCAGGAATCTTCCTTTCCGGAGGAAGACATTGTAAGCGCTGAAGATAATCCCGATCCCCCAGAAGATAGTCACCCAGTAGAACCAGAGTTTATTCGGGCTGGTAACCAGGTTGATGATCACCAGGACTGCATTAACCACCAGGTAGGTGATCAGATTGGAATAGAACCCCTTGATTTCTTTCACCCGTTTTCTGACCCGCTCATAATTTTCGTCTTTCATTTTTCCTCCCGAATCAAAATAGTTAAATGAAATATTGCCGCCAAAACACAAAGAGTAGAATTCCCCCTGGATCGACCGGCAAATCAATTCAACTTAGGTAAGACCGCTGCCTTTATAACCCGATCGAGGTAGTCACCGAGAAGGGAACCGGGACTTCCTTCCAGTCCTTCCAGAAGGTAAAGAGAATGGTGGCTTTATCCACTTTTTTAGTCAGATTGTAGGTCTCGGTGGCCGTGACACTCCCCATAAAACGGGACTCACTGCTGCCGCCGGAGTTCGACTCAATCTCTTCACCCGCCTCGTCATAGAAAACCACCTTCTCCAGGGTGTCGAATCTTTTCGAGGATTGCAGCGTTACTGAAAGCGGATATTCATCGGCCTGGTATTCAGGCGCCCCGACCTCACTGATGGTGAGAGAAAGGGGTCCGGCCTCAATCTTAGTCTTCTCCTTCAACGCGACATCTTTCTTCTCAAATGATTCCTTATCACTGGCGCAGGAGAAGACAATCGTTCCGGCGCATTCCAGTTTTACCGCTCCGGAAGCCGGGATACTCGGTAAATCAAGGTCGATCATACAGGCTTTCCGGTCCGAGCTTATCTTCGGGAACGATCCGAAATCCGCACGGCTATTCATTCCCCTGCCGGAACTTTTCAGCAGATCCGTCCCTTTGTCATCCCGGGCCAGCTTGATCTCACTCTTGTCATCATTGAAGGCGATTATGTTCTCCGCGCCGGCCTGAATCAGAAGGACCAGCGTGGTGCCGGAGGACCAGCTGAACGGCCGCAACGACTGATCCTGATCATAGACTTCTCCCACAACCCTCAGACCCCGTACCTTAACCTGGAAATCTTTATCTCCGCCGGCTTCCGCCGCCCGGACAATCGTGCCGGCGGCAATAATTATCCCTATCGCCATAATCAGAGAGACGATATTAATAGCGCTCTTATTCATTACATTCCTCCTTGCCTCTTCGGCATTACCAGTTAGCGCCTTCGGCGCAACTTTCGAATTAAAAGGTTGCGGTTGCGCAGCTCGAATCGGTTGCGTGGAACGGTTGCGGGGCTAAAGTGTACGTAACCGTAACCCGTTATACGTTTCGAGCTGCGTAACCGATCAACGTTACCCCGGAATTTCAGGACATTGATTGTGCGCCAGAGGCGCATCAGCCTCTGGCTGAAAATTCAAAAGCAGGAACTTATCCCTCGGCTTTACTTCGGTCGAATCGCTTTCTTCACAATTATCGCTCTCCCCCGATCTTCAAATTTTTCTATCTCCCGGGTGATATATTGTTTCCGGATAATCGATCTTGCATCTCCGTATTTCCCGTTCCGGTAGGAATCGTTTTCAATCAGGTAGAACTCACGCAGGTTCAAACTCTCAATACCTTTACGATAGTCCAGAGAATAATAGTCACGTTCCTGAAAAGCAAACCAGTTATTGGGGCTTCCTATAACCGATAAGCCGTCATCCGGCACCGCTCTTCTGACTTTTTCGATATATCGTTGAAAATTGAAATCATGATTCTGAATATATACATACGCGTACTGGGGGATGAGATAAATTAATATTATCACCATAATTAACCGGAGTCGAGCGGCGGCCTGAAAAACATATAATATCACAAGCAAAAAAGCCGGATAGAGAAAGATCATATACATGAAGTTAGGACGCCGGATAACCAGGGCTATCGCAGCGGCGCCCAGGAGGAAAAAAGCCGGCAAACGATTCTGCCTCCAGTATCTCCTGGCAATAAAGACCCCCACGCAGCCTATTATGAGAATCAATTCTGGAATATGGCGATAATATTTAGTTTTGAAAAAGTATTCCGTGAGAATCGGGATTATCTCGAATCCCCCCCTGTTTCCTCGAGTGAGGGTGGTGAAGAGAATCGATAAATCGTTCCGATGAAGGAAATAATAATATCCAGCGCCGAGGAGAATTCCGCAGGCAAATAACAAAACAGAACGGCCCGGCTTATTATCAGTAGCTTTCACGGTCCCCCGCCTGGCCAGGGCCACGGCCAGAATGTAGAATAATGTGCTGATGCCGACCGGGTGTACTTCAAAGGAGATCATGGCAATTAATCCAGCGAGCAGATATGTTCTTCTTATGAATAAGAGCAGCGACAGCGATATCAGGAAGAAACAGAGGGCATCGGATCGGGCCTGATTGGCCGCTCCGAAAGAAGGTTCAAGAAGAAGGAGCGCGAGTGAGAAAAATATGGCGAATCGAAGAGAAAATCCCAGTTTTGAAATAATTTGATACCAGAGCAACGCTGATAATGAGATTAAAACTATTGAGATCAGATGAGAGTTGCTCCTGGTCCATCCGACCAGACTCAGAACGGAGCCATAAAGATAGCCGCAGGTCTTCCCGAATAGAACCAGGCCGGAATATCCATCCCGGTGAGTGGAACCAAAGACAAGATCATGGGCTATTCCTCTATTAAAATAGTTATATACAAATGAAAGGAATCCGGGATCGTCGTAATTGTTGGGGCGGTAGATATCATGGAGCAGGAGATAAGTCAGCAGAATAGTTATGCTGAAAGCCCCGATAATCCAATAATCGAATTTATATAGTTGTTTCCCGGTCGTTCTCATTATTCCCGGTCCAGTTCCAGCCCATGTGATACGGAATAGTCCTTAATCAATTCCAGAAACTCCTCGCCGTATTGCCGGCACTTCTTCTCTCCCACACCGGTAACCAGGAGAAAACCGTTACTGGTGGAAGGACGCCTTCTCGCCATATCCCGCAGGGCGGCATCCCCAAAAACAATGTAGGCCGGGAGGTGCTTTCTCCCGGCGATCTGTTTCCGTAATTCTCTCAACTCCTCAAAAAGACCTTGATCGACTCCCTCCCAGGAATCCCTGATCGCCCGCGAGACTCGGGCCCTGGCCTTCTTCTTCGGCGGTTCGAGAAGCCGGGGGGTCTCATCGCCCCGCATTACCCGCCAGCCGGATTCCGGTACGGTTAAGACTCCATACTCATCGCCCTTCAGGATATATCCCTGAGCGATTAGCTGCTCGATCCATCCCCGGATCGTCTGAAGAGAAAATTCGGAGAGGATTCCATAAGTACTCAGTTGATCGTGGGAGTTGGCCAGTACCCGTTTATCCCTGGAACCGGTCAGGACCTGGGCGGTATACCCTCCCCCGAACCGTTCCCGGAGACGGACCACGGCGGAGAGTATCTTCTGGGCGACAATCAGAGACCCCTCCATCAGGGTCAGTTCATCCAGACAGACATCACAGGCTCCGCAGTTTTCCGCCTCCAGCCTCTGGCCGAAGTAATCCAGAAGTTCCTTATGCCGGCATGTTATCCCGGTACAGTAATCAAAGATCCGGCTTAGCTTATCGAGATTAATCCGGGCGGAGGCCGGATCAAGATCTTTCATCAGACTCTTCCAGATCGCGAAGTCCGATCCTGAATAAAAAAGAATGCACTCGGCCTCCAGCCCATCCCGCCCGGCCCGGCCGCTCTCCTGCTGATAGTGCTCCAGAGTCTTCGGCATACCGGTATGGATAACATACCTGACATTGGACTTGTCAATACCCATCCCGAAGGCC
>Ga0180435_10002978_pt1 | contig 17117 bp, 24 predicted proteins | sample SS_ome_3_FD_132467 | JGI IMG/M metagenome (GOLD analysis project Ga0180435, IMG submission 132467) | Hypersaline lake sediment archaeal communities from the Salton Sea, California, USA - SS_3_S_1 metaG | ecosystem: Environmental > Aquatic > Non-marine Saline and Alkaline > Hypersaline >...
AGATATTTTCTTCCTACCCATACATTCATTAGCCATATGAAGTGGCAATACAAGGTTATTTGTGATAAATTCGCTTCACTTTTAATTCCCTGATCACACAGCATGTTTGCAGCTATATCATTGATTAATATAATGAAGGGTATCGAACATGAAACTACGGCGGTCTATAAAGTGGCTTTTTGCAGCAATCATAATCCTGACCATTGCAGGTCTAACGATAGTGCTGTTATCAGCCAAGGACACGATTATCCCTGAAGGACAACTCCCACCACCGCCAAACCGAGAGATCAGCTCCTTGAAATCAAATTTACCTGCAATCGGTCACCAAAAACCTAATATCATTCTGATCAATGCCGACGATTTGGGTTATGGCGATTTAGGTTCATATGGGGCACAGGCGATAAAGACGCCCAATATTGATCGACTTGCCCAAGAAGGAATACGATTTACCGATTTTTATTCATGCAACGGACTTTGCACACCTTCGCGTACCGGGCTTCTGACAGGAAGGTATCCTCAGCGTATAGGAATGCACTGGGTTCTATGGATGGAAGATTTACCATTCATGCAGCGAATGCTCAGAAAATTAGGCCCGATTGTCCGAAAAGTGGGAGGCTCAGATATCGGTGCTGATTGCGAAGTAAGAGGGTTACCGGAAGACGAAATCACCATCGCTGAAGCGCTTAGAGAAGGAGGTTACCAGACAGGTATCATCGGGAAGTGGCATCAGGGCGATTTCCGTTTTTTAACGGAGTATCATCCTCTCAATCATGGTTTTGATTACTTTTACGGAATGCCTTGGGATCATGAGGAATGGCCATGCCCGCTATATGAAAATTACGATGTTATTCTGGAAGAGTGGAAAGATCTAGCTGATATGCACCAGGCACTGGCTGGCGCGGCAATCTATTTTGTGGAAAAAGCTTCGGAAAATGACAGTCCGTTCTTTTTGTATTATGCACCCCCAGATCCTCATAGACCGCTTTTCCCATCGAAAAAATTTAAAGGCAACTCGTCCGGGGGATTATACGGAGATGTGGTAGAAGAAATGGACGCTAATGTGGGTCAACTGCTTGACCTGCTAATTAAAAAAGGGCTGTATGAGAATACACTCGTGATCTTTACGAGTGATAATGGACCGTGGTTTCAAGGAAGTACAGGTGGGCAACGCGGTCGTAAGGGCCAGAGTTACGAAGGTGGTTTTAATGTGCCAATGATCGCACGTTGGCCGGGACGCATTCCGCCAGGAAGCGTTTCAAACCAGCCTGCGATGAACATTGATTTTCTGCCCACGCTGTTGTCTATTGCTGATTTAGAAATACCACAGGATCGTATCATTGATGGAAAAGACATCACAGGTTTGCTCACCAAACAACAACAGGTAACACCCCACAAGATGTTATATTTCTATCATCATGCTGAATTGGAGGGCGTGCGTTCAGGAAAATGGAAGTTTTATAAAGAGATCAGTACCTATACCTATCCTGTACCAGTTGATAAGTGGCATTTTGGAGCAATACAGCACCGGTCGTGGCTATACAATCTGGAAACAGATCCTACGGAAAGCTATCCAATGAATGAGCACTATCCAAAGATTGTGACAAAATTGACGAAAGGGATGGATCAGTGGCAAAAGGCAATGGAAGAAGATCCCCTGGGAATGTTAGTAAATCAAAATGAACGTGAATAAATTTCTCTCAAGCTTGTGTGTTTAAGAATATTATCGAGATTCTTGATTTATCGTAGATAGGAATATTGTCACTCCATAACCGTATTGTTCACTTTTGGATACGGGAAAAAGCCGAAGAATATTTGCTGTGGTGCTTTCAGTCTCTCCTTCAATTGGCCAGGGAACGGTAAATCTAATAGGTGATAACGGAACAGTAGGTTCAAGTGCCGATTTAAAGTTCTGGATGCAGAACATGTTTAGGTATGGGCCTGACGCTTTTCCAAGCACTGGAGGCTTTTTCAGCATTCCATAGATCATAATTATTTTGCAAATTGAGCCACAAATCCGGTGTAGTCCCAAAGGCGCGGGAAAGCCTTAGCGCCATTTCAGGAGAGATACCGCCATTTCCATTCAATATTTTCGATAAAGTTTTCCGGGACACTCCGAGCATGGCGGCCATATCGGTGATGGTAATTTCCAATGGTACCAAATAATCTTCCCTCAAAATTGTGCCAGGGTGGGTGGGTTGTCTTTTAATTTTCTTCATAATATTTTACCTTATCAATGATAATCGCCATAATTGACGATATATGCGTTGCCATCTACGAATTCAAAGAATATACGCCAGTTCCCAGATATACGAACTGAATATTGTCCATCCAATTTCCCAGTTAGCTTATGGAGGTAAGCGCCTGGATAATTCATATCAATAATGTCACTGGCAGCATTCAAACGATCAAGAATCCTTTCGATTTTTCCAGCGTGTTCCGGGCGAATTCCCTTTTTTGTTCCAGTGTAAAAAAAGGATTCGAGCCCTTTGTGTTTAAAGCTTTTTATCATAGGATTGCATTGTAACCCATAGGGTTACAATTGTCAATGGGAGGATGGTTGTTAGTTGGGAATGATCAAATCAGCGGCTGAATTATGATACTGAATCATACTTGCCAGGAGTTACAACATTCCGTAACCATAATAAATACGAAGAATATATCTGATATTCCAGGGAATTCAGGGCCAGGAATACCCTCTGACCATAGCCGAAGGCTTAAATTTTGAAACCATTCCCACCATCCAAGAATAATGGTCGTAGTCCTCTGAACGATTCTGTTATTTTGCTTTCTTCTGGATAGCCAGAGACTCTTCTGACCATTCTATCAATTCTTCCAGGCTTTCGAAGACATCCGGGGGGGATTTCATAAAAGGACCGCATGGTTGGTCTGTTGGGGAACGGTTTGAATGGCTCTGACCCAGCCTCAATAAATTTATCTCTGTTTGTTTCATCAACCTTCAAAAAGGCAACATTGTCGGAGACAAGACCAAACATCTTGCCGTCGCGATATAGTCCGGCACCGCCAAACATTTTTCGAACAGAGACACCTCCCCAATCCGAAAATTGATCAAGAACGTATTCAAGAAAGTTGTTTGATATCGCCATATGATATTTCCTAAGAACTCCAACTTCTTTATTTTGAGAACATAGGATGAGGGCCAAATTGGTCACGCCTAACCTGCTGACCTGTTTCTGCATAATATGCAAAGCCTTCCAGAATTTGAAAAAGGTATTGGCTAAAAACAGGCTTCATTTTGAATCTAAGCAAAACCCAACGGATGGGGAAAGGCAGCTTCTTAATAAACTCAACTCGCCCTGTGATTCTAAGTTTACACCGTTGATAATCTACAGGTGTTATGCGCCAGATAGCCGTATTTTCACGTTTACCATTTTCGGTAACTTTTAGATCATACCCTTTACCCTCAATCCACTTGACAACCTCTCTATCAAATTCAAAGCCGCTGTAATACGTCAAGTGATCCTTTGAGCCAACGCCATCCCAGCTGTCAGCAGTATGTTTCTCCATGAATGGATGCCACCGTATGAGACCACCTGGCAAAGAAATTATTTCCCAGGCTTTTTCAGCAGAAACCGCAACTTCCTTTTCTACATAAAAACTCTCTTCATAATTAAACATAATTCATTACTTCCTACGATATAGGGCTATTCTCCGGAAACCAAAACGATGAGTTCATCCATGTTCCTTTCGACCGGATAGCGCTTGATCGGGTGCGGGGCGGGTCCGTAGATTCTGTCCCCACTAGAATCGTATGTCGATTTGTTAATGCTGCAACACTGAACAGTGTTCGTTCCGGGAACCGGGTCCAAGCGTCTATGCCCTAAATGGGTACACCGATTGTGAAATGCGTGATAGTCTCCGTCTTCTCCCATAACAACGAGTACCCGTTTCGGAAGGTTTTTACCTTCGAACCGTATCGCACCTCCGGGGACACTAAGCTCAGAGGCCTTCTGAAGATTAATGACAAGTTTCCCATCTTCATAATGCCAACAATCAGCTGTTTCAGGTTTTTGAGTCTCTGGAATCCCAAGTAATCTTTGAAAAAAACTTCTTTTTAGAAATTTGATTTCCATCCTATTTGTCTCCTCAGAAATTTGTTTGTCAGTTTTACTTTTGATGTACAGATATAGGTTTGAAATCAGGCCGCCTTTCTTACAAACAATTCTGCCTTTACCACATGTTTTTGATAGGGGTGTCCGGCCATCTTTTTGATCAGAGGGTGATTATTCATCAGCTCAACCATATCCTCCCAATCCTTTCCGGACAATTTAAGACTCGCCTTTATTGCCGTGTAAAAAGGTTCCAATGCATGAAGATTCTTTTGTTTCGTTATCATGTAAAATCTCCTTTCTTAGATAATGGTGCTATGAGACCTTGAGGGCAGGCACCTTCTTCAAGAATATAGCCGATGGCGTATACAAATTTGAATTTGAGGTATTTTTTTAATGGGCTCCTTCTGTTAATCTATTACCCATAGCCATCAGCGCTTCTCGTATCTCCTGGGTAGTCTTGGCACGGTCATGACCATTTTTTAAAATTTTGCCCAGATTTTTTCCTGCCTGACGTGCTTTTTCCATGCATACAGGATCTTTGGAGACACAAGGGATATTCTCCTCGGTGATTTTAAACCCCTCTCCGTATTTGGCAACGACGCCTCCAACTTTACATGTCTCCCCATAACTACAGTAAAAACAGTTAGGCGCACCTATCCCTTCAACGCTGTCTACAACTTGAATGAAATTATACATGCAGAATTGCTTTAGAACGTTGGCCACCGGGTCTGTATGTAGTCCCGCAACTGAAACCGTTACAGCCGGTTTCCCATGGAGATCATTATTCTCATGATGGCGAAACTGATAAAAACGTTCTAAAAAAGCATGCATATTCGCATTGAGAATTGAAAAGAAGTTACATCCTCCAAATATATAGGCATCGGCTTCTATAATTTTATCCCTCAGCGGGGTCAAATCGTCTTTTAATTTACATGTATTGTCATCAAAGCACAGCCCACAACCAATGCATCCGGTGAATTTTTTACCGGCAAGTGAAATAAGGTCATATTCACATCCTGTGTTATCTGCAACAGCTTTGACAAGCTTAAGTGTGGATGAACGTTTTTCTATACGCGGGCTTCCTGATACAGCTAAAATTTTCATCATTATTTTACCTTTTTAATTATGGATGGTTTCCAGTGTCCATTTGCGTATACGAATCCGGAGACTGATTTTCCCAATACTGCAAAGCGCCTTTGGCAAGTTCAAGGCCAACGGCTATAAATCTTCTTCAAGCGTTGGGCTGGAACCGTATGCAATTTTTCCTTTGAAATCAGCCCAAAACTTCTTTTGCATATGCTTTGGCGTTTGCCACATCTTCTTCGTTGGGGTGCCCGGTCATCGCCTTAACCATACCTGCCCACTGTTCATCATCCATATTCAGTTTCTTCTGCACAGGACCATGCATAGCTTCAGCCAAAAAACCCTGGCAGTCAAAACAGCCCTGGTATTCAATGCCTTTTTCTTTGCATGCCGCTTTTATGGGCTCTGTAAAGGCTTCCATGTCCTGATCAGGATAAGCCGGGGCCATATGAGTTATGAAACCCGCCATTTTTTGACCGGAACTTGCCTGGAGAACGCCTAAACATTCTTTTACAGGTGCTGCCAGACTGCCAGCATGCAGCGGCGAGCCGATAAAAATAACATCGTATTCAGCAACACCTTCAGGGGTAATATCTTCAAGCTTTTTCAATTTGGCTTTATTGGCCTGTGCCGCTTCCTCACAGATGGCTTTGGCTATTTTTTCTGTGTTTCCACTCTGGCTGAAATAAGTAACTAAAACTTTCATGATGTAACCTCCCTTTATTTAGGTTAGGATAAACGCCACTTGCGCCATCCGCTGGTTTTTTGGTAGCAAATGCATACCTTCTATGTTTTAAAACTTCGGTCTTTTTTGTTCTAATCAGGTATTCATCTTCTTGTGGTTAAGAACGATCCAACCAAGATGCAATCGCTTCACCAATGAGATCTGGACTGTCTTCCTGGATAAAATGCAGGCCGGGCACTGTCACTTCGGTGATGTTTGGCCATGATCGCACTAAATCCTCGACCTCTCCTGTGATCAACACACCGGGTTCAGCATTGACAAACAGTTTGGGGATATCTGAGTGAGAGAGCCATTGACTATAGTCAGCCACTATTTGATCAACATCCACGGGTTCCCCGGCTATAGGAATCTGACGTGGCCACGTCAAGGTCGGTCGCCGATCTTCACCAGGTTCCAAAAAGGGTCGCCTGTACTCTGCCATTTCAGCTTCGGTTAAATCCCGCAGTATCGATCTCGGCAGCACTCGCTCTACGAATATATTGTCATTGAGCACGATTTGCTCGCCTGCCTCCGACCGAAACGCCTGGAATATCTCTCTCGAACCCTCCGGAAAAATGTCCAAGCTTGGTATTGGCGCAACGATTGCCTCCATAAATGCGATACCTTTGATTGCATCTTGGTTTTGGTGAGCCCAGTGGAAGCCAAGGCCAGATCCCCAATCGTGGATGACAAACGTTACATTTGAGGTTATTCCCAGCGATTCTAAGAGGCCAAACAGATACTTGCGATGCTCAACATATTTGTAGCTGTTGGGACCGCTGTTGTCTAGCTTCTCAGAGTCACCCATACCAATCAGATCAGGTGCAATCAGCCGCCCTTTCCCTTCGAGGTGGGGCATCACGTTACGCCACAAATACGAAGATGTGGGGTTGCCGTGCAAAAAGACGATCGGATCACCTGTTCCTTCATCGATATACGCCATGCGCTTACCCTGGATGGTCGTGTATTGTTTCTTGTATTTAAGTGTCTTACTATCTGTAGTCATTAAATTTCTCCTTTTCATCGATTTATATTTGATCGTTAAGTCAAATAATAGTCAAAAAAAATTACTGTTTCAGAGACCGTTTCATAGTTTCAACGGTGCCACGTATCTGGCTCTTACCTGTCGTAGTTTTATTAATCAAAGCCAGGCCTTGAGAGTAAGTGAGCATCGTACTCGCCATGATTTGCGCATCCCTGTCCGCTGGTAGATCCCCCCGATCAATGGCGTCTTGAAAAATATCACTGAAAATTCCGTGGATAGACTGCAACTGTTTAGCCATCATCTCGGCAACCTTGTCATGGGTTGTACCGAATTCTGCCACACAGTTTCCGATAAAGCAGCCGGTTGTGTCCATTTGTTCCCACATTGTGAATAAACGGTCGATCTTTTCAAAAGGAGTCTTTGCGCCCTCTAATACTTCACGTAATGTTTTACGTAGGTAAATGCCATAGAACTCAATGGATTCAAAAAGAATCTGTTCCTTGCTTCCAAAGGTGTTGTAGAAGCTCTGGCGGGGAATACCCATATGTTCAATTAGTTTCGTTATGCCAGTGGCTTCATAGCCTCGACGCCAAAAAAGTTCCATTGCACGTTTAAGTGCTTCGTTGCGGTCGAATGATAATGGTTTACCTCGTTTCATGTGGTCAAGGTAATGCTGTTGGACTGATCAGTCAAGTTAAAATTTAAAATATTTTCTGGTGGGGGCCTAAAAGATGGATTTTTAACTGATCTGACACCCGACTAAATGTTTTGATGAGGGGAAATGGCACATGGGGGACTATTGACAACAGTCCTTGGTCGTTGTGCATATTGGAGGACTTAAGAATGCTTGCCATCCACGCGGTATTCTAAACACAAGGGAAAGTGAAGAATATTACCGATATTCCTTTGAAATCAACAACATGAATACTGTCAGACCATAGCCGTAGGCTCCAATTTTAAGCCGTTCCCTCACTGAAGAAAATGGTCGTAGTGTTCTGATCGGTATTGGTACCCAGAAGTATGTCCTGAGAATATCTTACGGAAAGATAAAAAAATCGTTTGACATTTATTCTGCTAATCATTAGCTTGCTAATTATATAACGTAAAGTGAGGATGATTATGAAACATAAAAATTCAAATAAACCTTTGATGCATCTTTTCATGCACATAGGAAAATTGCTCAATGACAGATTAAGAAGCACTCTTAGTGGGGGCGGGATTCATTTTGGCCAGGCGAGAATTCTTGTTTCATTGATGCGCCATGGTAATTTGACCCAGCGGACAATTGGCCAAGGACTGCACATCAAGCCTGCGACGGTCACAAACATGGTGAAAAGAATGGAAGCGTCCGGGCTGATTGACCGCCAACGAGATGCAGATGATGACAGAATCATAAACGTCACGCTAACCTCAAAAGGTAAAGAGGCTGCAGCCTTCGCCGAAAGCGTGATGGACCAGATTGAAAATGACATCCGCTCGGAACTTTCAAAAAAGGAAATCGATATATTGCACAATCCCCTTGTAAAAGTTCGTAACATTCTCGGAGGATCTGATCCAAGCATATAATATCAGGTAGGTACACGACAAATGTAACATGTAAATTGATACCACCCATAGATTAGCAAACTAACAATTAGTGTGCTAAAATTATTGAGGAAAAACAATGACAATAGAAAAAATTAAAGGATGTATTGGTTGTGGAACATGCATAGAAACATGTCCCACCGACGTCATCCGTAAAGACCCGAATACGAAAAAAGCATTCATTGCATATCCGGCGGATTGCCAGATATGCCACCTGTGCAGGATGTACTGCCCTGTTGATGCCATCACCATTTCACCGGAGAAATCTATTCCGGTTATCGTTTCATGGGGGTAAAAATGAGAGCATATATCGAAAGCAGATTCTTTAGACAATCCATACTGGCTTTCATCGGCATGCCTCTGTTTATCTGGGCAGCAGGTAATTTTCCGGAGCGTTCGGTACTTAAAGAATCCCTTTCCATTATAACTATTATGGCCTTTTGCCAGATGATCGGGCAGTTTTTTTGGGCACGTACCAACAGGTACGTTTTTAAAGACCTTAAAATGAGCAAGGTATTAAAATATCATAAATTTATCGGATATACATTCATCCTTATTCTGTTTTTTCATCCGGTCTATCTGGTGATTCCACGGTTTTTTGAAGCGGGAATTGCTCCTGTTGACGCGTTCGTTACGATCATCACCACCCTTAACCAGGGAGTTGTGCTTGGCATCATTGCATGGTGTCTGATGCTGGTATTGGGTATCATCTCTTTTTTAAGGAACAAGCTACCCATGAAATACAAGACCTGGCGGATTTTTCACGGCATTCTGGCAGCACTGTTTATCTCTATTTCCGCTTGGCACGTCATAGATCTGGGCCGTCATTCAAATCTTGCCATGGCAATTTTAATCAGCATGCTTTCGGCTGGAGGGATTCTGCTCCTTCTAAAAACCTACACTTTAAAAAAATCAAAGAAAACCAGCGAGGTATAAAATGACAACATTTCAAAACCAAAAAGACATGTCCCGCCGCAAGTTCATGACTGTTGCCGGTGGTGCTGCAGGTCTTGCTGCAATGGCCGCCATGGGCTTTTTCCCAGATCGCGCAGCCTACAGCACCAATATCCCTGAAATTGATGTTAACAAAATATCTTATGCCGAAAACGAAGCGGATGTTTTAGTTATCGGCGGCGGAATGGCAGGGTTATTTGCTGCTGTCAAGGCACATGATGCAGGTTCCAAGGTAATGCTTGTCTCTAAAGGCCGTCTGGGTTCATCGGGGCAAACCCCTTTTGCAAAAGGAATATTCGCATTTGATTCCAGTTCTGCAGGAATAAGTCTTGATGAATTTGTAGAGACAGTCTCTCGATCTGCATTAGGCACCAACAATCCGGTTTATACCCGGCAAATGGCGGAGCATTCCCTTGCCCGTGTCAATGAACTTAAAGAATGGGGGTTCTTTGACTCACCTCTTTATAACAAGAGTTTTAACAATCCCGTCAAAGAGCGAAATATCCATGTCAAAGAGAGAATCGTAATCACCCATTTGATGAAAGAAAAGGGGCGGATTTCGGGAGCAGCCGGATTCAGTCTGGATGAAGAAAGGATACATTTTTTCAAAGCTAAAAGTGTGATCCTGTGCACCGGTGCTGGCGGCTTTAAACCAAATGGATTCCCCATCTGCGACCTTACCCATGACGGGACGGTCATGGCATATAATATCGGTGCGAAGGTGACCGGCAAGGAGTGGAACGATGGGCATCCTGGCCAGGCTAAAAACGCTGCGGCCTGCTTTGACGGATGGCATGGTATGTTTGAAAGGAAACCGAGCGTAAATGGCGTTGAAGTACACCATGATTTGGGTGTGGATCTCAACTACCAGGCATATATGAACGGAAATCCCATCAAGATGGGTCCTCCTGGGATAGGAAGCAACACCAAGACAGAAGGCGGGCCCTATGTTCCTGATAAATATAAGCGGAATAGTACACCAAAAGGTGAACGAAGTCCGGAAGAAGGCCATGGGTCTCGTGGAGGTGCTGGCCCGAGAGATGGGGGAGCACCTCCGGGAATGATGGGAACACTCGCGGGTGGTTCTTCTGCAGGGATGTCTATCCACAAGTCGGAGGGTTTGGTTCCCGTCAACGATAAGTGTGAATCAACCATCCCCGGATTATATGCTGCCGGTGATGCATTGGGTTCCTATATGGCTGGCGCAATCTATACCCAAATAGGGTCCTCATTAGCGGGTTCTGCGGTACAGGGTGCTGTTGCAGGCAAAGCTGCTGCTGAATATAGTCAGGCCATTGAAATGCCGGTAATTTCAAAAAACAAAATAATTGAAGTACAGGCGGAGATACTTGCACCTTTAAAGAGAGAGGCCGGCTATAGCCCTGCATGGGTGACGCAGACTTTGCAAGGCGTCATGATCCCCAATTTCATCATATATATAAAAAAAGAAAGCCTCCTGAAAGCAGCACTGGCCTATGTTGAAGAGTTGAGAGATCATCACATGCCAATGCTTAGAGCATCAGATTTGCATGAATTACGGCTGGCATTTGAAACATATAACATGATTATCAGTGCTGAAATGAAACTGCGGGCATCCATCATGCGCAAAGAAAGTCGCTGCAGCCACTATCGGCTGGATTATCCTGAAATGGATACAAAAAACTGGAATGCCTGGATCAACATTTACAAGGACAGTGACGGTTCTATGAAGCTGGAAAAACAGCCTTTTGGTAGTTGGCCGACCTAAGTTCTTAGAATCAATGAGAATTAAATCACAATATAAGTGACCGAAAATTTAATAATCCACTGAATTTGAACCAAATGGATATCTCGAAATACGCTACAACTAGGGTAGCAACATTCGCTTGGGGTGGTATGGTGTTGCCACCAATTCTTGAACAGCTTCCATGAAGCATGTCCTTTCAGAGGACCATGTACTATTGTCAATATTCTTGAATCACGAAACACAATTTTCCTGGCAGGATTTCTTGCCATCCGGCTGATATTATTGGGAATTTATAAATAAGAGGAATACAGACGATATTCCTTGGAATATATTGCCAGGAATATGGTCGGACCATAGCCGTATTCTTCAGTTTTTCATATATAAGGGAAATCCAGATACGTTTAAACTTTTATCCAACCGCTTTTCAGAGTAAATGCTCTGAGACCTGTTCAACATTTCTAATCTCTCTTTTTTCTCTTGGCTCCATGTGGATGGTTAATTCTACTTTCAATACATTCCGTATATCGTTTTGGAATGCATTGATTATGCTGTGAGCCTCATGAAGCGGCATGTCATCAGGTAGGCATATATGCATGGTAAATTCAAAATGAGAGCCATAAGAATGCTGGTGAATGTGATGGATGTTTTCAAATTGATAACGCTCGGCTAATTTCAATATCTTATCCATCATATCTTGATCGGGCTTTTTCCCCAAAATGGGGTGTGCCGCTTCCTTGATGATTTCGACCGCAGTGTATGCAATGAGGATTGAAACGATTATTCCAAACAGACCGTCAATCCACCAATAGTTTTTCCCCATAAATATGCTTACCAGGATGATTGCAGATGCAACCGCATCACTTCTGTGATGCCACCCATCGGCTTTTAAGGAATGTAAATGTGTTTTTCTGTATGCCCAGAAAGAAAATTGTGCCATGGCTTCTTTCGTGATGACGGATATAAAAAATATAACCATGGCGGACACGTTAAAGATGGCACCTTGATGATGGTTTAGCTTTTGAACCGCCTCCCATAAAAAATTAAGGCCCACCATGAATAGTAAAACACCAATGATGACAGAGGCCAAAGACTCAGCTCTGCCGTGACCGAAAGGGTGATCTCCATCCGCTGGTTTCGATGATATCTTCGTGCCTACAATGACGACAATGGAAGTAAGGCTGTCCGACAAAGTATGCCAGGCATCGGCTATGATGGTTATAGAGCCGGTAGCTATGCCAACCCAATACTTTAATATGAAAAGAGCTGTGTTGAGTACTATTGAGCCAGAACCCTCAATGTATGCTAGTTTATTCGATGTAGATTTCATAAGCAGCGGCCTTTAAATTAGTTTGATCGAACTAAATATAAGGCAATAAAAAATTAGATTTCTTTAAGGACTTTTTCCAAAAGACTCTCTAATGTTTTCAATTCATTTTGGTTTAAAACCTGCCTGAATATTTCGGCGTAATTTTTGTGTATTTCATCATGCAATTTTGCCAGCTTTTTACCCGTGGAGGTCAAATGAATACAAAAAAATCGCCGGTCCTCACTCGATTGGCTTTTTTTTACGTATCCCAGTTTTTCCATATTATTAATAGCGAAGGTAACAGTAGGTTTGCTCACATTCAAATGTGATGCCAGTTCACTTATGTTGGGATCTTCCAAATGGGAAATGGTGTCAAGATAGTGTACCTGAGTGGGAGTAAGCGATGCCAAAGGTGTGTTGCTGATCGTTTCCGATTCGTACCTTTCCATGCTCTGTGACAGCTTTTCAATTATTTCTTCAATCTTCATACTCTGTTCCAATATTAGTTAGCTAAATTAAACTAACTATAGATGATCGAATATTGTATGTCAACCATATTTGTCACCGAATTTGGTTTCACGGTATCACATGCTCGCAGATCATGTCTTATCGGAGCAAGTTATCGGTATGATAAGGCTGTTTCAATAATTGGAGGTTTGTTTTCTTCACCAAAACAAACAAATTGCTGCAATATGGTATCTTTTCAATTGACAGCACCTGGATAGATCTATATATTCCATTTAAACGATATGGAGGTTCTATGAAAAAATTTATTAAAGTTATGAAAGCCTTGTCAGATCCCAACCGGGTAAAAATGGTAAAGCTTTTGCAGCACAAAGAAATGTGTGTTTGTGAAATTCAGGCAGCTTTAGGCCTTGCGCAGTCAACCGTCAGCAAACATCTTAAAATACTTGAAGAAGCCGGCTTGACAACCTACTATAAGGACAAGTTGTGGGTCAATTACAGTTTGTCTGACGGTACCGATAGCCCATATGCTGCTAATTTATTGGGCAGTTTAAAACATTGGCTTGATGATGAACCTGGATTAACTGACATCGTTGAAAAATTACCGACGATTCGACGGGAAGATATTTGCGGTAGCTAATATATTTGCCCATAATATCGCTATATGACGAATTATGAATAACAAAGCCGCTTTACCAACGAGGTTATAAAAAGGATAGAAAGAAATGAAAGAACGTACCAAACTTATATTGATCGTGGGGGTCTTTCTGGCAGCTTTTTATGTGCCATGGAGCCATCCTGTTATCCGACAATCCGGCCTGGAAGCCTTCATGATGCTGCAGGAATACGCCCGGGAACATGTACTGACTTGCCTAATACCCGCCTTTTTTATTGCAGGGGCCATTGCCGTGTTCGTGTCTCAAGCATCGGTCCTCAAGTATTTTGGAGCGAAGGCCAATAAAATTTTATCATACTCTGTAGCCTCAGTTTCAGGGACCATCCTGGCAGTGTGTTCGTGTACGGTATTGCCCCTATTCGCCGGAATTTATACCCGTGGGGCTGGAGTCGGTCCGGCTACAGCGTTTCTTTATTCAGGACCTGCGATCAATGTGCTGGCCATTTCGTTGACCGCAAAGATATTGGGTTGGCAACTGGGTCTTGCGCGAGCGGTGGGTGCGGTAGTTTTTGCCGTGATAACTGGTCTTTTAATGGCTATAATCTTTCGCAAGGATGACGCCTCACGTACCGAAGGACAGATCTATGTCCCGGACCCTGAGGCTACAGGACGGACATTGTTTCAGGATACCTTATATATTTTAACCATGGTTTTAATCCTGATATTCGCTGCCTTCGCCAAGCCTGCAACCGGATCAACCGGGATATGGCCCATCATATTTACCGCAAAGTGGTATATCACAATTGCCCTTCTGATAATTTTGGGGATTATGCTCAAGATGTGGTTTACCAAAGATGAGTGTAAGAGCTGGGTGGAGTCCTCCTGGGGCTTCATGAAACAAATTTTTCCCCTTCTTGGGGCAGGTGTATTGGTGGCTGGTTTCATGTTAGGTCGCCCGGGGCACCCGGCCTTGATTCCTGATCAATGGGTGCAGTCACTTTTGGGCGGCAACTCTGTCTGGGCAAATTTGTTTGCATCCCTTTCCGGAGCCTTAATGTATTTTGCCACCTTAACCGAGGTACCCATTCTCCAGGGGCTATTGGGGGCTGGTATGGGCAAAGGACCGGCTCTGGCTTTGTTGCTTGCTGGACCGGCGTTGAGCCTTCCAAATATGCTGGTGATCGGCAGTGTGATGGGAGTGAAAAAAACAGCGGTTTTTTGCGGTATCATTGTCATTATGAGTACGATTGCAGGTATGCTGTATGGTTATATTGCAGCATAATTTCAATGCAACCGTCCTCAGGTTTCTTTAATACGCAGAATCAAACTTCATGAAGAAAGGAGAAGCACCATGAGAATGTTAGCCGAGTTTTTCCCGGAATTTTCTGATAAGCTGGATGAAATGGATACGCTTTATGCAGACCAACGCAGCATTGATGAAAAAACGTACCAGTTCATTTGTTTTGCACTATCAATAAAAGGTCGTTCAAAACCTTGTGTACTGAAACATTTCAAAGGGGCATTAGAGGCTGGTGCGACAGTTAAAGAGTTGGCGTATATTTTGGCTTTGGTTATGCGCGAAGCTGCCGGTGCCGATGATTGTTGGACTCACGATGTCATTGGAGATTGGAAGGAAATTATAGCAGGAAACATTTCATGTGATTGTGAAAAATAGAACAATCGATATTGCATTAGATAAAGGAGTTTAAAATGGAAATCAAAGTTTTGGGCCCTGGCTGTGCTAAATGCCAGAAAACAGAAGAGGTGGTTAAGGAAGCTGTGGCCGAATCAGGTGTAAATGCAGATGTAGAAAAAGTTACTGACATTATGAAAATCGCTGGATATGGAGTGATGGGCACCCCAGCGGTGGTGGTAGATGGAGAAGTAAAATCCGTTGGTAAGATTCCCAGCAAAGAAGATATCAAATCTTGGATTGGAAAATAATCTGGTAAGTCTTAGCTGCATAGTCAGTAACATTTCGAGAGGAAAATTGATGATAAAATTAAAGTGGTTCGGTTTATTCGAAGTATTGCTTTTGTGCTGTGTAGTGCCTGTAATCGCTGACGATCTAAAAAAGTCCGATATACCGCCTGTCCCTACGCCTGGTTTAGTAACAATGGTGGATTTGGGTGCACACAAGTGTATCCCATGCAAAATGATGGCACCAATCATTGAGGAGCTTCAAAAAGAATACGAAGGTCGCGCTTCTATCATTTTTATTGACGTCTGGGAACATCGTGAACAGGCACAGCGATTTGGTATCCGGGGTATTCCAACTCAGATATTTTATGACAAGCAAGGTAAAGAAATTAAGCGTCATGTTGGTTTCTTAGATAAAAAAAGCATCATAGCTATGTTTGACGAGCTGGGGGTGCCTAAGGGAAACGTCAATTGATCAACGATTTATTGCTAACAATCAATGCATGGATGACCGCCGGGTCAGCTATCGCCTTTGCCGGGGCCTTTGCCTGGGGCTTGATCAGCGTACTGTTTTCGCCCTGCCACCTTGCCTCTATCCCGTTGATCGTAGCCTATGTGGGTGGCCAGCAGAACGCTGTCAATCCCCGGCGGGCCGCCTGGTACGCCATCGCTTTTTCAATAGGTCTCTTCATCACCATTGCCGTGGTAGGCATCGTATGCGCCCTTTTGGGCCGCATGTTCGGCGACGTGGGTACCTGGTGGCAGGTGCTGGTGGGCATTGTTTTGATATGGGTGGCCCTCGGTATGCTCGGCGTTCAGGCCTGCACCATGTCAGGGTCCCTACTGTATCGTCTCAATCTGCGCGGCATTCACGGCGCTTTCGGTCTGGGTCTGGCCTACGGCATTCTGTCCGGTTCCTGCACATTCGGCTTTATCGCACCCATTCTGGCCATTGTCACTGTTCAGCAGAAAATCATGGCCGGTTCGGTGATGATGGTTCTCTTTGCCCTGGGCCACTGTCTGCCCATTGCCGTGGCCGGAAGCTCCACGGCGCTGGTACGCAGAGTAACCGAAAACAGCGCCTGGCAGGGGGCTGGCATGTGGTTCCGACGCGGGGCCGGGGTGGTGATTGCATTGCTGGGTGTCTATTTTATCGCCGGGCCGTTCGTTAGCCGTAGTCCACAGTTTTACCAATGATAGGAAAGGCTTGATTACGACGTGGGGCAATTTCGGTTTTACTCGACAAAATAACAATGGAATAGTTCTTTTGCTTTTTTAACTCCCTCAGGAAATATGAACACGGATTTAGCCTTTCCTACAGGGTTATCAATGTATCCTTTTTCATGAAGCCGGTTCATTGTTTCCCAGTCAAATCCTTTCCAAGCCCGCGCACCATACTTGTCTTCGTTATGCAAAACAAGATAAAGCAAGGCAAGGGTGCACTCATCAACTTTGTCTTTATCGTAACTCACGGTTCTACCCCTTTATAAAGAAATGAATTATTGGCTCAGCTTGGAACTGGCTATACGATTGAGACTCACACCGGATTCGGCAGCCTGTGCAGCAAGTTTGCGATGAACATCCGGCGGAATTCTTACCATAAACTTGCCGCTGTAGGGTCTGCTGGCAATAGGATCAGGAACCTTCTCATGAGATACGCTCATATCTTTTACAACGTCAGCGA
>Ga0180435_10002979_pt1 | contig 17112 bp, 27 predicted proteins | sample SS_ome_3_FD_132467 | JGI IMG/M metagenome (GOLD analysis project Ga0180435, IMG submission 132467) | Hypersaline lake sediment archaeal communities from the Salton Sea, California, USA - SS_3_S_1 metaG | ecosystem: Environmental > Aquatic > Non-marine Saline and Alkaline > Hypersaline >...
CGAAAGAACTGACGCAGACGGGGCCCCTGGGATACTGCAGCGATTTCAAGTACGGCGCGTGGTCTGACTTCCTGAAGTTTCCAGCCGGTTCCACTGTCACCATCACTCCGCGTGGGAGCAAGTACTGATGGCAGTCGGCTGCGTCTATCGTCAAGGGATCACTGAGCAGGATCACGTCGCGTGTCTGAGCGATGCTGTGCTGCAGGAAGTTGTCTCGTGTGACGCTTGTGAATCCTGCCCGTTCCACACCACCACCAAACGGGAACCACTGCCCACCGTGCCAGCGGGCCGCAAGGGGTTTGGTGATTTAGTGGCAGACGCGTTGGCAGCCGTGGGCATTGAGAAAACAGAGGATTGCAGGTGTGGTTCCAGACAGGCCAAACTGAACCGGTGGTGGCCATTCGATGCGTCACGCATTGACCCACGCTGGGCAGTGGCAGTGACCACAGCACCCCGGGCAGAAACCACCCTGACACAGTGCGTCGGCAGCCTGCGGCAAGCCGGTTGGGAGCCGATCATCTTCGCAGAACCGAACAGCCACAAGATTGCAGACGCAGAAACGATATGGAACAAGCAGAAGCGAGGGGTCTGGCACAACTGGCTGAACTCTGCGAAGTGGTGCCTGTCCAAGACCAAAGCTGACTGGATTCTGACGGTACAGGACGACGTCGTCTTTCATCCCGACAGCAAGACGTTTGCGGAATCGCTGTTGTGGCCGTCTGAGCGAGCAGGATATCTCAGCTTGTACTGCCCGAAGCATTACCAGTTGAAGCATGACGACCCGACGCGCTGGGGGCCGGGAGTCCGGCGCATTATCACGCGCAGCATGTGGGGTGCGTGTGCTTTGATCTGGCCGCGTGAAGTGTTGCGGGAAGTCGTCAATCACAAGATCGCTCGCCGGTGGAAAGGCGTACTGCCGCAGGGCGATCACAAGGCTGAAGTCAGAGCGGAACGCAAGGCTGACCCATCGAAGATCAAGAATAGCGACACGGCAATTGGCCGGATCATGCGAGCAACGCAGCGAGAAATGTGGTACGTCGATCCGTCGCCAGCTCAGCACGTCGCTCGATATAGCTCGGTGAATCACGGCGGCAACCGCGGCCGACGAAACTGTCATCGCTGCGCTGACTTCGGGCAACCGCTCGCTGAACAAGTCCCGTGGAACGGGAAAACGGTAAAGGTGCAACATGGCTGACACAGAGATCAAAGTCGTCGGACTGCCAACGGGGCTGACATTGACGGTCGACGTGATGGACCCGTCAGACGCCAGCGTGCTGCAGAGTGCGATCGCCATGACTGAATCGTCGGGCGTTTACTCGGGCGACGTGACAGGGGCACATGCTGGCCTGCTTATGTTCGTGATTAAAGCCAGCGGCACGCCATTCGAAACACACGTTCGCACGATCGCAGACGACGACGGGCCGTGGGTAATCCACACCGGCATCGAGAACGTGTACGTCGAACCAGATGGAGCGTACCAGGTCGACTTTACAGTCACAGATGACGCAGTCTCGCCGCTGGATCTCGAAGGAGCGACGATTCGACTCGTGGGCGTCGGCATCAATCGAGCGAAGCTGACCGACTCTGACGGCGAATTATCATGGGCGCTGAATGCTGGAACCTACGCCGTCACCGTCACCATGCCAGGGCATGACGACCACACGACGTCGCTCGTCGTCTCAGCAGCAGACAGCGTGACCTACCAGCTGACGCCAACGTCGAGCGGGCTGGCTGCAGATCCTGACATGTCAGTCGGAACTGCGACCGTCTATGACGAGTACATGGCAGCAGAAGCCGGCGTTCCAGTCAGCTTCAAGCTGATTTCAGGACCGGGAACAGCGGGACGAATCCTCGACCAGAAACCGTTTACGCTTATCAGTGAAGACGGCACGGGCGGCACGGTTCTTGGTCGCATCATCAGTGACAAGTTCGCACAGGGCCACACCTACGAGCGTTGGCGTGGAGCAGCTGAAGGCGCAGACGCATCGAGCGGGCTGGCGATTCGTAGCTCGGCACAGCGAACCAGTTTCACAGTGCCGTATGAGTCAACATTCCTGATTGCCGAAACGATCGGCGTGGACGCGGAGGAATAACATGGGCGCAGTCGCCACACATATGATCGACCTGTCTGACGGCAGCCTGAAGACCGTACCAGATCTGCAGCTCGGTGATCCGGGCGTTGACGGCAAGACGATCCTCAACGGTTCCGGTGCGCCCGCTGGCGGCACAGGAGTCGATGGGGATTTTTATATCGACACTACCGCGAACGAAATCTACGGACCAAAAACAGGTGGAGCGTGGGGCAGTGCCACGTCCCTTGTCGGACCCACCGGAGCTGCCGGGGCTGATGGTGCAGACGGTGCAGACGGTGCGGCCACCTGGACTATCAGCAGCGTCACCACAGGTGCTGCGGGCAGTTCCGTCATCATCACCAACGTGGGCACATCATCAAACGTGGATTTGGAAATTACGATTCCACGGGGCAGTGATGGAAACTCAGCCTATGAACTGGCAGTTTCACAGGGGTACGGTGGCAGCCTGACCGATTGGCTGACCAGCCTGCAGGGCACTGACGGCAATGACGGTGATTCAGCCTATGACGTGGCAGTCGGGCAGGGTTTTGTTGGCACAGTGACTGCGTGGTTAGATTCATTGGTGGGCGACACTGGCCCCGTAGGACCAACCGGCCCCGCAGGTGACATGACATCATCGGACATTGACACGCTGGCCAAACTGAATGCCATCGTGACTGATGCAACGATTGTAGACCAGTCACACACACATGCGGCTACTGCTATCAGTGATTCGACCCCAGCGGGGCGCACACTGTTGACTGCGGCAGATGCGGCAGCGCAACGCACTGCCCTGAATGTGGAAGATGGGGCGACCGCGGATCAGTCAGACGCGGAAATTGAAACCGCGTACAACAATCAGGTGGCCATCGTTTCTCAGGTCGATGCGGAAGCCGGAACATCCACCACGGCGGAACGCTGGACGCCGCAGCGGGTGAAGCAATCGATCGACGCGCTGGCGCCAGCGGCGGTGGAACAGGGACTGAACACGGAAACGGACGGGGCCACAATCACGTTCGACCTGAACGACAGCCATAAGCAAACAGTGGAACTGGCGGGGAATCGGACACTGGCCCTGGCGAACGTCAGCGTGGGCGATGTGTTCATGATTCGCCTGGAACAGGACAGCGTAGGATCCCGCACGGTGACATGGTGGTCGACAATCAACTGGGCGGGAGGAACAGCCCCAACACTCACAACAACAGCCGACAAAACAGACGTTTTCATATTTGTCTGCACGGCTTCCAATGTCTATGACGGCTTCATCGTGGGCCAAAACATCTAAGGAACGACAGCAATGGCAGAAGTGACAATTGAACGGCTCGACAAGCTGATTGGCCGGAACGATACGGCGAGAGCGGCGAGGGATGCAGGGGACGATGCGGCAGTACTGGCGGCGTTGAATGCCAAAACAGTCAAGCAGACCAATAACACGCTCCGCACGGCAAATTGGCTGATGCTGGAATTCGATGCGGTGGTGGATCCGGCAACAGGGGCCACGGAAGCCGATGTGATTCTCGGCACGTTGCAGGCGTCTACGGTGCCGCGTGTGATCGCGGCGGTTGCGGCATTGTCAAACAACGGAATTGACGTGAGCAATCCGCAGGTGCAAGACATGATTCCGGCGATGGAAGCCGGAGCGGCGGCGGCGGGGGCGGCGTGGCCGGATGGGTTGGCGGGGCGGCTGATGGAGCACGGCGTGTGGCACATCACCCCAGCAGAAGACAAATTTGGGCCATACATCGTGGTGACCACAGAACAGGTGGCAGCGTGGCGAGCGTGGTACGATCTGACTCGGCGAGTCAAGGAAAACTACGCGGCCACGCTGGAAGGAATCAGCACGGGAACGATCACAGACTGGACGGAAGCGTCCGCATCGCTGACAGCGTAGAAAGCCGAACAATGTTCGCGACAGTGGAAGCACTCGACTGGTCAAATCTTAGCGCGTTGGGAACACTGATGGCGCTGGTTTTGTGGTTCGCGACAAAAGGGCTGCCGTCAATTATGGAGAAATGGGAGCGGCAGGCGCAGATTGCACGTGAAGACTTCAGAGGGTCGATCGAAAGACTTGTGGAAGATTCCCGGCAACAGCGGCAGGAGTTCCGTGAAGAATTGGCGGCGCATCGAGAACAGTCGTCGCGGCTTGCGTTGTCGGGTCATGACACGGTCAAAGGGCTGACGGCAGAAGTCGGGATGTTGCGAGCAGCGTTGCAGTCAGATGAGGGCGAATAATGCCGACAGATACATTCAGTCAGGAAGCCAACGCCAGCGGATCGTCTACGGTCACTCTGAATCCGAATTCAGTGAAGGCGATTGACGACGGCGGCGATTACATCGCGTTTGCGTTTGACAGCGTGACGATTGCTCAGGGGGTGCAACAATCGTGACAGTTTCAACGTTTTACGAAACAGCGCATTCCGCGAAGCAAGCAGGAACGACGCTTAACCCGAATACAGTCATTGAACTGTTCGAAGACGGGGATTATCTGGCCATCTCGTTTGACCTGTCGGTTGGACAAGGGGCCACGATCGCCGACGCGAAACTGACGGTAGACGTTCACAGCGAAGACGGCGGGGAAACCGACGTTTATGGCGACGACAGCACAGACGCGGCGGCGCTGGCTGGTGTGACGGGTGATATCACAGGCCGGACACCCACGGCGGCGGTAGTACACTGGGCGCCATCGGGAACGGGATCGACGGAGATTGATGTCACATCGATCGTGGCCGAAATTGTAGCGGAACCCGCATGGGAATCGGGGAATCGACTGGTGCTGATTATCGCGGGCAAGGGCGACGATCGCGACGAACTGGAAATCGACAGCAGCACGACGTTTGAACTTGAGGTCGATCACAGCGGAGGTGCTGTCCCTGCGGTTCCGAACGGGGTGTATTATGGGGACGTACACGTGTTCACATCGCCAGTGGCGGCGGGAACAAAAACCATCTATTGGCGATCGGCAGTGTGGGGCGGCATCACGCCGAAAGCCGTGATTGTGATGGGAACGGGCCGCACAGCGACGGGCGGAATGGACGCGGGCGCGTGTTTATCGTTCGGGATGGCCACACAGGACGCGGAAGGCGTTATCAGTGTCTGTTCAGAAGACGGTTCTGCATCATCAGACGTGAACGGGAAAGCCGACGACGCGCGTATCGTGTGGCTAACGGACCAGCATGGCGTGAACGAAGAATACGCCGTGATCGATGCCTGGGACAGTGAGAAGATTCGCTTTGATTTCACCACGGCGTCGTCGAACGCGTACTATTACACTTTACTCGCCATGTATTGCGACGACGTTAAGCTGATGTCGATCGCGGCCCCGAGTACGAACACCACACAGGCGTACACGGGCGCGGGATTTGAACCAGACGCCCTGATTGGAATGACGCTGGGCCACGCGTCGTCCCCGCAAACAATGACTGAGATAGCGGCGTCGATCGGGGTGGCAACGCCGGACGGAGCAAAAGCTGTCGGGTTTGGTGAACAGAACAACCAAAACTATTCAGTGACGGATCGTGTGTTAAGGGATGGCTTGTTCCAGGCGGTCTACAACGGTGCCGATTGGCTGGTCGCAGACGTGGATTCCTTCGACAGTGATGGCTTCACGCTGGACTTCACACAGACACAGAGTTCGCGTCTGTCGACGGTGCTGGCCTTGAAGGGCGTATCAGCCAAGATTGTCACCAGTACACAGCCCACCACCGATTCGGCCGTCGATCACGACATCGGCTTCCCTCCGATCACGGCAATAGGGCTGACAGCGATGGGGACCAGTTCCGCGAACATCGAAGCCGGTCTGGCGTTCGGCGCGGGATTTTGGACGGCTATCGGGCAAGTGGGGACCATCCATGAAGCTTGTGTGGCTATTGTGGCGGAAGACAATCAAGACACCACGGACACAGACCGCGCGTTCCGTCAGAACAAAACACTGGCGCACTTCGACAACACGCAGACCGACGTGGGAAGCGTAACGTTGTCCGGGGATGGCACCGAACTAACGGAATCATGGGTGGACACAGACGGGACGCAGCGTGAACACGTGTGGTTCGTGTTGGGGGATGCTCCGCCGAATGAAGGTGCGGCTGCTTTGCTGATGATGATCTAGTTAGCCAACCGCTGCGCCGCCTCAGTCAGAATTCGGCGATCATGGAAAAGTGGGAGAAGCAGTCTGATGCAACGCGGCAAGACTTCAAGCACGTCGTCGACGGAATGCTGCTGGAAAGCAAGCATCAACGCGACGACTTTCGCGCGAAATCGCTGACTTGCACGATGCAGTGAAAACGACTCAGGAAAATTCTGAAGAATAAACCCGACAGATCACGCAGTCACGGAGGCGTTCTATGTCGAAAGCGAAAGTCGTGCTGGCAGCAGATCTGCTGAAAGCGACAATTCCGAAATCTAAGCCGACGTGGTTTGACGAGCTGTCGCCAGAACAGCAAGAGCAGTGCCGGATCGCAAGTCGTCAGGCGATCGAGCAAGGGCTGTCAGTGGCGACGATCGCGCGAGACTGGATCGACGTACTGGGTATCGATCGCGAAGTGCAAACTGTGTCGAGCTGGATCAAGAAGCATGGCCGTATCAGCGAGTGACTTGCTGGGCAGCGTGCCAGCTGATGCAGACGCGACAGAGTCGATCGAGCGTGATGAACGCGGCGACGGACTGCAGTTGTCGATTCGCACGTACAAGCAGATCGAGACAGCGAAAGCAGCGTTGGAACACGCAGGGATCGATCCAGCAATCTGGAAGCCTGAGCGCGTGCAGGTCAAGTCGTATCAAGTCACGCTTGGCGCTCGAAACACCAGCAGCGGCAAGCCTGAGAAAAAACAGATGTTCGCTGTCAGCGTTGTTTGCAAGCGACGGTTCGCTGACTCTGTCGTCGCTGCAGTCGACTCGCTGGCAAAGCGCATTTATCGGCAATCGTACAAGCTGCCGCCGGTGAAGCCGCGAAAGCGTCGCAAGGATCCGCAGACGCTGGTTGTCGGTCTAGTCGACTCGCATTTTGGCAAGCTGTGCTGGTCGCCAGAAGTCGGATCGAATTACGATCTGAAGATTGCGGCAGAGCTGTATGCTCGAGCGATCCGGTCAGCAGTGCAGCACTGCAAGTCACGCAACATCGTCAAAGCGATCTTGCCGCTGGGCAACGATTTCTTGCACGTTGACAACCGCAAGCTCGAGACAGAAGCAGGCACGCCGCAGGACTTCGACGGACGGTTTCAGAAGATGCTCGAGGTCGCGGAGCTGGCACTGATGCAAGCTGTCGCAGCTCTGCGAGAAGTTTGCCCTGTCGAGTGCCTGCATATCCCTGGCAACCACGATCGCACGACAAGCCTGCTGCTGGCTCGCTGCGTGCACTGGGCATTCCGTGACGACTCGCGAGTGTCAGTCGATACGTCGCCATGCAATGTCAAGTACAGGCAATTCGGGAACTGCCTGTTGGGATTCGCACACGGCGACGGCCCGTCGCAAAAGGCACTGATGCAGATGCTTCCCGTCGAACGAGCAGACGATTGGGCAGCGTCGCCCGCTTGTCGTGAGATCCTGACAGGTCATCTGCATCAAGAGAAGAAAGTCGAACGCGTCGGCACGCACGAGCAGGCGGGAATCAAGTTCCGAATCCTGCCGAGCTTGTGCGGTACTGATTACTGGCACTTTACGAAGGGCTACAGTCTGAGTCAGAAAGTGACACAGAATCTGATCTACAGTCACGAACATGGATTTTCGGCGATGTTCTCTGAATCAGCTGAGCAGCTGCTTGGCAAGTCGCGAAGCGTGGTGGCATGATGCAGATCGAGCTGCTTGGCAAACGCTGGAGAATCGAGCGGCCGCGAAGCATCACGCACGACGGAGTACCGCAGCACGGCGAATGCGATCCGCCCGACAAGCTGAACAAAGCGATTCGTGTCGTCAGCTACGTGAAAGACCGCGAAGAACTCGAGACGTTCTTGCACGAGATGCTGCACGGCTGCGATTGGTCGAAAGATGAAGACTGGATCGAGCAAGCAGCATTCGACCTATCAGTTGCACTGTGGCGGCTGCGATATCGTCGCGACGTCAGCTAATTCGCCAACCGCTGCGCTGTCTCAGTCAGGATTCTGCGGGCGTCGGGATCCAGACGCAGCAGCAACGCTGGCAGAGCGTCGACTTCGCGTTCCTCGTCTGAAGCGAATGCAGCGGGCAGTCGCACAGTCGGTGCAGCAGACTCGAGAACGCTCAGCGGGTCAACATAGTGACCGAGAACGCCTAAACCGGAACCGTGCACGATTCCGCCCGCCATTGCGTTCACGCGGGACCATTCTGTCAAAGCACGCTGCCGCAGTTGGTGCGCTGTGAAGTAGTCGACACCGGCTCGATCGGCAGCTGCTCGCAGCTCGCGCCGCAAGACGCGTTTCAGATGGTGATTCGGCTTTCCTGGCGGAATCACTACTGACAGCACCAGATGCCTCTGCAGCCACGCAGGAACCGGCCACGCTTGCGAGTGTCCTGTCTTGCTCGCTGTCCAGCGAAGCACGTCACGCGGGCCGCTAAGCGACGCCTGAAGCCGCAAGACGTCAGCGACACGCAAACAGGTCCAGTATCCGACAGCGAGATACTGACGCACCCATGCAGGCGATTCTGAGTAGACAGCAGAGATAGCGTCGAGACTCGGCGGGTGCGGCTGCGGACGTGGCACGCGAAGTTTACTGCCGGGATTCAATCGCACGCCTGTCGCAGCGAAGTGCAGAGCGATCAGCTCGCGAATCGATCCTTCGATCGTGGCAGGCCGCAGGTTCTTCGCGACGCACCACGAGCGGTATTGCTCAAGCAGGTCAGTCGTCAGATCTTCGACATTGACCGGCCCACACGCTTTGACAAAGCGGTTCGCCGCGTAGGCGTAGCTTCGTCGCAGACGCTGCTGCCGCTGATACAGATTGGCAAATTCGCTCAGATCCACATTGCCCCCCTAGTGAGTCAATGTGCGTCCTGCAAGTGAGATAAACCGGACTCGACAGCATTATTAACCAATCACACGCCGGGTAGCCGGCACGCTTTGACGACTTTGCGGATCCCAGCGATTGCGCAGCTGAGCGCTGCACTGGGGGTGCAGAGGTCGCAGGTTCAAATCCTGTCGTCCCGAATCGTCACAAGTCACGAATCGTCACGAATCGTCACGAATCGCGGATCAAAGTGCTTGCGACGGTTTCACGATATCGTAAAAATGGGAGGATGCAAACAATGGCTGAAAAAACGTACACTGCGACAGAAGCAGCAGAGAAACTAGGTGTTTCGAGTGCACGAATCAGGCAGTTCTGCATCGCGACGCACGCAGACGGCGTCGATCCGATTGGCACTGTGTTTGGGCATATGTGGATGCTAGACGACGCAGATCTGGAGAAGATCACAGAGCTGCGACAGCTCGACGGGCGAAAGAAAGAAAACAAACGCGACGGGAAACGCGTTCCCGCCTGATTTCTTAAAACTGTAAAAATACATCGCTCCCAGTCTTGCCGCATATTTGCACATCTGTAAATATACAGCTCGACTGACGGATCGACATTGTTGCACAGACGCAACTTGCCCCGTTGGTCATCGGACGACCGACGGGGCTTTTTTTATGCCCGCACGAAACACGGAGGGAGCAGAAATGCTGGTACTGAGCAGACGAGAGAAGGAATCAATCGACATTGGCCGCGACGTCAGAATCACAGTCGTCGCAGTCAGGAACGGGCGGGTCGATATCGGCGTGATAGCACCACGCGACAAGCGAATTCTTCGCACAGAGCTGACTCGAGAACAGAATCGGGAGTCAGAGCGATGAAGGCGAGCGACTTGATTCGACAGGGATGGATTCGCCACGGCCACGCAGCAGACGAGCTTGGATGCAAGTGCAAAGCGAGCGACAGCAGCTCGCGATTCTACGACGTCGTGTCAGCTCTGTTTCTGACGACGTCAGCTGATGACAACGCGTTCGCACGAGTACTGCGAGAGATCAATCGACGTCGCTTGCTTCGCTTTCACGAGCTGCGAGCGTCTGGGGAAGCAACAGACGCAGAGCTGCGTCGGCTTCGCGAGTATGTCAACGATCTGGCAACGTGGAACGATGCGGCAGAGCGGACACAGTTTGAAGTTATCGAGATTCTGGAGGCAGTAGGGCTATGAATGAATGGCAACAGATTCTGCAAGACACGATCGCATTCGCCGTGACGATCTTCGTCGGCTGCACATCGCTCGTGATGATCGCAATCAGCAAACCACGGCGACGCCAGTGAACAACAGAAGCAGATGGCGACGAAGCAGCGAAAGAAGCAGCCACGAACACCACCGGAAACAAAGCTCGGCGTCGCTCCGTTTGCAGACAAGTCGCACGCGTGGTGGCATGAAGTCGTGAGGAAAGCGGAAGCTCGAGCAAAAGGCATATCGGTCGACGATGAAGGGCTATAAGCGATGGGCGCAAAGAAACAAGCATATACAGAGATGCGACTGCACAGCGTCGTCAGGCACGCGGGCGAGTGTCACACAGTCTACAGACGACGAGCTGAAGAAATACGCGACGCGAAGCGCTGTCGGCAGCTGCGTTTCGAGCAGCAGAAAGACTTGAAGCTGATCAGCGTCATCGTCGGCAGATCGCTCGAGTGGGTTCGCGACGCGATCGCACACAAGATCCACGGGTGCGAATTATGAGCATCAGCGACCGCATCTGGCTCGAGTACGAGCAGCGAGCAGATCGCTTCCCTGACGAACTGACAGGGCCAGCGTCAGAGGATCCGCTGATTCGGGAACAGAACGCGACGCGGGCAGATCTTGCGTTTCGGGGGTCGGGCTCGCATATCGGGCCAGCAGTGCCGCAGATGCAGGCGAGCGACGACAGGGTCGCAGCTGCGAAACGCTGGCAAGCTGAGCGAATGCGACGACTCGCAGACGAACGACGCAACAGCGACGCGTCGCTGTTCTCGCAGGCGCTGCACGATCGCGTCTGCTGCTTGTCGTGCGACGCGAAGCGAGCTGCTGCAGAAGACTACGACTGGATCCAGAGAGAAATTGAAGACGCTATTCGACTCGAGCGGCGATCCGCCAGGCTCGAGATCGATGAAGAAACACTGGCGGAAGTTCTGGAACTGATTGGGGTGACGAGATGACGAAGAATCTACCGGTCAAGCTGACGGCAGATGTTGCAGCCCGCGGCATGGCGGCGATTCAAGAAGCAGCAGAGCGCGTGCAAGGCGAGCTGCTTGCTGCTGAAGGATTCGGGCGAACGCTCGCGATCGCGACGGGGCTTGTCGCTCTGCAGGACGCGATCACTGACGAGACAGTCGCAGTTCTGAAAGCGCTCGAGGGAACAGATGTCGGCTTCAAGACTGACAAAGATCATCAGAGCAGCGGCTACGACGTGCAGACGATCAAGAGCGTCGCAGTGCGTGCACTGCTGCACGGCGCATATCTGCACGGAAACGAATTCAACATCATTAGCGGCAGCTGCTACCTGACGCAGCAGTTCTACTTGCGAAAGCTGCGCGAGTATCCCGGGGTGACTGATCTGAAAGTCGACACAGATATTCCGGTGCCGCAAGCAGACAGCAATCAGAAGAACGTTGTCATGCTGTGCAGCGGATACGCATCCTGTCGAATCAATGGCAAGCTCGTCGAGATCTTCGCACGCGAGAGCAACAAATTCGGCGACCAGCGAATCGCTGTGACGTCGTATCTGGGCGACATCGCACAAGCTCAGGGAAAAGCGAAGAAGCGGCTCGCGCAGAAGCTGTACGAGCGAATCGCGGGCGTCGAGATATCGGACGCAGACGAGACGACAGGCAGCGTCGTCGTCGTCGAGCCAGAAGCGATCGAGCAGAAGACTGATGACGCGACAGAGTCACGCGAGCCAGCTGCAGTCGACTGGGCAGCGGAGCTGCTGAAGTATGGCGGCAAAGATTCAGCAGTATACGAGATCGGCTGCTTGCTGCGTGATGCTCCGTCACCGCAGGATCGAGCTGACGTGATGAACGCTGCGAAGAATCAGCTCGCTGACGGTGTATTCGACCAGCGGGGCTTCGAGACGCTGCAGAGATACGCAGAACACAAGAACGCAGAAGGAGTCGCAGCAGCGTGAAGGAAAAGCAGTTCCAGAAGATCGTCATCGACGCAGCGCATTTGTACGGGTGGAAAGTCGCGCACTTTCGACCCGCCAGAACAGCGAAAGGCTGGCGAACACCAGTCGCAGCAGACGGGCAAGGATTCCCCGATCTGGTGCTGGTGAAGTCGTTTCGATTGATCTTCGCGGAGCTGAAGACGGATACGGGGCGACTGTCACCGCACCAGCGGGACTGGATCGACAAGCTGCCGGGGGCAGTCGTCTGGCGACCGAGAGACTGGGACGAGATCAAGCGAACACTGAAAAGCGGAGCGAAATAGTGCAGCCAATCGCAGAAGTCGTGACAGATCAAGAGCGGGAAGCAGAGCAAGCGTGCGTCGAGCGGGCTCGACAAGCAGTGTCAGCGAGTGCGTGGGTGGTCGGCGAGTGTGCGACTGAGTGGTGCGAGAAGTACGCTCGAGGACGAACAGACGCAGACTTCGGCAAGCTCGTCGGGCTGACGAAAGATCAGGTTCGCCAGCGTCGCAACGTTTGGGAGAAGTTTGGAAAGGCGTACACGTGTACGCCTTTGAAGTTTGGCCACGCTCGAGCTGCGTTGTCGTGGGATGACGCGGGCGAGTGTCTTGATTGGGCGATTGAGACTGACGCGACAGTCGCTGAAATGATTGCGTTCCACAATATGCGGAACGGGATCACGCCGAAGACACAGAAGAATTCTTCTGCAGATCAGCACGATTCTGCTCAGACGTTCCCGAAAGCAGACGAACCGCACGAGCCATTCTTGCAGCCGAGCAAGTCCGAGCAAGTCCGAGGAAAGTCCGAGCAAGTCCGAGGAAAGTCCGAAGAAAGTCCGAGCAAGTCGACGCCCAAAGGAAACCCAAAGAACACCCAGAGCAGCCCAAAGAATCACCAAACATCGAGCAAGCAGACTGCAGCAGCTGCAGATCCGCTCGTGCTGATTCGTCAGACGTGCGAAGTAGAAACAGCGCGAGATACGACGCTCAGGCAGATCTGGCGACTGCTGAAAGAACTCGACCCCGCAGGCTACAAGCGAGCGAAGCCGACACGCACAGCGCTGCTCGAAGCGATCCCAGGCGACTTCGACCCGCTGCTGAAAGAAGCAGCGACGCAGTGGGCAGAATTCAAGCTGGATCTGGAATCGAAAGCACGCATTCAGAATATGGGCCAGTGGGCGACAGTGCTGAAGCAGATGACGCGATTCGATCCCGCAGACGTACTCGACAGCGTTGAAGACGCGATCGCGAACGGTTGGCAGGGATGGAAGCACGGACTGAAAGACAAAGGCGTCTCGCCACGCGAGCGATCAGCAACACCCGGAAGGAAGGTGTATCGTGACTTCGATTGAAACAAGCAAGCGGCCGGACGGATACGCAGACGCAGTCAGCGATCAGATCCCGTTGAAAGTGCGCGAGACAATCAACAAGGCGAACAAGGCAGGTGCCTGGCCGATTCTGCTGACGGGCGGCGTCGGCTGCGGCAAGACGTGCGCAGCAGCTGTGCAGTACGGCTGTCATAAATACCCGCTGTGGTGTCGTGCTGACGATCTGCTGCTGAGTATGAGCTACGGCAGACGCGATGGAATGCTGATCGAATCGGGAGTCATCTGGCGCAAAGAACGAAAGCGAGACTGGAGCGACTTCGTTCGGATTATGAAAGACGCTCGACCATATCTGCTGCTCGACGATCTGGGAGTCAGAGCGCCGACAGAGTCAATGCACGAATCTCTGTTCAACGTTCTCGAGTGGCGTCGCGGCAAACCGCTGATGATCACCAGCAACAAGTCGACAAAGCAGATTCGACAGCTGTACGACGACAGGATCGCGAGCAGAATCGAAGCAGGGACAGTGATTGAGATGGGCGGCACTGATCGCAGAGCTGCCCAGGGTTATCGAATCGACGCAACAGGAGCAGAAGCACTATGACAAAGCGAAGAATCTACATCGCAGGCCCAATGCGAGGAATCAAGCTGTTCAACTTTCCAGCGTTCGACGCAGCACGCGACAGGCTCGCGGGCGAGTGTTGGGAATGTTTCTCGCCCGCTGATCTGGATCGGCAAGCAGGCTTCGATCCCGGTGACTTGCCCGACGATTACGACTGGCAGGATCTGGACGCGATCGACTTCGATCTGCGTGAAGCAGCTCGTCGCGATCTGGCAGTGCTGACGACGTGCGACGCGATATTCATGCTCGACGGGTTCAAAGCATCCAACGGAGCGATGGCAGAGCTCAGCGTCGCCAGTTGGCTCGGACTTCGCGTCTACTGTGAACGAGACTGGGACTTGATCGACGAATACGACGACACAGAACAGCTGCTGCCCGTCACGCAGTCGACTCGCGAGTCAGTGCTGCAGGAAGCGATCCGAATAACGCAGGGCGATCGACAAGCGAGCTACGGGACACCCGCTGACGACTTCGCGAGAACTGCTGCAATGTGGTCAGCGATCAAGGGCGTCGAGTTCACAGCTCGAGAAGTCGCAGCGTTTATGATCTGCGTCAAGCTGTCCCGCCAGACGCATCAGAACAAGCGTGACAACTGGGTCGACATCGCGGGGTATGCGGGCTGCGGGAGCGAATGCGAATGATCGACGCGACGCTGTACCTGCAAGCTGTGATGCAACGTCACAGAATCATCAGCGCGTACTTGCGTTTGCCGGTCGATATCGGCGGGCAGCGTCGATCGCAGGATTGGAAGTCGGAAACGTCGGTGCAGTGCTGTCGACAGCACTGGCGAGAGAGACACGGGCAGGATCCGCTGTCGCACGATCTGAGATATCACGGGGCGAACGGCCCCGACGAGTAAAGTGGAAACAATCAACCAGCGCAAGCAGACGCTCACGTGCGAGTCGTGGGGCTGGTTCTCGATCAGACTGCTGATCGTTTGAGGGTGAAAGCAGAAGCGAGCTGACGCACGCTGACGCGATCACTGGGAAGAAGTGATGGGCCTTCCCCTGTGCGTGTGGCTCCGAGGCGAGACGCTGTGCACGGTTCCTCCTGGCTCGAATCTACTGAGCTAGATGGGAGCTGTGCGCGTTCACCAAAGCAAGAACACCTGACAGCGCAACAGATGAACCGCAGAACTAAACAACCACAAGCGACATGCAGCGGCTGTCTGTATCACAGGGCAGATCCCTGCAGCGATCTTGCTGTCAACGTCTCGCGGCACTACTGCGAGCATCCAGAGCGATCAGAGCTGCCACCGCTCGAGCAGTTCGTCGGGTTCCTCAATACTCAGCCCGACTGGTGCCCGCTGCTGAATTTCACGAATTCGTAAAAATACCGCTATTCTGTATGATTTTTGTCTTGCAGTATTCAGTCAGCGTCGATATTGTTTGCATCAGACGAGACGCAAACTCATTCACACTGAAGGAACAAGACAAATGCAGAAGTTCATCGACAGCATCAAGATCGACAGCGAATCAGCAGCAGTGCCAGCAAGCGGCATTCGAGTTGAAACTGTCGCAGCAGCCGACGAAGTGCTGAAGCGAATCGCAGTCGACGCAGACACTCGCGGAGCGTATGACAAGACGTGGTTCACGATCACGCTCTGCGACGGTTCAACCTACGCGGGACGCATCGACGTCAAGTACATCAACATCCCGCAGGAAACAGAAGACGGGCAGCTGGGTCTGCTGAATCATATTCGCTCGCACTGTCGATTCTATTTGGGCCTGTGTCGTCCAGCTCACCTTGACGCTGCGACGTATCAGCAGCTCGTCGATATGGCAGCAGAGCAGCACGGCGAGTACATCAACTGGTGCAACTGGCTCGGGATTGATCTAGGCGACAACCCGAAAGCAGCAGAAGCAGTCGAGCCGAGCAAGCCTGCAGCGATCACAGACGGGATCAGCGTCGGCGACATCTGGACGTCGTCGTGGGGCTACGATCAAACGAACGTCGATTTCTATCGCGTCGAGCGAGTGACGAAGGCGACAGTCGTACTGCAGGAGATCGGCAGCAAGCTCGAGAGCGACGACGGCATGATGTCAGGGCGAGTCGTTGCAGATCCCTCAGTGCAGACGGGCAAGCAGCTGCGACGCAAAGTCAACGGGACGACTGACTGCCCGCACTGCAAGATCGAATCCTACTCGAGTGCGAGCCCGTGGGACGGCACGCCACAACGCTCGAGCTGGTACGCGTAGCTGACAGAATCACACGACGCCCCGCACGTCGCGGGGTTTTCTTTCCACCTTAGAACGGAGCGAGAACGATGGCAGTTCACCAATACACACAAGCAGCGATGAACACGAGAACGTCACACAGCGTCGCTGACGCGATGTTCTGCAGCAGTGCGATCGTTTGCACTCTGCTCGCATTGCACGCGTCAGCGACGATTCTGCGAGCTGCGATCAGCATTCTGGCGAATCTGTAAACACTTCTAGGATCGTCTGAAACGTGTCTGGCGAGTATCAAATAGCGGCGATATGGTGCTGATGTCAGACAACGAAACTTCAAACGAGGGAACAAAAGCGATGGGACGTGCAGCAGTACACATCAGCACAGACAGATACGTGCGAAACTATGGCAAGCTACCACGGGGTCGGGGTAGTTGGGCATTCGATCTGATCGACGCGAGCAGCGGCGAAACAGTCGACACAGTCTTCGCACCGACTGGCACGCTGACAGCAGCAAGAATCTGGCTGCGAGATTGCGTGCGAACGAACTATGCAGAGCAGAATGCAACGGGCTTTCTGCACATCGAAGTCGGCACTTAACAGGAGCAGAACGATGGATCCACAAGCAGCACTTTTCGACCTACTGGAAGCAATCGACAGGAACGATCGAGACGCAGTCGACATACAGCTCGCAGCACTGAGCGAGTGGAACGCTGCAGGCGGCTTTCTGCCAGAAGTTACACGAGCAGGGACAGTGCACGCAGCGTTCGCAGTACGCAGCACAGCGCGTCGGGCGTATCAGCTGGAGGGCGAGCGATGATCGACGTGCAGAAGCAGCTCAGCGA
>Ga0180435_10002980_pt1 | contig 17104 bp, 10 predicted proteins | sample SS_ome_3_FD_132467 | JGI IMG/M metagenome (GOLD analysis project Ga0180435, IMG submission 132467) | Hypersaline lake sediment archaeal communities from the Salton Sea, California, USA - SS_3_S_1 metaG | ecosystem: Environmental > Aquatic > Non-marine Saline and Alkaline > Hypersaline >...
GCGAGGTCTCCACCGTGAAACGATTCCCGCATCTGCTCCTCATCCTGATCGCCGCCTGCCTGCCTGGCGGCGCGGCGAGCGCGGCCCCCGACCCCGCCAGCCTGGTCGCCCGGGCGGACGAAATTCGCTTCCCATCACAACCCTTCCAGGTCCTCGTCACGGTGACTTCGATCCGCGACGAGGAACACAGCGAGCGGCACATCTACCAGGTACTGCAGAAGGGTCACGAGCGTAGCGTGGTACGTACGCTGGCACCGGACTCGGAGAAAGGCCAGGTCATGCTGCTACGCGATGCGGACCTGTGGATATTCCTGCCCGACGTGTCCCAGCCGGTGCGCCTGCCGCTCTCGCAGCGTCTCACCGGACAGGTCGCCAACGGCGATCTCGCGCGCGCCAACTTCGCCGGCGATTACGAAGCCAAGCTGGAGAAGGTGGAGGAAATCGAGGGCGAGGAGTACGCGGTGCTGGAACTGACCGCGGCGCGTAAGGGCGTGACCTATCACCGCGTACGCTACTGGGTCAACGCGGCCAACGCCCGCCCCTACAAGGTCGAGTTCTACACCCTGTCCGGCCGCCTGATGAAAACCGGCATGTACACGAATTTCGCCGAACTCGGCGGCGCCGTGCGTCCCACCCGCCTGGTGCTCATCGACGCGCTGCGCGAAGGCGAGAAATCGGTCCTCGACTACAGCTCGCTCAAGCTGCGCGACATCCCCGACAAGTTCTTCACCAAGGACTTCCTGCGCAAGTTGAAGAATTGAGACGAACGCTGCGAGACGGACCCCGCGCAGCCTGCTGAAGATGCGGGCCCCGGCGGTTCAGATGTTGCGGGTGAGCGCCAGCGCGATCGGCGTTCGCGTGGGCTGGCGGCAGGTCAGCAGCGCGGACACGACGGTCGCCACGACACCGATCAGGAACGCCACCACGCACACGCTGGGTACGACGCGGATATAGGCGGTGTAGGCGGCGTTGGAACTCGGCGGTGGCGGCATCGGGATGCCGACCTTGGAGATGAGCACGGCAAGGCCGATACCCACGGCCACGCCCAGCGCGGCGCCGACCGTCCCGAGTATGGCGTTCTCGATCACGAGCAGGCGGTAGACATAGCCCGAGGTATGACCGACCGCGCGTATCGTGCCGAACTCGCCGACGCGCTCGTTGGCCGTCATGCTGACGCTGTTGGCCACACTGAGCAGCACGATCCCCAAGATGATGACTTGCAGCACGCCGAACTGGCTCTGGTAGAGCGCCACCGTCTTGGCATAGAAATCATCCAGCTCGAGCCATGTCTTGACCTCGTAGCGATCACCGAGCACGTGCTGACCGAGCCAGTCGACCAGCGGATCGACGTAGGTCACGTCGGTCAGGGAGAACACCAGGCTGTGCAGCGCGGTGGTATCGAGCAGCTCGCGCGCGGTCGCGATTGGAATGCGCACGGCGCGCGCATCGAAGTCCTTGGAGAAGGAGCGGAACACGCCGACGACTTCGAACTCGAGCGAGTTCATGAAGCCGGACGTGGTCGTCGCAACCATCGTCACGTAGTCCCCGGGCGCCAGCGCGAGCGCGGTCGCCACGCCCTCGCCGAGAACGATGGCATAGGCATCGTCGTCGCTGAGTTCGCGCCCGGCGACCACCGACATGAAACTCGCCAGCTCGTTCTCCTTGTCCGGTTCGATGCCCTCGACGATGACCGAACGGTCGGTGCGCGAATTGTTGAGCAGGCCGGTGAAGTTCAGGCGCTGCAGCACTTCGGTGACGACCGGTAGCGGCTCGACTTTCTCCAGGATTGCCCCGGGGTCTTCGATCATGAAGTCATAGGGTTCGCGGCGGCCGAACTCGTAGTAGCCGGCGCGATAGAGCTGCAGGTAGCCGAGACGCGACTTGATTGTCGCGTCGCGAAGCTGGTGGTAGATGTCCTCGACGAACCCGCCGGCGAGGATCAGCGCCGCCACGCCGAACACGATCGAGGCGAGCGTGATCATCGTACGGCCCTTCTGCCGCGTCAGGTTTCTCAGCGCAAGGCGAAACATGGCGGGCCGCTCCTGTCAGCGCGCGTGGCGCAGCGCATCGACGATTTCCAGCCGCGCCGCCTTGCGCGCCGGATAGATGCTCGCCGCGATGGTCGCGCCGAGACCGAGGATGACACCGCCGATGACCAGCGGCGCCGTCACCATGATGAGGCCGTCGACTGGGAAGTCCATGCCCGGCGCCGGTGGCATGGGGATGCCGATGGCGGAAATGCCCTTGGCCAGCAGCCAGCCGACGGCGGCGCCGACCACGCCGCCGAGCGCGCCCAGCGCCACGCCTTCGCTCAGAAAGAGCATCAGGATCTTGCGCCGCCGCAGGCCCAGGGCCATCAAGGTGCCGATCTCGCCCGTGCGCTCCATCACGTTCATGATCAGGGTATTGGAGATGCTGACCACGATGATCAGCGCGATGACCACCCACACCACGTTGACCTGGGCGGCGAACAGCTTGGCGGTCTTGTTGTAGAAATCGGCCAGATCGGACCACGGTACGAACTCGAAGCCGGCGGTTCCGGCGAACCGCGCCCGCAGCGCGGCGAGCGTGTCCTGGGTCGCCCCGGTGTCGTCGAGCAGCACGATCCAGCGATGCGCGCCGTCGACACGGATCAGGCGCTGCGCCATCGCGATCGGCATGCGCAGGGAGGCATCGTCATAGGCCTTGTTCGAGGTCTGGAAGATACCGACCACCTGGGCCTCGACAGCGCCCAGGCCACCGCCCTCCGGACTGGCCATCAGCACGACCGTCGCGCCCGGTTCGACCTTGAGGTTCTTGGCCAGGCCCTTGCCCACGATGATGCCGTCGGGACGGGCACTGTCGAGGTTGCCGCCCTCGACGATCGTCAGGCGCTTGGAGACCTGGGCTTCGCGGGTCGGATCGACGCCTTCGCCGAGGAAGGAGATCGAGACGTCGTCGAAGCTGATCAGTCCCGACAGCGACAGCCGCGGGGTTACCGTGACGACGTGCTCGGTGGTCGCGATCTCGGTCGCCATGGGCGCGGATGACGGGATCAGGTAGGCGAACGGGTCGGCCTCCCCCGCCTCGAAATAGCCTTCCTTCACGACCTGGATATGGCCCAGGTGGGCCTCGATCGTCGTCTCGCGCAGAAACCAGTTGCTCCATTCGATGAAGCCGCCGGCGAGCAGCATCGCCATCACCCCGAAGGAGATCGCGAGCAGGCCCATACCGGTGCGACGACGGTGCCGCAGCAGGTTGCGCAGTACGTGACGGATTTCGTTGGGGCGCGGCAGCCACTCGAGGATGCCGCCGCCGCGCGCCACGCTGGTGGCGGCCTCGCTGCTGGCGACGAATTCGCCCGGGTTGGGCGCGAGCCCCGCTTCGAGCTCGCGCATGCGCCGCTCGCGCTCCGAGAGATAATCGTCATCACCCGCGAGTGCAGCCTCGGCCTCGCTCTGGATGCCGTCGATGGCGGCGGCGCCGGCACGTTCGGGGACATGCTCGGCACTTACCGGCTGTCCCTGGCCGAGACTGCGCGCGGTCTGCGCGTCCATCACGACGCGGTCGCCGAAGCTCTGGAACAGGAGCTGGCTGCCGAGCGGGATGACGGCGCCTTCCGGGCGCTGCTCGACGATGTTCGCGAGGGCGTTGAAGACCGTGCCGCACTTTACGCAACGCACCATGCCCATCGCGGTGCGCAGATTGTCCGCGGTGACGCGGAAGACCGTTGCACATTCGTGGTTGGAGCAATGGGTGAACATGGTGCCGGGTCAGGGCGCGTAACGGCCTGGGGCGATGAGATTATCCGGATCGACGGCTGCTTTGAAGTCCCGCACCATGCGCCAGTATGGCGTGTCCGCCTGGACCACCGCGCCCATCGCGTCGACGCTGCTGCGGTAGGGCAGGAAGCCGAGCGCACGGCCGCCGTCGCGCAGCTCGTCGTAGCAGGCGCGTGCGCGCGCCACGGCAGCCTCGTCGCGGGCGTCGAAGAGCAGTGGCACGGTGCTGTCGAAGCAACGCTCCGACAGGCTCGTCAAGGTGATCAGCGGCTCGATACCGTGCTTGCGGCAGACGCTGTCGACGAAGCCGGTATAGGTACGGACGAGAGCGGGCTTCATCGGTACCAGCGGGGCGTACCAGATGAGGCCGCAACCGTCGCGCGCCGGGTCGAGATCACCCTGCGCGGGCCGGCGCTGCGGCACGCGCCAATAGGCAAGCGGCAGCGCAATCTCGCTCGGCGCGCCGCCGAGCAGCTGCAGCGTCTTGTCGAACGTCGCCAGCACGTTGCCGAACTTCGACGTCGCGAAGCCGGGCACGAAGCGCGTGAGCGCGCGAACCCGCGCGAGACGTGGCGCGCTGACGAACAGCAGGCGCCGCGCGAGCGGCCGCAACGCGGCCTTGACCTCGGCGACCGCGGCGGCGACGACCCGGCGCTGTCCGTAGAGCGCGCCGGCGCCGGTCCAGGCCATGACCTGGTTGGCGCGCCCGAGCTGCGCCACCTGGTCGTCGGAAATGACAGCCTGCGCGGGCACGCCCTCGGGATAGGGCACCATCATCGACAGCACGCGCCGGCGGTTCATGAGATTGACCGAGCCGGCCACGCCCTGGGTGCGCCGCAGCACCCGCTGCACGCGTTCCGTTATCGCTTCGAGTTCGGCGTCCTCGCGCACACCGAAAAAGAAGGCCATGGTCGACTCCGGTCGTGGCGCCAGCGCGATGCTCATGCGGGTGACGATGCCGAACGCGCCCTGCGTGAACAGTCCATCGAGATAGGGCCCCGTGCCCCACTTGAAGACGCGGTCGGCGAGCCCGGCGCCCTGCAAGGTCAGCGGCGTGCGGTAGGTCTCGCCGTTCGCGAGCACGGCTTCCAGCGCCATCACCGCGGCGAAATGATCGGTGTGCGGCGTGATGCCGTAGCCGCGCTCCAACGCGTTGCCGAGCAGGCTGCAGGTAGGTCCGCCGCCATGTACCGGAACCAGGTACTCGGCGTCGCGGGCGTCGAGGAACTCGCGCAGCGCGCGCTGCGTCACGCCGGGTTCCAGCGTGACGATGCCGAGCTCACGATCGAACTCGATGACGCGGTCGAGGCGCGAGAGATCGACCAGCACGCAGTCGTCACGGGCCGGATGGGCGCTGCCGTAACCCCAGTTGTGGCCCGTGCTGAACGGGTAGAGCGCGACGCGATGGCGGCCTGCGACGAGCACCGCGCGGCGTACCGCGTCAGCGTCGGCGGGTACGATCGCGCCGAGGATGCGGCGCCGCGTCGCCATGGTGCAGGCACCATGACGGGCTTCCGCCGCCGCGCCGTCGAGCACGGCGTCCGCGCCGAGCTCGCGCCGCCAGTCCTCGAACGCCGCCGCGAGCGTCGCGTCGTTCATGCTCAGGTCGTCGCCGGGGTCGCGCCGAAGCGTCTCAGCAGCGGCAGGGCAAGGCGCCACAGGAACAAGCCGACGCCGCCCCACAGCGTGATGAACCACAGCGGCACGCCGCCCGGTGGATCGCCCGGGTAAAACCACTCGCCGGAGTAGACCCCGGTGTACTCGATCAGCGCGCCGAGGCCGATCATGTAGCCGGTATAGAGCAGATCGTGGCGGGTGTGGAACAGCACCAGGCCGACCACGAGCAGCGTGCCGGTGATGGCGAGCAGGATATCCGCGTCGGCGATCGCGCCGAACGCGGCGGCGTAGGCGAGCGCCAGTACCCAGGCACTGCGCGTGACCGGCGGTGGTTCGCCGCCCAGCATGCGTCTTGTGTGCAGCGTGTAGAAGCCCCACATCGGCAGCTCGTACCACGGCATGCGCAGGATATCGGGCGAGGTGAACGCGAAGATGCCCTGGCCGAGCGACATCGCGTTCATGAACGTGAAGAAGGCCGAGACGCAGAGAAAGAACACCACCTCAGCCAGACGCAGCGGCCAGAAGGTCGCGAGCCACAACGCGAGCAGGGCGGCCAGCTTGGCGAGGTTACCCGGCAGCCAGGCAAGGATCGCCAGGGTGGCGCCGAGCTGGACGACGAGCAGGGCCCTGGCGGAGTGCGGGTTGGCGCGGGTCATGGCATCGGCTCGTGAAAGAAGGTCTGCGGCGAGTATAAACGGCGCGCCAAAAAAAAAAGCGGCCCCGGGTGGGGCCGCTTCTCGTCGAGGGCGCGAAACCCTCGAGCGCTTTCTCAGGCCTTGCGGCGGCGGTTGCCGGCGAAGCCGAAGGCGCTCAGGCCGAGGCCGATGAGGGCCAGGCTGCCCGGCTCCGGCACGAAGAAGGCGCGGACGGGGTCGTTGCTGCGCAGCTGCCAGCCACCCGGCGGCAGACCACCGGCGGCAGCGGTGCTCACGCAGCCCTGCTGACCCGGGGTGCAGAAGTCGTTCTGCGCGAACATGTCAGCGGCGCCGCCGAGGAAGCCGTCGGTGTCGAAGTTGCTGGCGTAGGCGCCGCCGACGACGCGGAGGAAGCCCTGCGCGGTGCCGGTGGCCGGGAAGGTCGCCTGCGTGAAGTTACCGGCGACGGTCGCGGTCGGGTCGACCAGGCTCACGCCGGGCACCCATTCCAGGGACAGGAACAGTTCGCCACCAACAACGTTGCTGATGCCGTTGTAGCACTGGCCACCAATCCCGCAGCCACCCGCGGCGTAACCGCCGAGGCCCTGGGTGTAACCACCCTGCGAGGCAAAGCTGCCGAGCGGGTTGATGTAGATGTCGAGGACACCACCGGTCGAGAGGATGTCGACGCCGCCGATGCCCGACGGGGTGACGCTGCTGACGTTGATGCCGCCGAACACGCCGGTGAGCTCGGCGCCATTGACGCCGGTGTTCCACAGCTGCGTGGCGAGCAGCGGATTCTCGACGCTGGTGATGTTCAGCGTACCGAAGTTGACGCTGCCGGGTGCGATCTGACCGCCCGTGAGGTTGGCGAAGGACTCGAAGTTACCGAACTTGATTTCGATTTCGCCCGTGTAGCCACCGGCGAGTGCGAAAGTCGGCGCCGCCGAGACGTTTGACGCGAGCAGGCCGAGGGCGAGGCCGGCTGCTGCGAGGGTGGACATGCTCTTCATGGTCTTATCTCCTGAATCATCCTGTTGCGGATTGATTGAATTCTGGTCTCGAGCGGTGCTGACCGTTTCGTAACCTTGGCCCAGACAAAGCAATCGCTGTGCCAGCAATCCTTTGCCCTTGCGAAACAGCTGCTTGCGGAACCGCTTCCGATCCCGCGACAGTCCCGACCCGCCGTTTTGTAAAGCTTCTGAACACGCTTTCCGGGCCAATTCCGCGGCGGCTCTCCAGGCGACTTGCCGCTTGGCCGAATATCTCTTAAAAAACAGTCTCTTACGTCGATTCTCGCGGCCCGTCTCCGGCTGTCAAATCCATTGACAGTGCCGTTCGGAGCGGCGCTTCGCGGTCATCCGGCACGGTGCAGGGCGCGCGATTGGCTCACGCGTATTATAGGAATGCGCATCGTTCCACGCATGGCGCGACTGCCGCCATGCTAATCTCTGCGCGCGCCACCCGCCCCGTCGCACCGCCGGCAGCGGTGCCGTCGCGCGGCGGTCGCGGATCGCGGCCGGCGCCGCTTGCGCTGCGGGTTCCCTGTGGCCGGTCGCTATGGTGACTGACCAGAGGCGCGGTCTCGCCGCCCCCTCCGCCCTGGCAATCATGGAGACGACAAGATGCGATTCGCTTTCCCGGCCCGCCCGTGTGCCACCTTTTCCGCAGGATCGGCGCTGCGTCACCGCGCGCTCGCCGTGGCCTTGCTGGCGGGACTGACCAGCGGGTGCGGCGAATCGGCGACGAGCCCGCAGGCCGCCATCGCCGGCGCACGCGAGGCGGAGACCGCGCAGGAACTCGCGCGCAGCCTGGTCGATCTGCGTTCGGCGGCGCAGGCGGCTCCGGACAATGCCGAGCTGCGCCTGGCGCTCGCCCGACTCCACCTGAAGATGATGAACGCGGCCAACGCCGAGAAGGACGCCGACAAGGCACGCACTCTGGGCGCGCCGGTCGATGAAACCACCCTGCTCCAAGCCCGTGCCCTGTTCCTGGCCGGCAAGCACGACGAGCTGCTCGGCGTCACCGTACCCACGGAAGGCAGTGCCGCGCGCGCGGAAGTCCTGGCGTTGCAGGCCGAGGCTCACCTCGAGCGCGATGATCGTGCCAGCGCACACGCAGCGCTCGAAGCGGCGCGCACCGATGCCCCCACGGCGCTCCCCGTGCGCATGGCCGCGGCGCGCCTCGAAGCCGCCGAAGGCGACGTTGCCGGCGCACTGGCGGCGCTCGAAGCCCTGCTCGAGGACGCCCCGGACCATGGTCGAGCCTGGAGCGTACTCGCCCGTTTCCACGAAGCCCAAGGCGACAAGGAAGCGGCTATCGCGGCACTCGGCAAGGCGATTCCGAACCTGTACATCGCGGTGCCGGAGCGCTATCGCCTGGCCCTGCTGTTCATCGAGAAGGGCGATTACGAGAGTGCCGAACCGGTCGTCGAGGCGGTGCTCGCGCAGGCACCCGACGATCCGCGCGCGCAATTCGCCGCCGGCCTGCTGGCCTTCGGCAAGCGCGAGTTCACGCAGTCTGCGGCACATTTCGTCAAGATCAACGAGCCGGCGCGTGCCCTGCTGCGCAGCGTCAACTACTACGACGGCGTCACCGCGCTGGCCCTGGACAAGCCGGAGCAGGCCCTGCAGAAACTGGAAATCGCGCGCGAAGCGTTCCCCGAATCGCCCGATGTCAATTACCACCTGGCGCTCGCGCATCTGGAGATCGGCGACGTAGCCGGTGCGGAGCAGGTGTTACAGGCGTATCTCGTGCACGACCCGCTCAATCCGCAGGTGCTCGAGCTGCTCGGCAAGCTGACCCTGGCAGAAGGCCGCGCCGACGAGGGGATCGGCTACCTGCGCCAGGTCATCGACCTGAAAGGCGACTCCGCGCCGTTGCTGCTGGAGCTTGGCCAGGGTCTGCTCGCGGCCGGTCGTGTCGACGAAAGCCTGGTCCTGTTCGACCAGGTCGCGGAACTCGACGATGCCGCCGGCGCCGAAGGCAGCGTCGGTGCCCTGCTCGCCTCCGGTCGCGTCGAACAGGCACGGGTGGAAGTCGATCGCCTGCTCGCGGAAGCGCCCGACACGCCGCTCGCGCACAATCTGGACGGCCTGGTCAAGCTGCGCGAGGCCCGCGGCGACGCCGCGAAAGAGGCGTTCGCGCGGGCCATAGAACTCGATGGCGACTACCTGCCAGCAGTTTACAACCTGGTTCTGGCCGAGTTGAACGGGCTCGAGATCGATGCGGCCAAGAGCCACCTGGCGAGCGCTCTCACAGCGCATCCGCGCGACCTCCGGCTGCGCCTGCTCGCCGCGGACGCCGCGTTGCGCGAAAACGATGTCGCCACCGCCCGTGGTCACCTCGAGGTCGCGCTGGAAAGCGCACCGCAACACCCCGCCGCCAACCTCGCGATGGCCCAGGCGCTGATCCGCGAGCGTGATTACGAACCGGCCATCGCACACCTGGGCCGCGTGCGCAGCCGCTACCCCGAACACCCCCTGGTACTCTCGCTACTCGGCCACGCCTATCTCGAAAGCGGGCACGCCGGGGAGGCGGTCACAGCGCTGTCGGCCGCGACGACGGCGCTGCCCGAGGACGTCAGCGTCACGTTCTCCCTGGCGCGTGCGCACGGCCTCAACGGCGACGCCGAGCAGGCGGCGACCGCGTTGCGCAAGGCGCTCGAGATCGATCCGGGTTATTACCCGGCACGCCTGGCGATGGCGCGCCTCGAACTGAATCGACGCAACCTCGCGGCCGCTGAGACCCAGCTCGCCAGGCTGTCCGAGGACTACCCGGAAGTGCCCGCGGTGAAGGCCCTGCAAGCCGATCTCGCGGTGGCGGGTGGTCACTATCCCAAGGCCATCGGACTGCTCGAGGCCGCGGTAGCGAACAACCCGAACGACCTCGGCATGCACCTCAAGCTCGCCGACGCGCACCTGCTCGATGGTGACGGTGCACAGGCATTGGCCATCGTCGACGCGTGGCTCGCGGAACACCCGGAGGACAGGCGGGCGCTCGAGTTCCGCGCCGACAAGCAGATGCTGCTGGGACAGATCGAGGACGGGCTGGCGACCTATCAGACGCTGTTGCGACTCGATCCCGACCACATCAGCGCCCTCAACAACCTGGCCTGGTTCACGCGTGAAGAAAACCCGACCGGCGCCCTCGCACTGGCGCGCCGGGCGTACGATGTGGCGCCACAGAACTGGGCCGTGCTGCACACCTACGGCACGCTGCTCAAAAGCTCGGGCAAGAGCCGCGACGGGCAAGCAATGCTCGCCGAACACGCCACCAGGCGCTTCGCCGAGCTACGCGCTCAGGCCGGCGTGGACAGCGCGCGACAGACCGTCGTCGCCGGCCTGCGCTACCTGCTCGACTACGACTTCCCGGAGAAAGAAGAGGCCCGCACCTTGCTCGACTCGCTGACCCGGTAATGCAGGCAGCGCCGGTAGCCGGCGTCTACCGGGCATAGTGCTCGGAAGGATCGGGGTGCGGACTGCTAGAATCTGACAGGCCGCACGGACGCGGCCCGCGATGGTGGGCGCCGCGCGTCTCCATCTTCCTGCCCGCAAGCACCCGGACCACAGCCCATGCCGATCCACATCAAGCTAGCCAAGACCGCCAAGGAAATCGACGACGCGCTGTGGCTGCGTCATGAGGTGTTCGTCATCGAAGACGGCAAGTTCGGCGGCGAAGCGTTGCATGGGCACCGCCTCGTCGATCGCTTCGATGCCTTCCCGAGTGCCTACCACGTCGTTGCCTACGAGGACGAGCAGCCGATCGCCGCGATGCGCCTGCTCAAGGACAGCGATCTGGGCATGCCGTGCGACGAGCTGTTCGATTTCAGTACCTGTCGCGCGCAGGCCCGCGCTGGCGAAATTCCGGTCAGCAAACGCGGCAACGGCAGCAAGGGTTCGCCCGCCCCCGTCGAGTTCGGCAGCGCCGGGATGCTTGCCATTCGCGGACCGTGGCGCCGGCGCCGCGACGTCATCCGCGCGATGTTCCGCATGGCGGCAACCGTCTGCCATCGCTACGGCGCGACCCATATCCTCGTCGCCGTGAACTACGAGACGGCGGGCATGTACCGCCGACTCGGCTTTACCCAGTTGAGCGAGAAGATCTGGGTCGAGGAGATCGGCAACCACATCATCCCGCTCGTCGGCACCACCGAGGATTTCGTCGAATGGGCGTTCGCCGGCATCCAGGACACGGCGCTCAGCGCCTTCCAGGACAGCTTCGAACGCATGGTCTACCGCGCCGGGGAAACCGTCTTTCTCGAGGGAGACATCGGTGAGCACGCTTTCGTCGTCGACTCCGGCGAGGTCCGCATCGCGCGCTCGCACGAGACCGGCGAGGAGCTGACCCTGACCCACCTCAAGCGCGGCGAACTGTTCGGCGAGCTCGCCCTGATCGATTGGCAACCGCGATCGGCCTCGGCCGTTGCCGTAACCGACAGCGAGCTGATGACGCTCGACCGCGAAACCTTCCAGTCGCAACTACGCACCAACCCCGAACACTGCCTGCAACTGTTCCGCGTGTTCTCGCAGCGCGTCCGCGCGATGGACGAACTCGCCATGGTGCTGGCCTTCGCGCCGTCCGCGCAGCGTCTCGACTTCGCACTCGAAATCGCGCGCCAGCAGGCCTCGCCCGATCGCGCCAACCCGGGACACCTGCTGTTCCGCGGCGGCCCGCGCGAATTCGCGCTGCTCGCCGCGGTCGAGGAACAGGCGGCGCTGGCGTTTCTCGAGAGCGAAGCCGAGGCATCGCGCCTCGAATTCTCGCAGAAGCACATCTCCTTCCCGGTGTGATCGCGCGGCGCGCGAAGCGCTGAACTGCTGGCTGCCTCAACAGGCCCGAGTTCAGACCTGCCTCACGCGGCCGGCCCCACCACCTCGACGGCGAGCCGCCGCGAGGCCGCGAAATCGGTTTTACCGCTGCCGAGCTTGGGCACCTCGGCGACACGGTGAATCGACGCCGGCAGCATCAGCGGATGCATACCGCGCTCGACGAGCACCTTGCGCACGGCATCGGGATCGATGTCTTCGCCCATCATCAGCAACACGATCTGCTCGCCTTTCCTGCCGTCGGGCAGGTTGACCGCGACCATTTCACAGTCGGCTTCGCCGAGTGCGCGGCGCACGTGGTCCTCGACCGCAGTCAGGCTGACCATCTCGCCGCCCAGCTTGGCGAAGCGCGAGTAACGATCGACGATGCGCAGAAAGCCGTCGGCATCGACGTGTCCCTTGTCGCCGGTCTTGTACCAGCGCGCGCCGTCGAGTTCGACGATGACCTCGGCGGTACGCTGCAGGTCATCGAGATAGCCGAGCATGACTTGCGCACCGCCGATCAGGATCAGCCCGTCGCTGCCGGTCGGCAGCTCCTCGAGCGTCTCGGGATCGACGATACGGAAGCTCGTGCCGGGCAGCGGCATGCCGACCGTGCCGGGCTTGTTACCGATCTGCACGGTCCAGTAGGTGGTATCGATGCAATCGGGGATGTTGGTGCTCGCGACCGGCGTCGTCTCGGTCGCGCCATAGCCTTCGTAGATCTCGCGCGTGAACTTGAGTTTGAAGGCTTCGCGCACGTCCTGCGAAAGCTTCTCGGCGCCCGCCACCACGATGCGGATCGACGACAGCATGAGAGGATGCACGCGCGGATTCTTCGCGTACAGGCGCAGGAACGTCGAGGTGCCGAACAGCAGCGTGGCGCGATACGAGGCGACCGCCTTGGCGACGTTGACCGCATCGGTCGGATCGGGATGGCAGACCACCGGCACGCCCTCGACGAGCGGCATGAACGTGGTCACGGTCAGCCCGAAGGCGTGGAACTGGGGCAGCGTGGCCATGACGACGTCATCGTCCTCGGTGTTCAGCACGTCGTAGATCTGCTTGAGATTGGCCATGAAGTTGCGATGCGAGAGCACCACGCCCTTGGGCTGGCCTTCACTGCCACTCGAGAACATGATCGCGGCTGGCGCGTCTAACGCGACGGTCCTGAAGTAGCGGCGACGTAGCAGGAACGCCGGCATCAACATCACCTGCAGCAGCATACCGAGGCGCGCGCCGCGCGAGAGCGTCGCGCCGAGATCCTCCATCCGCAGGATCTCGGTGCCGGCGAGCAGCGCTTCCGGATCGATCCCGCGGCCGCGCAGGCGTTCGAGGAAGCGCGCCGAGGTCAGCACGTGGCGGATGCCGGCCTTGCGGATCGCCGCCTGTGTCGCCTCGACGCTCGCGGTGTAGTTGAGATTGACGACCGTACGGCCGCGCACCAGCGCGGCCATGTTGGCAAGCGCCCCGGCGTTGGTCGTGGGCAGCATCAGGCCGACGTTCTGTTCCGGCACTTTGCGCTCGATCATCCGGGCGAACAGGAATACGCCGGTCATGAAACGATAGCCCGACAGCCCGCCCATCATGGTGTCGGCGATGACCATCTGGCCGCGCTGGCGACGCGCGGTTTCGAACCAGGCTTCGGGCACCGTGCGCAGCGTATCGCTGTAGCGTTGCCAGGATTCGATCGAGAGGTCGAACACGCGGCGCTTGACCGGTTCGACCGGTGTATCGGCTGGCAGTGGAAGCCCGAAAGCGATGATGAGGTCACGGCGCGCGAAGCGCTCGCGCAGCGTGCGTACCTGGATGTTCGCGCGGGAAAAGCGGCTGCCCCACAAGCCACGCAGATAGAACGGCACGATCACCGCATCGGTGCCGGCGACGCCGGTCTCGAAGCCGCGCTTGAACTCGCCGAGGTGGCCGGAGCGCGATATCGCGCCTTCGGGGAACATGCACACGACCTCGCCCGCGGCGAGCAGATCGTGAACCTTGGCCAGCGCATCACGGCTGCCCGAGCTGCTGATCGGTATCACGCCGAAGAAATCGAACAGCGGCCTGAGCATCGACCAGCGCTCGTAGATACCGCGGAACATGACGAAGCGTATCGGTCGCGGACAGGCCATCTGCACCAGCGCCCAGTCGATCCACGAGATGTGATTGCCTATCAGCAGCACGCCGCCGGCTGCCGGCAGGCGCTCGAAGCCGATGATCTCCGTACGGTAGCGCTGGGCGACGACGACCGTGACGAGTATCCGCACCAATGCCTGGGGCAGCTTGTAACAGGTGAACAGCGCACCCGCGAGCGCGCCCAGCGCCAGCAGCACCAGCATGGCATTGCCGCCAAGCCCGGCAACCCCCGCGAGGCCGGCCAGCAGCAGCGCGACGAGAATCATCGACGCCTTGACGAAATTGGCGGCGGCCACGGCGCGACCGCGCTCCTCGTCGGCAGCGTGATACTGCACGAGCGTCGTCAGCGGCACGACGAACAAGGCGCCGAGCAGGCCGAACGCCGCCAGGCACAGCGCCTGCGCGACGCTACTGTCGAGCAGCGGCAATACGATGAGCGACAGGGCGACACCGAATGCACCGACCGGCACGACGCCGGTTTCGATGTGGCCGCGGGAAACGCGCCCCGCGAGCAGCGCACCGGCGGCGTGGCCGGCGGCGAAGGCGCCCAGCAGCCACGGCAGGCGGGGCACGTCACCCAGCACGCCGCCGGACGTGGCTAAGGCTGGCAGCAGGGAAAGGGTGACGACCGCGATGCTCCAGAAGATACCGAGGCCGATGACCGACAGGTAGACGGATTCCTGCCGGCGCGTGAGCGCCAGGTTCTCGCGCAGATAGGCACCGCGCAGGTAGCGCCGCCAGTCGAACCGGAGCGCCGTACCCGCCGCGGCGGCGGGCCGCAGCAGGTAAGCGGCGCCCAGCGCCGCGAGTGCGCCGGCCACCAGGACCCAGGCGAACGGCGCCGCGGCGGCGAGCGTCGCGCCGAGCTCGCCGCCGGACTCCGCCAGCGCCATCGCACCGAGCACGTGGACCGCCCCCAGCAGCCCGGTAGCGAAACCCGCCGCGGTCACCGCCTGCACCAGGCCATTGGCCTGCGCGAGCCGGCGCACGCCGACCAGGTCACGAATCGAGGCGTACTTGAGCGGCGCGAAGAGCGCGTTCTGCACGGCCAGCAGGCCGGTCAGTGCGAACACGCCGCCGGGGACGCCGTGGCGATAGCTCCAGGCCAGGGCGAGGGTGCCGATCAGTGCCAGCCAGGCACTCGCCCGCAGCATGCGCACCCGGGAGTAGCGGTCGGCAAGCATACCGCCGGGCGAGACCAGCAGCACGAACGGCAGCACGAGCAAGGCATCGACCAACACGCTCAGCGCGAGCCGCGTCGCGCCCCCACTGCTCGCGCGCAGCACCTCGTGCAGCACCACCTTGTTGGCGACGTCGACCGCAACGTCGACCAGCACGAGGATCAGGAATACGCCGAATCCCCGCATCCGCAACAGGTTCCACATCGCCCTTCCACTCCCCGGCGCCGGCTGACACGGCCGGTGCGCCTCATTATGCCCCAGTGCCGCGCCGCGCCGCGCCGAAGCGGTGCCGATCCATCCAGCGCGCCGCCGGACTCGTTCGCAGGACTATCGGCGCGCGCCAGGAAAGGTGTATGCCCGGCGCAGCGTGGGCCCGCCGGGAACGATGACACGCCGGCGCGGTCCACGCCTCGTGGGCGCCGCGCGGCAGGCCGCGCCCGCGGCGGCATCGGGTATGCTCTGCCCGGGGCCGCGCCGCGCGTGTCAGAAAAGTACCGCGCGACACGCGCGGCAATACCGGACCGATCATGAATCGACGCCGAATTCAAGCCCCGCGAGGCTCCTTATGCACATTGTGTCAGAGTTGTGAAAGGGCCCCGGGGAATGCGTGCTCCGAGCCGGCGGAATTGCCGCCATCGAATTCAACCCATTGAATTTCATAGACTAATCTCGGGTGACTAAATTTTGACCAATCTAACCGTTTCACGACCGAGAGCGGCCCGCGGGACGCCTGTCCGCAATTCGTCAACAAAGTTATCCACAGAATCTGTGGGTAACCGAAATAAACCGGTAAATCAAAGGGAAAGCACGCCCCGCACGTGGCCGGCCGCAGCCTCCACGGGCGCCGGCCGGCGCCCCGCACCGGGTCATGGGATGCCGTTGGCGGGCCTGGTCCTGGGACTCCTCTTGGCAAGCGCGAGCAGCGCCTCGACAGACGGCGGCGCGGCCGCGTTTCTCAGCCTCGAGTCGGTCAACGATGGCCGTTGCCAGAATCTCAGCCAAGGCGGCAAGTTACGCGTTCTGCGCAACACGCATGCCGAGCGGGATATTTCCTACCGCCTGATCCGGATGTTCGCGGGGAACCATCCACAGGGGCGTTCGGTGGGCCGCGCGCCGGCCGGCGGCGACGAAGTCAAGCTCGGCTGCACGCGCGTGGACGGTCGCGAACAGGACTGGATCGTCGAACGCGCCCGCTTCGAAGACACCGAGCAGCCCGAGTAGCGTACTGCGCGCATGCCCGAGGTGCGGCATCTCGCGGCGCGTCCCGGCGCACCGTCACCTGACCCCATAACCCGGCGCCGGCGGCGATGCGCGACGGACCGGCCCAACCACAGCCCTCGAAGGAGCAACCATGACTCACCAACGATACTTTCCCGGCATCCTGCTTGCCTTGCTGCTCGCGCCGCCGGTACCGGCCGCGGACGACGTCACCGACCCGGGCGATGCCGCGCGTTCACCGGGAGACATGACCGTCGAGGAGCGCGGCGAAATGATGCGCCAGGCGAACGCGTATAACACCTGCGTCTACGAGCAGGCCATGGCGCAGGTCGATGCCGACCCCGATATCCGTCGCGTCGCCGACCTCGCCATGGGCGCGTGCGAAGGGCAGCTCGATACGCTGGGCAGCACCATCCTGGGCTGGGGTATGCCGGATTATTTCGCGCAGGGTTTCACGCGCACCGTGCGCGACCGCGCCGTGCGCAAGCTCGTGCCGGAACTCGCGATCCGCAAGTCGCGCTGACCGCGTCGCTCAGTCGCGCGGCGGCGCGCAGGCGTCGCGGCCGGCGCCGCCCCACATCTGTCCCACGAAGTCCGCGAATTCGTGCAGCGCCCGCTCATAGACGCTGCGCTTGAAGGGCACGACGAAACCGAGCGGCTCCCAGTAGTCGACCCAGCGCCAGGCATCGAACTCCTGCTCGTCGCCGAGATCGAGGCGCACGTTGTCCTCACCGCCGAGCAGGCGCAGCAGGAAC
>Ga0180435_10002983_pt1 | contig 17093 bp, 7 predicted proteins | sample SS_ome_3_FD_132467 | JGI IMG/M metagenome (GOLD analysis project Ga0180435, IMG submission 132467) | Hypersaline lake sediment archaeal communities from the Salton Sea, California, USA - SS_3_S_1 metaG | ecosystem: Environmental > Aquatic > Non-marine Saline and Alkaline > Hypersaline > Sediment...
CGGGCCGCTCATGGACCGGATCGACATCCACGTGGACGTGCCGCCGGTCGAGTTCAGCGACATGCGCGCGCGCCGCACGGGCGAGTCGTCGGAGACCGTCCGCGAACGCGTGCAGCGGGCGCGGCGCACGCGAGCCGCGATAGACGTAGAGGCCGGCGAGCAAGACAGCGAGGGCGATCTCGATGCGCTGCCCCGGCGAGACGACGGACGCCGGCAGGCGCGGATCCCAGAAGCGCCAGACCTCCGGCCCGAGTCCAAGCAGGTACTTCAGATCATGCCCGCGTCCGCCGGACGTGACGAAGTCGATCAGCGGCACGAGCAGCAACAGCCCGAACGCAAGCGTCACCGCCCGGGCGACGCGCGCCAGCGGGCGCCCGGTGAGCCGCTGTAGCCAGAGCGCGAGGGCGAGAAAGAGTGTCAGGTAGAAGACCGGAAAGTGCAGAAAGACCATGCCGAAGGAGACGGCGGCGCGCGAATCGAAGCCGAGCACCTGGGGCGGCGCGACGAGACTCTCGAGCAGGTTGCGCAGCAGAATCCAGCCGAGCAGCAGCGCGAAGCAGGCCCACGCGTCGCCCGGATGCGCTTCGATGCGCGCGAGCCAGACGTCTCTGGCCGCAGCCGGCCTCATGCCGGATCCAGCGATCGCCGACCTCCTCCCGCTTGACTTCCGTGGTCCGAGCCCCCCACGGGCGGATTCACCGAGCGCAGTCTAGACCAAACGCCCCGGGCGTGCAGCCGCCCGGGGCGTGGAGCGAAGATCGATCTCGCCGTCGCGCGCGATGACGCCCGCTGCCGACAGACTCAGCCTACCGCTGGATCACGACCTTGCACGTTGCTGTCTCGGACCCGGCCGACAGGCGCACGAAGTAGATTCCCTCGCTCACCGGCCGGCGCTGGCCGTCGAGGCCATCCCAGGTCACGCGGTACTCGCCCCCGCGCTGGCCCTTGGCGACCAACTGGCGGACGGTGCGCCCGGTGACGTCGACGACGACGAGCTCGACCGGTCCCGCGTAGCCGTGTGGCACGGTGTAGGCGAGCTGCGTCGCCTGCAATGCCGGATTGGGGCTGATCGCAACCTGGGCGGAGCGCAGTTCCGCCTCCGGTGTCACCGCCGAGAAACCACCCGGGGGCCAATTGGCGAAGGAACCATTGAGCGCCAGCGCGAAGGGCTGTGGCCCCTGCGGTACGTTGTAGCCGCTCACGCGCACCGTATAGCTCCCGAGCTGTGGCGTCTGGATCCGCACGCACTCCTCGACATTGCGATGATCGTGCGCGCCACCGACGATCGAGTAGCCGGAGGAGAAGACGTTGCCCTTGTACTCGGCGCCGGAGGGGCTGGTGACGATCAGATCAAGGTCGTTGACCAGCGCCACGCCACCGCCGGAGCTGCCGGGATAGTCGGTCCAGACAAGCGTGATGTAGAGCGGTTCGTAGTCATCGACGTCGACGTCCAGCTCCCAACTGGCGCCCGTCTCCAGCCCCGCGGCCGGCGTTTCGACCACCAGCTCGCGCAGATCGCCGTCGAAGTAGAGGCTGTTGTCGAGCATGATCCGCCCCCACCCCTCATCGTTGTTGGGGATGTTGGCCGACCCCATGTCGTCGCTGCTGGAGATCAGCACCGCCTTGACCAGCGCGGCGCTCGGACTGAGTGGATCGCCGCCGGCTTCGCCCTGCGGATAGAACCCATCGCGGAAATACTGGCGTACGTTGAGCGCCATGCCGGCCGTCGCCGGCGTCGCCATCGACGTACCCTGGAACGGGCTGCCCTGCGCGTTGCAGGTCGCACTGGGCGGGCTGCCCGGATCGTTGTCGACCGACGTGATGTAGGTCGGCGATTCGCCGCCCGGCGCGGTGACGGTCGGCTTGTAGCGATTGTCCGAGGCCGGCCCGCGGCTCGAGTAGCTGGCCATCGACTCCTGATTCGGCGCCTGGCGCGTCGCCCCGACCGTGACGCAGTTCTTGGCCGTGCCGGGCGAGCCGACCGTGCTGCCGCTCGGGCCCGAGTTGCCGGCCGCGAAGAGAATCAAGAAGTCAGGGTGGTTCCACATCCAGCTGTCGATGTCGATGCAGTAGCCGTCATAGGCATTGCTCGTACTTCCCCAGCTATTGGTGTGCACCCGCGCGCCGAGCGCACGGCTCGCATTGAAGGCTGACGTCAAGCTGCTCGGCACCGCGATCGCGCCGACGCTGCAGGCGCTCCAGTCGTCGGCGCCGACATCCTGCACCGTCATCTTCGCCTTGTAGGCCATGCCGTTGTAGTTGTAGTTGCCCGGATTGACGTAGGACTGGTCGCCGCAGATCGTGCCGGCCACATGCGAACCGTGGCCGTTGTCACAGCCGTCGTAGGCGACTCCGCCGCCGAAGGTCGTGTAGTCGATCACCTTGCGATGCGACGGTCCCGGAGGGGCACTGCCGTCCTCCCGGAACCAGCAGCTGTTGTAGTCGACGCCGCTGTCCATGATCGTGACGATCTCGTTCTCGCCATAGATTCCTTCATCCCACAGCGGGGTCCAACCGCTCTGATTCGACTGCACGACCCACTTTGTCGTGTTGTTCTGGGTCGTGAACTCGGGTTGTTCCTCGATCCACCAGACCTCGCGTTCGCGCGCGAGCGCCGGAATCGACGCCTCCGCCAAACGGACCAGAAGCCGGCGCGAATGCCCGTCATTGGTCGCATCGAGCACCTCGCCGCCCAGGGCGCGCACCCGCGCGGCAACGGGCGCGATCTCGCCAAAGACGCGGACCATCAGATGCAGCAGCGGGTCTTCGCTGCGCTCCGGTGTCACGAACTGCTGTGTGCCGATCTGCGGCGAGATCTTGTAGGCCGGATGATAGGGCCCAACCCAGGCAGTCAGCGAAAGCTGCGCCACGAGCGCCCGTGCCGCGGGCGTCAGGCGCACGAGATAGGCGAAGTCGGGCAGGTAGCCGTAGACCTCGGCGCCGGCCGCGGTCAGCTCGCCGCGCCAGGCCGCTTCGATCGGGCCCGCGGCCTGAACGAGGTAGTAGTCAGCGGCGCCGTCGCGCGCGTCCGCTGCGCGCAACTGCTCGGGGAGCACTGGTTCGCCGACCTGCGGGTCGAAGGTGTAGCCGGCCAGGCGGATCGGTGCGGCCAAGGCCGGCACCGCCAGCGTGAGCCCGAGCCAGAAAGCAAGCGACAGCAGGAGGAGGGAGCGAAGGTGCACGAATCGCCTCCTTTCGAGGTGAGACCAAGCGAGCCATAACGCAACACGGATGCAGACAGGCACTGCCTGCGCATCTGCAAACACTATTGTAAATTGCGGCCCTGGGCGGCGTCAACGTCCTGCGATCCGGAACGCCGCATCCCGATATACACGAAGAATTTAGCGTTACTTCCCCACACCTAGGGCAACGCCTGGCGCAGCGCGCCGCTCCCGATCGGCGCGCGCGCGAACCCCGGCCCCTCCCATTCGAGCGCCAGGTAGGCATCGCCCGGCCCCTGGAAGTACTCGACGCGCAGCGGATGCCAACCGGCTGCCAGCGCGGCTTGGCCGCTCATCTCGAACTTGCCGTGCAGTCCATCGTTGTCGATCAGCAGCTCGTCTCCCAGATGCAGCCGGCTGCCGTCGTCGGAGCTCAGATGGAACGTGTAGATCCCCTCGCGCGGCACGCGGACGTAGCCGCAGAAGCGCAGCCCATACTGCTCGGGCCGTGCCTCGGCCGGGAGTTCGACACCCGAGGCGACAAACGTACGCACCGGTGTTTGCTCCTCCCACGCCGGCATCCGCTCCCACGCCCCTTCGTAGTACGCCACCCGCAGGCCCTCGGGCGCGTGGGGCGCGGCGACGGCGGGACGCGGGGTACGGCGCTCGAACGTCGCCCGGGCGACATAGGTGTCGGCCAATCCCGGCGCGAAGGCGCGCGCCTTGACGGTCGTCGTGGCGGTCAACTCGAATGGCCCGGTGTAGACCGGTGAGCCGGCATCCGGATCACGCCCATCGAGCGTGTAGCGGATGACCGCGCCCGGCGTCGGGGAATCGAGCCTGACGCGGAGCGCATCGAGGAACAACCGGTCCGCGGCGGAGATCGTAACGACCGTGGCGTGCGGATCGGGTTCGAGCGGTGTCGCCGACCGCGCCACGTCGTTCGGATTGCGCGCGACCGTCGCCGCCAACACGCGCACGCCCTGATCGTCCGGCAAGTGAATCGCGCGCGTCTCGTGCGGCAAGTCGATCCGATAGAGGAAGGCATAGCTGTACGTATAGGGCTCCGCCCGGCCGCGCCGGTCGTAGCGATGGGTGCCGACCCAGCCGACGGTCGCCGGCTTGCGGTAGCCGGGCTGGATCGCCGCCGGATCGGTCTGCAGCGTTCCCATTACCATCCGCTGATCCCATTGCCCGATCTCGGCCGCCCAGTCCTGCAGGTGCAATTCGACCGTGTAGTTCTCGCGGAACGCCGGCTCGACCGTGAAGGTCACATCGCGATCGCCGTCGACCGTGGCGGCAAGCAGATAGAGCTGATCGAAATCCCCCTCCGGCAAGCCGACGCGCTGCCCCTGGCAGGCGACAACGTTCGCATAGCCGGGCGCCCGCGGGCCGGTCCAGAAGGCGACGCCGTGACGCATCAGGATCGGCGGCAACAGCTCGCCGGCGAGCAGATGTCCCGCCTGGTCGAAGTCGCCGTCGGTGGGATCGTCGCGCTCGGCGATGCCATCGAGGTTGTAGGGCAACGGCACTCGCAATCCCTGCGGAAAGCCGAGACGTTCGTCGGGACGATCGATGCGCAGCGCGAACGTGCGTAGTTGGTAGGGGGCAAGATCGAAGCGCAGCGCGCCGCCGGCGATATGCGCGCCCCCCGAGGGCCCGGCGGCTGGCGCGGTGATCTCCTCTTCCGCCCCGTTGACTTCGCGGAAGGTGGCGATCGGGCGCGCGAACTGCAGACCGGCCGCCGAGAGGTGCCGGCCCAGTAGCTCCTGGACGCGGACGACGATCTCATCCCCGTCTTCCGCGAGCTTCAGCGCCCGCACGGCGAAGGCCGGCGGGTGCGGTGCCCGGCGGGAATCGGTCGCGCCGGCGCCCGACCCCTGCTCCGCGGTGCCGGGCGCCCCCGGGCCCGCCTCGCCCGCCAGCAGCTCGAGGAACGCGAAGCGCCGCCCCAGCGGACCGCGATGGCGGGGGACCTGGTAGGCGCGCAGCGGCTGATTGAAACGTTCCGCTTCCCACGCGACGGCACCCGCGCGCCAGTCGCCCGCGTGCCCATAGAGCGCATAGCCAGCGTGATGGCGGCCGAGGTCTTGCGATGCCTGATCGCCGACCCAACCCCACCCGTCGGCGATGCCGGGCGTATGTATCAGCGTATGGCGCAGCGTGCGCGCGTTCGGCCGATCCCAGCCGTAGCGCGCATTGCTCAAGACGGCGACACCAAAGCCGCCACCCGCGTCGCTCAGGCCCGCCCACTGCTGCGCGGGAACCTCATAGAGCGCCGGCCGGTTGAGGCCGCGTTCGATCGTCCCGAGCCGCAAGTCGTAGGTCGCGGAGTCGGCCTCAACGGCCAGCGGGAAGGAGGCCTTGAGCAACGTGCGGGGAGTACGCCAGTCGATCTCGTTGCGGATCTCGACCCGGCTGCCGGCCGCTCCGGCGGCGAGCGAGATGTACTGCACGAAGCGCGAGCCATCGGCCTGGCGCTCGATCGCGAGCGTCGCCCGTGCCGGCCCCTCTTCCACGATCCGCACTTCGGCGGGACGGCCAACGACTCGGCGCGGCTCGGCCTGCAGATCGTCGTAGTCGATCTCCCAGGCGGGCCATTCGCGCGGCGTATTGTCCAAGAGCTGCAACTCCAGCGGGCCGTCGAGCAGTTCGCGCTCGAGCCGCTTGTCATGAATCGATGCGACGTTGCCGTCGCGGTCGAGCGTGACGCGGTAGCGCGCGTTCTCGAGACTCGAGCGCGTGACGCTAAGCTCGTTCGCCACGCCGCTCGGCATGTGACTCGGCCGCAGTTCGTAGACTGCATAGCCGACCGGTGGCGCCGCGGCGACGAAGACGACTTCGATTTCGTCCTCCCCGCGCGCTTGTGCTTGGGCGGGCACCTCGCGCCCGTCGCCGTCGTAGACTCGCACGTCGCGCGGCACGCCCTGATCGAAGCGCACGCGGGCGGTGACCACATCGCTGCGTTCGATCCCAAGCGGGTTGTAGACGAGCAGCGCCTCGCCGCCGCGCACGCCAGTATCCATCGCGCGGCTGACCGTACCGACCGCGTGGCGCTCGACCTCGGCGAACTCTCCCAGCGATAGCAGCTCGTCGTTCCAGGAAATCGTGTAGGCGGCGGGAATGCTCGTGCCGGGCAGGTCGTCGTGGAACTGGTGCCAGAGGAAGCGCCACCAGGCGTCGGTCAGCGTTTGGCGCGGATAGGGCAGGCCACCTAACCAATAGGCGGCGACCGCGCTGCGCTCGGCGGCATCGGCCCGCAGCTCGTTCTTTCGATTCCAGCGCTTCATCGCCGCCTGCGACGTGTAGCAGCCGGCGCCATGATCGGTCATCAACAGCTCGCCCCGATAGCGGGGCAGTTGCCCCAGCAGGCCGAGTTCGCGCCCAGCGTATAGACCCAGCGTCTGCTCCCCCGGTAGCAGGCGGGCCAGGCGCCGTGCGAGCGCATCGGAGGCAACGCTCTCGACCGTGAGAGGGCCGTCGCCGTCCAGGCTGCGCTCGAGCCACGCGACCGAGGACGGTGCCGGAGCGCCCCCCTGATCCCCCGTGCCGAAGTACTTGTAGCCAATATGGAACCCGGAGCGCGCGCCCTGGCGCGCCACCGCGGCGATCCAGGTCGAATCGCGACTCAAGTCGTGCTCGATGCGCGACACGTAGGCCCCCGGCGCGAGCGCCGCGACCAGGCGCGCCCCGTCGACGCCCTCCCACAGCCCGATGTCGAACGGCACGCCGACCGCCGAACCCCAGGTCAGCTTCTGGGTCGAGAAACCGAGCAGCCCGCAGTGCGCCGCTACCGACGGCAAGGCATGGCCGAAGCCGAAGCAGTCGGGCAGGAAGACATCGCGGCTGACGAGATCGAACTCGCGGCGGAAGAAGCCGTTGCCGTAGAGCGTCTGGCGGATGAGCGACTCGGGCGCCGGCAGATTGACGTCGACCGCGTCGATCCAGCTGCCCGCCACATGCCAGCGGTCGGAGGCGATGTAATCGCGCATGCGCGCGTAGTCGTCGGGGTAGTACTCCTTGATCAGGGCGTACCGAAAGGCGCCCTCGAAGCTGAACCGGTAGCGCGGATGGGATTCGAAGAGCGCGAAGTTCTCACGCAGCGTCGCCGGCAGGTATTCGCGAATCACGTCGCGCACGGTCCAGCGCCACTGCGTATCGAGGTGCGCGGTGCCCACGACGTAGAGCGTCGGTTGCTGCGCCCCAAACGGCGCCTCGCGGCTGAGACGCGCCGGGGAGACGGCGCCGGTCGCCTCGGCCTGCGTCACGGCGCCCGCGGGCCACGCGCCCGGTGCGACGAGGGCGGCCAGCACCGCTAGCGCCACGAGCTCCGCGGTCGCGCCTCCCTCCCGCCGAACGGCGTGACTTCCCCGGCTGGCGGCGCATCTGCTATCGAATGACATCGCTCCCCCTCGGTTCGGGTGGCCGGCGCCGCGGGCGACGGCGCCAGAACCAGGCGCCGTGCCGCAAGCGATCGAGCAGCACCGCGCCCAAGATCACGAATCCCAAGACGACCTTCTGCGTGTAGCTTTCGACGTTGGTCAAGTTCATGCCGTTCTGAATCACCGCAATGATGAAGGCACCGATCAACGTGCCGAAGATGCGCCCCTCTCCGCCGCTCAAGCTCGTGCCGCCGACGACGACGGCGGCGATCACGTAGAGCTCGTACATCAGGCCGTAGGTCGGCGCCCCGCTCTTGAGCTGCGACGCCATGACGACGCCCCCCAAGCCGGCGAGCATCGAATTGAGCGCATAGACCAGCAGCAAGACCCCCTTCACGCGCACGCCCGCCAAGCGCGCCGCTTCGGGGTTGCCGCCGACGGCATAGACGTAGCGCCCGAGGGGCGTGCGCGACATCACCAGGTGCGCGAGCGCGTAGAGCGCCAGCATCAGCAGGACCGCGTAGGGGATCCCCACCAGCGGGTCGGCTCCCCGCCCGAGCGTGACGAACGACTCGGGCAGGCGGTAGATCGGCTTCCCCTGCGAGAGGATGTAGGCCAGGCCGCTCGCGACCTGCATCATTCCTAGTGTGGCGATAAAGGGCGGAACCCGGAAGCCGGTGATCATCGCGCCCGAGAAGAGCCCGACGATGCCGCACAGGAGAACCGCCCCGGCGCCGGCCGCGAGCATCGCGCCCGTCCCGGCCGCTGCGCCTCCCCAGTGACCGACGAGCCCGGCGACAAGCACGGCGGACAGCGCGATCAGGCTGCCGACGGAGAGATCGATCCCGCCGGTGATGATCACCATCGTCATCCCGATCGCCAAGATCGCGATCACCGCGATCTGATTGGCAACGTTGAACAGGTTTTCCGGCAGCAGAAAGGTCGGCCAGCGGTAGGCGGGCGGCGTGAGGACCGGGACGTGCCTCCAGGCTTCCTCCTCCGCCAACACGCTGCGCACGAGCGGCGCGTAGGCGTGCGCCGCCGCGATCGCCGCCGGCGGGCCGGTTCCGTCGTCCGCCAGCTCCTCGAGCGCGGCGCGCACGCTGCGCGGATCGCCGCGTGCGCTCCGTACGCGCACCCCCTGAGCGCCCAGGCGGTCGTGGAGCTCGCCGGCGAAGGCCTGATCGGCGTGGCTTGCGCCGCGCACTGCGATCAGGATCGTCCCCTGCGCCGACTGCAGGCGCGCACCGGCGGGACCGGCCAGAAGCCCGCGCGCCGCCGCCGCGCCACTCGGATGCTGGTCGCGCAGCGTCACCACCGAGAAGAACCCGGCCAGGAGCAAGAGGACGGCGAGCATGCCGTAGTTCGATAGAAAGCGCGCCCACCTCATCCGTGCACCGCCATGGAGAGCAATTGCTCCTGGGTCGCCGCGGCCACCTCGGTCACCTCGCCCGCAATCCGGCCGCCGCGCATGACGAGCACCCGATCGCTCATCCCGAGCACCTCGGGCAGCTCGGAGGAGATCATCACGATCGCCTTGCCCCGCGCGGCCAGCTCATTGAGCAGGAGATACATCTCATGCTTGGCGCCGACATCGATCCCGCGCGTCGGCTCGTCGAAGATCAGCACGCGCGCATCCTGCTCGAGCCAGCGCGCGACGAGCAACTTCTGCTGGTTCCCGCCCGAGAGGTGGGCCGCCGGCTCTTCCCAGCCGGCGAGGCGGATCCGCAGTCGAGCCACGTAGCGGGCCAGCGCCGCCCCTTCCGCCCGCCGGTCGATCCAGCCCGCGCGCGTCCAGTGGGCGAGATTGGGGAGGGCAAAGTTCTCGCGCACCGAGAGCTTGAGCAGCAGACCCTGCTGCTGGCGATCCTCGGTCAGGAGGCAAAGTCCGCGCCGGATCGCGTCGCGCGGTGCGCGCAGTCGCAGCGGACGTCCCGCCAGCCGGATCTCCCCGGCTGTCGCCCGTTCGGCGCCGAAGAGCAAGCGTACGAGCTCCGTGCGCCCGGCTCCGACCAACCCCGCGATGCCGAGCACCTCACCGGCGCGCGCCTGCAGGGTCACCGCGTGGACGCCCGGGCCGGAAAGCGCGCGCGTTTCAAGCAGGACCGCGCCGCGCGGCGCCGGCGCCTTGGGAAACTCCTGATCGAGCGGCCGCCCGACCATGCGCTCGATCAGCTGCTCGCGCGTCAGCGCGGCGCGGGGCCAGGTGCCGAGGGTCACCCCATCGCGCATGACACTGACGCGATCGGCGAGCGCCAGCACTTCATCGAGCCGGTGACTGACGAAGAGAATCCCATGGCCCCGGGCGCGCAGGTCGCGCAGGAGCGCAAAGAGGCGGGTCACTTCGCGCGGGGTGAGCGCCGCCGTCGGCTCGTCCATGATCAGGAGTCGGGCGCGGGCGAGCAGCGCGCGCGCGATCTCGACCAGCTGCTGCTGGGCAACGTCGAGTGTGCGCACGGGCGCCTCGGGATCGATCGGCGCCTCCAGCTCGGCAAGCTGCCGGCGCGTGGCGCGCCGTTCCGCCGCGCGGTCGATCCACGCTCCACGCCGCCGCTCCCGTCCGAGAAAGACATTCTCACGCACCGAGAGCGACGCAACGAGGTTTAGCTCCTGATGGATCGTCGCGATGCCCGCCCGTGTCGCGTCGCCCGGGCAGCGCAGCGCGCACACGCGCCCACGACAGGCCAGCGTCCCGCAGTCCGGCGCCAGAGCGCCGCTCACGATCTTGATCAGCGTGCTCTTGCCGGCACCGTTCTCACCCACGAGGGCATGGATCTCGCCGGCGCGAACCGCAAGCGTCGCCCCGCAGAGGGCTTGCACTCCGGGGAACGCCTTGTCGACCCCGGTGACGCTCAGCAGCGGCTGATCGCGCTTCACCCGCATCGCCGGCTCACGACTCGGCCAGTGCTTCTTTGCGCGTGTAGAGCTCGCAGGGGATGAGAATCTCGGACGGCACTTCCTGTCCCGCCGCGTAGGCGGCGATCGTCTCGATCGTCGTCTTGCCGATCAGCCGCGGCTGCTGCATGACATCGGCGAAGATCTTGCCGGCGGCGATCGCGCGGCGCGCCTCAGGCACTGCGTCGAAACCGACGATCACGATCCGCCCCAGGCGGCCCGCCTTCTCGACCGCGGCCAGCGCTCCGAGCGCGGAATCGTCGTTGATCGCGAAGATCGCATCGAGATCGGGATGAGCTTGCAGAATATCTTCGGCCGTCTTGAAGGCGACGTCCTTGACGCCGCGCCCCGACAGCTTGGCGACGATGTCGAGCCCGACGCGATGACTCAACCCCTCTTCGAAGCCGCGCACGCGCTGGATCACCGACTCGACCTCCGGATGGTCGATGATCGCGATGCGGGCGCGGTTCCCGACCGCCATATTGATCGCCTTCGCCGCCAGGCGGCCGCCTTCGAAGTTGTCGGAGGCGATGTGGCAAACGACCTCTACCTCGTCGGCGAGGACGGCGATGTCGGCGGTGAAGACGGGAATCCCGGCCGCATTGGCGGCCTGAATCGCGGTGCCGATCGACTTCGAGTCGCACGGGGCGACGACGATCGCATGGACGCCGCGCACGATGAAGTTGTCGAGCTGGTCCTTCTGGCGGGCGACGTCGAACTCGCCCGCCTGGACGATCAGCTCATAGCCGAAGCGTTGCGCCGCCTCGACCAGGCCCGCTTCGAGCTCCTGGTAGAAGGGATGCGTCCGCGTCAGGAGCGAAACGCCGATCGTCAGCCCGGCCGGAGCCGCGGCGGGCGCCTGCTCTGGCTCGCGCGCCTGCTCCCCGTCGCCGCCGCAACCGCCGGCGGCGAGAAGCAGTGGCCCGAGGCAGCAGACGCGCAAGACCCATTCAGCCGCCGCCCGCCAACGACGGCGACCGGCGATTCGTCCGGGGCGCAGAATCCGAGTGGGGGAGTCAGCGGAGTCGGTTGTGCCAGCAGACATGGCCCCTCCTTCTGGGAAACGAATCCGACCGGAAGCGCGTGCGCGCATGGCTCGGATTCTAGCGATCCAGGGCCTCCGCTCCAAGTCGCCGGGGCGCGCGGGGCATAAGTTTCTCGACCGGGAACGCGAGCAGCGCAGCGAACGCCAGCGCCAGGATGAGCACGAGCACCGCAGCGTCCATCCGCGTCGCCGGATGGCGGGCGAGCTGCGCAACCGGAGCATAGGCGCCCAGCACAAGCGCCGCCGCCCCGTAGGCGGCTACATTGGCCCGCACCAGTCGCGTGGCAGCGGCCAGGGCCGCCGCCCCGAGCAGCAGGTGGGGCAACCAGGCGGCGACGAACGCCTCCCAGGTCCGCGTCTCGGGCGCCACGGCGAGCGCCGTCGCCAGCAGCAGCATCCCCAGCCGCGGCCAGCGCGCCGCCCCCTGCCGGGGAAGGAGATAGAGCACCAGTCCGATCGCGAGCGCCGCAACGGCCGCGCCCTCCAGCGCCGCGGCGAGCCCACTCAACCACGGCAGCGCCCCGCCCAGCCCCGGCGGCAGGCTCCAGTTCCACGGCGGCACAATCGACGGCCAGAGCGCCACCGTGCTCGCCCGCAGCTGATCGTGCAGTCCGAGGCCGGCGGCAACGAGCAACGCCGTCAACCCCGCATCACGCGCGGCGCGGCGGCGTGCCGGGAAGCGCAGCGCCGCCACGATCCGGGGGTGCAGCGCCGGCAGCATCGCCACACCGACGCCGAGCACGAGCGCAGTCAGCACGATCTCGAACGGCACGAGCAGCCAGGTCTCGATCACGAAGTGCGTCCACGGCTGCTCCGTATCGTAGTCGGCGAGGAGCATCGGCGCGCGGCTGATCGCCGCCAGAAGCATGATCGCGCCGAGCAGTCCGGCGACCTTGAGTCCCGCGCGCCAGCAAATCGCCCCCGGCCGGGCGCCGTGGCGCAAGCGCCGCAACGCCAGGCCGAGTGCGGCGGCGAGCACGAGGAGCAGCAGCGCGAGGTGCAGCGACTGCCAGAGACCGCGCTGCGCCTCGGCCCGCCGGGCCTCGTCCGTGAGGTGCAAATGGCGCTGCCAACCCCCGAACTCGTCTCCGAGCCACCGCGCCGTGAGCCGCACGCGGGCGGCTCCGACGTGGGCGCCGGGCGCGGTCGACTCGTAGGCCAGCCAGTGATCGCGACGGGCGGGGCGCTCGCGCGCCTCCGCCGCGACCCAGCGCCACTCCTGCGCCGCCCAGCCCTCCTCGGCGAGGGCCGTCTCGATCCGCTCCCGCGCCGCGGGCGCGGTGAGCGTCGCGCCCGGTGCCGTCTCCGCCCGCCGCTTGCCCCAGCCGACCAGCTCCCCCGTTCCGGCGCTGACCTCCGCCCACCACTCGCGCGGCTGCCCCGAGCGCACCGCGCGCAGGCGCCAGACGAACGCCCCGCCCGCGGCGCGCGTCAGGCGCATCGCCGCGCCGGTGTCCGCGCTGCGCGCGGCGTGTTGGAGCGCCTCAGCGCCGGTGTGCGCGCGCGGGGCAAGCAGCAGGCGCAGGGAATCGAGCGGCGCGCCGCGCTCCGCGAGCGCCGCGCGGGCCCGCTGGCGCGCTTCGTCGGCGCGGAGCGCACAGGCGCCCGGCGCGTCCCAGCGCTCGGCCGGCAAGCGGTGCAAGGCAAGAGCCGCAAGCAACGCCAGGAGGCCCGCACCGATCCAGCGCCGCAGCGGTGTGCGCGCCACGGGCCGCGACGGAGCCGTCGCTTCCGGCCACTCATCCCCCGCCTGCCCGGCGGCGGCGGCGTACGCCGGCGCCCCAAGCGGCGCGGCGAAGTCCCGATTGCGAATTCCCGCCGGCGAAACGAAGCGGCCCGTGCGCAGGTAGGCGAACGCCGCAATTCCGAGCGGCAAGAGGATCACGCCGGCCGCCGCGGCGCCCGAGAGTCCGAGGTAGGTGTCGCCCGAGCGCAGCAGGAGCTGAGCGGCGTAGAAAGCATCGACGGTGTAGTGCCAAACGAGCACGGACCAGATCCCGAAGCGGAGCATGGCCAGGCCGACCGCGATTCCGGCCAGGCCGACTTCGACGCCGCGGATGTAGAACGGCTGATTCGGATAGGCGGCATGGCCGAAGCCCCAGATCGCCGCGGCGAGCAAGAGCGCCAGCCAGCGCCAGCGCAGCCAGCGCGTCAGGGCGGGGAGAGCGAACATGCGGGCGCTGAATTCCTCGGTCACGGCGGGCGTGAACCCGACCATCAGCACGAAGGCCCATGGCAAGCGCGTCGTCAGCAGGTCGTCGTAGGGCACGTCGGCCGGAACCCAGGCGCCGAGGTGGCCGCCGACCCAGTAGAAGAGCGCCTGGTAGGCACAGAAGCCGGCGGCGAGCGCATAGCCGACCACCGTAGCGACGAGGAAGCGCCGCGTGCGCAAGCCCCGGCGAGTGAAGATGCCCTCCAGCGCGAGATGGTCGGGATAGGCACCGCGGTAGACCGCCTCCGCCCCCGCGGTCAGGACAAAGACGAAGAGCGCCAGACCCAGGCTCTGCAGTAGAACCGCGGTCACGCGCTGCAGGAGGAATCCACCCAAGCTCTGCGCGGGCGAATACTCGTAGAGCCAGGCATCCATGCCGTTTGCCTGCGACAGCAGCCAGAGCAGTCCCGCCGCAGCGGCAAACCCCCAGGCGACCCGCCCGCGGATGTCACCCCGCAGCAAGCGCCGCACGAAGGCGACCGCGACCGCCAGCAGCAAGAGGCCGTAGAGCACGCTGGCCGCGGTGCCGGTCGTTTCGTTGCGGCTGCGCAGCGCGGCGTAGGCGCGCCGCCACGCCTCGGGCAGATCGAGGCCATAGCTGAAGCGCCCGATTTGATCGCCATGCAGCACGACCTCCAGGCGCAGTGGCGCCTCGCCCCAGCGGCGCGCGCGCCATTCCCAGGCAAACGCATGATCGATGCGCTGCGGTTGGAGAACTTGCTGGCGACCGGCCGGCTGCAAACGCGTCGTGTCGATCGCCGCGCACGTGGCGAGGAACTCGAGCGCGCGGCGGCGAGCCTCTGCGGGGGCCAGCGCCGCCCCGGGCGCATCCTCCGCCCGCCGGCATTCGAAGTGGGCGAGTTCGCCCGTCGTCGCCACCTCGATGCGCACTTCTTCCAGTTCGCCGGGGCGGAACCAACGATGCCCCCAGCGCCAGAGCCGCACGGCGCTCGCGACGGCGGCATCCCCCCGGGCAAGCCCCACCTCGCGCTCGAGATACGTCTTCGTCTCGGTGTCGTAGGTGAAACGGGCGGCGTGCAAGGCGCGGTCGGTCGCACACCCGAGTGCGTCGCGCCACGCCGCCGCGCGCGCGCGGCTGGTGGCACGGTCGACCGCCACATCGATCGAAGCCTCGGGGAAGGCGCGCGGGTAGAGCGCATAGAGCAGGAACAGCGCGAGCAGCGTGGTCGCCAGGCAGGCGACGATCACCCGGCGGTCCGACGGGCGCAAGCGAGCCTCGTCTTGCCCGGCGCTAGCGTTCATCGTCCTCGGCGCCCGGCGGCGAGAGGGCGGCTGGCAGCAAACGCCCCGCCTCGATCGTGCCATGGTAGATGTAGGCCCGGCGCTCGGGGAACAGCGCCATCAGCCGCCCGTTCTCGGCGCCGCGGTCATGGGCGTAGACCACCGCGGCGCGCGCGAGATCCGGCTCCTGATGCGCGAAGGCGGACCCGAACCAGATGTGGCGCACGGGCAGGAAATCGCGCTGCGGCTCCGTGAAGCGCGTGAAGACGAGCGCCTGCTCGAGTCCCGCGCGCGCGACCAGCCGGCCGAGGTATGGACTGACGCCCCAGTACTGAGGACCGTAGGCCAAGAAGTAGCCGCGGATGCGCGCGGCCGTCCCCGGCGCGGCCGCCGCCGCGTCCGCCGGCGGCCGCACCAGCGCCGGCCACCCGTGGGCGGCGGCCCCCGCGGTGAGCACGCCAAGCAGCAGCGCGGCCGCGAAGCTCCCCGCCCTCCGCCGCGGGCCGTCCCCTTCCGCCACGAGCCGCGTTCGCTGTGCCAGGCGCGCCATGCCTTCGCCCGCGCGCAGCAGGCCGGCGGCGGCCAGCACGAGCAGCGGTCCGAGGGCGTCATAGACGTAGCGCGGACCAAAGCAGAAGTCGTGATACCAGTAAAAAACGTAGGCCGCGAGCAGGGCGCCGGGAACCGCGGCGAGCAGGAAGCGCCGCCCTGGAAGACGGCCCCCCCCAGACGGCTGTTCTTGTGGTGGCTCGACCCCGCGGGGCGCTGGCGCGCGCCGGGCCATCACCGGCAACAGCGCCAGCGCGACGGGCCAGAGCGACGAGAGCGGCCAGAGGAAGAGTTGCGCGTTCAGCGCCGACAGCGTCCGCTGCGCCGCCGTCAGCCCGCGCGCCAGTGTGTGCGGCGGCCCCCAGCTTCCCTGGCCGAAGCCGAGTCCGTGCTCCGGGCCGTAGAGCTCGATGTAGCCGGGACGCCAGGGCGCGCCGGTCGTGCCCCAGTTGTAGAGCGCATAGAGCAGGAGACCCGCCAACCCGCCGCCCACCGCGCACCAGACCGCCCGCCGCGCCGCTCCCCCGCCCCGCAAGACGCGCACGCCCGCCCAGAGCACCAGGGGCGCGGCACCGGCCAAGGCCGCATAGGGTCGCACGAGCACGGCGCCCGCCAGGCAGGCGCCGGCGGCCACCCCGCTGCCCACCCCCCCCGTGCGCACCGCGCGCAGGAGCAGCCAGGCGTGAAGCGTGAGCAGGCAGAAGGCGCCGACGTGCGACATCATGCCGCCGGCCATGAAGATCAGGAACGGTGAGAGCAGGGCGAGCAGCGCTGCCCAGGAGGCGACGCGCCGGTCATACACCTCACGGGCGAGCAGGTAGACCGCCGCCGTGCCGAGACCCGCCAGCAACGGATTGATCAACCAGGGCACGCCGAGCCAAACGCCGGGCGTTAGCAGCAACGCATGCCCGGGCGGATACTGGGCGTACCAGCGGCCATCGTTGATCACGTGGGGATAGGCGAAGAACTCAGGCAGTGGGGGGCTTGGCGCCCACAGCCGACCGCTGGCAAAGATGCGCGCCTGGAACAGCTGCGCAACCGAGTCTTGCACGTGTGGAATGCGACCGAAGACGGCATGGGAGACGAAGGCGGCGGCCGCGGCGACGAGCCCGCCGGCCCCCGTCATCCAGAGCCGGTCGCGGCGCCCGCGCAACAGCGCCCTCAACCGAACAGCCACTGCTCCACGATCTCGCACAAGAGGTGTCCCGCCAGGATGTGCGCCTCTTGGACCCGCGGTGCTTGATCGGAGTCGACCCGCAGCACGAAGTCGGCGATCTCGGCCAGCTCGCCTCCCGTGCGTCCGGTCCAGCCGAAGGTGATCATCCCGATCCGGCGCGCCAGGCGAGTGGCGGCCAGCACGTTGGGCGAATTGCCGCTGGTCGAAATCCCGACCGCCACGTCTCCGCGCGCGGCGACCCCCGGCAGTTGCCGCGCGAAGACATGCTCGAAACCGTAGTCGTTGCCGACCGCGGTCAAGGTGCTGATGTTGGCCGCCAGCGAGAGCGCCGGCAACGACGGCCGGTCGAGGTAGAAGCGCCCGGCCAGCTCCGCGGCCAGGTGTTGCGCGTCCGCCGCCGATCCGCCATTGCCGAAGAAGATCACCTTGC
>Ga0180435_10002984_pt1 | contig 17088 bp, 11 predicted proteins | sample SS_ome_3_FD_132467 | JGI IMG/M metagenome (GOLD analysis project Ga0180435, IMG submission 132467) | Hypersaline lake sediment archaeal communities from the Salton Sea, California, USA - SS_3_S_1 metaG | ecosystem: Environmental > Aquatic > Non-marine Saline and Alkaline > Hypersaline >...
ATCTTTAGAATAATTAGAATCTGTCAGTTAATATAGCAACACGCTACTTCGGCTTTGTTCACTAATATATAATGTTCACAATTTTTGAACATATTGAAATTTTGAACAAGTTGTAATATTCAAATTGCTATCATTATTATTTAATATTTTTATCAATTGGTTATTGATAGTTGTTCACTAATGTGCTATGTTCATTATTCATGTACAAGTTAATATAATGAACATAGGGCCGTTTTACCATGAAAAAAAAAGACACTGAAGCTGCAATTCTGCAAGACGCGATAGATGCGTTCGAACGAACCACCAACTTTAAAGCTTATCTTGCAGATAATCTGACAAATTACACCCCCTTAAATTTAAACGATATAAAGATACGCCTAACTGTAAATAACGAAGACATCTTCTTGAGAGGGGAAGTAAAGAATAATATAAATCAAGCTAACTATTTTGCAGCCATACATCAACCGCAGCTGTTTTGGAATGAAAATCAGCTTCTTATCACGAGATATGTTACCCCCACAATGGCGGACACACTCCGAGATATGAATATCCAATTTATAGATACAACTGGAAATGTATATCTTAATGATCCTCCCGTATACATTTTTATCAAAGGAAATAGATTACACGCGAAATATCACCCGGAACGTCTGGGACGTGCATTTCAACCGACAGGGTTACGTGTTCTTTTTGCCCTACTATGTAATCCTGGCTTGGAAAATGCTCCCATGCGAAAAATTGCCGAGAAAGCCAATGTTGCTCTAGGCACAGTTGGTTTAGCAATACGCAATTTAAAAGAAATGGATTATATCATTGATATGGGTAAACGGGGTCGTCGTTTAGTAAATAAAAAAAAATTGTTAGAGCGATGGGTTGTAGCTTATCCGGAAAAATTACGACCAAAATTATTAAAAGGCCATTATAGGGCTCAAAGGTTTAATTGGTGGGAATATGTTGACATTGAAGATTATAATGCCTTTTGGGGTGGTGAAACTGCTGCGGCAAAACTCACCAAATATTTAAAACCCCAAGTAGCTACTATTTATGTCGGACCTAACACCGGGAGATTATTATTAGATAATAGGATCAAAAAAGACCCAAAAGGTGATATTGAGCTACGCCGTATATTCTGGAACTTCAACATAGATTGGTTGTATCGTAATTTAGTTCACCCAATTCTGATTTATGCTGATTTGTTAGCAACAGGTGATCCAAGAAACGTCGAAACCGCAAATGTGATTTATGAGCAAGAACTTCTTAAATTTATCGGAAAAAATTGATCCTTTAAGAATAGAAATTATTGAAATTATTTCCGGAGTTGCCCAAAAAGCGGATATCCCCTTTTTTATTGTTGGGGCAACTGCCCGAGATGTGATCCTTACAAACGGTTACGATATTCAAACAACTCGTGCCACCGTAGATATTGATTTAGGGATCAGAGTTTCTAAGTGGAATCAATTTGAATTATTGAAAAAGATATTAATAGAAACCGGCAAATTTGAATTATCAAACAAACCCCACAGGTTAATCTATCAACAAGTAATACCCGTTGATATAATACCATTTGGGTCAATTGCATCGCTCGACAGATCGATCAGTTGGCCACCTGAAAATGAAATCGTAATGAGTACCATAGGGTTTGAAGATGCATACGAGCAATCAATAACTATCAAAATAAAAGAGGATTCAGACCTTTTTGTGAAATTTGCATCTTTAAATGGAATTGTCACTATGAAACTGATTTCATGGAATGATAATGCCTCCCGCAGAAAAAAGGATGCTGCAGACATTCTATTAATCATAGAAAATTATTTGGATGCCGGGAACATAGAACGTCTATATGACGAAGAGGTGGATTTGATTGATGTGGATGATTTTGATTATGTTATAGCTGGCGCAAGACTCTTAGGTAGAGATATTGCAAAATCATGTCGCCCTGAAACTCTAAAAGATTTGCTAGTAATCCTCGATCAAAAGAAAGAGTATAACAATATCGATATGTTGGCTGCCGATATGCGTGAGGGTTATTCAAGTGAAGAGTTTGATAACATAATTGAACTATTAGAATTTATGAAATTAGGTATGATAGATATAAAGGAAGGCCTAAAAGCCACACATTAACAGTATCTTACTTGTAAATGATAAAAAACAGATAGTTCATTCAACAATTTCATACCCAATCGATCTATATCCGGTCAGCCTCCGTTCAAACATCCTCGAAAGCATAGGAACCTGCAGGTCCGCATAATCGTATATCAGCACTTCCTTCTTCATGTCATGGATTCTGTGCAACCGGCCTGCATACTGCGAAATTGTTCCTTTCCATGAAATAGACACCTATGACGAACTCACGTTGGTACCTATCATTAGGCCCTCTGCCAAGCAGGTGATTTCGGATCACTTCATCGGTTACAGGGCGGAAATCCCTATTCTCACACTCGCCGCACTTTACTTTGGGCTTTTTGCATATGGGCCGAATCCATTCGTTATTGCATGACGGTTGGTACCCACTCTTCCCGGTGCGCTTGCTCTCAAACCGTTTGGGAAGTACATCCTCTCGACCACGGAACAGTGATCTGAATAGGGCTATTTTTTCAGTTTCTGGAGATTCGCCAGTTACTTGGTGATTGCCATAGGCAACGGCTGGATCAGCGATTTCTGTATCTGCCGCCAAGGAATTCTGAAGTTGGGCAATCTTATTCTTCAGTGCATCACGTTGTGCATCCAGCGCAGCAAGTTCCCTCTTCAGATTGGTGATCTGCTTGGCTATGGTATGTTAATTTTCCAAAACCATCCCCTATGGTGCTGTGTATCTGCTTATTCGCTGTATCAACTATCTATAATTATTTACGATACTAATCAATCCCCTAATAAAAAGGCAGAATCTTCGATTGGAGAGGGAAGCCAGGATTGAGAGTCAATCTTTGGATCGGCGTTCAAAGTTGCGGAATAGTATGGGAATATAACCTTAAGTCCAAAATAGGCAGGATTGTTTTTTGCCTATTTTTTCAAAAGGTTAAGATGTAGATATAGAAATTGACAAACATGCGTGTAATTGTACAGGAAATTGACAAATCTCATTGGTAGGTGTTGCCATTTCTCGATGTAATTTTATCAAAAAATCTAATAAAATCAGCTCACCCATTGACAGACTTCATTGGAGCTTAGACTAATTGTAGGCTCCAACGAATCGTGTCAATCCCACAACGAATAATGGCAATATTTCCATTGATTGCCGTTAAATGCTATCACGCGTGAATAAATGACTGTCTACCACTACATAATACCTTGATCTAGCAGAGCTACCAATATATAGCATATCAATAGGTTGCGAGTATGATTCGGACAAAAAGGCCTTGACTTTCTTAGATTCGTGCCGATATACTATATAGCAACACAAAAATGCTGAATACGCTAAAAACAGCCCCATGCAACCTACCGGACATACTATTGAGCCGGCAGCGACCATGGGGCTTTTCATTTTAGGAGGCTATTTTGCGAAAGGTTGTATTTGTAATTGATGGTTGGTTCATGCGCAAACGGATTTATAGGTTAAAATCTTTTCTCTAAGATGGACCGAATATACGTAAATACTGCAAAAAACATCTGAGGAATGATGACATCCTATATCGAATTTTTTATTATGATACTGAACCGTTAAATAAAAAAGGACACAATCCTGTGTCAGGGAATCCGATTGATTTTGGCCAAACCAAAGTTGCAATCAATCAAAACAAGCTTCTCGATTCTATTCGAAGAACACCTAACTTTGCATTAAGACTCGGAAGTTCGATTTGGCATAACGATTGGATTTTAAAAACTGATAAGCTTAAGCATTTGATTAACGACAAGATAGAAGTAAAAGACCTGACCGAATATGATGTCAAACCTAATATTATCCAAAAAACAGTTGATATGAAAATTGGGCTTGATATTGCTTTTATGGCAACTAAAAAAGTTGCTGACCTATTAATTATCATTACGGGGGACCAAGATATCGTTCCTGCTTTAAAATTTGCACGCAGAGAGGGTATGCAAGTAGGGCTAGACCCATTAAAGCAAAGTGTTTCTCCTGCATTATCGGAACATGTCGATTTTTTAGAATCCAAATTATAAACCACACTTTAATAAATCTCATACTTGTTTGTTGTGAAAATCAGATAGTTCGCTCATTCAACAATTTCATACCCAATCGCTCGATATCCGGTCAACCGCCTTTCAAACATTCTTGAAAGCATAGGCACTTTCAAATCCGCATAATCATATATCTGCACTTCTTTTTTCATGTCATGGACTCTGTGCAACCGGCCCGCATATTGGGAAATTGTTCCTTTCCATGAAATAGGTAATGTCAGAAAGAGTGTATCAAGTCGGTCTTCGTCAAATCCTTCACCAAGATAACGGCCTGTTGCCAGTACCACTTTCTCATCGTCTTCATCGAGATGTTCAAGATCGTTAAGTGCTGCTTCGCGTTGTTTCTTACCCATGCCGCCTTTCAAAACGATGACATGCGGAATTTTGTGATATAGCATATCCTTTAACATTTTCAGATGGGTTTTGCGTTCCGTCAGAATAACAGGAAATCGACCTTTGGACACTACAGCCATCACATCTTTTACTATCATTTGGTTGCGTTTGGCATCATTGATCAAGGATGCGTATATTTCATGAATGGCAGAATATGCTGCTGTCTCAACAGTTGCGTCTGCTTTAAAATCTGTATTTCTTACGATCACCTTATGGGCAAATGGTCTTTGTTGAGCCTGTTTCTTGTCATCAACTTTATGCCGAATCGGACCACAATTCATGAAGATGATCGGATGGTGACCATCCTTGCGCAACACTGTCGCGGAAAGTCCGGTAACAAATTTAGATCTGCTTTGCCGAGCAACAATTTCAAAACTTCTGGCGGAAATATGATGGCACTCATCCACAATCAAATGGCCATAATCCGCAACAATGTCATCAACGACGCCTTTTCTGCTCAAACTTTGGATCATAGCAACATCAATGATTCCCGTGGGTTTACGCTTGCCACCTCCAATTTGACCGATTTGTTTGTTTTTCCCTTCTAAAAAAGTATCCAGGCGGGTCAACCATTGATCCAGCAGTTGCTTTCGGTGGACAACGATAAGTGTATTCACTCTTCGCGTGGCAATCAGATGCGCGGCAATTACCGTTTTTCCAAATGCAGTCGATGCTGAAAGTACGCCCGTATCATGCTTTACCATAGCATCTGTTGCAATCTGCTGCTCCATACGAAGGGTCCCGCAAAACTTAACGTCTATTGGAACGCCATTAAAACGTTCATCAACGATGTTTGGATGAACACCTAAGGACTTAAAAAATCCGACAACATCATCAAGACAACCTCTGGGCAATCCAATATGTTTTGGAAAATCTTCACAGCAGTGAATGATCCTGGGTTTGTCATAGGTCGGAAATCGCATGGCTTGGGCTTTATAGAATTCTGGATTCTGAAAGGCCGCCAAACGGATGAGGCGGTTTTTCAGTGACGGTGGCAAGCCTTCCTTTTCTATATAAATTTGGTTCCCAAGGACAATATCAATTTTTCCGGGCAACGGTTCCTTAATTTCGATCTCCGGTTTTCTTCCTGAAGGGGTGAATAACCAAGGTGATATCTCATCGTCATCAGTACTTACGAATCGAACACCTAATACGCCACCCCTTTGACTTGCCGTATCAACAATAGATTGCACTGAAACCAAATCCATTTTTCGTGCGGAAGACAAGAAAGCCCATTGATCGGGATGTTCACTCAGGTTTCCATCCACGAAAATACTGTTGCCATTCTCCCGAGCCGCTTTTTGAAGTGGAAGCGCAATGAGATTTCCAAAACCACCTTTCGGCATTGTATCCTGGCTTGGAAAAAATCGATCATAAGAATCAAAGCCTATCTCCGGCCGGGACTCCATGGCCTGGGTCAACATGAAAGATCCTAGTTGGCGGGCAAGTCTGACAGGAATCGTCTCTGAAAAAAATATCCAGACATGTCCACCGTTTCCGGATCTGGACCGTTCTAGATATGCTGGAACCTTGAATTTCGTGCAGGTAGCGAGATAGATACCGGCATCTTCAGCCCACGAATCTTTATCGAAGTCAACTGCCAGAAACCAGCAAGTTTCATCAAAAAGCATCGGATAGACACCAATGACGAACTCACGTTGGTACCTATCATTAGGATCTCTGCCAAGCAGGTGATTTCGGATCACTTCATCTGTTACAGGGCGGAAGTCCCGATTCTCACACTCGCCGCACTTTACTTTCGGTTTTTTGCATATGGGCCGAATCCATTCATTATTGCAGGCTGGTTGGTAGCCACTCTTTCCAGTGCGCTTGCTCTCAAATCGCCTTGGATATACGTCCTCTCGGCCACGGAACAGTGACCTGAATAGGGTTATCTTTTCAGGTTCTGAAGATTCGCCGGTGACTTGGAGATCCCCATAGGCAACGGTTGGATCTGCGATTTTTGTATCTGCCGCCAAAGAATTCTGTAGTTGGGCTATCTTTTTCTTCAGTACATCACGCTGTGCATCCAGAGAAGCAAGTTCCTCCTTTAAGTCGGCGATCTGCTTGGCTATGGTATGTTGATTTTCCAAAACCATCCCTTATGGTGCTGTGTGTTTGCCTATTCACCGTATCAACTATTTATAATTATTTACGATACTAATCAATCCCCTATTAATATAGGCAGAATCACCGATTGAAGAGAGAATACAGGATTAAGAGTTTAATCTTTGGATTGGCGGTTATTAAGCCGCGAGATATTATGGGAATATAACCTTCAAGTTCAAAACAGGTTGGATTTTTTTTGCCTATATTTTCAGAAGCTTAAACTGAAGGTCCAGAAATTGACAAACATGCATGTAATTGTACAGGAAATTGACAAATCTTATTGTTAGGCATTGCCATTTCTCGATATAATTTTATCAAAAAATCTAATAAAATCAGCGCACCCATTGACAGACTTTATTGGAGCTTAGATATACTTATCGGAATGCGTTTTTTCTTGACAAACCGTGAATCGCGGACCATATTACTCACAGTTAACTACCCTTGCAGTTTCGACTCAGGGCGCGGGGCCTCTTGGGAAACCTTGAGGCCCCTGCTTTTTTTAAGGCATTAATGCGTACATATATTTATATCGATGGATTCAATTTCTATTATGGAGCTGTTCGAAATACCCCATATAAATGGCTTGATTTTAAATCATTTTTTCAGAAAATTCTTGCTCCTGAACATGACATTCTCGCAATAAAATACTTTACCGCCCATGTAACGGGAAAGCTAGATCCTCGTCAACCGGTAAGGCAAAAGACCTATCTACGGGCTTTGAAAAAGCATATTCCCGAAATTTCTGTCCACCTGGGACACTTTAGCACACAGGATGTTTTATCCCCCCTATCGTGGAATCATAAAAAATTTAAGGAATGGAAGAATATCAGCGGTAGAGTTAGGCGATTTAACGTCCCCATCGTTTTGCCTGACCAAGTTGAAATTGTTGCCCCTTTATCCAGCGATCAAAGCAAATATGGGGATAGGCGATTCTTCGTACCGATTATAAAAACCGAGGAAAAAGGTTCTGACTTCAATATCGCCGTCCACCTGTTAAACGATTCTTGGTTAGATAAATTTGATTGCGCAGTTGTTGTTTCAAATGATAGCGATCTTTCCGAGTCTCTTCGACTTGTAAGGGATCAACATAATAAGAAAATCGGATTAATTAATCCTAGAAAAACAACGCCCGCAAGAGAGCTAATGAAATATACCTCCTTCCATAAGAAAATTCGAAAAGGTGTTTTAAGGGACTCCCAATTGCCAGACCCTATTCCAGGCACGAAAATAAAGAAACCTGATAGCTGGTAGGTTGGACAATTAAGCTTTTGCCCGCCCTAGCTATATTCCTCACATCTGAACCCTGCCATAGGCGGAGAAAGTGATGCCTGGACCCAACATTGAAGCCATTGCATTTCTCAAGAGTTGTTGCCGATTTTGCCTAAATTTATTATCAATAATTACTTAATGTTATGCTGCCTTCCAGATATTGACAAACATGCGTGTAATTATACAGGAAATTGACAAATCTTATTGTTAGGCATTGCCATTTCTCGATGTAATTTCATCAAAAAAGCTAATAAAATCAGCGCACGCTTTGACAGACTATATTGGAGCTTAAAACGAAGTTATACGACTTCAATTGTTATGGCATGTTCCTCGATACCATTATTGCAATAGCCCAATACATTCCACTCGGCAGATTCCGGTTGCTGTTCGCCATTCGTGCTGGTGGCCCTGGTCATTATCGTAAACATCCCCTTACTTTCAGCTTTCCACAAATACTCCCAGTGCCGCCATGCAAAGGGTACGTTCAAACCGACAAACAATGCCGGCTGCCATGTCTTTCCCCCATCAGCAGAGACCTCGACATGGTCTATGCCGTTTTCACCCGCATAAGCTGCTCCTCTTATGGGAATTAAACCCGCGGGAACCTGTTCATCCCTCAAAGGCTGGGTGATGATGGATTTGATTGTAATGCCGGTAATAACCTCTCCGGATGAAGGGTCTTCACCTTTCTGAAAAATACGGTAGACCCTATCCATGAAAAAGCTTTCCACAGGCGAATTGAGGACCGTGATTTTAGACAGCCATTTTACGCAATTGGCGCCGGTCCAGCCAAGTGCAAGGGCCCGTAGTGGAAACCCATGTTCAAGGGGCAAAGGTTCGCCGTTCATTTCATAGGCCAGGAGGGTCGAGTCCATGGCCTTTTCAATGGGGATGCTGCGAATGAATTTGATCTGTGCTTTTCCCTTTGGGATGTCAAACCCTTCAAAGCAAACGTGCTTGGCACCCGGCTTGAGCCCTGCCTTACTCAATATATCCTTGAGCCACACACCGCCCCACACGGCATTGCCGACACCGCCTATCGTCCATGGATTTCCAGACGCTTTTTCTTTGAGCAGCGACCGGCTGTTCCCGGAGCACTCTAATGTATTCGCCACTTCCGCCTTGGGCATTGCCAAAATATCACCAAACACTAACTGAGACGCATCATTCACCAATCCATCAACAGTCAATGACCAGGCATCGAGGTCCACCGGCGCCTCGGGAAACATGCCCTGATTGCGCTTGAAAAACACCTCGTTGTCGGTAATCCAGGTGCGCAGCCTTTTAATGGGCGTTTCAGCGTTAAGCGGATTTTTTGTCATGATTCTCATATGTTCATCCATCAGTTTCCCTCCTTCTTATATGGTATAGCAGCATTGACTATCGATAGATGTACGTTACACTGTAGAGACGATTGTTGAAAAAATATTCACCAGAATAAATCTCGCCGTTTCTGATATGAACTTGATAGTGGTAGATGCTTTCATTGCCGGCTTGATCCCTCAGGATTAGCTTGCCGGATCTTATCCCGCCAACGACTCGCCAGTATCCCCTCGCATTGTCTGCACCGGCCGCCCCCCAGCTTCCGGTCTGGTAACCGCCCTGGTCCGTAAACGTGCCGCTGTAGCCGGCCTCATAGGCTTCCTCGTAGGTGCCGTCCGGTTTGAGATAAAGGTTGGTCAGCGTATTAGTGGTGACGTGATCCCAACGTCCTGCAAATTTATACAAAAGGGTTTCCGGGCGCGGATTGACCTCATCATAGGGCGGTTGCGGTCGCACATAAGGGGGTGGCCAATGTCCGCCCTTGGTTGCAGTTGTCATGCCTGGTGTTTTTTCAGGTGTCACCGCCTTAGGGGGCTTTTTCCCCTTGCGGCACTGGGAAACCGAACCATCCATGGACATGATCAGGAGAATGCCGTCTTCAATGGTATAGAAATAGTTAGCCACGCCACTATCATCCTGAACCTGGAAGACACCTGGAGCGAGCTGGTATGTGTATGTTGTGCCATTGTACACCAAATTTTGCTTTGATATGAATTCGAGGGTTGCCCGGGTGCCTTCTTCGGAACACTCCCAGAAACCCTTGAGGCGTGTAAATTCATCAGCCCAAGCAGCCGGCAAAGCTAACAAAAAAGCCACGATACTGATGATTAAACAGAGAGGCAGGGACGGCCGCTTTAGTACGAATCTGTTGCCAACAGGCATGAATTCACCCCCTTATACCCAAATTGGGTGATAGATGGGTTTAGGTTGAAGCCGTTTCTTTGGGCGGTATCGCTGAATTGAAGCAGGGTTCAAAAAGCAACTTATACGAGTAAAGGGCTTGGGGTCAAGTCATGTCTTAAACATTCATATCCATAGGCGAATAAAGACTCTCAAAATCTTCTTTATCACCACATGTCCAATTGTTCATGCGCACAATCTCATGAAAATTTGCAAAAAACGATAATTTCTATTATTCAATAACTGTATCATAATCAATTCTTTCAAATCTCAAGGACTTCATCATGGAGAAACCAGTGTACCATCTCAGCCGGCGTGAATTTATCACCCTTTGCGCCCTTTCCGCAGCCGGTTTTGCCGCCGGGTGCGCCACCAATCCGGTAACAGGCAAATCACAACTCATGCTGGTCAGTGAAGAACAAGAGATTCAAATGGACCGGACCTATTCACCACAGCAGCTGTCTTCCGACTTCGGCGTTGTTCAGGACAAACAGCTGGAACAGTACCTGCAATCTATTGGACAACAGATTTCCTCCAAAACCCACCGACCCCAGATGCCCTATCGGTATCTCCCGGTCAATGCGACCTATATCAATGCATATGCCTTCCCCGGGGGCACCATTGCCTGTACCCGGGGCATATTACTCAGCCTTGACAACGAAGCGGAACTGGCAGCCCTGCTCGGCCATGAACTCGGACATGTCAACGCCCGCCACACCGCTCAAATCATGTCCAAAAGCCAGTTGACCTCCGCCATTGTCGGGGGTGTTGCCGCGATGGCGGGCTCCTATGATCAGAATTACGGCGGCATTGCCGCCCAGATGGGAATGCTGGGCTCCGGCGTCCTCCTGGCCTCGTACAGCAGGGACAATGAAAGGCAGGCCGACGACCTGGGTATCGAATACATGGTCAAGGCCGGATACAGCCCTGACGGCATGGTGGGGCTCATGGATATGCTGAAAAGCATGTCCAGCCACAAGGTGAGCACCGCGGATCTTTTGTTCGCCACCCATCCCATGAGCAGCGAGCGCTATCAAACAGCGGTTAAAACAGCCTCAAGCAAGTACCGGGCAGCCAGATCAAATCCCTTGCACCGCGAACGCTATATGGACAACACCGCCAGGTTGCGAAAAAAGAAAAACGCGATCTTTCTGATGCAGCAGGGGGATTCGCTCATGGCCCAGAAAAAATTTTCAGATGCAGAATCTAAATTCACCAGGGCGTTGAGGATTGCACCCAACGATTATGCCGGTCTTGTAAAACTGTCCCAGTGCCAGATGATGATGAAAAAGCTAAATGACGCCGACCGCAGCATACACCTGGCTAAAAGCGCTTATCCTCAGGAAGCCCAGGCCTACTATCTCAGTGGGTTCATCAAGCTCAACCGCGAAGACTACGCACCTGCTTTCAGCGACTTCAGCACCTATGATAAAAAGCTGCCCGGCAACCCTTATGTCACGTTTTACAAGGGTTACAGCCTGGAAGGCCAGAGCGATAAAAAAGAGGCTGCGCAACTTTACTATAAATTCCTGAAGGTTGTGCAGCAGGGGAAAGAGGCGCAGCATGCTTACAATCGCCTGAAGGAGTGGGGATATATAAAATCATAAGAACCCCAGAAGCCAGAGGACAGAGCGACAGAACCCAAGAAGGCCAGAAATTAAGAACGTGAGAAGGTAAGTCGGTGGTCAGTGGTCGGTAGTCGGAGGTCGGAACCAGCGAAAAATAAAAACAGATAGACGAAGGCTGAAAGCCATTGAAAAACAAACCAAAAAAGAATCAGCGCAGGCTCCTGGCCATATTCAGCGCCGACGTCGTTGGCTACAGCCGCCTGATGGGCGATGACGAAACGGCAACGGTCGAGTCCATCAAACGCTGCCGGAAGATGTTTGCCAAATGCATAAAAAACATGGTGGCAAGGTTATAGATGCCAAGGGAGACAATCTGCTGGCAAAATTTACCAGCGTGGTTGACGCAATTGAATGTGCCGTGAAAGTCCAGAACAGACTCACCGACATGAACACATCCCTGCCGGACCATCGCAGGATGGCATTCCGCATCGGCGTAAATCTCGGCGATGTCATTGAAGAAGGCGGGACCATCTACGGCGATGGGGTGAATATTGCTGCCCGCCTGGAAAGCCTGGCCGGCAATCTTGAAGAAGCCAAAGCGGCCGCAGCAGACCTGTTGAAATGGTATCCTGACTTTGCCCTGGACCGCGTAGCTGAAATGATGACCTTTAAGAATCCCGATGATGTCAATATGGTATTAAAGGCCTTTCGCAGGGCCGGGCTAAGCTGAGATCCAGAAACCGGAGGTCAAAGGATCATTAGGGAGTAAGGCGTAGGGACTGAGCGCTAGCCGGTCGTCGGTGGTCGGCCGGAGGACAGAGTTCATGGGTGTCGGGAGCTAACTTTCTACCCGACACCCGATTTATTTCTATTGAATATTTCGCTCGAGTTCCTCCATATCCAGAAGCGCTGCGTCAATAGATTCCTGCTGCCCGATTTCATACAGATCATGAAAGCTCTGTTGCAGACGTCGATGAAGGTAGTCCAGCTCCCCAAAGGCTTTGGGCGCCAGGGCGATTGAGGACTGACTGGCCAGCATATCGGTGTAATCCATAATTTTTTTCGCAAATGTCAGAAAGATATTGTAGTTGTAGCTGGATGGCGCCAGATCCCCGTCAGCGGACAAAAGACGTTCATATTCCTGCCGGACAGGGCGCGTGAACTCATCGCCCAGACGGTCCAGAACTTCCACGGCCTCCTGGTGATAAACACCCGTGCTCAGGGCGTTTAGCGCCTGCTGCATCGCATCGGCAACACTCGACTCACGTGCAAAAGGGTCGAGCTTCAGCTTGTAGTCATACGCTTTGTAAGCATATTCACCCTCGCCATGCTTTTGCTGAAACTGAATTTCACTGTGGAAAATCCTCACATCCCGAATCAATTTTTTGTGCAGTCTCAAAGATGCCGTTAGGTCGTCAAAATATTTCGTATTGGCTTCATTCACCAGGTACGGGGGCTGCATTAATACAGGCTCAACCGCCTTCTCCAGAATGGGCTTGTATTTGTCCTGCAAAAATCGGTCCCAGCGCTGTTTTTCCAAAACCAATCGATGATACACCTGTTGGACATCGAGCCTCTCCTCGGACAATTCCGGGGGGACATCCAAAAGCGCCGTGGATGCCATGTGCGGGTCTGCATCGGCCGTTTTGCCGTACCGCAAGTCATGCGGCGCATAGGTATCCATGCGCATTTGCAGATTGCGGTATTGATGTTTCAACCATTCGATGTCATTCCGCAAGCGTTGATTTTCATGGTGCAGGTTTCTAAAATCAGCCCTATAGTCCCCCTGTTCCTGCCATATTGGAAACAGATAAATACCACCCAGGTACATGAGGAGCATGCCGGCCACCAGCGCCCCAAACAAGATAGCCAAATACCTGTAAACTCTGGATAAAGGTTTCATATGGCATGTTCCCCCTGGTCTGCTAAAATCCATTACCCCGTTTTTGGACCATTTAAGCTGGCGGCGCGGTACGATAAGAAGTGAGACAATAGATGGAATCTGCAGAACCTGATGCAATCAATTCGGGATAAAATTGAAATCCCCGCCAGTCAGCGCATGCATATGCGGATTATACAACAAGCAACGGTTAAAATCAATTGTCGCACAAGATCGGGGCGGATGCAGAGATAAGGTCGGGTGGGATTGGAGCGTAATATTTGAAAAATGAATTAACCGGCGCAGGTATCTGCGCCGGTTAATTCATTTTTATCCCTGCCAGTCGATTAGTCCGCGGGTCTCCGTCACCTCGAAGGCTGCGGCTGCGACGATGGTTTTGGCAGCATCCTCGCCGGCATGCTTGGCAATGGCGCCCCGAATCGTGTCATAAAGAGCACCCTCTTCCTGTATCTCCTTATGATTCGTTTGTTGACTCAGCCATCGGGGTGTTTTTTGCGTCATCCCCGCGAAGGCGTGGATCCAGAGCTCTTAGGCTGCTATCAGCTACAAGCTGTGAGCTAATTTCCCCTTGAATCCTTGAAACCTATTTTATTCAACACTCCTCCACCCTGCAGGGCACAAACCTGTGCATGGGTGTACCCAGCAGATCTCTGTGCGTATTTTTAGTAAGCTTATTTACGTTCAGCCCGTAAACCGTATCGCCGTAAATCAGGCCAAAGCCGTGGGGAATCAAAACGGTTCCTTTTCGGACCTGGTCGGACACCTGAAGTTCGCCTGTCTCGCTTCCCGCCTCTGTGGTGACTTTCACGTTCTGACCATCGCTAAACCCCATTTCCTCAGCATCCACCGGGTTCACAGCAACGGTGCAGGCCCGTTTGCCTTTGTTCCAGTCCTGCCCGCGGATCAGTGTATTGATATTGTACCGCGTATGCCTTCCGGCACTCAGGATCATAGGATATTCTGCAGACAATTTAAGATCTTGTGCTTCATTCTCAGCATTTAAGTTTTCTGCTTCATCTTCTAGTTCCGGCACAAAAACTTCCACCTTGCCGGACGGGGTCTTAAGGGCTTTGAAATTTTCTTCCGGGTCTGCTTCGCCAATCCAGATGCCTTCCGGGTTGTCCAGCAGCGCCTGAAAAATCCGGTCTCCCTGATCCAGACCAGGCTCAAAGCCGATGCGCGCGGCATTTTTCCGAAATGATTTCGGTGCGGTCATGGTGACTCCCCAGAGTCCGGCCTTGGCAGCACTGTCCCACTCCCTGCCCAGGGTTTTTGCCAACACAAACGGCATGGTTTTCAGAGCCTTGGGCTCAGTAGCGGCCCATTCCATGAGTTTTGCACCAAAAGTCAACCGATCGCCCTTGGCTGCTTCGTATAGATCCTCGGGAATCGTTGGGATCAATCCCAGCTTGTCCGCTATGAGCGTAAAAATCTGGGATGCTTCCAGGCATTTTTCCGGCGGCGTTACAATGGGACGCCGCAACTGAAAAAATACCTTGGGAAAGGTCCAAGGAAAAAATGTTGTATCCCAGGATTCGTAATACGTTCGACAGGGCAGCACGTAATGGGCCAGACGGGCGGTTTCACTCATCACGATGTCGTTGACAACGAGCAGATCCAGCCGGGAAAACGCTTCCTCGTAGGCTGTGGTGTCCGGATAGGCACGCAGTGGATTGCAGGCGCTGACATGGACGGCCCGAATGCGTTCCGGGTGTTCATTTAAGATTTCTTCCGGCATGACGGCCGGCGGAAAAGAACCAGCCGCTGCCGGCGGCATGTTGGTGACAACCGTTTTCCACGTTTTGGGATCACGTTCATCTGCATGAAATCCCATGGGCACAACCATACCCGGGATCACGTTGCCGCCGCTTACACAAAAGACGCCGCAAATGGCCCCCAGAATATTCATCAGATAAGAATTCAGCACGCTATTGCGGCCCATATAAATGCCAAGATCCGGATGCATGCACCACTTCCGGGTGGTCATCAAACGGCATAACTCGAGGACCTGGTTATAGTCCAGTTCACAAACGTCTATGGCCGCTTTGACATCGAAGTTTTCGAACCAGGGCCTGACAGCCTCCCAACCTTCAACATGTTCGTCAATATATGCCTTGTTCTCCCACTCATTGCCAATTATGATTGAAATCATAGCCTTGATCAAAATCGCGTCCGTGCCCGGCCTGACCGGAAGGTGGATGTTGGCGATGGCCGCAGTTTCGCTTTTTCGCGGGTCAATGATGACCAGCAGCTTTTCAGGATCTTTGGATATTTGTTTCAACACCAGGGGGGCCCGGGGCATTTGATGGCTTTCCATACCGTTCCAGCCCCATCCCACGAGCATTTCCGTATGATGCTCATCAGGAATTGGAAGATTATATTGCTTGCCCAGCATGCGACCATACAGCCACCAGGAGCTCGCGAATTCCTGCCCTGCTGAACTATAGAAATTCTGGGATTTCAACGCCCGCAGAATAGACAACCCAAATGCACCTTCGGAATGGCCGCCCTGGGCGCTGGCGCCCATGTATGCAATGGCACGGGGCCCGTGGGTGCCCACGATAGCTTTCATTTTACCCACTATCTCCTCAATGGCCTGGTCCCATGAAATCGGTTCGAATGTATCGCCTACCTTTTTTAACGGCTCTGTGATGCGGTCTTTGGGATACTGGTGGTGAATCACGTTTAGGCCCTTGCGGCATGCATACCCCTGGCTTTTTGGATTTGATTTATCCGGTTTTACTTTTGCCATTCGGTCGTCTTCCACCAGGATTTCCAAACCGCAGTTCTGCGCGCACAGTACACATCCGGTTTTATGCCAGGTTCCCATGCTCTCCCTCCTGTTTTCTCCTTATCGATTCAAAACGGTCAAAACCTGATCAAAAGTGGTGATTGTAATTGATGGTTTTGGAATCCACTTGTTTCAGGTGTCGAAAATTATAGTTAAGAGAAAATAGTTAAGAGGTAGCTTAACAGCAATAAGTAAGCAGGCCACTATTAACTCTTTTCTATTAACTCTCCCTACTGCTTACTATACTCCTGTGGTACTCCGATCTCAGGCTTCCGGCCTCTGTTCTCTGTCTTCTGGTCCCTTCTGCTTACTCCCTACTCCCTGCTAATTAAGCTTTCAGCTACTCGTAGAGGGCTCTCCGGTCATCATCCATCTTTGCGAGGTGTTCTTTAGCCTTCTCCGGAGAAACGGCCTCTCTGGTACCGTCCGCATGCTGGACCATTACACCGCTATGGGTCAACATCTTGTAGCGCGCTTTTCTTACTGCCTTTTCCGGATGACAGATCAACTGGCAGTTGCCGCAGGTCAACTCCACTTTATCCCCTGGCATGATGATGTTGAAAACCGCCACGTCCGGTTTGGGCCGCTTGAGATACGGCCCAACGGCATTCAAAAGGGCCGGGTAAAACGCCTCGTCTTCATCTGGGATGGGAAACCTGGCCGGCGACCAGGTGGACCACTTGCCGGATTTGTGCAAGCCG
>Ga0180435_10002985_pt1 | contig 17086 bp, 14 predicted proteins | sample SS_ome_3_FD_132467 | JGI IMG/M metagenome (GOLD analysis project Ga0180435, IMG submission 132467) | Hypersaline lake sediment archaeal communities from the Salton Sea, California, USA - SS_3_S_1 metaG | ecosystem: Environmental > Aquatic > Non-marine Saline and Alkaline > Hypersaline >...
ATTTGCGAACAATAGTAATTGTTTCAACATCAACAATCGCTATTCGACCGCCAAGGATATGGCGGACAAAGGTTTTTGGGTCTATCTCTTCGATCCCAGGGGCGTCGGTGTCAACAAGGGGCGCTTCGATCCACTCTACACAGTTGACTCCATGAGTGATTACGACCTGCCCACCGTTGCCCGCTTCATCCATGCGCGTAGTCGCGGCAAACCCTTAATTTTGGCCGGGCACAGCTTGGGCGGCCTGGTTGCGGAGAACATGGTGCTCAACTGGTCGTTAGGCCGCCAATTGGATGAGATCGATGAGCTTGACTCGGAACAGAAGGAAATTCTCAGGGAAGTTTTGCCAGATTCGGAAGAGGCCGAGGAAAATTTGAAAATGGTTCGCGGCATCATATCGCTGGCATCGCCCAAAGCATTTCAGAAAAAATCGCACATCCTTTTTCCAACCGCCCTGTGGCTGAATCATTTATCCAGAATATTTCAGTTCCAGCATGTGCCCGTGGAAGAAATTTCAAAAGCCATCACCGAAGTCCCCGGTTTCAGGCAGCTCACCCGGCTCCTTTTGAATCACAATATCGGAGACCTGAATGTTTTTATTTCTCCGGAAAATCATAGAGAAGATAAAAAATTTGTGGAGCGCTATCTGAAAGTGGCCATGGAATCGATCCCGCTGGGGCTCGGGTTTCAATGTTTGAAAGCCATATACAGCGGCAAGGGATTCAAACGCATGGACAACAGTCGCTTAAATTACACAACCAGCATCAAATGGTTCCCTGAAAACATTCCCGTATTTCACTTCTGGGGTACCCGGGATAATATCGCTTCAATTAAGGTCAGCCACCATCACGATTTGTACCCCCATCGGATCAAAGAGACATACCACCTCGAGACGTTCAAGGATGTAAAAAATGTGCAGATCACATCGGATCGGAGTCAGCACATTGATTTTATCATTGAAGGGGCCAATCATTTAGACCTGTTATACGGTAAAGTGGCCGATCAAATTGTAACACCGCTGATCATGCAGATCATTGAAAAGGTATGGGGCGATTGGTCCTATGATCGGTCCCCATTAAAGGTGGGTAAAAAAAGGGTTCGGATGAGGGTCTAGGATCGAAGGGATTATCTCCCGATTTGTTGTCGTAGTGTTGTTGGTAGAAGCTTTGTCGAAATCGGGATCGTTATCGGGATCGGGATCGAGATGGTATTAGACCATGTAAAATTAGGCATTTACCGCCTTTCAATCGGCTATGTTGCTTGGTAGCCGGTTTAGGTTTGAAAAAAGCAGAAAGCTGGCAGCAAACTGTTTTAGAACATTGTAGCGTTGACAATTTAAGTAATATTTAATATGCCAATATCATTAGGAATTATGTCCCACCCAATTTACCTGGTGACCTTCCAAAACCATAAGGAGAAAAGCCATGACACCTATGACGGACAGTAAAAATCTACTGGAATGCGCCTACTACTGGGAAGAGAACGATCCGGATCGTATGCTCTTCACCCAGCCGCTCGGCGGTAGCGTTGACAACATCAAGACCTGGAGCTGGAAAGAGGCGCTGCAAGAGGCCCGGCGTATGGCTACCTATCTCAAGGGCCTCGACCTCCCGGACCGCAGCCATATCGCCCTGTGCTCCAAGAATTGCGCCCACTGGATTATCGCTGATCTCGCCATCTGGATGGCCGGGCACGTCTCCATTCCCATTTTTCCGATTCTGACAGCCGATATCGTGCAGTACACGCTCGAGCATTCGGATGCCAAGCTGCTTTTTGTGGGTAAGCTCGATCCGGTCTGGGACGAAATGAAAAAAGGCGTTCCGGCTGACAGGCCGCAGATTGCTTTTCCGCTTGCACCCGAGAGCGATCTGGATGCCTGGGATGACCTGATTGCAGATAGCGAGCCGCTGGCGGAACCGGCCGAACGGTCCCCGGAGGAGGTGGCGACGATTATTTACACCTCCGGAAGTACCGGCAAACCCAAGGGCGCCATGATCAGTTTCGGCGCCATGCACCGAAGTGCCAAAGGAATTTCGGAATATTTGAAGACCCATGAGCGCGACCGCATGCTATCCTACCTGCCTTTGTCGCACGTATTCGAGCGCTGGGTTGCCGAATCGCACTCCCTGTATGCTGGCAATCCCCTCTACTTTGCCGACAGCCTGGATACATTCATCGCAGATCTGCAGCGGGCCCGGCCCACGCTGTTTATCTCGGTACCACGCTTGTGGCTCAAATTCCAGCTGGGTGTGTTTGAGAAAGTGCCCCCCAAAAAGCTGGAGCGCCTGCTTAAAATACCGATTCTCAAGAATATCGTGAAAAAGAAAATTCTCACCCAGCTTGGGCTGGACCACGTTCGTTTTGCCGGCTCGGGTTCGGCGCCGATTCCCAAAGAAGTCATCGAATGGTACCGTAACCTGGGGCTTGAACTGCTGGAAGGCCTCGGCATGACCGAAAACTTTGCCTACTCGCACCTCAACAAGCCCGGCGAGGTACGTCCTGGTTACGTGGGCCCCCCCTTTCCGGATGTACAACACAGACTCAGCGAGGAGGGCGAGGTGCTGATTAAAAGCCCTGGCAACATGATGGGCTACTACAAAATGCCGGAAAAGACCGCGGAGGAATTCACGGAAGACGGGTTTTTCAAAACAGGCGATCTGGGAGAAATCGATGAAATGGGACGCCTTAAAATCACCGGTCGGGCCAAGGAACAGTTCAAAACATCCAAGGGCAAGTATGTGGCGCCCGCTCCCATCGAGAATCAAATAGCCTTGAGCGAACACGTGGAAGCATGCTGTGTGACCGGCTCGGGCTTTCCCCAGCCGCATGCGGTGGTGATGCTGTCTGAGGGTGCACTCAAGACGCTTGAGCAGGGCAATAAGTCTCAGATCGAAGCTGATCTGGCCGAACATCTGGAAAGCATTAACAGCTCCCTCCCGCACCACGAGCGAATGTCCTTCATGGTTGTGACCAAAGACGAATGGCTGCCGGAGAATGGGTTTCTGACACCCACCATGAAACTCAAACGTGCCAAGCTGGAAGAAATCTACGGCCCCATGGCTGACGGGTGGTACGAGCAGAAACGGCCGGTGGTGTGGCAGGCCTGAAGTCCGGACGCCAGCCAGAGACGCAAGCCGTCTTCAATCCTGATGACGACGGGAGGGAGGGCGGTATAAAATGAGTATATTTGGAATCTGTCTCAATGTACTTTTTTTCTACTTTACCTTGATGGCCACCCGGGTGACGTCGTCATGCGGTTCTTCGGATTGGACGAACTCATCGAGACGGGTATTGATCTGCGCGACGATTTGATGCGCTTGGCCATGACATTCAGCCTACTTCGGGCTATTGACTAATGTCAAATATTTTAGGACTTGGAATGCAGATAAATTTGATGAATCGCTATGCTATACCGCTTTCGCCTTGGCCTCTAATTTGCGATTAAATTTATCAGCATCGATGATAAACCGTTCGTGGAATCCACTTGAAATGGTATCGAAGCCATCATCGGCCGAAATGGAAAAAGTCAATTTGCGGCCGGCTATCTCGATTAACTCGGCTTTAACCGTGACAGTCAATCCCGGTGGCGTTGCAGCCGTATGGCTGAAGTTTACGTGGATGCCAACCGTTTGTTCACGGGGCCAATCAATATGTGGAGTAAGCAACTGAATACAGGTCCATTCAAACAACCCCACCATAAAGCCGGTTGCCAATACAGAGGGCATGACCTGAAATTCCGAAGATTCCGGATATAGGTGCGGTACCGTTTTGCTTTCAGGAACAGTAAACTCAAACGTATGAATGAGACCTGGTTTCAGTGACGGTTTCATGGCAACTCCCCGAATGAAAATTATTGGTTTGATGGCATTATTTCTGTTTTTTAATGATTAGTCAAATAAACAAAAGCGCCGAAATAGGGTGATTTCGAAATCCAAGCAATGGTTATCGAATAATGCTGCAAAGAAAATAGCTTGCATACTATTTTCGTTTGCCTGACCGATCAAGGGCGTCACATTGTACCCAAAATCAATGCCATCATGGTGGCGGCTAACAGGGCTTTTGAGATGTACTCAGACAAATCTGGAAGGAGGCTTCATGATGCCTAAAGCCGAGCGTATGACCCAACACGTTAGAGACTTCTTGTTCAATGCCGGAGCCATGGACATGGGTATTGCCACCACGGAAACTTTGGCCGGCGGACCGCCATCCGGATAAGGCGGTTCGTCGAAAACGGTATCAGATGATCACCCAAAACGGCGTGGTCATCCAATACCCGGACGGTAATCTTGAAGCTGTGTCACCCCAAAAAGCAATTGCACATCTAAACAACATGGCCCCTGGAACCCGGTCACTGTATGAAAAAGCATAACCCAATAGGTTACTTTAGGAATTTGCATAAATATTTTACCGCGGTGCTGCGGATCGAAATTTATTCCGGAGGAGAAAATTTATGGATTTTACCTTGCGAGAATTGGAAATCTTTAGTCGGGTCGTTGAGCTGGAGAGTTTTTCCAAAGCGGCTGAAAAGGTTTATCTCGTTCAAGCTTCGGTGAGTGAGCGCATCGCTTCGCTGGAAAAAAAAGTCGGGACACGCCTGCTGGATCGTTTAGGGCGAAAGGTGCTGCCAACGGCGGCCGGTGAGCTTCTGTATAAACACGCCATCCTACTGCTGGAAGGGAGGGAAACCGCACAACTTGAAATGCAGTGCTTTTTGGGCCTAAATCAGGGTGAGATCGCCATGGGCGGCAGCACTATCCCGGGGGAATACATTCTTCCGGAAGTAATTGGTAGATTCAGTCAGTCCTTTCCAGACATAACCGTGAATCTTGCTATCGGCGATAGCAGCGGTATTGAGAAACAGGTATTGGCCGGGGAGTTGGAGCTGGGCGTCATCGGTTTTGAAAGCTCACAGCCAAATTTGTTGTGCCGCAAGCTGTGGGAAGACGAACTGGTAATGGCGGTACCACCCGTTCACCCCTGGACGAAACGCAAACGAGTCTCACCCGATGAATTGCTGCAGGAATCTTTTATTTTACGCGAAGAGGGTTCCGGTACCCTTAAAATACTGGATGCCCGCCTGCGGTCAGCTGGCACCCTGGGTACAGAGGCACTGAAGGTTGTCGCCAGATTTGGGTCATCGACCGCGGTTAAAGAGGGCATCAAATCAGGATTGGGCATTTCTATTCTTTCGGCGCGGGCCATTGAAGCAGATGTAAAAGCCGGTCTATTAACCGCCCTGAGGATTGAGGACCTAACCATGTCTCGCCATTTCTTTCTGATCCGCAACAAATTACGGATCGCCTCGCCTGCATGCCAGGCACTGCTGGACTTCCTGGTATCGGCAAAACCATCCTAAACGCATTTAGTTAACGGGATTGTCGTTGCGAAGCGAAAGATGCATGCATAATTTGAATTCATCTACCGCAGTTTACAGCGGCCGCTGCCAAGACTTCAGGCAGGGTTCGGTTGAGGCTGTTCGAGGGCCCCAAGTCAATCTACAGTCGGGAATTCAACTATCATTAGATTACTCGCTAATAATTAAAGGATTCAAAGTAAATCGTATCGATGGGCTTATCCGTAAAACGATTGATAACGGAGAGATAGGCTTTTTTAATAGCTTTGAAATCTCTGCGGGCAATCAAGCTGGAAAATTTTTCCCGATCAATAGTCGTAATGAGCTTGCTTTTAATTTTGGTAGTATTTTTAGAAATATCTGTATATTGTTTTTTATTTTTGCAAGGTATGGCTACTTTTAGTCTGGCGTATGCATGGTCGCCAAAATTTGTCATCATTTTAATGCGGACATTTTTGTAAATTTTATCCTTTTTTTGGAAACTGGTCGGCAGCACACGGATATCTTTGGACTCATACGTGTACCACATCAATACCAGACTCGATATCGTCGCCAGCATGCCCGCTGTTATCAAAATATTCTTCTTCAAATGATGATTTCTTCTCTGATTAACAGTATAATCGATAAATCCACTGGTATGGTTTTGGCGGGAAGTTCCGTGAGTATAGTTGCGCGAAGACCTCCCGACTGCCGTGTTGCCGACCATCGTGGATACATCTATAATATCGGAATTTGGCGGGTAAACCTTTAGTCCTTTTTAACCTATATTTTGATCCGGGTGCGTCTCATAAAACAATTTAATTTCAGGGGTTAGAAACCATCAACACCTTTTGTCACCTTGTCATAGTAATCCAGACAGGTGCGAACATATTTTCGCTTTTCCGAATAATCACCGGGGAAAAAGCTGCGTTTAAAACCATAGGTAATACAGTTCCTTAAGGTCTTTCCGCTTAAGGGGAAATTATTGATGGCCAATAGAATTTCTTTGGTGACATTGGTTTTGCTCACGGTGCGATTGTCGGTACAAAATACGGTACAAATATTTTTTTTGATCATTTTGGCAAAACTATGATTGGTAATTTTTTTGATGGACGGATTGGTCTGCAAATTGCTGGTCAGGCATACCTCAATCGGTATGCGTCGATCGGCGATGAACTGGGCTAAATTTTCAATATATTTTTGCTTGTCTTTGATGGTTTTATCCCGGATTTTTGAGGCATCAAAAAGATAATAGCCATGTCCAATGCGATCGGCGTGCAGTTCGGTAATGGCTTGGAAAATCGACTCAGGGCCATAGGCCTCGCCTGCGTGAACGGTTTTGGGAAGAAAGCCTTCATGAACGAGTTGAAAGGCTTCCCAGTGGTTAGCAGCCGGGTACCCCATTTCTGCGCCGGCCAGATCAAAACCGGCAATGGGAATACCGGTTTTGTCCTTGATTTTTAAAGCACCTTTAGCCAGCTCCAGTGACGCTAGCCGGCTAATCACCTGATCATCCGAATAAGTCAATGATTTGATAAAATTTTCATAATAAGAAGACCAGTGGCCCAAGTTCCGCATGGCGCACACGATGATTCCATAATAAAAAGGCGGTTCGGCACCACATTTGATCACGGTACGATTGTTAAACTCCGACTGGGCTTTTTGCAGGCCTTTATTTACCGCAATAAACACGTCTTCCATATCCATACAATCGTTGATGTGCAGCTGGGGGGCAAAGCGGACTTCCAGGTAGCGAACACCCTCTTCTTGGTTATCAATTGCCAGTTCATAGGCGATCTGTTCCAGATATTCTGGCTTTTGCATGACCGCACACGAATAACCGAATGTAGATAGGTATTCTTCAAGGTTGCGGTATTGATCCTTGAAAAGCGTCTGATTCAATCCTTCGACGGTATAGCTAGGCAAATCTAGTTTCTCTTTTTTTGATATTTCAATGATCGTTTCAAGACGGATCGAACCATCCAAATGCACGTGTAGATCGTTTTTGGGTATTTTTCTTACCGTCGCTTCTAAATTTTCTTTGTCCAAGTCTAATTTGGCATTCATAATGAGTCCTTTTTCTTCAGAACATTACTGGCTTGAAGGCTTTCACACCTAGCTTGCATGCTGCAGGGATCATAGCGAATATCAATACGTACAGCATAATAGCGTGCGACTGCGCGGTCCCGTTCAGACTGTTTGCCGGGGCATTGCTCCTGGGCATACGCCTTTATCGCCGGTGTATCACTATCGATGAAATAGCATGATTCTAAATATCATGAAAATCCGTGCTCGTGTTCATGCTGATCTTGCTCGTTTTTTGCCATATAAAGAAATCGCACTTGTTAGAAACATAATGACCGCGATACATGAATTGGGCACGATGTTGAGTCATTCGGGCAACTGTAAGACCATATCAAACGATTTCATTATTTCTTAAACTGCTTATTATAGTCCATATAAAAATAATATTGTTGAGAGATATTCGCCAGTTCTTTAACCAGTATCTTTTTATCTGTTTCGGATCGACACTGTTTGATTTTCTCCTTGAGTTCTTCCATCTCCCGCTTAAGACGCACTTCCTCCGGCAGGTAGCCGGCATTTCGGAGGACATGATAGGCGGTGCGTAAATGTTCCGGTACCTCCATGTATTTGCCGATATTTAGAGGTTTGCCCTTGCCGGGTAAATTGTCAAAGGCACCTTCGGCCATGGCCTGTTGGATCTTGGCTTCAACCGGATCTTCCAGTTCCTCCTCGCGCTCCTCTGATTCCGGTTTCCGGCTTTCTTCATAGCGCGCCTTGGCGGTCTCGCGGGTCTGAAGGCGGTCCGCACGGGTAATTTTTATGTGGTGAAATTTTCTACTCATTCTAAGTAACAGCCTTTGTTGAATGCATGTGCGAAGAAACAGACCTGTACGAGAAAATGGCTGCAAGCGATTTTCTCATTTGAGTAAAAAGAGATTGGTAAAATGCGGATCCAGGTCTTTGGTGGAAACCGAACCCAGTTCTTGTTCCAGTTCATTAAAAAGATCTTCCAGTACCGGGCCATTCGTATCCGCAATCTGGCTGGCCGGAATATCACTCTGCGAAGCAATCCATTTTAGAAAATTACTTTTGGTGGTCATACGGATTTGACGTGGCTTTGTTTTTGTGCGCCAGAGGGCCTTGAAAAAGGATTTAAATTCATCCAGGGACAGGGGCGTCAAGCTGTTTTCCTCTACCTCTGGAACCATGGCCGTCCTGGCCCAGTGCGTGAGCAGCAGATTTTTGTAGGTCAACAAATTGGCAGCCGCAGACGGTATTAACTGCAGTCTTAGATTTGCCAACAGGCTGTCTAGCTTAATGATGTTTGTGAGAACTGTTTCCGTGGTTGTGATGTCTTCCATGTTCTCAAATTCACGGTAAAGTGTACCGGACTGGTAATCATCAAAAAAGAGTGGTCGCTTGATCAACAATCCGCCCACTACCCCCAGGCCCTTCTCATCCCAGAAACTCAAAGGAAGCCCCTGGGTCAGGCACCAGCTTTCCCGATGCCAGTTTTCAGCCCGCCATTTCAACGCGAGAACCCGGCCATAACCGACCCGGAAAATATCCGCCAGTAAAAAGTTTTGAACGGCATCGACATGGTTATCGGAAATAGATTCCAGCCCAATACTCACGTATCCGGCGACTTTGCGGACAGCAGTATTCAAATCGTCACGCCCGGTTATGGTGGTTTGATCCGCTACCAACAGTTGATTGCAAAGCCCGGCAAACTCAGACTGCATTTGCATGCATACCTGGGCATTGTCGATGGATGCCAGACCCCGAGCAAATGCATTGTCGCTGGCCAACAAATGGGCAGCCAAAAAAGGTACCGGTTCTAAAGTCGCTGTTTCGGGCGGAATGGTTTCAGGCGATTGGGGACGTCGTTTTAGTGTTTCCGGGTTCAAGGGCTGATACATACCGACGGCTTCTTCAAAGGGTAAAAAACCTTCTTCGGCCAGACGAACATTGCGGGTCCGATAAGCTTCCTCTTCGGTTTCTGCCGGTAGGAGAGACGCCGATTCAAGCAAGATGCCCTGATATCGCTGGTGATCGGCGTGCGCTATTCGTTGCAGCAGCTGGTGCAGAAATATCTTGCGGTCTTTGGCATATTGATTTTTAGGATCAGGTTTATCTGCGTCAGCATCGGCAGATGGTTCCAGGACCGGATCCAGAATACGAAAGTAGATGGTGTCGTCAAAGGTCACGAAATCGTCGCCGAAGTCTGAGGGACTCTGGTCATGTTCCCGAATGCGGATTTCGATATTTTGAAACAGGAAAAGTTCAGTAAAGATGGCTTTTTCATGGACACACCAGGTCGCCAGCCTTTGCGGATCGGCGGCTAATAGCATGTGAAGCCATTTTGTGCAGGCGACGGGATCCAAGCGGTCTTTGTACCAGATTTCAGAATCCAGAATATATTCCCATTGGCGGTTGGAGGCCAGGGCCAGGATTGGCAGGGCATCCTGCATGCCGATATCATGAATGAACACATGCAGATCTTGGGCGGGTATTGAATGCACGATCTCGAGGGCGCGCGGTGATGCCAGCAGCCGTTCCAGTGCTTCGGCCGGCTGAAGCGACAGAAGTTGTTCTCGTTCATTCTTAATTTCTTGTTGTCGCTGGACCATTTTTTTATTTTGGCTAGGCATATCTCATCTCAATTGGGTGCCCTAAGCATGGTCTAAACCACCTCGAATCTTCACCCTTACATTGATTTTAGGGTCCTGATTAAACGTTGTCACTTTTTAAGCGTTTTACGCTTACAAGAACCACCTTTTACCCTTCCCGTCATTCCCTTGGAAACTTGTCCCCTTGGAAATGGGGAAGAGAATCCAGGCAAAGCTAAAAGCTGGAAACATAGTAAAGCCAATCTTTTTTGCGGTGGAGCCCCACCATATAACATTTTGGAACAAAATGTTATTCTGGATCCCCGATTGTTAGGGGATGACTACCGTATAACGTTTCGAGGCGGCTTTCAGTTATCAGCAGTAAGCTTTTAGCAGCTATGGCTGATACCTTAATGCTTTCAGGTCCTCTGGCAGCTTGCTTTCTATTGCTTATTCCTCAACCTGTTGGGTCCATCAATTGCGTTCTGCAATCGCTGGGTCCAGACGATCAGGAATAAAACCGGTATGCCGATAATGGCTGTGCCGATAAAAAACCAGGCATAACCCATGTTGTTCACCATGCTGCCGGAATAACCGGCCAGAATTTTAGGAAACAGGGTCATGATCGAACTAAACAAGGCATATTGCATGGCCGTAAATGATACACTGGTCAAGCTGGAAAGATAAGCAACAAATGCCGCGGCGGCAATACCCGCACTACCATTGTCGGCCACAATGACCCATAAGAGCAAAAATTCATTGGGGCTTTGGCCGGCGACATAGGCAAACAAAAGGTTGGTGGCCGCAGCCAAAAAAGCCCCCAAAAGTAGAATGCGCCCCACACCATAACGCATCGACAATATACCACCTAAAAAGCCACCAGCGAGTGTTGCCCACAAACCCCAGAATTTTGTATAAGTGGCAATCTGGGTTTTGGTGTAACCGACATCCAAATAAAACAAATTGGCAATCACGCCCATCAAAATATCTGAAATTCGATACGTCCCCACCAGTACCAGGATGGCAAGGGCTGTCCAACCATAGCGCCGAAAAAAGTCGGCAATGGGATCAACATAAGTCTCCTTGATATGGCTTAGGGGCACCAGGTGAGCTTGAACACAACCCCAGGCGGCCAGACCGCCAATGAGGATGCTAAATCCCAGTCTTGCGGTTTCTGTCGTAAACCCGGCCATTTGATGGATCCAGCCCCAATCGTCGATCAAAAAGGTTTTAATCCCATGGGCAGGTGTTGCCGTCCAGAAAAACCCAAGCACAAAACTGCCGATGGCGATCAAAAAGGCCACCAGAAAGCGAACATAATCGGAAATGCCCTTAAAGCTGCTTTCGGACCGCTTTTCAACAAGCGGTTCTTTTATAATCAGCGTGGTGGCAACACCCACCAACATCGCCAGTGCCATGACCCGATAGACACGCGCCCAGACGTTGGGATCATATCCTTGCGGCCCCCACCAGTCGGCCAACCAGAGTGATCCGGCGCCAGCCAGCAGCATGCCGATTCGATAGCCGGCGATATACATAGAGGACAGCATGGATTGCATGTCGGCACCGGCCGATTCGATTCGATAAGCATCGATAACGATATCCTGGGTGGCGGACGAAAATCCCACCAGCACGGCGCCCACGGCCGTCATAACCAAAGCCTTTTGCGGATCAAAAAGTGAAATCCACAGCATGGCGGCCATAATGCAGAACTGGGAAACCAGGAGCCAGCTTCGTCTGCGCCCCATCTGCACAGACAATATGGGGAACGGCAGGCGATCAATTATAGGGGCCCAAACAAATTTGAAGGAATAACCGAGAGCCGCCCAACTGAAAAACGTCACGGTGGAGCGGTCAACGCCGGCCTCCCGTAACCAGATCGAAAGCGTGCTGAATATGAGTAACAGCGGCAGACCCGCAGAAAAGCCCAGAAAGAGCATGGCGATTGCACGCGGGTGGATCAGCGCAGCGATGGCATGGGACCAGCTGTTTACCCCTTTCGGGCTCAATCGGCCTCCATGAGTTGGTCAGGTGTCACCACATTGGCATAGCGGGTTTTGAGTTCAAAAAGGGCCTCCCGCTGCTTTTTTAGAATGTTAAATAATCGCTCGGGAATATTGATTTCTTTTTCGTAGGCCGCCTGCTGCAGATCGATCCTGGATACGATGTTGTCAATATAGAGTGAGAACTGGCGGTCGTAGAGCGCCTTGCTGTATTCTTTATCAATGATGGATTTGAAAAGTGATTTGAGATCTTCATAAAGTGGCAGATCGCCAATGGGTGTCTGGATACAGCCGACCTCCTTATGCGCTTTTCTTTCCAGCCAGGCCAGCCAGACTTTCACGTCTTTTTTCTCTCCCAGCAATTTCTTGGAAGATCCGCCGCGGGATTCGTGGGTTAAAAAATAATTTAGACCGGCCATGACCGGACGTTTATCATCGGCTATTTTGTTATGATTGAAAAACTTAAATTGGGCATCCATATAATCACCCAATGCACCCGGGATGAAAGGTGCATTGGCCCAGGGCGCCCGTTTGACGCCGCTGGCACCCACTTCAGTGGCCGTTGCTGCGGATACAATGGTAGCACCGATTACGACGCCCTCATCGGCACTTCTGGCGGCCCAAACCGGTGGCATGGTATCGGCATCGCGACCGCTATAGGTGATGATGCGGGTTTCCACTCCGGCAGGATCCTCGGCCAGCGCAGAGTAATTGGCCAAAGCTGTGGAAGAAACAGTACAACGCGAATTGGGATGTGACATGGGTATTGGTTTGCCGCTATCGTCGAGCTTGCCCTGAAACCATTGGCCTTGAAAATTTTTTCCCTTTTCAGGTTTTTGTTCTCCATTGCCAACCCAGTGGGGCACCCCATTCTCGTCAATGAGAACATTGGACCAGATCACTTCTGCGCCTTCATGTCGCAATATTTGCATCAACATCGGATCGCCTTCCCAATTGACATCTTCCACAATACCAAAGATTCCACACTCCGGATTAACGGATCGAACACTGCCGTCATCTGCGATCCACATTTGGGCCAGGTCGTCGCCCACAAAATGGTCACCGGCCATGGCAGTCGTGGTTTTGCCACAGCCACTGGGGGCGGCACCTGTGCACCATGTCACGCGACCATTGGGGCCGTTTACGCCGGTGATAAACATGTGCTCGGACAGTTCCAGCCCTTTGTTTTCATAAACGGCCTTGTCCACTGCGAAGCGATGATTGCCCTTTTTCAACAGCAAGGTATTACCGGCATAAGTACAATTGAAGCTAAATGTGGTTCGAAAACTGCGGTCCATAAATACACGGGCGTTGGGCAGGTCTTCAGGGCGGTTCAAGCCTTCACTATGTAAATTGACAAAAAAATGGCCCGATCGTTCGACTTCTTGATCAAAGGCATGAAAGGCATTGCGGTAAAGGATTTCGGCACTGTGCGCGACATAAGCGGAGCTGGTGATTTCTAAGGCCGGATTTGATACCGGTGAGCCGATAGGGCCGCGAACATAAAAACCGACGATCATGGTTTGACCTTTCATGATACCGGCCATTATTTTACGAACCACCTGGAGCGCCTCAGTACGGTCCATGCGGTTGGCCAACGAACTAATCTGCTCGTCGGGATTGGCAATATAATAGGTGCGGTCGATAATTCGGCCCTGCTCTTCCGGCAAGTCATAGTGAATGGTATGCCGCGGCATGGGCAGTGAGGCTTCCTCTCCTTTTTTCAATGCGAGTTCCCGGATAAACTGACGGTCTTCTTTGGATCCGGTGTTAATGAAAAGTTGGTCCGGATTGCACATGGCAACAGCGTTTGCGATTTTGATCCAGGCATCTTGATTTTTAATCTGTTGGATGCGTTCTAAATGTTCGGTTGACATCGTTTTTTCAAGATAGTCAACGGCGGCTGCGTCGGAATTTATACCGCCGATCTCAATGATAATGTCAACGCCCCTATTTTTTTGAAGCATAATCATTCTCCTATGGCATATGAATCTCTATCCATTGCATCACTTTGTCGAACTCATCCCTGACCTGTCTCAATGCTTGACCACGGTGGCTGACTTGACTTTTTTCTTGGCGAGTCAGTTCCGCAAATGTTTTTTTTATGGGAGCATAGTAAAAAATTGGATCGTATCCAAATCCATTGGCACCCCTGGGTGCCTCTGTGAGGACACCTTCACAGCGGCCTTCGTAGGTTAGGGCCGGGCCAAAGGGCACTGCGATGGAAAGTACACATTCAAATGCGGCCTTCCGATTTGATTGGCCTTCCATTTGTTGCAGCAATTTTTGACAGCGTTCCTCATCCGTGGCCTGGGGCCCGGCAAATCGGGCCGAATAAACGCCGGGGGCGCCATTCAATGCGTCCACGACCAAACCGGAGTCATCGGCCAGTGCCGGGTAACCCAATATTCTGGCCGTGAAGCTGGCCTTCTTGTAGGCATTTTCATCAAAGCTCTCCCCATCCTCCTCGACCTCAGGTATGGGACCGAAATCGTTCAGGTTTTTGATCGTAATCGGAAATCCCGATAACAGCTCGCTGATTTCTGCGGCTTTGCCTTGATTCCGGGTGGCGATAATAAGGATTTCAGTTGGATTCATATGAATGCGCTGCGACTCCAAATTTTGAGATTGGTCTAATTTTCACTTATATCAGAGTTTGGATGCTTAAATGCTAAACAACATATAATATCAGAATTCAACTAATCAAACAAGGGCTAGGAGAAGCAAAAACACAAGCTAAACGTCAAGGACCACCGTTCAGGTGGGTGACTTAGGATTGGAGTCAATTCAATCACTGCTGGACAAGTTGGCTTACGGTAAAAGTTAGGGAATCATTTTAAGACCCACCAAGCGACCCTCTTGAAATCGAATCAAAGCCCCGGATCCACGTTGATTGAATGCGCAATTGACCACATGGGTTCTGCCGACCATGGTCATGCCACTATCCTCATGGATATGGCCACAAATCAATACATCGGGTTGACGAATTTCTATTAGCCGGCGCAAATTTCGACTACCCGCGTGAAATCGTCCCATGACCAAATCCTGTGCTTTGCGGGGTGGCGTATGCGTAACCAGTACAGTCTGATGATTGATCAGCGAGCTTATCTTTTTTAAAAGTGTATTTTCGTTCAAGGCAATCCGGGAGTGAAAGGGGAGGGGCCAGGTACCGCCCAGGCCTACAAAGGGGATGGTATGGCAGACGCGGCGCACACCTTGCAGGGAATGGCAGTTGGCAAAAAACCGGCAGTGACGCTCGACATGTTTCAAGTCGCTATTGCCGCGTATGATCAAAACCGGAAGCCCGAAGGAATTGAGCGCCGTTAAGGTAGCGCCTGCACGGATAAAGTTGGTTATATCACCGGCAAGGACGAGGAGATCCGGCTTAAATTCGGATAAGTTGCTTCGCAGGTGTTCGATACGCTCCTGCTTGCCATGTAAATCGGCCACGGCATACACGCGTATCATCGGCTTCTCCTTTACGTATGAACCGCCACGGATAGATTTGTAACCTGTTGCGGAGGCGGGAAAGTGGATTTGACTAACTGAATTTAGTTACGTATCATCAAGCTGTTTGAATCGAAAACAGAATATCGAATCGAATTTCATGGGTCAAGACCTGGCACAAATCCAACCCCGGGATTTCTGGACCTGGGTATAGACAAAGGAGGAATTAATGGGCGCAACGATATCATATGGGCTTGATAACAGGGTCTTCGTCGTCACGGGCGGTAGTCGCGGGATCGGATTGACGTTGGCCAAACATTTGCTGGCCAATGGCGCCAATGTCACCATTTGCGGCCGCAAGCAGGAAGGGCTGAATGCGGCTATAGCCAGCCTGGATGTCGGGGACCGGCTGCTTGCAATTGCCGCCCATGTGGCCAAGGTTGAGGATGTGGACAAGCTAATGGACCGTACCAAGGAAAAATTTGGCCGGCTGGATGGCCTGATCAACAATGTCGGTATGAATCTTGTAACTTCATGTGTGGATGCAGATCCATCATTGTGGCAAAAAATAATCGATAGTAATTTAAACGCGGCATTTTTGTGTGCCCGCAAAGCCGCCATGATCATGCGCGAGCAGCAACAGGGTAAAATCGTAAACATTACCTCACTGGCTGCCAGCCGTTCGGCGCCGGCCATGGGAATTTATGGTATCGCCAAAGCTGGTATTGAGATGATGACAAAAGTGCTGGCCCAGGAGTTGGCCATGTTCAACATACAGGTTAATGCGGTTGCTCCCGGAATGGTTCGAACCAAATTTAGCGAGCCTTTTTGGTCCAATGAGGATTTTCACCAACTGATTGTCAAATCGATTCCCATGGGACGCATTGCCGAGCCCGAGGATGTGGCCCATCCGGTATTGTTCCTGTGCTCCGACGGGGCCGACTATATTTCCGGACAGGTTCTCGGTGTAGACGGAGGCGCCAGCGCAGTGTAAGATCAAAGGGGTCGAGGATTCCAGGATTCACATGAATTTTGAATGACAAGGTATCACCAATGGCCCCGAGCCAGATTCTAAATTCAAAATTCCCTGTTCGGCATTCATTATTCAAGTTCTATATTATATGAGCGGCATTATAGACTTCCGACCACCTCTCAATAAAAAAGGGCAATCCAATTTTTTGGATTGCCCTTTTCTAATTTAAGAGAATTTAGACTACAGTTACATTCGTAGCCGCCGGCCCCTTCGTACCTTGTTCGACGTCGAAAGTAACACGATCGCCTTCATAGAGTGTTTTAAAACCGGTACCACTGATGCCGGTATGATGAACAAACACGTCCGGCCCATCTTCCTGCTCGATAAACCCGTAGCCTTTTTTACTGTTAAACCATTTTACAATTCCAGTCGTCATGGTGACATCCTCCTTCCAAAAAAATTCTCAAGGTTCCAAACCACGGATTGTCACACAGACAATTGGAACGTCCTACAGGTCGAAACCGGCCCGCCAATTAAGAAGGGGCCTTTACTGATTACCCGCTAGTGTAATCTATTTGTGAGAATTGTCAAGTAGTTCGTTAAAATGATCGGCGCAAGAATCTGATCAGCGCTTTTACTCAATCCTGAAAAAGGATTCTTCAAATTCAGGCTTGTCGGCATAACGGGCCATGAAAAA
>Ga0180435_10002986_pt1 | contig 17085 bp, 15 predicted proteins | sample SS_ome_3_FD_132467 | JGI IMG/M metagenome (GOLD analysis project Ga0180435, IMG submission 132467) | Hypersaline lake sediment archaeal communities from the Salton Sea, California, USA - SS_3_S_1 metaG | ecosystem: Environmental > Aquatic > Non-marine Saline and Alkaline > Hypersaline >...
CCAAATTCCCATCCGGTGCCTGTCCAGAAAAAATCATGCCTGCATTCTCCAAAGCATGGCGGTATTCATTATTGACCTCATAACGATGGCGGTGCCGTTCGGAAACTTCATCCATGGCGTAAGCTTGATGAGCGCGTGTGTATTTTATCAGCTTGCAAGGATAGAGGCCAAGCCTCATGGTTCCGCCTTTGTCTTTTACATCGCGCTGTTCAAGCATCAGGTCTATGACTGGATGGTTTGTAGTAGGATTGAATTCTGTAGAGTTTGCGCTTGCGTCATCCAGGATATGGCGCGCAAATTCAACCACCATTAATTGCATGCCCAGGCAAAGACCAAGGAATGGGATTTTATTCTCACGTGCGAATTTGATCGCCTGTATTTTCCCTTCAATGCCGCGATCACCAAAACCGCCGGGAACGAGAATGCCGTGTACATCCCTCAATTTTTCCCATCCAACGCCGCTTTCGAGTTCTACTGAATGGACCCATTCGATTTCAACCCGGGCGTCCTGGTTCAAACCCGCGTGATTGAGTGCTTCTTTCACGCTCATATAGGCATCGTGCAATTCTACATATTTTCCAACGAGGGCTATCTTGAGACAATGCTGGGGGTTCTCGTCGGATCTGGTTACTCGCTCCCAATCTCTCCAGTCTGGTTTTTGGCGTGCTTCCATACCAAAATATGTCAGGATCTTTTCACCAACGCCATATTCTTCCAGGATTAATGGAACTGAGTAAACCGAAGAGGCTGTTTTCATCGGGATAACATGATCGATAGATACATCACAAAATAGCGATATTTTTTCCCGCAGCGAAATATCAACGGCATAATCCGAACGTGCGATGATCATGTGTGGGGAGATGCCCAACGACCGCAATTCGCCGACAGAATGCTGGGTGGGCTTAGTTTTCAATTCACCGGTTGCGCCGATATGCGGCAGCCAGGTCGTATGCACAAAAAAAACATTGCCCAATCCAACGTCATGCCGCATTTGCCGAAGGGATTCAATAAAAGGAAGGCTTTCGATATCCCCAATAGTTCCGCCCACCTCAACCAGGATGAATTCGGCTTTGGTCTTTTCAGCGAGCAGACACATCCGTCGTTTTATCTCATTGGTGATATGTGGAATAACTTGAATCGTCCCCCCAAGGAATTCGCCCTTTCTTTCCTTATCAATCACCTCAGCATAGACCTGCCCTGAGGTCATATTCGATTCTTTGGTGAGGCGATTGTCAATGAATCTTTCATAATGTCCCAGATCCAGATCGGTTTCAGCACCATCATCCAGCACAAAAACTTCGCCATGCTGATAAGGGCTCATCGTTCCCGGGTCCACATTCAAATACGGGTCCAATTTCTGAATAGCAACGGAAAAACCGCGTTCTTTAAGTAATCGGCCGATCGATGCAGCTGTCAATCCTTTTCCAACAGAACTGATCACACCCCCGGTGAAAAAGATGTACTTTGGCTTATTCTGAGAATCTGTCATCATATCCCTCTAAAAGATAAGGGGAGGGCTATTGATCCTACCCTCCCTTGAGCTGGCATTAGTTGTGTTTGATTGATTAAGGAATAAGTTTGTATTCAATATTAATCAGTTTATCATAACAAAAACCCCGACTGCAATCGGGGTTTTTATATTTCCAAAAAGGTACTTATGAACGAGAATTGAGCGTGCGTGAAAGAATGTCTTCCTGAATATCTGATAGATTTTTGGATTTTTTCGACCGGCTGCTGGATTGGGAACCAGATTCCGCGTCTGATTTATCCATGGCTGCACGTAAGGCAATCTCCATCACCGTGGGTTCAATTTCTGCCGGGGTTACATTCTCTTCGACACGTTCTGATCTTTTGCCGCCTTTTGAATTTCTGCTTTTTCGAGCAGGAGTGATCGTTACACCTTCAATTTCGTCCAGACCGGGTTGCATTGCTTTCATGGAAAGTTTAATTTGCTTTTTACGGCGGTTAACGTCAAGTACTTTGGCTTCAACTTCATCCCCAATATTAACAACTTCGGCAGGGTTACGGACATAGCCGTGCGTTAGTTCGCTTACATGAACCATACCAGGTCGTTCAGCGCCGATCTCAACAAAAACACCAAATTTTTCGATAGCGGTAACTTTACCGGTCACAACCATGTCCTTTTGCAACTCACGCCATTCCATCGCAAGCGGCTCTTTCATGGATACCTCAATACGGTCATCGCGGATATTACGAACATAAACATCCACCTCCTGACCTTCTTTGAGATAGTTTTCTACACGTAAGACCTGGTCTTTATCATCAGTCGAGATCTGTGATACATGAAGGAGGGCAGGCTTTTCTACGCCAATATCTACAATTGCGCCAGCCTGATTGGTCTTCACAACCTTTCCTTTCAAGTGCATTTTTCTTTCTAAATCTGATGATGAAGTAATTCCAGTGACAATTTCTGAAGCCATTAAATAACTCTCCTCGTTAGGGGTATAAGCAGCTAACCATTATACACGCCGCAGGGTTTGCTGTCAATTAATTCCTTTTAATCTTGCTTTATCAAAGCAAGCGCTTTGTCTAACTGCGGATCTAAACCAGCATCAAAATCTTCCAGTGTCAGATCTATCGAGAAATCAGGTGCAAGCCCCTGTCCTTGAATTTGCCGGCCATCAGGCGTGAGCCATCTCGCGATGGTGACTCTCACAGCGCCATTATCTCCATCCAGCGGTATCCAATTTTGGATCAGACCCTTTCCAAAGGTTTGATTACCAATTAATGTAGCGCGATCATAATCTTGAAGGGCACCTGCCATGATTTCAGATGCGGAGGCAGTACCCTGGTTAACCAAAATATACACGGGCAGATCTTTGAGAATTGCATCTTTTGTAGTGTTGTAGGTTGTTTGTGTTCCATCGCCCCATTCTTCAATTAACAAAACTTTGTCTTCAAGGAAAACAGATGTCAAATCAATTGCAGGATCTACCAAACCACCGGGATTATTGCGAAGGTCAATGATCAAGTGTTTCATATCCTGTTCAAGAAGGGTGTTAATTTCGTCAATAAAATCAGAGTATGTGTTGTTCGCAAAAGAGAAGATTTGGATATAGCCGATTTCTTCCTCAATTAAAGTGGATTCGATTGAAGGCAGGGGAATCACCGCCCGCGTTAATTCAAATTCTAATAATTCATCGCTGCCTTCGCGCGCGATCGTCATCTGGAAGGAGGTATTTTCAGGACCTAAAATCTTTTCCAGTACAAGCGCTGGGTCAACTCCCTCCATCGATTCGCCGTCGATAGCAACAACAACATCCCCCGGTAACAATCCGGCTTCTTCTGCAGGCGAATCAGGCATGGGGCTGATGATGACAAGGTTTTCACCGCTCGTATCAACCCATGCGCCGATGCCTGTGTATTCCCCATCGAGTGAGGCGTTTTGCTGGGCGAAGGTTTGCGGATCGATGTAGCTGGTATAAGGATCACCAAGCTCATTCAACATTCCACGAATTGAGCCTTGAATTAGGATATCAGGATCGATCGGCTGATCAATATAACTCCGATTGAGTATGTTCCATGCCTCGAAATATGGTTTAAACGCATCTTTGGCCACGCCTGTTTCTGAGGCAAGGGTTGTTGAAGAGAATGGGATTGTCAGGCGGCCGGCAAAAAAACCCAAAGAGAAGAGCATCGATCCCAATACCAGGACGCTTAAGATGATAAGTGTTTGAGAAGCAGTTCTATTTTTCATTCGATGACCTATGATACTGATCGTAATAATTTCGGCAGCTCAAATATATCTTGCATGGTCAGGTTGTTATCCTGGTTAGTGTGGTTATCACCAATATATACAGAAAGGAAACCCGCCCGGGATGCCCCTTCTACATTCTCAAGCATATCATCGATGAACATACAGCCATCTGGTGACTCCAGACCAGCTAAACTTAATGCGATCTGGTACGCTTGCGGTTGTGGTTTGATATGCGGTTTCATAGCAATTAAATCAACAATCAGCTCGAAATATTGTTCAACATGAAAAAAGTTTAGAACGCGCTTGGCATGTGCCTGATCTGAGTTGGTGAATATAATTTTTCGCTGTGGGATTGCGCTGATTAATTCTCGGAGTTTGCCGTCATCCTCAAGCATAGCATCGAGATCAACATCATGTACAAATTCGAGGTATGCCATCTCTTCCACTTCGAACATACTCTGCATCCCCATCAGTGTCGTTCCAAACTCATCCCTAAACTTATTGCGGAGCGGGGTGACGTCTTTTTCCGAAATATTCAGTACATCTGTCATGAAAAGATTAATGCGATCGCCAATCGCCTCCCAGACTCCGCTATGACGAGAATAAAGCGTATTATCTAAATCGAAAAAAATGGTATGGATCATAACTACGGAAGTATATCCTATCCAACACTCATTTATAATGGGACCAGAGAAAATATGGCAATAAAAAAACTTCCCAAAGATGTAGCATCAAAAATTGCAGCCGGAGAAGTGGTCGAAAGACCGATGTCTGTGATCAAGGAGTTGATTGAGAATGCAATAGACGCCGAGGCGACAGAAATCACCATTTCTGTTGAGGAAGGCGGCAGGCGATTAATTGAGGTTGTGGACAATGGGATTGGAATTGGGAAGGAAGAGGTTGGCCTTTCTGTTGAGCGTTATGCGACGAGCAAGATCAGCGCGGCAGAGGACCTGGATCATATCAGAACCCTGGGGTTTCGCGGTGAAGCGCTGGCTTCGATTTCTTCTGTATCCAGATTTTCAATCGAGTCAAAAAGGGATAATGCAGCTACGGGTTATCAGTTAGTTATAGAAGGCGGTCAGATCAAAGCGACTGGGGAAATAGGTATACCTACAGGAACGCGGGTGACTGTTCGAGATCTGTTCTTTAACGTGCCTGCGCGCCTGAAATTCTTGAAGACTGTGCAAACTGAGAAAAGGCAAATAAACCATCTGATCTCACGCTATGCACTCTTCTATGACGCCGTTCGCTTTTCTCTTTACCACGATGGCAAAAGGATGTTTTCAACTTCGGGGAACAGGGATCGGATCGAGGTGCTCTCCCAGATATATGATCTTGATACTGCGAAAAAGTTACTGCCTGTGGATTACACAGACCCATACATCACAATTCGCGGCTTCACGAGTCCCTACAACCTGACACGCGCTTCACGAAGCGAGATGTATTTCTTTGTCAATGGGCGCCTTATATCTGATTCGGCGATTGCTTCAGCAATTAATCGCGGTTATCATGGCCTGATCATGGTTGGGCGGTATCCAATCTCTATCCTGTTTCTTGACTTGGATCCCTCAGAGTTGGATGTTAACGTTCACCCCACGAAAACCGAAATACGGTTAAAGGATAATTCACGTGTTTTTACTGCTGTGCAGCGTATCATTCGAAAAACGATCGCAGCTTATTCTCCTGTGCCAGTTATTCCACCGTCAGCATGGTCATCAATAGAAATAGCTTCGCGCGAACATGGACTAATAGAACCCGGAAGCCTTTTTGATGACAAATACATAACTGTAGAGACTGGTGACACTCACGCCGATACAGAGCAAGCTCAAGGCGAAGAAAGTAATGATCTGCCATTATTGCGTGTTATTGGCCAGCTTGGACAAACATACGTCGCCGCAGAAGGACCAGATGGGCTGTATCTGATTGATCAGCATGCAGCGCATGAACGGGTCTTATTTGAGAAGCTAATGCATGATGTTTCACCCGAAAACACACAATTATTATTGGAGCCAAGCATTGTGAACCTTGGAGACTTGCATGTTGATGATATTCAAGATAAGACAGAGCTGGCGCGCAGTATGGGTTTTAAGATCGAAGATTTTGGCCCGCAATCGATCAAAATAACCGGTGTACCCCAGGCGCTTTCGGAATATGATCCACACACAGTTTTCATGGACTTGCTTGCGCAGGAAGAAAGCGACGATGGTAACCTTTTGGAGCAAGAACAAACCGGTTCTGTCATTCGCCGCATTTGTAAAAGAGTTGCGGTTAAAGGCGGTCAGCGTTTGTCGCGCGAAGAACAGGAAAAGTTGGTTCGGGACCTGGAAGTTTGCACAAATCCGCGTACATGTCCACACGGGCGGCCAACCATTATTCACATATCCGTAGATGCCCTTGCGCGCCGATTTGGTCGGACAGGCAGTATTTAGGATCACTTATCCATTTTTAACAAAGCGGGAATGGCCTGGGTTACATCAGCCCTTATGACCACATCCGCAATATCATCCAGGGGTGAAGGCGTAAGCGTGATGATAACTAAGAAAGCGCCATTTGAGACACCCATTCGGGGGAGCGTATTAGCAGGGTAAGTTTCGAGTGAGGATCCCGCGACAAATACTGCGTCCGCTTTTTGTATTTCAGATTCTGCATCCTGCCATGCTTTTTCAGGCAGAGATTCTTCGTAGAGTATGATATCCGGTTTTAATATGTTGCCGCAAAATTCACAGGCTGGAATGAAATCGTGCCGGATATAGAGCTGAAGCATTTTATTGCCATCAAATCGGGCCTGGCAATTCTGACAAGTTGCTGACCGCGCAGAACCATGTAATTCAATCACATTTTTTGATCCAGCTTGTTGATGCAACCCATCGATATTTTGTGTGATCACACTTTTGACCATCCCCAGCTTTTCCAGTTCTGCCAGAACAAAATGGGCAATATTCGGCTGGGCATCTTTTGATTGCAGATAAAGTGACCTGATCCAATCAAAGAATTGCTCGGGATGATGAAGAAAAGCGGAATAGGATGCGACGGCATAAGGATCGTACTTCTCCCATAATCCAGATCCCGGTGAACGAAAATCCGGGATACCGGAAGGAGTAGATATCCCAGCTCCTGTGAAAAAGACGGAATATGATGATCGATGTAAGATTTGCCGTGCATGTACGATTTGTTTATCCATGTGATTATTCATGTTAATTATTCTAATTGTTCGTAGGTCGATTGGCTAATCGATCGCAATAGTATAATTTTCACCATGCTTCAACAGGTGGTCATTTCCACGTTGGAAACAAGATGCCAAGTGCGGCCTTCCCAAAAACTTCTATTGGGTTTTTCTGGCGGTCCGGACTCTGTTTGTTTGTTGGATGTGCTTTCAAAATCATCATATGCAGTTGCAATAGCATATTTTGACCATCAGCTACGTGAACATAGCAGGGATGAAGTCAAATTTGCGAGAAGGTCTGCTGAAAAATACAGCATTCAATTTTTTACTGCGTCTCAACAGATTAATGCATTAGCTGAAAAAGATGGTATGGGCGTTGAGGCGTGCGCGCGAAAATACCGCTATCGGTTTTTAGCGGAGAAAGCAAATGAATTTGGCGCGGAGGTCATCGTGGTGGCTCACCATGCGGACGACCAGGTCGAAACAGTTCTGATGAACATTGTTCGAGGTAGCGGGTTAAACGGGCTGGCGGGCATGCCATTTTGCGATGCAAATGAATATACTGGCCAATTGCCTGTTGCACGTCCCATGTTGGATATTTGGAAGGATGAGATTCTTTCTTATTGTGCTGCCTATCAGCTCGAATACCTTATTGATCACACGAATTTCAATAGCGATTACACCAGAAATAAATTACGCAATCAGATCATTCCTGAATTAGAAAAAATTAATTCCAGTGCAAAAGAAAATATTCTCCGCATGCGTAATATCATCAGTGCTGAAAATGATTATTTAGAAAGCCTGAGTTATAAGTCATATTGTGATGTTGTGGAAATCGCAAGCAAAAACATGGCCGTTTTCAATCTGGCAAGACTCACGCAATTTGAAGTCAATATGCAGCGCAGGATCATTATAAAAGCCCTGCAGGAAGCCCTTGCTGTAGAAAAAGATATCCGATATCAGATGGTCGAAGACATCCGTGCATTATTCACATTCGCGATCGAATCTAAACAGGTTCAAATTAATGATCAATTAAGTTGTTTGGTTGAGGGAGGGATTGGATATATTTATACAGATATCCAGCAATTACCACGCGATGAAGCATTTCGTATAGGGGATTGTTTCACTGATTTATATTTACCAATTCCCGGTTGTACCAAGATAAACAGGTATTGGCAGATATTCGCGGAAAGGTTTGAAAAGCCTGAATTCTTTATTGCTCATGATGAAGAAACCCAACAATTCGCGGCTTATCTCGATGCGGATAAAGTTGACAGGAGCCTTGTTATCCGCAGAAAAGAATCAGGGGACCTGTACTCCCCGCTGGGGATGGATAACCACTCGATGAAAGTTTCGGATTTTTGGATCAATAAGAAAATACCAAAGCGGAAAAGACACGATTGGCCGTTGGTAAGCGATTCCAACCGTATTGTGTGGATTCCAGGCTTTCAACCAGCGCATGATGTTCGTGTTACGGAATCAACACGCGCTGTATTAAAAATAAAGATAGAAAAAATCGATTCCTGATCAATCGCTGGCTGCTAACTTCTCCAGTTTCATGCTTATTTCTCGCCATTGGATTTTTGATATACCCAGTTTCTGGCGGATGGCGTCCTTATCCTGGCCATTTTTCCAGTCGATAAGGGCTGAATTCCAGCGGCACATCGAAAAGGAAAGGTGTTTTTCGATGTTAGCCGAAGTACTGATATCCTCAAGGAGGTATTCAAGCCGGCGCGGAGACCACGGGAATGCATTTTCCTGTGGCTGATATTTTTCCAAATATGCTTGATAAACCTCAACAAAATCAATCGAAAGTGGGATTTTACGTTCTTTATTACGATCGCGTCCGTCCGCGTAGCGCACGAACAGATAATTTCCATTTCGGGTTTCAATATGCGGGAGCTTAATATTTAAGCATTCACTTTTCTTGATGCCTGATTCCAGTAAAAGACTGAGTAATGCGAGAGGGCGCGGATCTTTTTTTTCACCGAGCCACTCTTCCCGCGCTGCCGCATAAACTTTTCCCAATTCATCATCACTTAACACCTCGGGGAGTGGGCTGATTACCGTCTTCTGCAGCACCTTTTCAGCGGGATCTACTTCGATTCTTTTATGATCGAATAACCAGCGGAAAAAAGATTTCAATGTAGTGACACGGCGGGAAAGACTTTTTGGGCTGCAAGGGATATCCTTCCCGCGGCCATTTTCAAGCCATTCTATGAAGCGATTAAGGTCTGCCTGGGTGACGCTGCTGATCGTAGCGTCCGGTGGAAGGAATTTTGCCAGCAGGCGCAAATCCCCCATGAATGCTTTAATCGTATATGGTGATTTGTCCTGATCAACGAGGTACATCTCCCATAATTTCATTGCGGTCGGAATAGAAGTATCCCCTGTAATATGAGAAATATCGATCAATTTGCGCTCCATTTTTCCTCCAAACTGCGTATAGGTAATGGAGTGTAACCAAGGTGGGAGAGAATGTCAAGGGCTTACTGCAAGTAAACAGCCTCTTTGATGATTTCCCAGATTAGCTCGTAATTTGGAATAAGCACGTTGGCACCACTGGAGGGAATGACGTACCCTGACACTTCATTTTGAGTAATGGCATAACGGTTGACCCGGTCAGGATCTGAGAGGATGGTGGGAGCAATTGCAGCCAAACGGATGATCTCATCAAAAGACAGGTCAGTCTCGACGCTGCTAATAAAAAGATTGTAAAGCTCTGGTGCTCTTGCGATTGCATCAAGTGACATCATCTTTTTGAATAAGCCTTCTAATACCTCCTGGGCGCGGCGTGTACGGTCAAAATCGTTTGAGGTATAGCGAGAGCGCACATACCAAAGGGCAAGTTCACCATCGAGGGTTTCAAGACCCGGGCCAACAGAACACCACGCTCCATGTTGGTATGAGAGATCGCAGCGGTCTTCAGTGTTTTTGGATGCATTAATTTCTATCCCGCCCAACGTGTCAACAATGTTTCTGAAACCAGCGAAGTTTGTCATCATGTAATAGTCGACGGGAACGGCGAAATTATAGGCCATGGTTGATTTTAGCAATGGAAATCCGCCGTACCCCATCGCTGTATTTATCCGCTCTTCCTGTAAACCTGGCAGGGTAACCCAAAGATCTCTCGGAAAAGAGACCAGATTAACGATTGCTTGTTTTGTGTTGATGGAAATAAGCAGGATAACATCTGTTCGATAACCACTGCTGGGCCGCCAGTCAGAACCTAACAGGAGGATATTGATCTGATCATCCGGTGGGAGAAGGCCCGGATTAGGGACAAGAGAGTTTGTGATAGGTTGTGTAGCCCGGGTTGGAGTAGCCGTGAATTGAAAGGGTTGGAAAGGGGTCGGCTCGCCCTGGTTGTATTTGCTTATATCTGCTAACAGCTGTAATCCGTTATTATTCTCGCCGGAAAATCCTACCCAGCGCACCGGAATAATGCAGGCAATCACAAGGAATAATAAGGCCGAGATAAATAAAACTTTGTTTTCTTTTCTCATTTATGCACGATCAAATACATGTCAATATCATTAATGCAAGATAGTTGCCAATTCAGATTGCAAACGGATTACCTCTTGCGTGATTATAGTTGTTTTCTGTTGACAAACTGGTTGTTTTTGATAGAATTGCTCGATAGTCAAATCAAGCCGAAGTGGCGGAACAGGCAGACGCGCTACGTTCAGGGCGTAGTGAGCATTATGCTCATGAGGGTTCAAATCCCTCCTTCGGCATTCCCCTCAAATCCTTTAATAAAGGCGCGTATTGCGGTAATATATTAATATGCCAAAACCTAAGATAAAGATATCTGGCAAACAATGGATCCTGGTTTTCATCGTATTTTTGCTATTGATGATGATGCTGGGGTTGAATGCCAGGTTGGCAGAGTATTTCAGATTGACCAGCCAGAAGAACGAAATGCAGTCACGAATTGATAACCTTGAATCTACCAGCGTTGCTTTACAGACTCAGATCGCATACGCGGAATCTGACAAGGCGGTCGAAGAATGGGCAAGAACATATGAAAGGGATGTGCTTCCAGGTGATATTCCCATCATTCCTCATCCGTTGCAGGATGTTACACCAGAGATAAATTATGTGGATACACCTACCCCTGACGATCAAGAAAAGTGGCGGATCTGGTGGGGATTATTCTTTGAATGATGACAATCAAAAATAGGTTAGAATGAGAATAACCTGTCTAAATTACGATATGTGTCAATAGAAAAGGTGGCAACATGTTAGGTCGAAAATCTCCACAGGATGTGATCAATTCTTACAAAAAACGCCGTAGTTTTTTGCCGATGTTTATTACAATCCTGGCTTTAATTCTGGTCGTGATAGGCATAGCAATCATCATTATGTGGCTTACGGGCGGTGGTTTATCTTTTAACCTGTTCCAGCGTGAACCAACCCCAACCAGCACACTGCCGCCGACGCCGGTGCTATCGCCTACGCCATCAGTCATTCCAACTGAAACTCCGACGCCCACGCTGACGGTATCGCCGACACCTACGGGTCCTTTTGAATACGAGGTGCAGGAATTTGATACCTGCTGGGACATCGCAGATCAATTTGGCGTGGATTTCCAAACATTGCTTGCGATCAATAATTTTGAAGATGGCACCTGCCCAATCATCCCCGGGCAAGTGATAAAAGTTCCAGCGCCAGGACAGACACTGCCTACCCCAACGCCGTTGCCGCCTGATACTGCGCCGGGAACCCGCATTGAATATTCTGTGCAGTCGGGTGACACCCTTGCTTCCATTGCAAGCCAGTTCAACTCCACGCAGGAAGATATCCTGGCGTTGAATGATGAAAAGATAGAAGATGAAAACAATCTTCCGGTAGGGCTGATCCTGACAATTCGCGCTTATATTGTTACACCCACCCCGACCTTTGCTCCTACCAGCACGCTTGCGAATTGATCATTGCTCTCCCTGTTATTTATGGAGTAATGCTGGTATTTTTATGGTTAAAAAAAGCATCAATCTAATCTCGTTAATATTGCTTTTGGTTTTTTCTGGTTGTGTGCCAGGTAATGAGATCGATGATTTTGTTGGCTTCGACTCCTCAAGCCCATGCTTATACTTCCTTTCACGGGTTGAAGGTGACTCTGGCTTGCATCGTGTTTGCAATAATGAACCTCCTGAAAAAATAGTGTTACTAGATGGAATTCAGATGTACGATTTAGCTCTCGAAGCAAGGAAGGTCGTATATTCCCAAATTTTGGAGAATGGCGAAAGTTCTATATCTATCGCAGATGCATCAGGTGATGCCATTCAAGAAATCGTGAATTGCGGTACAGACCGATGTGAAAGTCTGGCAATCACACCGGATGGTTCAACTGTGTATTATTCCCGGTATGGAAGAAATAACGGATTGTTTGCGATCAACCCGGATACGAAAGAAATAAAAACAATTTCTGAATCTCTTCCGGATCTGGTTGATCTCTCACCCAATGGTCAATATCTCCGTTTTCATGAGACAGATTCAGGGCTTTTACGAGTCATATCTACAGAGACATTAGATCTCTTTCTTTCATTTCCTGCTGATACCGACCTGGTCGGCGGATGGCTTCCGGATGGTACAGGATTTCTGGTGGGTGAGCGGAATGTTGACGGGCAGATACTGATAAGTGAGTACATGGAAATTGATGTCTTATCACAAACTCAGCAGCAAGTGTTCATATTGCCCAAGGGGGTCGAATTCTTCCGGCCAATTTATGCGGACAAGGAGCAATTATTTGTACTGGCACGCAGCGGTGTGCGAAATAATTCAAGAGAAATTCAACTGATCATGCAAACAGGAGAAATTGTCAGTACTATCACGAACGCCAGCGCGTATGACCACTCAACCCTGCAGTGGAATCCCGTTGATAAACAGCTCGCTTTTCAGCGGTATGATATTACCAGGTCAGATTCTGTACCGGAGATTATGCTCTGGCAGGAAAACACGTCCTCAGAAACACTGGTCGCACAAAATGCCGTATTGCCGCAATGGTTGTATTAATCAATCAAGCATGCAAAGCTATCCGGATCTCTTCTAAAAGCTCGCCTGAGAAATTTTCTTTCAATAAACCAGAAAGAAACTTATTTCCATCCTCGTTCCTGTATTGGCCAATTGCCCATATTGCATGCAAAGCAATGATTTTCGATGAGTGATTGGCTAATTGCTTGAGTTCTTGCAGATTATGATTTTCTTTGGTATTTCCGGCAGCAATAATGACATTTCGCAGGTATTGTTCAAATCCGATCCGGATTATTGGCGTTCCAGTGAATTTCTCAATAAAGCTTGGTGGTGAGAGGGCCAATTCATGATTTAGGCTCACAGAAGAATGAATTAGCTGCTGTCTTCCGAAAAATACAGCGCTATCCATCTTCTTCCTGTGAAGATTATAGGGACAAACAGACTGGCACACATCACAACCAAAGATGTGTGGCCCAATTACGGTGCGAAGTTCGCGGGGGATAACGCCTTTATGCTCAATTGTCAGGTATGCGATGCAGCGTGTAATATCGATGCTGTGATCATGGATGCATTTTGCAGGGCAGGCATTGATGCACGCGCTGCAATCACCGCATAGATCCTGAATTGGCGCGGGTTGCGATTCAGTTATGTCTAAATCGGTCAGGATACAGCATATAAAAAAGAAGGAACCATGAACAGGGTGGATGCATAATGAATTCTTTCCGATCCAGCCTATCCCAGCGGAATAAGCCATGTCTTTTTCCATCACAGGGCCTGAATCAATAAATATCCGCCATTGAAAGTCAATATGCAGTGTGTTTTGAAGGTCATCCATCAGCGTTTCTGCATTTTTTCGGATCACGTGATGATAGTCTGGAAACCTGGCATAAGCAGAAACGATGCCATCTGAGGGATAGTCGTACCATTCAGGCGCTTTTTGTGGCGGGTAGCAGCTACCCAGGACAATCATTGTTCTCCCATTTTCCAGCAATGTTCCTGGATCCTCACGGCCTTGAATAACATATTCTTTGCTGAGAAAATTCAAATCACCAAGTTCGTGGGTGGAAATAAAATCAAAGTATTGCGAGAAATGGGGTGTTTGCAGCGCGGGGGCGAAACCGGTAAAAGAAAAGCCAAGGCGGGCAGCCCTGGCTTTGATCATGTCTTGCAATATTTTCATCCTATGACATAGGATAAAAAATTAACCAGCAGGGGTAGCCGTCTTATCAAATTCGGTGCCGACTACAATTTTCATGGAAAGAACATCGCCGAAGAATTGACCATCTTCATTCATCATCTGCCAGTAGTTTGTGTATGTGCCGAGCGTTTCCGGCGCAACCATCTTGACGCTGATGTTAAGCAGCTGGCCAGGTTCAACGGGATTGACCAGGTTGAAGACCAGTTCTTCGCTCGTGATCGGCCCATCTTTGTAAACGAGGCGGTATGTGGTTTCCCAGGTGGTGGTTCCGGTATTCTCAATTTGCCAGGTTTTGGTGAATCTTTCGCCTTGCCAAAATACGGTACCATCCGGTACATCAACATCTGCTACATAGCTTGCATCATCTGGAAGCTGGCCGGCAGGAACTGTTGGTCCAACCGGGTTTGTCGATGTGGTTGGAGCAATGGGCAGCGACTGGGTTGGCACTGGCGGAAAGGTGGGAGTCGCTGGCGGCGGCATGGTAGCAGATGGTGTCAGCATTGCGTTTGCCGTTACTTCTGCCTGGACAGTGCCTGCCACATCTGTCATCACGACAATAGGATCAATTGTTGGTGTGGGTTCTGGCTGATTTCCGCATCCAACCAGCGTCAGGGCGATCACCGCCAATAAAAAAATCTTTGTGATATTTTGGTTATTCATATTTTTTCCCTTTATCCATCTAAATTCAGCAGCTTCATTGGATCAAACACCTGAAAGAGATTGCTGACTCTCCATACAATGTAATTATACCGTTCTGCTGCTGTGGAATTGGAGATATAGTATGCCATACTTTCAAAACGTGCGCCAGACGGGCCAATTCTCGTCTCGAAATGTAAATGTGGATTGGACGAATCTCCTGAGTTGCCAACCTGTCCGATACGTTGTCCACAGATGACGTGCTCGCCAACTTGTACCTCAGGGAGTGATTGTAAATGTGCATATACAATGTACAAGGATGTCTCAGAATCACTCAATTTGAAAGGTAATTCACTGGGCGTCCAGTTAAATTTTGGATCGGGGTCGACAGGGGACAATTTCTCCGGCAGATCGAGTCTGTTCAATAAATCTGCTGAGATAGTATTAAGCGGTGTTTCAACGATGATCGCGTAGCCATAAGGGAAGCGGTCATTAATTACTGTGACCACTTCGCCATCCAACGCGGAAAGGATAGCGACCCCTTCTAGTGAAAGCAGGTCTCCACGGCGGTAGTGGGCAAAATCCACCCCATGGTGGGTGGGAGGCCCGTCATCGATACCAATGCGCGGTTGTTTGTATGGGTTTGTGATGATCTCTGGCAGGGTTACCAGCGTTTCAGTCTCCAACGGGGAACAGATTGTGTTTTGCAGCGCAGGGGTGGGCGTAGCAGGGATTAATGTGGGCGACGGCGGAACAGTCCTTGTCGGCGAATATGTTGGGGGTATGGGCGAAGTTCCAGCCGGCTGTATTTCAACTGCTTCCGCAGGTGAACAAGCGCTTAAAATCAATAAAACAAACACGAAAACTGAAAGAATTGGTCGTATCATTTAAATGATCTTTCTGCACTCAAGATAGTAGCGCTTCTGATGCGCTTCACCCATTGAGAAGGTCTTTCTAGGCAGCGGGCCATCTTTAATCACTGATTTGAAAAGCGCGTTCTTTGGCATCGCCGGCAGATAAATTCCTGCGTATCCGTTCTGTCTACCCAATGCGTTGATCGTGTCATTACCATGAATGTAATCGATCGCTTCAATTTGTTCTTCTTGAAGAATGTGGTCCAGCCACAATTGGACATTACCAACAGCCAGCGTATGCAGTGGCTTTGTAACTTTAATGAAATAGTACCGATCATTGAAAAAAAGACCGAATGGAATTATGCTGTCCTGGCTGGTTTCAATCCTGTCGGTCATTTCCTGATAATCCGTACACTGTGAAACTGATATTTGGCTATTAAAGAAGGAATCACACGAGCGCAATAGATCAATGCCACGGTGTTTTACCAATCGGTGAATGGCTTCAAATTCAATGCTTGGATCGTGAAGGTTAACGAGCTCAACCAGTGCAAATCTAGAGGGATGGTTTTCTGGAAGATGCATCTTGTTCTTTTCCCATATGGCTTTTGCGGTAGCCAAAGAGTGGTTTCCGTCGCCCATTGCGTAAAGAAGCGGTGGTGTGTCAAGCGCTGTTTGATATTTCTTCTTTTGTGTTTGAGGAGATTTCAACTCTTCAAGTGCATTGACAATCTTCTGGTTAAATTCCGAATTAACTAACGTGCCCTTGATATGCCCTCCCCCTTGCATGAGGTCGAAGTCATATAAAGAATGGCTTTCTTGCATTTTTTCTGCAATCGGTTCGATGACAGTCATATGCGGGTCGTCGATTAAAACCATAATATGCGGGATTTCCAGCGCTGCTTTTTCTCTTATAGCAATGCGCGGCGGCAGCCGGTCGATTATCGTTCCTTCAGTCGCGCGGGTCAACGATTTTGAATCGCGCTGATAATCGTAAGATTCCAGATCAAGCGCAGCTAGCAAACCCCGGCGTGTGCTGTTCTCAAATATCCGCTCTACCAGCACAAATCCATCTGCTTCCCGGAAGATGTCTTTCTGAAGATATGCCTGCATTGTGGAAAAAACTTTACTGGCATGCTTTTCCTCTTTCGTCGTGCCCAAGTACGCTTCGGGAAGTATCATGTGATAGGTGGAAGGCGCATCTTCTACCAGCTCTTCAACGCTTTTCCAATAGTCTGGCTGTGAAGTGAATTGATCACAGGCAACTACGGCCCAACGGGTGAGGTTTACTTTTGGGTTGGGGAGAAGAATGGTTGGAGATTGGAGACCGATGGAAGAAAAAATTTTCATGTGATTCCCTTTTTGTTTACCGTGTTTATTTTATCAAATACCATAAGAATGAAGATCTGAAATGAGGGGGTGGCTTTGTTATTGTCCTTGACGTCAAGTGCTATATAAAATAAAATTCGAGATTGGTTGGGCATTGAAATCATGATGTTATGTATAATTATGCCTACATTTACAATTTGTATGATTAGCAGAA
>Ga0180435_10002988_pt1 | contig 17082 bp, 5 predicted proteins | sample SS_ome_3_FD_132467 | JGI IMG/M metagenome (GOLD analysis project Ga0180435, IMG submission 132467) | Hypersaline lake sediment archaeal communities from the Salton Sea, California, USA - SS_3_S_1 metaG | ecosystem: Environmental > Aquatic > Non-marine Saline and Alkaline > Hypersaline > Sediment...
GACATCCCCTGCGAGAGCCAGCCCGTAGCGATCATTGTCGTGAAGCCTGCAGTCGGTCATGAGCAGGCTGGGCACCCTCGAAGGATCAGTCGTGGCGCTGCTTACGTACACTCCATCATAACAGGAGTAAACATCGCACCTATCGATGTGAGCATACACACGCCCCGAGATGAAAACGCCCGTTCCCTGTGACACGCCTATAGTACAGTCTGCAACAGTCAGTGTATCGTGAGAGCCTACCGGAGCTTGGTGAGATATGCCGAAATACTGAAAGTTCTCAATCTTGCAGTTTCTTACAGCCAGGCCGGCCTCCGAAGCCGAGACGCCCGCGTAGTAGGCGGAATCTATTAGCAGCCCTTCAATCTCTACTTGAGATTGTGACACGGCGAAACCGGAATTCCCCTGGCAGTTCACATATACACTATCAAAACCTCCCTGGCCAATGATGACGAGCGAGCGATTGTCGATGATGATGTCACGATTCTGTAGCCCGGAATAGATTCCAGGCATCAGCAAGACGGTATCTCCATCAGACGCAGCATCGATACCTGATTGGATGGTAGGTTGGTCTGTGGGTACGATGACCGTATTGGACAAGGCAGTCGAAGCAACCGCAATGGTTACTGCAGCTGCCATTAGCAGCGCACGCGTGTAGGCATGACACATAGCGACCTCCCGGGAAAGATGTTCGACCGTTCTTCGCATCAAACGGCGTGGGAGTCAACATCTGATACGAAACTGAGCACCCCCTATTATCGCATACATTGTCCGAATTGTCAATGACGCTACCCCACCTGGTGGTCATTCAGTGACCATGCTCAAGCGTACTCCCTAAGCAATAACAAGCACTTAGCCCCACGATGCGATTTCATGACTCGCACGGGTCTCTCTGGATTGGCAATTGCATGTGCTCGACCTACACCTCAGACCAAAAGTCCGGCAGGACATGCGCCTGTCCCAGCCGGGCTTCAGACACTCGGTCGCGCATATGCACAAGACTATTTGAGCAGTATAGTCTTCCACCTGTCAATGTCGTCGTCCGTTGTAAGTCAGTGGAATACCCACTCCATTGCACTCCACACAAAGACGGCCACCCCGTTAGAGGTGGCCGTTGCAGATAGTAGGTTGTGGTCGATTACTTCAGGAGCACCATCTTCTTGGTGGCATTGTAGGTTCCAGCGTCTAACCTATAGAAGTAGACTCCGCTGGCAAGATCACTTCCGTTAAACTCAACCGTGTGAGTGCCGGCAGGTTTCCACCCGTTTACCAGCGTGACAACCTCCTGACCAAGACTGTTGAAGACTGAAAGTTTCACCTCGCTTGGTTCGGGAAGACCAAAGCGAATCTCTGTAATGGGGTTAAACGGATTCGGGAAGTTCTGATCCAAAGTGAAGTCTTCTGGAATAGCCTCTTCCTCATTGAGCCTGTAGGCTATCTGGAACACATCCTCTGGTATCATACCGTCTGGTACAGTCAATCCAAGATTACACTTGACCAGAATGAAGCTAGCACGGATGTAGCGGCACCATGGGCTGCCATGTCCCGGACCACCATCCAATGGCGGCATGATCGCATCGTTAACCAGCATATCGCAATACGTGATCGCCTGGCTGATCGAACGGCCATCGCTTGACACTTCATGAGTCTGACTGACTTTACCCGAGACCACGTTGAGCATCAATGCCATAAGCTGGCTCTTGGCCAGACGTTTCAACACCGGCTCCCAATCCCCCGTGTTGCGCATGTGGAGCAGTTTTTTCAGAACCTTCAAACTGTCCTCTTGAGAGGCAGGCTGAGGAACTTGGTAGAAGTCCACTGGATTGATCTCGTTCTGGTTGAAATGGACATTGACCAAGCCGGCCAATGCTGCGAAGTCATCGGTGTCGTAGTCCTTGGGCCTATCCTTCAGCGCTCGGTGCAGCTGGTGCGCCCAGTAGCCACGAGACCTCTGCTGAGGCACGATCTCTAGCTCGGTTAGGTCGAAGTTCACTTCGTGAGGTAAACCTCTGACAGTCACCTCCTTAGTTTCATCTTCAGACTGATAGCCAAGTGGTGTGGAGATGGAAACGGTATAGTCACCATTCAGAAGCCCTGAGAACTCGTAGTGGCCGCTGTCATTGGTGACAGCGGATGCGAGCACAGCATTGGACGAATCATAGAGATCTACAGGGACTCCGAGAAGAACATGTATAGACGATACGACACCACGCACGGATCCCGTGTCTAGATTCGAGAGCGCGTATCCATTTGTCGGAATATCAGCAACTAACTGGTCAAACGCAAGTGTGTCCAGTCTTTCCTCGGATCGCGTCGTGATAGTGTATATATCGTCCGGTTCGGCATCCGGCTTGGGTTCGACCAGTACAGTGAAGACACCTGACACCGGACTGGGGATAATGACTTCCTGCTCAACTTCTCCGTCATCATCCACGTCAAAGAAGTTGAAAGCTGCCATGGGAACACCTATTGAGCTATCGGAGACTAGACGACCCAAGGGATCTAGTACAGAAATGTTGACAGGGCTGTGCGAAGTAACGGCCAGATACGATTGGTGTGCCTCCTCTACCGGATCCAACTCGAACACAAAAACATCCTTGCAGTTGTCATCGAAGCTCTCGTATTGTCCGTTCTCGATGAGTTCACACCTTGGATTGCTCCATATGTTGAATGTTTCAGCACCTGGACCAATCTCGCTATCCGTGTAGAAGTTGGTCCATGGTTTAAACGTAATGTGAAAACGTATCTCACACGGCTCCACACATACTATAGGCAAAGTAACTGCAAGACGCTCGAAAGCGTGGTCATCATCGCCCTGCCACAACAACGGGATTGCCATGTGGTCTCCAGAACCTTCGTCTCCGTAAGACGAGATGGTCGGTTCATGTTCTTGAACATCCCTTGGTAGTTTGTTGTCGTCCATGAGGTCGTCCAAGATATTGACTATGTGATGAGCGGACGACAACGCTGCCTTAACCGGGGCCACTGAAGGCGTTAGCAACAGTCCGAGTCCGTCTCCAAGTAGATGATAGTATGGGCTTTCCAGCCAAACCTCGTCGTGAGGAATCATCGGAGTCGCGGAGATCCAATAGTCTCCGTCACTGGCCTTGTTCAAGTACTTTGGCACAGCATAGTCGTTCGGTAGAACTAGCCCCGCCTTGCTGTCATCATCTATACTGACGTGCAAAACACCGATGATCCCCTCAAGGCTGACTTGAGTCCTGGGCTCAATGTATACGCGAAAGTCACTCCTCTCACCCACGACCGGATTCCGGTTGCCTTGAACCTTGATATCATAGAACTGTTGAATGCTCTCTCCAACCAATGGATCCCAAAAGTGTCCATCGTAGTAGTCCTGTACCTTATCCTTAGGAAAGAATGGCTGTGCTTCGAACGTATTCACCTCAGTGACAAGCTCACCACCGACGTTGAATTGGCATTCAAGGCTCGGTGATAACTCGTCATAACTAAACGCATGATTTATGTCTCCCGGATTAGTGACCGACCCGAAGATGCTTTCGTGCCACGGCTTTAGCAGAACGTAGGTCCTAAGGGGTATACTACCATCCCAATTGACCATCGGTACCTTGAGCTGCCACTTCCTACATGCAGGATCTAACTCCTCTGGCGTCAAAGGATTCATGTCACTTGTCCTAATCAGCACGGGAATTCGAGTAATGTCATATCGATACTCGTCAAACAGCTCGGGATGAGATTCAACGTCCGCAGTTCCCGCAATCTCGCTCGGAAACTCGTCAGGATGATTCAGTGCAAAGTAGAACATGGTTCCTACAAATGGAACACCAGTAGCCTTATGGAAGGAGAACTTGGCCCAGGGGTACAGCGGATTCTTCTTCACCAAGTCCAGCGCCCCATTCGGGGCCAATGAATTGGGGTCAAGCTCAACAAGATATGGTGCCTCACTGTTGCCATCGAGTTTGAAAACCGTCTGCGTCCAATCTCCGGTGTGGACTTGAGAGTTGTCTTCCGTGGAAATCCACACGTAGCCGAGTAGACCTCTGAAGTACGTTTCAAGGTACTTGAGATTCTGAGCTGGAATCCTCCAATCCCCCAGTGCTTCCAGCGTGAAGACTAGATTGCTAGGTCCGTGATCAGAATCCTCAACATCGAGAAACAGTCCGAATGATATCCACTCATAGTCACCAGCGGCACTATGTTTCCAACCACTCCATTGGTAGTAGCCGTCGGTGATTCTGACGTACTCAGAATGCCCTATGCTGGAGCCTCCGGGACCGTGCGCCTCCACCCTGATCACAGCAGAGCTCACTCCAGGTCCTGTAACTGTCCAGTCTATGTTTGTGGCGGTTGGATCCAATGATGCTACTTGGTCCCAATTGATCCCGTCGTCCCGAGATACAAAGATGTCGACAAGGCTCGCTGGACCTCCTGATAGCACCCAGGATATGGTTTGTTGGCTACCGATCTCCCACACATCTCCGGCCTGAGGTTCGATAACGGTGACGATAGGAATGTCTGGTGGGGCAACAGTGAACTCATTGCCGGGAGCGTTGTTGTTGGACTCGTCCTGCTCTGATACGCCGCCAGATGCGTCAACGTTGCAAGCCCAAAGGTAGGTACCATCAGCCACTAGTCCGTCGGGGATGTCGGCTGTGACCGTGACTTCGATGGTGGCTCCGGCAGCGAGGCTGTTGACAGTAGTCGTACCATACGGATACTCCGCGCCATCGGCGGATACAAACACGTCTACGTCGAAGGGTGTGGCAACCGGCAGTGTACCGCCATTGCGAACGGTAACCGTCACGTCGGCCTGCCCACCAAGCTCAACCGTGCTCGGTCCTTCACAATCAACAGGGAACAGATCTACAAAGTCCTGAGACGGACCGGTATCACCAAGGTGCACATAAACGCGGTAATCTCCCCCACCGGATGTGATGTCGATATAGGTAAACTTCTGAGAACTTCCAACCTGAGACTCGTCGATCGTCAGACTTAAATCCTGATAGTCTTCACCAGACTCCGGAAGTAAGGCACCACTGGTCGGAGACTGCAATGTCAGCCAGGGGACATCCGGATTCTCTACCGCGGACCACGAAAACCAATCGGTTCCCGTGTTCTGCAGTGAGATAGTGGCGGAGCTTAGCCCTTCGACATCGAGATTCGATGGTGATACAACGAGGGTGCGAACGCCTGGTGGCGGAACGTAGAAGACGGTCAAATGGGGTTTCTGATCCTCGTTATTGTACTCACTACTATAAAAATAAACTTCGTTGGTTTGAGAAGTCCAATCATTCTCAATTCCAAAGCCATAGTTCTCGGAAGGGTCATCGACCCAGTCTTCAACCCACCCCTCTACGCTGCTTCCGCTCCACTGGTACGCGGGATATCCGTCAGCACTGACCTGGATCGCTCCTCGACTACCACTAATCCGTGCATCCGCACAGTTGGTCAATCCGCAGACGTTAGTCTCATAAGTGTAGTCGTCACGAAGATACCCGAGTTCGGCATCACCGGGACCGGTTCTAGGTGTAGATGAGGAGTTGCTGGCAAGGAACAGTCGCAGGACGGCTTCCTGGACATCAGAGCCTTGAGGAATATCGGTCAGGTCGAACTTCACGAAGGTCTTGATGTGTCTGTTGTGGTTATCGACCCACTTTACTAAAAGGCTATCCCAGTCGCATCGATTATAGTGGTTGTCATCATCGGGCGCCCACGTATCTTCGACTGCGATCCGATCCCACCTCTTCGGGACATCGAAGTAGACTCGCGTATTGGCGTTGCCACCATTGGATGTGAACTCTATGTATCCCTCATAGTGCCGAGGATTGAGACCCGTCTTGTCCTCTCTCTGGACTGTGACCGTACCGGCGTCCCCAGGCTGAATGGTTCCTGAGGTAGATCCGCTCAACCACATCCACGAGCCAGAAGGTTCGACGCAATTGATGGATGCTGACCAGCTAAGTGGTTCAGTCCCTGTGTTGCTGATAGTCACCGAACGGGACTCACTACTGTTGAGATTGACCTGACTCGGCGCGGATAGCTGCGGGCGGCTTGCTGGTGAAGCAGTGACGGTCACTGTCTCGGTGCCGCCATTCGATGTGACCAGTATGGTAGCTGAACCACCTTCGGCAGGAACTTGATCAGGATCGGAAGCCAGGTACACAAATTCCTGTCCAGCTGGGGTCAAGGTACCACTGGTAGAACCAGTTAAAGACAACCAAGGGACATCTGGCGACTCAGATACGGACCAAGTAAGATCTCCGTCACCTGTATTTGACACAGTGAATGAGCCGAGAGTCTGTATGCCAAGATCTACAGCCAGAGGTGAAACCTCGAGAATACCGTCTCCGGGTGGCGGGCCAGTTCCTCCACAAAGCGAGTGGATTTCGGAAGAACTAAGCGCGCGGCTGTAAAGCCTCATATCATCAATGATTCCCGGGAATGGTTGATCATTGCCGAGGTCGCGATAGCCAACAGTGATTTGGTCTGGATCGTCAAGAGTGTGCGTATCGGCACCTGCCTTCGCTGAGTCCAGGACGCCGTCAATATAGACCTTTAGTTGATCGGCTTCTCGCGTAACAGCCACACAGTAGCATCGATCGGGCTCCAGCCAGGTGGCAGAGTTTATTCGATTGTGGGCCGTGTTGTCACCGAGTCCAAAGTTAACCTGGCCGTATCTGCCCACAGAGGTAGTGAAGCCAGTGGTACTGGTATAGGCGGAGTACTTCGTTATGATCTTGCCCTCAACTGGAGGTACATAGTCCAGCTCAATACGGTAGAAGATCGTCATGTCGTTGAACTCAAAGTCTGCGCTGTGCGGAATCTCAATGTGATCCGCAATGGAGCTGAAATAGCGACCGTTTGCCTCGCAGCCAGCCCGACTGGACGTGCCGGTAGCTGTACCATGATTGTCACGCCCTGAGAAGTCCTCAACGTTTAATCCGGTACCATCCATCTTCCAGTGACCGACAAGGTCGGGATCTGAACCGGGACCTTGGCTGTCGCCGTAAAGCTCTTGAACATCGCTCTCAGTCAAGGCATAGTCATACATTGCCACGTCATCGAGCAATCCGTCGAAATGGTATGGGGCTCCCCATCCAAACGGGTTTATAGGCGATTGGCCCAGCTTGAGAGGATAAGAAGAACTGGGATCGTAGATATCGGCAACAGTGCCAGCGATATCGAGATCACCGTCGATGTATATCTTCAGAGAGGTACTTGACTCCACAACACCGACAACGTGATACCACTCTCCTGGGGTCAGTGTGGCATTGCTGGTTACGCGTTCTGTTGTTCCACTTCCCTCAAGACTCAGAACAAAGTGGTAGGGTCCGTTCCCAGGCCATACCATTGATCTGAACCCTCGGTTACCCCCCGCGTTTGCCAGAACGTACTGATAGCTTGGATGATCATTGAAGTTCATCCATAGACTAAAGGAGAATGGTGGATCAGGATGAAGCTCTGAGCTGCTGCCGAAATCGACACTGGAGTTGGTACCGTTGAAGTAGAAGGCGGAGTTGGGATTTCCCTGTCGATCATCTACCGGCGACGTATTGGCTACAGTACCATGGTGCTCATTGCCGCTGATGTCATCAGCAGCACCATCAGTAATAGGCCAGTGTGCAATTAGTCCCGTCCCACCAGGATTCTCACCTGGATCAGTTGATCCGGAGGTGTCTGACTCATATAACTCGTTTATCTCGTTCGAGGAGAGTGCCCGACCGTAAATGCGCACTTCGTCTAGCGTACCGCTGAAGTTCTCTGCTGTACCATTTGTGCCACCGCCGCCTAAGCAATCCTCGTAGTAGCCAATCACAGTATTAAGCTGTCCTCCGAGCGAGCGAGTTTCGACCAGCATACCATCCAGGTAAACATCGATACTCGTTTGTCCATCATAAGTGAACGCAACATGGTACCATTGGTCGGCCTGTATATGCCCCACACGATGGTCGTCTGAGTATGTCCGAATAGCTATCTCGTCCTGCTCGAACCCAAACCTGATGATTTGTCGCGTGAAGTTATTCCCGTACTGAATGACTGGCTGTTCAGCGGCCGCTACAGTATTTGTGTTTGCCCATGCAACGACCGTTCTCGGTGAGTTACCTAGCGGCAAAAAGCCTCCTGGGATATCGATGAAGTCGTCTATCCCGTCGAAGTGATAGGCACTGTTCGCATCGCCGTTTCTGTCCGTTGTTAAGAAGGCCCCGTGAGCGACTCCATGATTGCCGTTTCCACTGAAATCGTCAGCAGTGCCATCAAAGGGATAGTAAGCCAGAAGAGATTCGTCGGCTGCACCTCCGGTCAAAACAATGACATCGTCGATATACCAAGTGCCAGTATTGCTATTTTGGCCACCAACTCCCATAGTGAATCCAGTGAATGCGCCAAGGTCACTACTCACCGTTAAAGACGCCTCGAGTCCTCCGTTGACGAACAGCTGAATAGTGGTCTGGGCCCCAGACTCATACGTTACATCTATCCTGTTCCAGCCGGTGAGAGCCGTCAGGTCCACGCTACTTGCGGAGGATCCAGTGGCATGATAGAGTGTTAATGAAGGGTAGTTGTTTGGCTCGATGCTCATTCCGAAGCCAGAACCGGACTCATTGTCCAGCCAATAGTTGACCCGACCATCCCCTCCAGAACCTTCGAGCAAACTCACATCTCGAACCCAGAATGAAACTTGGGCCTTGTTGGCTGAAAAGGTGCTGGTCGGTGTAATGTAAGAACAACCACCTAGACTCGCGTCAGAGCCGCTCATAAGAAGACAGTGGGCACCGGAATGAGGATTGCCGGTCTCAATCTGCTTCAGGCCGTCTCCGTGCCTATAGTCCTCATCCCACTGCGAAGACGGAAACCCATCCTCAAAACCACTCGAGAACTCCACGGAATGCGATCCGTTCAAGAGCCAGTCCGGTGGCGTTTGGGCGTGTGCAATGTTGGTTAATGAAAAGGCAGTTAGCAGACACAGTAATAGGCCAGCATGTCGCAATCGGTGGTTACGCATATCTCCTCCACTTGTGAAAACCTTCATTTCGTCCTGCTTGGTGTCAGGGAATCGATCGCTCTTGCGATCGAGAGCACCCCTGTTGCTAGTCAATATAGTGTGGCTCATCACTTGGGACAAGACCATTCTGAAAACGAATTATCTACTTAATCGCTGCGAACGTTGTCGCGAGCCGGTTCTCATAGAGCATCCGACACGATGAAGCGCTGATCAACGGCGATTCAGGTGTTGTATCATAACAGTGCGCTTAGGCGTCCATTCCTTACGAAAAGCTACAGACTCTTGATCCAATCAGTACCGCATAGCTACAGACTCTGCACAGGTTCCTTGCATTCAGCGGCGGGGTCTCCAACGCGATTGAATGCTAAGTACTTGGAGAGCAATTGTTTGGTTCTGTAGTCTGCATGCTATACGCGATGCATTGGGATTCTCCGTGATTCCGGTGGCGTGTCGCACGCATACTGGCGAGTTTCTAGGGATTTCGTACACACCCGGAACATTGGTGCTATGTCTCTGCCGCCATTGCACACTCCCGCATCCGAGGCAGCTACCAAACTAGGAGGACCACCTTGTTATGGGTGGCCCTCAGCGGGAAAATGCAACAACCAAACGCTATCGAAGAACGCGAAGTGGGATCTTGTTTCTTGCAGCTGTTTCGTGCGCACACTGGCGAGTTTCTAGGGATTTCGTACACATTCGGAGCACCGTTGTCTTTGCCGGCATCAACTACAACACACTCAAAGCACAAGACGATAGTTGAGAAGGGGGCCTGCCCTACACGGGTGGGCCCGACCTACGCGGTGGGCCCGATCTACACGGGTGGCCCCCAACTCATTGTGGAGAAGCAGAGAGTACTGAGTTTCGTTAACCCCGGGTCAAATCTGTATCGAGGGGACTCTCCTTGCTCTGCCCCCCCTCTTGTACTTCTTGAGCCAAGCTTCAACCTCAGAGAGCTTGAACCTAAGGAGATTGCCTAGCTTGTAGAAGGGTATGTATTCCCGATGCGTCCACTGATAGATCGTGCTTGGTTGAACACTCAGGTACTCTGCGATTGCCTTGACGTCGAGGTAGCCTTCCATACTAGCGTATCCTCTCGGTCACGTCCTTTGGCCCATCCAATCGATCGTGCTTCAAGTAGAACCCACGGGAGCAGGTGCCAAACGCGAACGATGTAACAACGGCCATCAAGGCATACAGAGACACATCCTGATGGCAGGATCCTCCTCCGTAACTCAATGACATTTTGCAACTGTTCATGTTCGTCGACACTTGATTTTGCACCTTTGGACCTATTCATAAGATCCTCTATTACTTATTCACCAAATCTGGGAAAAAGTCCATTATCTCACTTTCTCTCAGATTTCTGTGTGATTTGAACCACTGATGAATGGAATTAGTTGTGCTCCGAATGCATTCGGAGGAATGCCCAATCAGCAGGGCACTCGGCTTGATACACGATCCTGAAGGATCGCCAGACTTTAGAGCGGGAGAAACGCTGCCTCAAGCAGCAGCTACCTCTACACCAAACGGACCAAAAGGTCCAAAAACTTTTTTTGCTTTCTAAGTGTGTACTCGGAGAGTGCAACAGGCTGCGCACCAACTAGTACCCTACTCAAAGTATATAGTAACAGATAGACAATTAGCTATCACCTAAGTGTCTATTCTGGTATAAAAACTATAGTAATGACTGGGGAGGTTTTATCCCCCCCAACCACTACACATGACTCAATTAGTTTCCCCGCGGTCAGGCCTGTACCTTAGTACCATATCCTTCCCACTAGAACACCAGTCGTGTCATTGCCTCAACAGCTCCTTACTAAGAAATCGCTACCGCTACTTCTTCAGTTATGGTTTCTGTTTCGGTTTTCTATATTGCGGCTGCGCCGTGTAGGCAGGCGCCGCGTCTTTTGGCCCTTATCGGGCACACATCTTACTATACTTTATACACAGCAAACATGGAAACGTCGGTCGAAATTAACACTTTTCCTGCTTTTTCTGTACTTTTTTCGCTTTCTCCGGTTTAATGGCCGGAACCGCGGTCCAAAGACTGCGAAGTAGATAAACCCAGGGCTTCGAAAACGTCGTTACTTGTGGCGAATTCTAGCCAAGGATCTGGTGTCAGATGGCCCCCAAGGTCGGATCACAAACCACCTGTGATGGACTCAGTCCGATCATCTTTACGATGGACACCGCTGCGTCTCGATTAGGCTCTTCATTCAACCTATATTACTTATACACCTAATGGAAACAAAGGTCCATTATCTTTTTAAAAAAAGTTTACGTGGTCCATTTTTTCGCACCAAGCAAAGTCTATCGGCACATCCTACCGTAAATGTCAGCCATCACATAGAGGACAAGAATTTCCAGAATCTGTTGGCGCAAATATCCCGCGTACTCAACACAGCGATCTTGGCGCTTCCACCAAGTGCAGACAAAGATCAACTCGAAACGAGAAGTTGCGGTCACAGCCATGCCAATCGCTTGACAAGAATCGCAAAAAGCACCATTTTGGATACCACATTCGCCCAAGTCACATGAACCTATCGCCGGAGTGATCAGTGACAACTGTATTCGGAGGAGATAAGGGAAGTCTAGTTAGACTACTCGGTGGATTCTGTTTAGCTCAGATCGGCCATTTTGACAACTTGTGGCAGACATTTGGAACGATTCTGGTGGAGGGCAACGGCTATGAACGTGTTTGACCTTAGAAGGAAGCTTGTCGACGACTATCGTGAATACACCCTGAGCTTCATAAAGATCCTCGACCGACGCATCAAAGACAAAGTCACTACAGAGATGGATGCCGGAGCCTTCTGGCCAGAGCCTTTGCTTCAACTCAACCCAAACTATCGATCTGGTGGAACCATTGATGATATGGTGGATGATGGTACTCTGCATCCGTCCAATGCTCGCATTTTTCGGTTCGACAAGTCCGATTCGGATCCCTACGGGAAGCAGCTGCGGCTCCACATGCACCAGCGAGAGGCTATTCTAAAGGCCAAAGAGAGCAAGTCCTACGTATTGACAAGCGGCACTGGATCGGGAAAGAGTCTCACCTACATCATTCCCATAGTAGATCACGTGCTTAGGAATGGAGTTGGCCGTGGAATCCAAGCCATTGTTGTCTATCCAATGAATGCCTTGGCAAACAGTCAGTATGAAGAGTTGAGCAAGTTTTTGGGAAGTGGACTTCCTGACGACAATCCTGGGATAACTTTCGCACGTTATACTGGCCAAGAGAAAGATACTCACCGCGAGCAGATACGGGCTAATCCGCCGGACATACTCCTCACGAATTACGTAATGCTAGAGCTAATGCTCACCCGAAGAGAGGATCGGGAGTTGATTCGGGCAACCCAGGACCTGCGTTTCCTGGTTTTCGACGAGTTGCATACGTATAGGGGACGTCAAGGCGCTGACGTTGCCATGTTGATAAGGCGCTGCCGCCTAGCGTTTGGCAGCGAAGATATGATCTGTATTGGTACATCGGCCACTATGGCCAGTGAAGGAACTAGCGATGATCAGAAGTTGGCAGTAGCAAACGTTGCCCAGACGATGTTTGGCGTCCCGTTCGGCCCCGATCAGATAATCGGCGAAACACTTGAGAGATCAACACCCGAAATCGGGATCGACGACAGGGATGCATTGGGCACTCTAAGAGAGACTATTGATCAAGAGAAAGAACCACCTGTTGATTTTGAGGACTTCAAATCGCATCCCTTGTCCTCATGGATCGAATCCACGTTTGGTATCCAAACAGAGGAGGAGACCGGAACACTGGTACGTCAGATCCCCCGCCGTCTGGAAGGTGCGACCCTGCATAGCCAATCAAGTGCTTCTGACGAACTAGCCGAATTGACCTCGACTCCCGCCACCAAATGCGCCAATGTTCTCAAGAGTTTTCTGATGCAGGGTGCTGCATTGCGGCGCGGCCCGGAGAGCCGGTATCCGATATTCGCGTTCCGCCTCCACCAATTCTTCACGCGGGGAGATACGGTCTGGAGCACGCTGGAGTCAGAAGAGACTCGGCACCTGGAGATGTCCAAGAAGGGGTGCCAACCTGGTGAGCCAGACAAGCCTTTGTTTCCCCTAGTATTCTGCAGGCAATGTGGTGCTGCTTACTACCGCGTTACAGTTCTACGCGATAGCGACGGTACGACATTGATCCCCAGGGATGATGGTCTGTCTAGTGACGAAGATGAAGGCACTAGGGGCTATCTATTCGTTTCTGATGAGTCTCCTTGGCCGCCAACTGAAGGGAAAGAGCTCTTGGATCGTCTCCCATCGTTCCTCAGGGAAACGGTGGGCGGCGAAGAGCGCATTCTGGCTGATCAACGCAAGTACGTCCCGACTCATGTGTATGTGAACACGAAGGGTGAAGTGGTTTCTGAAGGACAGGGGACTTCCGGAGCAATCGTCGAGGACAACTTTCTGTTTTGCCTGAATCCGCATTGTGGAATCGTTTACAACAAGCGGCAAAGGTCCGAGCGCGCGAAGCTAGCCACTCTCGGTGTTGATAACAGAAGTACAGCTACCACCATACTCGCATTGCGATCTTTGATCGAGCTGCAGAGTCTTCGCGAACTACCTTCGGAAGCCAGAAAGCTGTTGAGCTTCACCGATAATCGCCAAGACGCGTCGCTACAAGCGGGGCATTTCAATGACTTCACTCAAGTAGCTTTGCTCAGATCGGCGTTGTACAGGGCGCTCCTCGAAAAGGGAGACCAAGGCCTCACTCACGGACTACTGGCGAACAGCGTGTTTGATGCCCTGCAGCTCCGATTCGAGGAATACGCTGCTGATCCCGATGTTAGAGGGCCTGCGCGGGAATCCACCAATGATGCTCTTCGCCGAGTTATTCAGTACTATCTCTACAGAGATCTCGAGCGCGGCTGGAGGGTAACGGCTCCGAACCTAGAGGATTGTGGCCTTCTCGTATTTGACTACTTGGGGCTAACAGGCAGTGACGGACTACTAGCAGAAGATGAACTGTGGGAGGAAGGTATAAGTACCCAAGTTCATGGGCAAGACGACCGGTTGATCGCGACACCCTTGGCTTTGGCATCGTCTTCTTCCACCTTGCGGGAAGAGATCGTCCGGACTCTGCTGGACATGCTCAGAAAAGAACTCGCAGTCAAGGTCGATGTACTTGACAGAAGCAGGCACGCAGAATTTCTAGAACGAACCAACCCTCGCTTGCTGGAAAACACCGTCTGGCATCAAGACGATCCTAAGGATCTGGTCAGCTCAGTTGTAGCCTATCCGAGATCTAAGCGACCCAACGAGCACTGGGGATCATTCGTTTCCTCCTTCGGTCGATTCGGACACTACCTCAAGAGAGTACTTATGCCCCATTGCCAACCAAGTGGCATTGAGTTGAGACGTGATGACTTGGACGAGATCATTCGGTTTCTGTTTCTTGCTCTCAAGCGCTATGGGATCCTCGAACAGGTTCGTAATGGAGATGATCCCGGATACCAAATCAATGTCGACTGCTTGAGGTGGAAAGCTGGAACTGGAGAGTCGCGACCTGCCGATCACACACGACTGATTGACGAGGGCGAGATCTCTCTCGAAGTTAATCGTTATTTTGTCGAGTGCTACAAACGCTTTGTTGACTTGAGGATGCTTTTCGAAGCTCGAGAACACACAGCCCAAGTGTCTCCAGAGGATCGTCAAGACAGGGAGGATAGATTCAGAGAAGCGCACCTGCCGTTGTTGTTCTGTTCCCCGACAATGGAACTGGGAGTTGACATCGCTCAGCTGAACCTAGTGAATATGCGTAACGTCCCTCCTACAGCCGCGAACTATGCGCAGAGAAGCGGTCGTGCAGGCCGGGGTGGCCAACCAGCTCTGGTGTTTACCTACTGCGCTGGCCGTAGCCCTCACGACCAATTCTACTTCAGGCACCCTACCAATATGGTGGGAGGATCGGTGATTCCGCCCCGAATCGATATAGGTAATCGTGATCTCATAAGGACGCACATTCACGCAGTTTGGATGGAGATGGCGAAACCTGACCTGGGCAAAACTCTAACGACAGTCCTTGAAACGGCTCCAGACGGAGATGACATTCCCCTAGTTTTGAGAGATCCAATTCGGGCTGATTTAGGAAGCGCTCAGAATAGGGCGCGAGCACTTGAGAGATCAGAGAGTCTCCTAGCTACAATTGCCGATGAACTGTCTGACTCAAATTGGTTTGGAGATAACTGGGCACGCGAGCAACTGGTTACGATTGAACGAGAGTTCGATCGGGCGTGCGACCGATGGAGAAACCTCTACCGCGCGGCAGTTCGTCAGCGGGAGTTTCACCATCGAATCATAGGCAATCCAGCCAGGCCAGAGTCGGAACGCAATCAGTCTCGTCGCCTACGAGCCCAAGCAGAGAGCCAGCTTAGATTGCTAACAGAAGCTGAGGGCGTGTTTGAAGGCGACTTTTACTCATATCGCTATTTCGCCTCTGAAGGCTTCCTGCCGGGCTACAACTTTCCTCGACTACCGCTGTCCGCATATGTACCAAGCCGGAGGTTGAATCGCGGTCGCGATGAGTTCATTTCAAGACCGCGATTCCTAGCGATTTCTGAATTCGGTCCAAAAGCGTTGGTCTACCACGAAGGCTCTAGATATCAAGTACATAGAGTGAACTTAGACTTTGGCTCTAGTGATCCAGAGGCGGCACACCATCTGGTCACATCTATACTGAAACGTTGTGAGCATTGTGGCTACGCACATCTTGAGACTACAGGAAGTCTGACTGAGATCTGCCATCGATGTGGTCACTCACTTGAAGTCAGCGCTGAGATACCGAACCTCGTCAGGATGCAAAATGTCAGCCTCATGTTAGCCAAGCGCATCACTTGCGATGAAGAAGAGCGACAACGACGGGGATACAATCTCGTGACATCCTACAGGTTTCCCGTAGGAGAGGAAGGATCCGTTCATAGTGATGCGAATGTACACGTCGACGGACAGCATGTCATGAAGTTGATCTACGCCGATACTACTGAGCTCTACAGAATCAATCTCGGGTGGTCTCGTAGTACTGGAGACGAACCTCCTGGATTCAATCTAGACCTTGAGCGCGGCACGTGGCAAGGTCGACAGAGCCAAGCTCAAGATGCGGATGCTGCCGGTAGTGCTCAGAGAATCCAACGCGTCGTCCCATATGTTAGCGATGCAAAGAATGCTCTAGTGATGAGCTTCGACACCCCGGGATCAGATGAGGAAATGGCGAGCCTACAGGCTGCATTCAAGGAAGCCATTCTGAAATTCTTCCAACTGGAGCCGCGTGAACTTGTAAGTGAGCCCATGCCATCACACGAGGATCGCAAAGAGATCCTGTTCTATGAGGCTTCTGAAGGTGGAGCAGGGGTTCTAAGACAAATCGTACGTGATCCGAAAATCCTACCCGCACTAGCCAGGTGCGCACTAGAGATCTGCCACTTTGATCCAGATACACTCGAGGATTTAGCATCCGAAAGATGTGGCAACGCGTGTTATGAGTGTCTACTTGATTACGGCAACCAACTCGACCACAGGCTGCTAGATCGGCAGCTTATTAAGGACAGGCTCGCAGACCTTTCGAAATCGACCTGCTCAGTTTCAGGAGGCAAGGGCTCACGGTCAGAGAGAATTGCTGAGCTGTGCCGTCGTTGCGACAGCAAGCTGGAGAAGGATTGGCTAGTAATGGTCGATTCCCTCAAGCTTGTCCCGCCAAGCGATGCCCAATACCTAATCAAAGCCTGTTCCACTCGACCTGACTTCTTCTATGGCGATCACAATGCGGCTATTTACATTGATGGACCGCCTCATGATGAGCCGCATCAAATCAAGAAGGACGAGGAAATCACAGACTGTTTGATGGAGCACGGCTACGCGGTGATTCGATTCCACCACAAAGATGACTGGAAGCAGATCTTCAAGAGTCACGTTGACATCTTTGGGGAGATCTCAGAATGACATCAAAGCAGCTAGCCAAGCCCGGGAATCTTGTGCGAGTTCGCGGACGAGAGTGGGTCGTCCTTCCCGACTCAACTGAGGAGCTGCTCCTGGCACGTCCGCTGGGGGGACTTGATGAGGAAGCTGTGGGCATCGTGCCTGCC
>Ga0180435_10002989_pt1 | contig 17082 bp, 13 predicted proteins | sample SS_ome_3_FD_132467 | JGI IMG/M metagenome (GOLD analysis project Ga0180435, IMG submission 132467) | Hypersaline lake sediment archaeal communities from the Salton Sea, California, USA - SS_3_S_1 metaG | ecosystem: Environmental > Aquatic > Non-marine Saline and Alkaline > Hypersaline >...
ACTACGCCCTCGGTCATGCTGGCGAGGATGCTTTCGAGCTGCGTGCGCTGGGCACGGATCGCATCGATCCGCATTTTGAGCTGTCCTGCCATTCCATTCATCGTCTCCGCCAGACGCCGGAACTCCCGTGGTTCCGGAATATCGGCGCGATGATTCAGATCGCCGTCGGCAAAGCGGTTCGCCGCGGTCTGCAGATACTCCACCGGACCCTGAATACTGCGAACCACCCGGTAACTCATGGAGAAGATAACGAGGAAAAAAAAGGTCACCGTCGCGATGAGCCACACGCTTAGCGTTCGTAGACCCTCTTCCAGAGCGCTCGCATCGGATACCGCTGTGAGGTAGTGTGCCGCCGGTACCGACGGAATCGATACGGGCCGGACGATTCCCGAGACGTTTGATCCCGATGCAAACGGTTCGATCTGGTGCGGTGAGGATTCAAAGAACTGGCGGGTCCGTTCGCGGAAAGCCGGATATATCTCCGGACCGCTCGCGAATACCACCATACCGCTGCCGTTGTGCAGCCCGATGGCGATCCCGGTTGCTTCCGTAATCCGCGCGAGCAGATCGTACACGGCAAGCGCGTCAAACTCCTCACCGCCGATTCCCGCGACGACGATCTCCGTCTCCCGGCGGATCCGATCGAGTTCCGCTCCGATTCGATGGAAACGAGCGTAGGAGTAGACGCCGACCGCCATAACAACCGCAACGATCGTCAATCGAATGACGAACTGGGGAAAAACAAAGCGGATCAGCGTGCGTGACATCGGTGTCGATTCGTCAGTTTGCGGTCGTCAGGCCGGCCGTCACGAGTTCTCCCACAAACCAGTCGTGGAGCGCCACGATACGATTGTAGAAACTGTTGCGTGCCCGTTCCTGCAAACCGAACATCCCGGGAACCCGTACCGCCAGGTTGCCGTAAAACTCCAGGACTCCCCGTTCCGGCTCCGGGCGAACCAGCAGGAGTATCCTCAGGTTTCCCGGACGAACCAGGGGGACCACTTTGTAGACCATGGTAGTTTCGTTCTCCATGAGCATCAGAATCCCGTCGTCCAGGCGGGTATACTCCAGGCGTTGTACGTTCCGACCAAAAGACAGATCCCGCTGGTATGCGTAGATCGTGTCGGTGTCGGGTATCTCCTGTACGTGCGGATCCGGCATCGGATCGGTCTCGTCGGGGGACGCGATCGCGTAGCTCTCTTCGTAAAAGGTGCGCATCTCCCCGCGACTCGCCGAGTAGTACTCGATTCCCTCCATCGTGCCGGGGCTGCGGAGTATATTGTAGATACGTCGCGTCCCGTCGGCAGTGAACGCCTCGGGATGAACGGGAATCTCCACGTAGATCTCGATGCCGACCCGCGGATCGAGCTGTTGCAAGGTTTCTTCGATGGTTGCCCGTGCGGGGGTTTCCGGTGCGAGGGCGGTCTCCACCGTTTCTTCGTAGAAGTTGCTCCGGCCGTTCTCAAGGGTCCGCGGTATCTCGTCGTCCGCCCCCAGGGGGATGCCCGCAGTGAGAGCCAGGACGAGCGCGAATACAATTGATCGTGCGAAAAACTGCATGGTACGGTAGCCTAACGCGCGGACAGCGTACGATCAACATGCATCGAATTGTTTTTACCGGCGGCGGAACGGGGGGGCACGTCTATCCCGGCATCGCCGTGTACCAGTATCTACCGCCCCGATTGCAAGACGAGGTCCTGTGGATCTGTTCACGGACCGGCGTGGAACGATCGATCCTCGAGGGAGCGGGAATTCCGGTGGAGCCTGTTCCGACCGGAAAGCTCCGTCGCTATTTTGATCTCGAAAACGTTCGCGACCTCGGACGGGTGGTAGCGGGATTCTTTGCGGCGCGCCGGGTGCTCCGGGAAAGCGGGGCGGAGGTGCTCTTCTCCAAGGGAGGGTACGTGGCGGTTCCCGTTGTGCTTGCCGCCCGGTCCCTGGGAATACCCGTGCTGATACACGAGTCCGACACGACGCCGGGTCTGGCCACGCGCATTACCGCCCGTCACGCCGGCACGGTGTTTGCGGGGTATCCCCAGTTGCGCGAGACCGTGTCGCCTCGGGTCTCCCACCGGGTTGTGGTGAGTGGAAACCCTGTGCGGGCCGCCTTTTTTGAGGCAGATCCCGCGGTTGCTCTCGAGCGCCTGGGGTTGCACGACGACGGTTCTCCGGTGCTGCTCGTGACGGGAGGTTCCCTGGGCGCTCGACAGCTCAACGAGCTCGTGGCGGCGACCGTGGCGGAGCTCACGGAGACGGCGATCCTGGTTCACCAGACCGGTGAACACGGGAAAGAGATGATACCCGCGATTCGGTCGCGGGCGCGACCGGGACGCTACCACGGCGCACCCGCCTTCGATCTCGAATTTCCGGCACTGCTGCGGCGAGCGGACCTGGTGGTGGCGCGTGCCGGCGCCGGGACGATCCAGGAGCTCGCGGCGACGGGAACGGCGGCGGTGCTCGTCCCGCTCTCGGCTCGGGCCTCCCGGGGTGACCAGATCAGGAACGCCCAGGACTACCGCGCGGCGGGAGCGGCGGAGGTTCTCCCCTCGGAGGGGCTCACGGCGGATCGATTTCTTGCGAGGATTCAGGCGCTCCTGGCGGATCCGGAGGCACGAGCTGCGATGAGCCGAGCCGCCCGGGCGTTGGCCGGCGGAAACGCCGCGCAAACGATCGCACAGGCCATAGAAGACGCCCTCGATGCGGCGACAACGCCACCGGAATCTGGTAGATTCTGATCGTATGGTTGAGCTCAACGGTCTCGACATCGTCTTCCTGCTGATTATCGTTTTTGCCGCGATTCGCGCGGGGTTTCGCGGGTTTGTCAAAGAACTCCTATCGACGGCGGCGCTCTTTGGCGGGATCGCCGTGGCGGTCCTGTTTTCCGGTATCGCCGCCGTCTACGTTCAACCCTGGGTGGGCGACGGTCCGCTGGCGCAGGTGGTGGCGTTTCTCGGGCTGTTTCTTCTGGTGTACGTTGTACTCAAGATCTTTGAGAGCGCCCTGAACGGGCTTATCGAGCGAATCAACATGCAAAACCTGGACCGGGCGCTCGGTTTTTTTCTCGGTCTCGCCGAGGGGATCTTTCTTGATTTTGTGATTATTCTGCTGCTGCAGTTGCAGCCGGTGTTCGACCTGGAGCGCACCATCGCCGAGAGTGTCGTGGCGCGTTTTCTCCTGCCGTTGCTCCCCTACGTGGAACGGCTGATCGGCGGATAGCGGGATGTTCGAGAACGTTATCGGTCATGAGGAGCTGCGAACGATCCTTGCCGCGGCTATCGCGGAGAGCACGCTGCCGCCGGCGGTTCTGCTGAGCGGGCCCCGTTTCGTCGCAAAAACCACGATCGCTCTGGAGATCGCGCGAGCCCTTACCTGTCACGAGGAAGGCGCCTGGGCGTGTTCCTGTCCCGCCTGCCTCCGGCAGCGGAGTCTCCAGCACCAGGGGACGTTGCTTCTCGGTCCGCGTTCTTTTGCTCTGGATATTCACGCCGCCACTGAGGCGTACCGGCGGGAGCCACGGACGGGCACGCGCTTTCTGCTGGTTCGAGCCGTTCGTCGACTGACGCGGCGATTCGATCCCGCTCTCTGGGAGGAGCGGCGTCTCAAGGAACTCTCCGGACCGGTGGGAACCCTGGAGGCGCTCCTGGAGGAGTTCGAGATCGATCGTGGTGATGAGCGCGCCGAGACGAAGACGCTCACGGAGATCGAGAAACAGGTTGCCAGGCTTCTGGGGTCGCTCCCGCACGACATCGTTCCGGTATCGGTCGTTCGTGCGCTTGCAAACTGGGCCCATACCACCGGTGGTTCCGAGAACCGCGTGGTGATCATCGAGGAAGCCCACACGATGAGCGAAGCCTCACGCAACGCGATGCTCAAGATTCTGGAGGAACCTCCGGCGGGGATCCATTTTATTCTCACCAGTTCGCGGCGCCGCGCGATTATTCCCACGATCCTTTCCCGGGTTCGAACCTACGAGGTCGCCCCCCGACCTCTCGCGGACGATGTGGAGGTGTTGCGTCGGATCTTCCGCGTCGAGAACGAGCGATACCGCAGCCTGAGTGATTTCTTTCGTTCCTATCGGGGGGAGACGGACGATCGGTATCGGTCGCTCGCTCGAGCGATCCTGAAAGAAACTCCCGGCGACGCGGTGCTCCGACGCGAGCTTCAGGCGACGGTCCTCGAGGGTGACGCGCGCGAGAACGCGCAGTACCTTTTGGAGACGATGGCGGAGTACGCTCGACAGATACTCCCGAAGTCGGACGGAGCGACCGCACAGCGTCTTGTGGTGATACGGGAAGAGATCAACGACGCATGGGGTCGGATCGAGACGCGAAATATGAACCCCGGAGCCGTACTCGAGGCAATGGCGATTCGTCTCCGGAGCGAGCATGTGGTGGAGCGATGCGCGGATTCGTAAAGCGGGCAATAGAAAAACTCTCCAAACTCGACGATCGACAGATCGAACAGCTCATGCAGACGATGGCGCTCGAGAACGAACGGCTCGCGGTGGTGCTCGACTCGATGAACGACGGCGTCATCGTCACCAACGAGACCCATCGCCTTCTGCTCGTCAACAAAGCGGCGGAACGGCTCATACCGTTCGCACCGGGACGCATCATCGGCGACCGCTCCGTGTGGGAGGTGATCGCGGACGAAGATATCGCTGAGTTTGTCCGGCGCACCCTGGAGAGCGACGACTCCGTCTCCGACCGCGAGTTTGCTCTGGACTACGGCGGGGCCACGAGAATCCTCAGTTGCAGCATCATTCCGCTGGTCCAGGCGGGGCACGTACGGGGCAACATACTCCAGGTGCTGGATATCTCGGAGAAGCGCGGCCGGGAGGCGCGGCTTCGTCGGGCGGAGAGCCTGGCGAGTCTTACGACACTCGCCGCCGGCGTTGCCCACGAGATCAAGAACCCTCTCGGTTCAATCGGCATCCATACCCAGTTGATCGCGAAGCTCGTGAGGGAACTCGACGAGACGCAACGCTCGGCGATCTCCGGGTATCTCGACGTGATCGACGAGGAGATCGAACGACTCAACAAGATCGTCGTGGATTTCCTGTTTGCCGTGAGGCCGATGGACATCCAGCTCGAGTCGGGAGATGTGAACGAGCTCCTGCGGGACCTGCTCAATTTTGTTCGGTTCGAGCTCGAGCAAGCCGGGATCGATCTGGTGACGGATCTCGACGACGGGATTCCCGCTCTCAATATCGATGCAAAATACTTGAAGCAGGCAATCATGAACCTCGTAAAAAACGCGATCGCCGCGATGCCCGACGGGGGTATGCTCCGGGTCGCCACTCAACGCCGCGGCGATCAGGTGGTGATGAGGGTCAGCGACAACGGGTCGGGGATGAGCGACGAGGTTCTTTCAAAGATATTCGAGCCGTATTTTACGACGCGGGACTTCGGAAGCGGGATCGGCCTCACGCTGGTCTACAAGGTGATCAAGGAGCACATGGGCGATATCTCGGTCATATCCAAAGAGGGACACGGCACCACCTTTACGATCATTCTCCCGGTACCGCAGACGGAGAAGCACCTGATCGGTTGGGAAGGATCCAATGACCTTTAACGTACTGATCGTCGACGACGAGAAGAATATCCGTTCCGGTCTCGGACGGGCGCTGGAGCTGGACGGGTATACCTGTTTTCTCGCGGCGGACGGACGGGAGGCGCTCGACGTCATATCCGCGGAAGAAATCGATCTGGTGATCGCCGATCTCAAAATGCCGCGGCTCTCCGGAGAGGAACTGCTGCGGCACGTGGTCGAGCATTTTCCCACGGTTCCGGTGATCATCCTCACGGGCCACGGGACGATCGAGACCGCCGTTCAGGCGATGCGCGACGGCGCGTATGATTTTCTCACCAAACCGGTGAGTCTCGAACGCCTCTCGCTCCTGGCAAAACGGGCGCTCTCGACGCGGGAGCTGGTATTGCAGCACCGTCGTTTGCAGGAAGAGCTGGATCAGCAGCGCAAGACCTCGGCGATCATCGGAAAGTCCAGCGAGATGGGGCGGGTGATGCAAATGGTCCGCCAGGTGGCGCCGACCAAGGCATCGGTCCTCATCACCGGTGAGAGCGGTGTCGGCAAGGAGCTAATCGCCGACGCGATCCACCAGCTATCCGGGCGGAGCGACAAGCCCATGGTAAAGGTACACTGCGCGGCGCTCTCGGAGGCGCTCCTCGAGAGCGAGCTCTTTGGACACGAGAAGGGCGCGTTTACCGGCGCGATCGGACGCAAACGCGGGCGCTTCGAGCTCGCCCATACGGGGACGATTTTTCTCGACGAGATCGGCGAGATAAACCAGTCGGTTCAGATAAAGATCCTCCGCGTTCTTCAGGAGAAGCAGTTCGAACGTGTCGGCGGCGAAGACACGATCGACGTGGACGTACGGATTATTTCGGCGACCAACCGTGACCTCCGGTCGGAGATAGAATCGGGAAGTTTTCGAGAGGATCTTTTTTACCGTCTCAACGTCGTGAATATTCATGTTCCGCCGTTGCGAGAGCGCAAGGAGGATATTCCGCTTCTCACGGCAGCTTTTATCAAGGAGTTTGCCCGGGAAAACGGAAAGCAGGTGGAGGGTATCGATGCTCAGGCGCGAGCCGCCCTCTATCGTCACCCCTGGCCGGGTAACATCCGCGAACTGCGGAACAGCATCGAAAGCGCCGTGGTGATGGCCAAAGGGTCGATCATCGGCATCGAGGACCTCCCGCCGTCGATCGGGCCCGGCGGCGACGACACGGACTATATCAGGATCGAGCTCGGATCAAGCCTGGAGAGTGCCGAGCGGGAGATGATCCGGGGTACACTCGCTGCAAACAAGGGAAACAAGACAAAGACCGCCACGATCCTCGGTATCGGTCGTAAGACCCTGCACCGAAAAATCGCGGAGTATAACTTAGACTGACTCTCCGTTACGACCGTGGCGTTTCCCGATCGCGATGATCGTCGCCAGGGCAACAAACCAGACGATAAACGTGATCACTGCACTCGTTTCCCGATCGATCGTAAACCAGCCGGCGGCGACGACACCGAAAACAACCGCTGCGCCGTAAATGACCGCGAGCAGTCGTCTCCCGTGGATACCTAGATCGATAAGGCGATGGTGAATGTGTTCCCGATCGGCCGCGTGAATCGGTTGGCCGCGACCGAGTCGCCGGAATATGGCGAGAACCGTGTCCACGATCGGTATGTAGAGCAGCGTCAGGACGGGGATGATCGCCAGGGGAGGAAGAATCGGCACGGGGCCGTGGGCGCGCTCGAGGCCGAGAAGGGGCAACACCGAAAGCAGGTACCCCAGGGCCAGCGATCCGCCGTCTCCCATGAAGATCCGCGCCGGCGGCATATTGTACACGAGAAAGCCCGCCAGGCTCCCCACGAGAGCCGAGGCGAACAACGCCGGCAATGGTGATCCCTGGCCGATCGCGATCAGACCCACAAATAGCGCGATGATCAATCCCACGCCACCGGCAAGACCGTCGGCGCCGTCGATGAGGTTTACCGCGTTGGACACCGAGACAACCCAGAAGACCGTTGCCGGAACCGCTATCCACGAAGGAATCGATAGAACGCCGTACCACGGGAGATCGATCGCCGAGACGGTGGCGCCGGAGAGCGCAACGAACACCCCTGCGACGATCTGGATCGCCAGTTTGAGCGGTGCCCGCAAGTTTACAAAATCGTCGTAGAGTCCCAGACCGTGCATGATCACGAGACCCGCCCCCAGGAGCAGGATCGATCGGTACCCCTCCCACACGGGAAGGAGAGGCAAGCCAACAAGGACGATACCGAGAGCGCTCGCCAGGAGAAATGACAGGAAAATGCCGATGCCGCCCAAGCGCGGGGTATCGCTGGTATGAATCTTTCGCGAGTTGTGATGGTCGTACCAGTCGTACCGATGCGCCAACACGAGCACGAGCGGAATAATAAGTGCGTTGACGACGAACGCCGTCAGAGCTATAGCGGCAAAGCGGGCGGTAATCTCAAGCCTCCGTAGTCAACTACTATAATACGCCGTGATGCGACTGTATGCCATACTCAGGCGCTGTGTGATCTCGATCGCCGTTCGACGGCGTTCCTGATCACTCTCATGGCGATCCGGGTGATATCGCAGTAACAGGCGCCGGTAGGATCGCCGGACTTCTTCCAGCTTCGAACCGACCGGTACTTCCAGATCAAAAAACGCCTGTCGGACCTCACGGGGAACCTCCGCGGACCGCGTGGACGATCCCGTCGAATCTTGAATCTCCGACCTGAGGTACTGCTCAAGTTCCGCCCAGGCCTCGTCCAGATCAGCGTCATCGGATCGATATGCCTGGGTCCAGGACCGTACGAGACGGTCGAGTCTCCGAAGAACGTCGTCCATGAATTATTGTTTATTCTACAAGGTTAACAAAAATAACGGAAGAACCTTTGTTCTTTCCACGAAAGAACCACCTGTCGGAACCGATCGAACATACCATCGGGATGATCGGTTTCGGCGATACTAGAGTGAGGATACGGTGCTGTCAAGAGCGCCTCCCTGCTGGTAGACTGCCGTTTGTGAGTGTTCCCGCCGATACCCGTATCCGCGCTGCGGTCATCCGGGAGATGAGAGAGGAGATACGCCGATCCCGCGGTCAGGAGGTGCTCTTTGTCGGCAGGCTCGACGAGGAGCGCTTCGTACGGGAAGTGGAAGTGTTTGCCCGTGGAAGCGCCGCGAGAGTGGCGGCGCCGGCTCCGATCTTCGAGCGCGGAGAGATCGTGATCCACAACCATCCGAGCGGCCGCCTTCTGGCGAGCGATGCCGACGTGGACGTGGCGTCGCAACTCGCCGAACTCGGAATCGGGTCGGCGATCGTAGACAACGAGGTCGGTGAAATCTACGTCCTGGTGGAACCGGTGACGACGCCCCGGATCGTTCCGATCGATGAGGACGAGGTCGAGTCGATACTCTCCGACGCGGGACCGATTGCACGGGAGCTGCCCGGTTTTCGGCGCCGCGAGAGTCAGATAGAGATGGCCCGCCGTGTAACCGCCGCGTTAAACGATGAAGAGATCCTTCTTGCCGAGGCGGGCACCGGTGTGGGCAAGTCCTTTGCCTACCTTGTCCCGGCGATTCAGTGGGCACGACGAAACGAGGGGCGAATCGTTGTGGCCACCGCGACGATCAACCTGCAGCAGCAGCTGGTGGAGCGCGATATTCCGATGGTTCAGCAGGCGCTGGGAACCACCGTCAAGGCGGCGCTTGTAAAAGGACGTGGCAACTACCTCTGCCCCCGTCGTCTGGCGGAGCAACGCGAGGAGTCGGACCTCTTTGAGGAGGGCGAGGAATACCGGGCGATCGCGGATTGGGCGGAGAAGACCGAGACCGGCAGCCGAAGCGAGCTACCCTTCTACGTGTCCGACGAGACCTGGTCACGGGTGAACAGCGATACCGACAGCTGCTCCGTTTCGCGCTGTCCGCGACGGGATCGCTGTTTTGTGCTGCGGGCGCGGATGGCCGCGGCGGGTGCGCAGATTATCGTGGCAAACCACCATCTGCTTTTCAGCGATCTGCAGATTCGTCGGGCCGGGCTCGGCTGGGAAGGCGCTGCGGTGTTGCCCGTGTTCTCGCGGGTGGTCTTCGACGAGGCCCACAATATCGAACGTGCAGCCACCTCCTTTTTCTCCGAGAGCATCAGTCGCCACGCGATCCGACGCCAGACCGGTCGCATACTCCGCCGACGGGGCCGTCGCCGCTTCGGGATCCTGGACCGGCTTCGCGGGCTTGGTGCCGATCCTGATGCACTGGCTCGGGTGGAGAGCACAATCGGTGAGCTCGAACGCGTGTTCGACACACTCAACGCCACTCTGGTGGCGTTTCTTGTTCCGGAAACGACCTGGCGCCGGACCGAGAATACACGCCAGGATCTGGAGGTGGCGGCAGGCCAGGAGCTGGAGGACACGCGGACCGATTTGGTCCGCTGTATCGAGGCGCTGGTGCGGGTGTATCGCGGTCTCGATGATCAGGTCCTGGACGATCCCAATGTGGGGGTCCTGGTAGGGACGATTCGGCGTCTCGAGGCGCTCTCATCGGTACTCGGCCGGTTTATCGAAGAGGAGATCGATCCGGAAACGGTGCTCTGGATCGAACGTCGCGGGTCCGGGCGCGGCGAATCCTGGGTGTCTCTCGTGTCGACGCCTCTCGATATCCGCGAGATCATGCGTGAAACCGTCTACGAATCGCAGAAGACGGTGGTGATGACCAGTGCGACTCTGGCGGTCAACAACAGCTTTTCCTTCTGGGGAGGGAGCCTGGGTATTCCCTTCGAGGACGAACGGGTGGTGAGCGCGGTCCATTCGTCACCGTTCGACTACGAAAAACGGGTCGTACTGGGAATACCCCGAGACGCGCCGCCGCCGGATCAGGACCGTTACACCGAGTACCTCCTGGAGTTTCTGCCGCGGCTGATCGGGAGGGTCGGCGGCGGCGCGCTCCTGCTGTTTACGTCCTATCGCCAGCTCGAGCAGGTTCACCGGGAGATCGCCCCGGTTCTGGAAGGGCGCGGAATTTCCTGTTACCGCCAGGGCGGGGAGGACAGGACGCGTCTGCTCGAACTTTTTCGGAGTGATGTCGCCAGCGTTCTCTTTGCCACCGACAGCTTCTGGGAGGGGATCGACGCACCGGGATCGACACTGCGCCTCGTGGTCGTGTGCCGGTTGCCCTTTCGAGTTCCCACGGATCCTGTCCAGAAGGCGCGCTCGGAAGCGATCGAAGCCGGTGGAGGTAATTCGTTCTTTGACTACAGCCTTCCGCAGGCGGTCATCCGCTTGAAGCAGGGATTCGGTCGCCTCATGCGCCGCACCGACGACTACGGCGCCGTGGTGGTTACCGATTCACGGTTGGTGTACAAGCGCTACGGTACAGTCTTTATCAACAGCCTTCCCGAGACTCGGCGTATCGTCGGGAGCGGAGAAGAGGTCGTGGATGCGGTGTGGGAGTTCCTGGGGACGCTGGCGACGGCAAAAAAAACCGCGTCGCCGGAGTGACGACGCGGGATCGTGTCATTGTGACACTGCCTACTTCGTGACGACCGCTAAAATATCGGACATCGAAAGAATAAGATGGTCCTGGTCATCGATGGAAACGTTGGTTCCCGCGTACTTGTCGAACAGAACCGTGTCGCCCACTTTGACGGTGATCTCGTCCTCGTCATCGCCGATCGCGACGACCGGACCCATCTGGGTCTTCTCCTGAGCGGTTTCAGGGATGTACAGTCCACCCTTGGTCTTCTCGCCCTCTTTTTCCATCTTGACCAGTACTCGGTCACCAAGCGGTTTGATAGTCATGCCGTCCTCCTATAATGACGCTACGAAGATTGTAAATCTGTGGAGAATTTTCCGTGCGCAAATATACCGCCCGAACAATTGGTGGTCAAGAAAAAAAAACGGGGCATTATCCCTCGCTTTTTTCGGAATAATTCTTAATTGGGTCATTGTGACCCATGGACGATTTTTTCACGATGACACGGGAGACGTTTCGGTCTGCTAAGTGTTGCGTGGAAATAGATTTAGAAGCGAATCGATATTCGTGGCTATTTGGCACGTCTCTTGCATCTACGTGTACGGAGGTACGAATGGCAGCAACAGCGACGCAGACACGACCAACGACCCGGACCAACGATGACGAAAATGTTCTCTCGATCTATCTCAAAGAGATCAATAAAATACCGCTTCTCTCGCGTGAAGAGGAAGACTACCACGCCCGTCGTGCGGCGGATGGAGACCAGGCGTCCAAGGACGTACTCGTAAACGCGAACCTCCGATTTGTTGTAAACGTAGCAAAAAAATACCAAAACCAGGGGCTTCCGCTCTCGGATCTGATCAGCGAGGGGAACATCGGCCTGATCAACGCGATAGAGCGCTTTGATGTGGACAAGGGCTTCCACTTCATCTCGTACGCGGTCTGGTGGATTCGACAGGCGATCCTCAAGGCGATCTGCGAGAAGTCGCGGATGATTCGACTCCCTCTCAACCGCGCCAACGAGCTCGTCCAGATCGAGAAAGTGCGCAAGGAGATACAGGGAGTGCGCGGTGAAGAAGCGGAGCTTCAGGAGATCGCCCGAACCCTCGATATGAAGCCGGAGCACGTAGCGGATCTGGTAAACATCTCCCGTGACCTGGTATCGCTGGAGACTCCGGTCTACGACGAGCGCGATTCTTCCGTGCTGGGTGATTTTATCGAGGACAAGAACTACGTCCAGCCTGAGGCGCTGACGATCGAACGGGCGCTGAAAGAGGATATCAACCAGGTGCTCACGACACTCACCGATAAAGAAGCGGAGATCATCCAGTTCCGGTTTGGCCTCAACGGGCGAAGCCCTCTGTCTCTCAAGGAGATCGGAGACCGTTATGGACTTACCAAGGAGCGAATCCGCCAGATCGAGAAGAAGGCGCTGCGCCGGCTCCAGCACCCCAAGCGCGCCCAGTATCTGGAGTCCTACGTACACTGAATCACGGTCGAAACGACACGACGCGCCGATGACGCCCTGCGGACCTTTGGTTGACAGCGGGGCGTTTTTGTTTTAGCGTGTCGGCTGTTTTCTATATCTACACAAATCTTATCCGGGGGTTTATCCAATCATGGCTGACAAGCGTGTCTATTTCTTTGGAGAAGGCAAAGCCGAGGGTTCGGCGAAGATGAAAGATCTGCTCGGCGGTAAAGGTGCCAACCTTGCCGAGATGTCGAGTATCGGTGTTCCGGTTCCGCCGGGATTTACGATCACCACCGAGGTCTGTCGCGAGTATTACGAGAACGATCGCAGCTATCCTGCGGGTCTCGAAGAGGAAGTGATGGAGCATCTCGATCGCCTCGAGAAGCTCATGGGCAAGAAGCTCGGTGATGCCAAGGATCCGCTTCTCGTATCGGTTCGGTCCGGCGCGGCCGTCTCGATGCCCGGTATGATGGACACCGTCCTCAACCTGGGCCTCAACGACGCCGCCGTGGTGGGGCTCGCAAACGTGTCCGGCAACGAGCGCTTTGCCTGGGACGCATATCGGCGCTTTATCCAGATGTTCAGCGATGTCGTCAAGGGCACCAGCATCGAGCCCTTCGAGAGCCGCCTGGAGGCGATGAAGCACGCCAAGGGCGTGGAAGAAGACACGGGCTTGGATGCGGATGACCTCAAGAAACTCACCGCCGAGTACAAAGAGGTCTACAAGAAGGCCACCGGCGAGGAGTTTCCGCAGGACCCGGTCGCCCAGATGTGGGACGCCATCGGCGCGGTATTCGGCAGCTGGAACAACGAGAAAGCGATCAAGTACCGCAAGATCAACGCAATCAAGGGGCTACTCGGTACCGCGGTCAACGTGGTTTCCATGGTTTACGGAAACCTCGGTGATGACTCCGGTACCGGCGTTTGTTTCTCCCGAGACCCCTCCAGCGGTGAGAAAGTGTTCTACGGTGAATACCTGATGAACGCGCAGGGTGAGGACGTGGTTGCCGGTATCCGAACGCCTCTGGAACTCAAGGCGCTCCAGGACCAGAACCCGGGCATCTACCAGCAGCTCGAGGATGTGCGAGTCAAGCTCGAGGCGCACTACAAAGACATGCAGGACATGGAGTTCACGATCCAGCAGGGTACGCTCTACATCCTGCAGACCCGGAACGGGAAGCGCACCGGCGCGGCGGCACTCAAAGTCGCGGTGGACATGTTCCACGAGGGCGTGATTGACAAGGAAACCGCCGTCGGTCGCGTTACCCCGGACCAGCTGGACCAGGTTTTCCACCCGATGATCAACCCCCTTGCCAAGAAGAAGAACAAGGCGATCGCCAAGGGGCTCAACGCCTCCCCCGGCGCCGCGGCGGGTATGATCGTCTTCACCGCCGACGAGGCGGAGGAATGGGCAAAGCAGGGCAAGAAAGTTCTGCTGGTCCGTCGAGAGACGAGCCCCGAGGATATCGGTGGTATGCACGTCGCCGAGGGTATCCTCACCTCCACCGGCGGTATGACCAGCCACGCCGCGGTTGTGGCGCGCGGTATGGGCACCCCCTGTGTTGCCGGGTGTAAGGCGGTGGAGATCGCGGGCAAAAAGATGACCGTGGGAGGCACCTCCTACAACGAGGGCGACTTTATCACGATCGACGGTTCCACCGGTGAGGTTTTTGCCGGCGAGATGGAACTGGAACAGCCCACCGTCTCCGACGAGCTCGAGGAGTTCCTCGGCTGGACCGACGAGGTGCGGGCAACCGCAAAACGTCCGGGTCTGGTGGACCAGGTGTTCTCGATCCGTACCAACGCGGATACTCCCCACGACGCCGAGGTGGCGCGCAAGTACGGCGCCCAGGGTATCGGTCTCTGCCGCACGGAGCACATGTTCTTCGAGGAAGACAAGATCAAGAGCTTCCGCGAGATGATCGTCGCCGAGGACCTGGAGGCGCGCAAGAAGGCGCTCGCCAAGATTCTCCCGCTCCAGCAGAAGGACTTCGAAGGCATCTTCAAGGCGATGGACGGTTTCCCGGTGACAGTACGTCTCCTTGACCCGCCGCTCCATGAGTTTGTGCCCCAGGAAGAGGCCCAGATCAAGGAGCTCGCCCAGATCGGCGGCATCACGGTGGACAAGCTTAAGGCCAAGATCGCCTCGCTCCACGAGCTCAACCCGATGCTCGGGCATCGCGGCTGCCGTCTCGGCATCACCTACCCGGAGGTATACGACATGCAGGTGGAGGCGATCATGCTCGCCGCCGCCGCGGTTGCAAAGGCCGGTGTCAAGGTGTTCCCGGAGATCATGATCCCGCTGATCGGTACCTACAAGGAGCTCGAGGTGCTGCGCGCCAACGCCGAGGCTGTGGCCAAGCGCGTCGTCTCCGAGAGCGGTGTATCGGTGGAGTACAAGATCGGTACGATGATCGAGATTCCCCGGGCGGCACTCACCGCCGACGAGGTCGCCGAGTTTGCGGACTTCTTCAGCTTCGGTACCAACGACCTCACGCAGATGACCTTCGGGTACAGCCGTGACGACGTGGGCAGCTTCCTTCCGCAGTACGTGGAGGACGGCCTCCTCGAGTACGATCCCTTTGCGGTGCTCGACCAGACCGGTGTAGGCCAGCTCGTGGCAACCGGCGTGGACAAGGGACGCTCCAAGAAGAAGGAGCTCAAGGTGGGCATCTGCGGTGAGCACGGTGGCGAGCCGATGTCGATCGACTTCTGCTACCGCACGGGCCTCAATTACGTGAGCTGCTCGCCCTACCGCGTCCCGATCGCCCGCCTCGCCGCGGCGCAGTCGGTGATCGCCAACCGCTGAGACGGTCGACGCAGCAGTGACGCAGGGCCGTCCTCCGGACGGCCCCTGTCGTGAACAATGACGCGCCGACGACGGCGCAAAAAAAGTGGCTAAAAAACGTGACGGGCGCCCGCTTTCGGAAGGAAGCGGGCGTTTTTTGCTTTTCCAACGTGGGGGGATGGCGCCTCCGGCACCACAACCGCAGAGTTTCGTGGACCTGTGGCGATAATCGGTATGTGTGATCATCGATACGTCGCAAGACGCACCCGTATCAAGGAACGCATCGGTTCGCCGGTAAAAGATTGACTTAGTCCACTAGATTGACCATATTCAGACTATGGATACGGTAAACGTTCACGAAGCCAAGACATTTTTCTCTCGCTTGATCGACCGGGCGCACGCCGGTGAAGAGATCATCGTCGCCAAAGCGGGAAAACCCTGGGCGCGACTGATGCCGCTGGCGGAACCGGACGCGCGGGTACCGGGGCGGTACCCGGAGACCGTTCCGGACTCCTTTTTTGAGCCGCTCCCGGAGGAGGAGATCTCCCGGTGGGAGAGATGAAGCTCCTCCTCGATACCCATACGCTGCTGTGGTGGTGGGGCGAGCCGGGCAAACTCTCACCGCGGGTTCTTACACTCCTGCGTGATCCGGCGTACCAGATCGTCGTTAGTGCTGCCTCGGCCTGGGAGATCGCGACCAAACACCGCATCGGGAAGTATCCTCCCGGCGGCAGGATCATGGACGGGTGGGAGCAACGACTCGCTACCGATGGATTTCTCGAGCTCGCGATGTCCTCACGGCACGCGTTCCGTGCAGGCTCGATCATCTCACCACATCGGGATCCCTTTGATCGCATGCTCGCGGCTCAGAGCATTCTGGAGCATATCCCGATCGTCAGTGCCGATGCCGCCGTAAGCGCACTCGGGGCGGAGCGGATCTGGGCATAAAAAAACCGGCTTCCCTTACGGGAAACCGGCCACGTGCCGCCGATCAGAATCGAACTGATGACACGAGGATTTTCAGTCCTCTGCTCTACCGACTGAGCTACAGCGGCGTTTGTGTGACGATGGTTTTAACAAAAGGCTCATGGATTGTCAACTGGCCCGGTACCACGCCGCCAACTTGACCCGCCCGGCGATTGCACTTCATCATTGTGGACGATATGTCCGATCGTGAGACACCCGTCGATCTCTCCGGATTTGTTCGAACCGGATCCTCACCGGAAACGTTCCGCCGCGCGGCGGTGTTTCTGTCGATGATCGGCCGCGACGAGGCGGCGGCGGTCCTCAAGCGCCTGCCCGAGCAGCAAAGCAATGCGCTTCTCGATGCGATGAGCGGCCTCGGGCGCATCACCCCCTCCGACGCGCGCCAGGCGCTGGCGGCGTTCGGCTCCAGGGCCGACTCGATCACGCACGACCTGGAGGTGGGGCCGGACGCGGCTCGGGAGATTCTGGTGCGGGCCTTTGGCGAAAAGGAGGGGGAGCGCCGGTTCTACGAGATCCTGCCGGAGGAACGGCCGCGACGGTTCGACTTCCTGGAGAACGCCGACGGCGGGCAGCTGGCGATGATTCTTCGGGAGGAGTCGTCGGAGGTGATCACGATCATCATCTCCATGATGCCGGAGGGAGCTGCGGCACGTCTGATCGAGGCGCTGCCGGAAGAGATTCGCCTGCGCGTGGTAATGCGACTCTCCCGACTCGGCGACATCGATCCGGCGATCGTCGATACGATAGAATCACGACTGAAATCGCGACTCGAGTCCCTGGGAGGGGGCGACGTGGAGCTGATCGACGGCGTTCAGCAACTTGCCGACATCATCCGACACCTGGACC